>Ga0209514_10002101_pt1 | contig 31785 bp, 40 predicted proteins | sample Subgrocontami58m_FD_187452 | JGI IMG/M metagenome (GOLD analysis project Ga0209514, IMG submission 187452) | Subsurface groundwater microbial communities from S. Glens Falls, New York, USA - GMW37 contaminated, 5.8 m (SPAdes) (version 3) | ecosystem: Environmental > Aquatic > Deep subsurface >...
CAGGCGAAGACGCCGATCGACGCGATTTTCGTCGCCATCGGCGGCGGCGGGCTGATCTCGGGCATCGCCGCCTACGTCAAGCGCCTGCGCCCGGAGATCAAGGTCATCGGCGTGCAGCCGGTGGATTCGGATGCCATGGCGCGCTCGCTCAAAGCCGGCCGGCGCGTGCGCCTGGCGCAGGTGGGCCTGTTTGCCGACGGCGTGGCGGTGAAGCAGGTGGGCAAAGAAACCTTTCGCCTGTGCAGGCAATTCGTCGACGAGGTCATCCTGGTCGATACCGACGAGATCTGCGCCGCGATCAAGGACGTGTTCGAGGAGACCCGCTCCATTCTCGAGCCGGCCGGGGCTCTGGCCATCGCCGGGGCCAAGGCGTATGTGGAGAACAAGGGCGTGCGCGGCCAGACGCTGGTGGCGGTGGCCTGCGGCGCCAACACCAATTTCGATCGCCTGCGCTTCGTCGCCGAGCGCGCCGAGGTGGGCGAGCACCGCGAGGCCATCCTCGCCGTGACCATCCCCGAGCGTCCCGGCAGCTACAAGAAATTCTGCGCGACCCTGGGTGCGCGCAACGTCACCGAGTTCAACTATCGCATCGCCGACTCGAAGGAGGCGCACGTGTTCGTCGGCGTCGAGGTGCACGACCGCGACGAGACCGCGCGCCTGATCCGCAAGCTGCGCCGCCACGGCCTGAAGACTCTGGATCTTTCCGACAACGAGATGGCCAAGCTGCACGTGCGCCACCTGGTCGGAGGGCACGCGGCACTGGCGCAGAACGAGTTGCTCTACCGCTTCGAATTTCCGGAGCGCCCGGGCGCGTTGATGCGTTTCTTGAACAGCATGCGCCCCGACTGGAACATCAGCCTGTTCCATTACCGCAATCACGGCGCCGACTATGGCCGCGTGCTGGTGGGCATGCAGGTGCCGCCCAGGGAAATGCCGCAGTTCCGCCGCTTCCTGCACGATCTGGGCTATCCCTGCTGGGACGAGAGCGAAAATCCGGCCTACAAGCTGTTCCTCGGTTAAGGGCCACGGTGAGGGGCGCCGCCGCCGACTGTACTTCGACATGGGCACTGGTCGGGGCGAGGGCGCCCCTCCTACAACATCGGCGAGGGCGCCCCTGCTACGCCCAACGGTCTCGATCCCCCTAGAGGGGAAAGTCCTATTGGACTCGCTACTCCCGCGCCGGCTCCTTGAACACTTCCGCCCTGTGCCACGCCAAAAACTCCGGATTCGGCAGGCATTCCCTGCCTTGCGGCTGAATCAGGCCGGCGCCGTGGTGAGTCAGCAGTTTCGCTTTCGTGTCATCGCCGGCCATCAGGTGGCGGCTGAACACGATCTGGTGGTTCCCCGGCGGCACGGTGAACGCGCCGAGGTCGAAGATCTTGTGGTGCAGCGAACAAAGCGCGAGGCCGTTTTGCACCACGTCCGGCCCGGCAAGTTGCCAGACGCCGTCGGTCCGAAGATGCCAAAAGGGATTGTGCCGGGTCCTTGCAGAGCCGCAGGTCATGAACGCCGTCGGCAAGCCCGCTCAGTTAGGCGGCTTTGATTGTATGAACTTCGAACGCGACCTTCAGCCAATGACGCACGGCCCCGAAAATCGCGGCGAGGTTATCCATGCTCGGATTCCCTCTGAGTGAAAGCATCCGATGCAGGCTCTTGCTCGGGGTTTCGGTTATCTCGGCAAGCTGTTCGAATCCCTTGGTCGCATTGACCAGATCGCGGAGAATGAGACGCGCCGTTTCCGGCTCGCCGCTCAGAAACAGCGTTGCCGCTTCATCGAGAAGCGCCTTGGCAAATTGAGGATCGCGCGCGACGCGCTCAACCACGGTTTGCTTGATGTTGCGAGTAATTGCCATATGGGAAATGCCTCCGACCCCAATTGTTCCGCGAGTGCCGAAGGCCCGATCGGGGTGGAGCAGAAAGCTATGCAGCTTCCACTTCCACCAATTCGCTCATTGAGGCGGGACCAGGAATTGGCTGCCCCTCCTGCTTGAGGCCTTCGATATGGAATTCAATGGCCTCCCGAATAAGCGAAAGAACCTCTTCCTTGGTTTCGCCGGCCGCGATGCAACCGGGAAGGTCCGGAACGTGAGCTCCGTAGGAGGAAGTGCCTTTTTCAACAACTACGAGGTATCGCATAGGTATCACTCCTGCTTCTTAAGACCGGCCTGCTTCAGTGCGCTATTCAGCGTACCAGGCGGTATGCCCACGCTTGCTTTTCCGGATATCGTGACGGTCCCCGTCTTTGCCGGGTGGTGAAACTGCCGATGACTGCCTTTCATTCGAACCTGAAACCACCCGTCAGCTTCGATCAGGGAGATGAGTTCGCGGACCTTCATTCAGCACAGTTTACTCCTGGCACATTGGATCTGCGTAAGAAGATGAGGGGCAGCATGGCCATGCATGTCCTGCGCGCCCAATCCGCGAGGCCCGCCCCCGGGCCGACACAGAGGTCCGCGGCAATCTGCCCCCGCTACTCCCGCGCCGGCTCCTTGAACACTTCCGCCCTGTGCCATGCCAAAAACTCCGGATTCGGCAGGCATTCCCTGCCTTGCGGCTCGATCAGGCCGGCGCCGTGGTGGGCGAGCAGCTTCGCTTTGGTGTCATCGCCGCCCGCTAGGTGGAGGTGGCGGCTGAACACGATCTGGTGATTCCCCGGCAGCACGGTGAACGCGCCGAGGTCGAAGATCTTGTGGTGCAGCGAGCGAGAGCGCGAGGCCCATTTGCACCACGTCCGGCCCGCGCGCCTGGAACCACTTGATGTGCGCGGCTTCGAGTCAGATCGCATGGCCGCCCATGCGCAGGTCGTGCCGGCAGACGCGGCCGCGCCGCAACTCGGTGATGGTCGGCGGGGCGGGAAGTGATTTCGGCCGGCCCGGCAAGCTGCCAGACGCCGTCGGTGCGAAGAGGCCAGAAGGGATTGTGCCGGGTTCTTTCAGAGCCGGAAGGGCCGAACTCCTCGAGCAGTTTCCCGAGCTTGTCCGCCGGCGAATTCCACCAGCGGCGCTTCGCCGCGCAGCAGGCGGACGAGCGCGAGCAGCACCAGCAGGGGCTTATGCACCGCGCGCCGGTCCCCTTGTTGCCATACGCGAATGCGGTTGAACGCGGCCAGGATTTCGTCGCGGGTCATGGCCAGTACTTCGCTTTTTGCGGAAGTACCCAGCGCACGCCGCCCCGCGGATCTTCCCGGTCCCCGGCGTAGCGCGGTATCAGGTGCAGATGCAGGTGCGGCATCGTCTGCCCGGCGGCTTCGCCGTCGTTGATGCCGACGTTGTAGCCGTCCGGATGAAACGCTGCATCCAGACCAGGCTTCGCGCTATCGAGGAGAGCCAGCATCGCCTTACGCTCGTCGCCGGTGACATCGAAAAACGAAACAACATGGCGCTTCGCAGATGATGAGCGTATGCCCGGGGGAGACGGGGAAATCGTCACGGATGGCCGCGGCGAGCTCAACATTTATCGTACGTCTACGCTATTCGCCGTTCCGCGTGCACAACGTTCTGGTTTGGACGAAATAGTGCCACGTCGTCCTGCGGGCTACTTTCCGCCGAATCGAAGAGCTCTAACAGGCTTGTTAGCCTGTTATTATTGATACCCCTCGTGCTCCCGTGCCAGCGGGTTAAACACGATATGCGGACTACCCAACCTTTTATTTCTCAGCAGCGGATGAATCGCTTCGATTCAGCAGAAGGTCCAGATCAAAGCGCCGGAGATCGTTATTTATTACTTTAGTATTCAATATCAATAGATTAGTAAAAACCGCCCTTTGTTCCGAAAAACAGCCGCAAATTATAGTTTATTCCGAAAATAGACCGGCGGCCATTTTTCTGGTAATCTGTCTCTATCCGGTCAAATTTCGGAAATGCCAGGCGTTTTTCGGAAACCAGTATGGCTCAAGAACTTGTCGGTTACGCCCATCTGATTGAGCAATTCCAGTTGCCCGCCCGTCAGCCTGCAACGGTCGCCGCCATTGACTCAGCGACCAAGGGCAGACAAACAACAGCCCAAGGCGATATTGAGCTTATGCAGTTTGAGCGCAGATACCGGCCAAAGCCCACTCTCGCCGCCCACCTTCAATTCGCACTTCGCTACGAAGGCCTGAACCTGGAGGTGTTAGCCCTCCTGTTTGCCAAGACCGGTCGATCAGAACTTGAAAGCAATCTAGCTGAAAAACCTGAATCAAGTTTTGCCCGCCGCATCGGCTTTCTGTATGAGTGGCTAACTGGTGACAAGATCACCGCAGTCGTTGCTCCAAGAGCCGCTTATGTGCGCGTGGTCGACGAGACACTTCAATTCTGCCTGTCGCACGGTCCCAAAGAGGCGAAGTTCAGAGTAGTCAACAATCTCCCCGGGAACAGCCAGTTTTGTCCAATGGTGCGAAAAACAACTTTTCTGCAGGGGATGGTTAGCAAGAACCTTAAACAACGCACTATCGATACGCTCGCCAAATATGATCCCGACCTCCTGCGTCGGGCTGCCGCGTTCCTGTATCTCAAAGAAACACATTCCTCCTTCGAGGTCGAACGCGAAAAACCGAGCCCTGATCGCGCTCAGCGTTTTGCCGATCTTCTGCGAGAAACTGAAAAAAGCATTCCGCTCACGGAAGATCGCCTGGTACAGCTACAAAACGCCGTGGTGGATCCACGCTTTAACGAATTTACCTACCGCAATAAGCAAAACTGGATAGGGCTGGATCATGGATACCAAAAAAAGGTGGATTTTGTACCTGCACGTCCCGAAGATGTGCGCGACTTAATGATGGGGCTGGTAAATTTCTCCGAAGCCATTCGAGCGAATCCAGAAATCCTTGATCCGGTTGTTGCAGCCGCAATTCTGGCTTTCGGCTTTGTATTCATTCATCCGTTTATGGACGGCAACGGCCGTTTACACCGTTTTCTCATTCATGACGTACTTTCTTCAAATGGATTCACCCCGAAGGGAATAGTACTTCCGGTTTCTGCCGTTATCCTGGCTAACCCTGAGGAATACGTCCATACACTTGAGCGATTCTCAAAACCGTTGCAAGCGCGTACTTCATACAATCCAGATGTACCCGAAAACCCCGCAGCCGGAAACGACGCACTTTACTTTCGTTACTTCGATGCTACGGATCAAGCGTCTTTCTTGTACCGATCGCTTGAGCGGACGCTAGAAGAAGATTTGGAAGAAGAGATTTCTTACCTGCTTGGATTTGATGCAGCATACGCCGAGCTAAAAGGGGACTTGGATTGGCCTGCTCATTCCCTTGATCTGTTCATCCAGCTTGTGCATCAGAACGGGGGGCATCTTTCCAAGACCAAGAGGCAAACGCACTTTAGCTGGATGACCGATGAGGAAGTGAAGCGGTCGGAAGGGGCAGTCATTGAAGCATTCAAGCTGCCAATACTTCATTGATGTCCTCACTCTCAAATTAATAATCCGCTAATGCGGCGCAAATCCCAGTGGATACCATTCGTTGACCTCTTTGCAGGTCCGGGCGGACTGAAGTGGTCATTCGCGACGTCCCCGCCGAAATCTGCGAAGACTACTGCCACACGCGAATGCGGTCGAACGCAGCCAGGATTTCGTCGCGGGTCATGGCCAGTACGTCGCTTTTTGCGGAAGTATCCAGCGCACGCCGCCCCGCGGATCTTCCCGGTCCCCGGCGTAGCGCTCGCGGAGCGCCGCGTCGGGTTTGGATGCGGGCATGACAGGCGAGTGGCATCAATTGCCGCCGCGCGACCTACGGCTGTACCATTCAAATGGCCATTGGGACCGTCAACGGTCCGGGCAATAATTTGGACCAGCGAGGACCAACGCATGCGTGGCGGAGAGCGATACAAGGCGCGTGGGGTGGAGGCGGAGTTAGAGCCGGGGCCCCGGGGGCGTGTACTGCGGAATTTGGCGGGCATCCGGTCGGTGCGAAACATGGCACGCCGGGAATCCGAGGCGCTCCTCGCCGCCACCGAGCGATTGATCGACGAGACAACGGTGAGCCAGCGGTTCACGGCCGAGGATTTTTGCCGTATGCACCGCCTCTGGCTGGGGAGAATCTACCCCTGGGCGGGGGAGTATCGACAGGTCAACCTGGAGAAGGACGGATTCCCCTTCGCGGCAGCGAATCAGGTGCCCCGGCTCATGCGCGAGCTCGAACGCGGGGCGTTGCGACAGTTCACACCATGCCGATTCGACGACGCCGGCGAACAAGCGCATGCCTTGGGTGTCGTGCACGCCGAGTTGGTGCTGATTCACCCATTTCGCGAAGGGAACGGGCGTTGTGCGCGTCTTCTGGCAACGCTCATGGCTTTGCAGGCGAAATTGCCGGCGCTCGATTTCGGCGGTATTCGCGGGGAAGAAAAGCGGCGCTACATCGCGGCGATCCAGGCGGCAATGACGCGTGACTACGCGCCGATCGCGGGGATATTTCGTGCGGTTATCGCCCGGACCCTGCGCTCGCAGCGCTAGGGCTTTGGACGGGTGACGTGGCGTCGAGGCGTGGGGCTTGCCTGCGTACTCACTGCACTGCCGGATGCGGGTGTCACCGCGGCCTGCTTGAACGGCGCATGGATACCCTCTATGGCCGAGGAGGTGGATACCGAGGTAAGCACAATGCGCCGGCGCGCGACCGGGTCGCGCAGGTAGGGGTTGGCGGCGGAAAGCTTGGAACTCATGTTGCAAGTATAGCAGCGCAAGTCGAAGGAAGCGCTGGCATGCTGCCAGAGGCAAATTCCAAGGCAGCCGCCCAAATGTTCATAGATCCGGCCCACGCCTTGCACCAGAACAAAGGCCCGCGATAAGCAGCCCCCGCTACTCCCGCGCCAGCTCCTTGAATACTTCCGCCCGGTGCCAGGCCAGAAACTCCGGATGCGGCAGGCAATCAATAGCCGATTGCCGGCGCGCGACATAAGCCTGTACCATTCAGATGACGCTTGGGACGATCGACGATCTGAGGTAATATTTTCCGGCGTGGAAAAGGATATTCATGAACGAGATCATTTTTGTAGTCGAAGACTCGCCGGAAGGCGGTTATGTGGCCAAGGCGGCAGGTGCATCGATTTTCACCGAGGCCGATACGCTCGACGAACTGCACGCGCAGGTTCGCGATGCGGTGCGCTGCCATTTCGACGAGTCCGCCACCCCCAAGCTGATCCGGCTGCATTTCGTGCGCGATGAAGTCATTGCGGCATGAAACTTCCGCGCGACCTGTCAGGCGCGCAGCTTGCGAAAGTGCTGGCACGAGTCGGTTATAGCACCACGCGCCAGACAGGCAGTCATCTGCGGCTCACGACAGCGAGCCCGTCCGAGCATCACGTCACCATCCCGCTTCACGATCCGCTGAGAGTCGGCACACTGGCCGCAATCCTTGCTGACATTGCCGCTCATCAGGAGATAAGCCGTGACGAACTGCTGGACCGACTTTTCGACTGAACTCGAGTTACGCGGCAACAGAGTTACGAGGTAAGCAACCCCCGCTACTCCCGCGCCGGCTCCTTGAACACTTCCGCCCGGTGCCACGCCAGGAACTCCGGCTGCGGCAGGCATTCCCGGCCTTGCGGCTGAATCAAGCCTGCGCCGTGGTGGGCGAGCAGTTTCGCCTTGGTGTCATCGCCGCCCATTAACGTGGAGGTGGCGGCTGAACACGATCTGGTGGTTCCCCGGCAGCACGGTGAACGCGCCGAAGTCGAAGATCTTGTGATGCAGCGAACAAAGCGCGAGGCCCATTTGCAGCACGTCCGGCCCGCGCGCCTGAAACCACTTGATGTGCGCGGCTTCGAGGCCCAGACGTTGCCACCCATTCGTGGCCGCCCATGCGCAGGTCGTGCCCGCAGACGCAGCAGCGGTATTCGTAGGCGAGCAGCACCTTCTCCCGGAACGCGGGATCGCGGCGGCGCTGCGACTGCTCGAGTGTGGCCGCGCTGTCCGCATCGAGGCAGAGCCCGACGGCATCGGCCACGTCCTGGCGTATGCTCTCCGGAAAATGGGCATTCAGGATGCGACGCGCAATCTCCGCGGCGAGCGCAGGATCGCGCGCGAGAGTGAGGCGCATCGGTTCGGCGAATCCGCCGGCGACGCGGCCCTGCCGCAGCTCGGTGATGGTCGGCGTGGCGACGGGGGGGCAGGAGGTGATTTCGGCCGGCCCGGCAAGTTGCCAGACGCCTTCGATCCGGAGTAATCTGGTCAATCCGGTAGCAGACATAAGCAAACAGGAGACATCATGGCGAGTACCTTACCTCTGGAAAAAATGTCGGTGGAAGAAAAGCTTCAGGCCATGGAATCGCTTTGGGACGATTTGTGCAGCAAAACGGGGGCCGTGTCTTCTCCGGCCTGGCATGAAGACGTTCTGGCCGAAAGGGACGCAATGCAACGGCGCGGCGACGACGAATTCGAGGATTGGGAGGCAGCCAAAAGGAATATCCGAACCAAAGTCTCATGAAGATAAAGATCCTGGCATCCGCCAGTCGCGATCTTATCGAAGGCTACCGGTTCTATGAGATGCAGGCCGAAGGTGTCGGCGCGTATTTTCTCGACTCGTTGTATTCGGATATCGATTCGCTGATTATCAGCGCGGGCATGCATTCCGTGCATTTTGGGAAATACCATCGCCTGTTATCGAAGCGATTTCCGTTCGCTGTCTACTACCGGGTGGAGGAGGAGACGGTGTTCGTCTATGCAGTCCTCGATTGCCGCCGGCGCCCGGCATGGATCAGAAAAAGCTGAGTTAGACAATGATGACCCGCTTGCACCGTCGCGCGCGCAGGGGAGCCCCCGCTACTCCCGCGCCGGCTCCTTGAACACTTCCGCCCTGTGCCAGGCCAGAAACTCCGCCTGCGGCAGGCATTCCTTCCCTTGCGGCTGGATCAGGCCGGCGCCGTGGTGGGCGAGCAGCTTCGCTCTGGTGTCGTCGCCCCCCATCAGGTGGCGGCTGAACACGATCTGGTGGTTCCCCGGCAGCACGGTGAAGGCGCCGAGGTCGAAGATCTTGTGGTGGAGGGAACAAAGCGCGAGGCCGTTTTGCACCACGTCCGGCCCGCGCGCCTGGAACCACTTGATGTGCGCGGCTTCCAGTCCGATCGCATGCCCGCCCATGCGCAGGTCGTGCCCGCAGACGCAGCAGCGGTATTCGTAGGCGAGCAGCACCTTCTCCCGAAACGCGGGATCGCGACGGCGCTGTGACTGTTCGGGTGTGGCCGCGTTCTCCGCCTCGAGGCTCAGCCCGACGGCATCTTGCACGTCCTCCCGAATGCTCTCCGGAAAATGGGCATTCAGAATGCGGCGCGCAATCTCCGCGACGAGCGCAGGATCGCGCGCGAGGGCGAGGCGGACCGGCTCGGCGAATCCGCCGGCGACGCGGCCTTGCCGCAACTCGGTGATCGTCGGCGTGGCGCCGGCGGGGCGCTCGGTGATTTCGGCCGGCCCTTCAAGCTGCCAGACGCCGTCGGTGCGAAGATGCCAAAATGGATTGTGCCGGGTCTTCTCCGAGCCGGAGGGGCCAAACTCCTCCAGCAGTTTCCCGAGCTTGTCCTCGATGCCGGCGAATTCCACCAGCGGCGCTTCGCCGCGCAGCAGGCGGCCGAGCGCGAGCAGCACCAGCAGCGGCTTATGCACCGCGCGCCGGTCCCCTTGCTGCCACACGCGAATGCGGTCGAACGCAGCCAGGACTTCGTCGCGGGTCATGGCCAGTACTTCGCTTTTTGCGGAAGTACCCAGCGCACGCCGCCCCTCGGATCTTCCCGGTCCCCGGCGTATCGCGGTATCAGATGCAGATGCAAATGCGGCACCGTCTGCCCGGCGGCTTCGCCGTCGTTGATGCCGACGTTGTAGCCGTTCGGATGAAACGCCGCATCCAGACCGAGCTTCGCGCTATCGAGCAGAGCCAGCATCGCCTCGCGCTCGTCGCCGGCGATGTCGAAAAATGAAACAACGTGGCGCTTCGGGATGATGAGCGTATGCCCGGGGGAGACGGGGAAATTGTCCCGGATGACCACGGCGAGCTCGTTCGCGAGAACGATGCGTCCCGCGCCGAGCGTGCAGAATAGGCAGGTGCCGGTCATGCCGGTATTCTATAGTCTCCGGCGCGTCGCCGAAGACGCAATCAGGCAAAGCGCTCCCGGCCCAGGCAGAGTTCGCCGCCACTTATCGCCTTTGCGACATCGGTAGACAGCGGCGGATCGGTCGGATCGCGGACTGGAAGCTTACATGCGCTGACCCACCCTATTGCCGATCCGGTATATTGGCGCCATGTCCTCCTCTTTTGCTTCGAACGCATACTACGACGCGGACATAGCGACGTTCATTGGTACTACGTCAGATGCGGTTCTTGGACGCATCACGGCAAATAACGCTTTTGCCGTGGACCCCGAGCAGCGTGATGCGTGGCTCACGGAAATTGAAGTGCTAAAGCATGCGCTTGCGGGGGTGGAGGGAACGATCTTCCTTGAGTTCAATGTCCCTCGCATCGGAAGTCGCATAGATGCGGTGTTGATCTCAGGCCCCGCGATATTCGCCATCGAGTTTAAGGTCGGTGAAACACACTTCAAGCGCGACGATCTAAATCAGGTGTGGGACTACGCACTGGATTTGAAAAACTTCCACAAAGCGAGCCACCACGCGCCAATCATCCCCATATTGGTCGCAACGCATGCACTTCAGTCAGAAATAGCATTGCCTGCACCGCACGACGACCACGTTTTTCCGCCCGTCCGGTGCAATTCGGAGGGATTGCGGTACCTGATCAAGGCAGGACTTGAACACACTTTTGGCGATAGACTTGATGCAAAGAAATGGGGGACCTCGCCTTATCAGCCGACCCCAACCATTATTGAAGCCGCGCAAACCCTCTACGCGCAACATTCCGTTGATGCGATTGCCCGCCACGATGCCGGAGCGCGCAATCTCAAGGTCACCTCGCAACGTATCGAAGAACTCGTCGAGGAAGCGCGTCAAGAAAAGCACAAGATAATTGTCTTCGTCACGGGAGTTCCCGGCGCGGGGAAAACTCTGGTCGGCCTGAACGTTGCCACTAAAAAGCGCGATAAAACACAACCCACACATGCCGTGTTTTTGTCGGGCAACGGTCCCTTGGTTGAGGTACTTCGGGAAGCGCTTACGCGCGACGAGGTCGCCCGTCTTCGTGCGCGACTTGATAAGACGCGAAAAGGGGAAGTGAAACAGAAAATCAAAGCATTTATTCAGAATGTGCATCACTTCCGCGATGCTGGTCTGAGCGACAACACTGCACCCAGCGATCACGTGGTTATCTTTGATGAAGCACAGCGGGCATGGAACCGCGAGATGACCGCAAGCTTCATGCTCAGGAAGAAAAAGCGCGTAGGCTTTACCCAATCTGAACCTGAATTCCTTGTCTCTTACCTCGACCGACACGATGACTGGGCTGTAGTGATCTGTCTCGTAGGGGGAGGTCAGGAAATCAATCGAGGCGAGGCTGGGATATCCGCCTGGCTCGATGCCATTACAACAGGGTTTCCATCGTGGCATGCATACGTTTCGCCCGATCTTACGGACAGCGAATATGCTGCTGGCCATGCGCTCGATCGGCTTTCCGGGCGGGCCAATGTGGTGCGAGACGACAGCCTCCATCTCGCCGTCTCCATGCGTTCGTTTCGCGCTGAGAACGTTTCCTCTTTTGTGAAAGCAGTTCTGGACTGCGAGAGTGAAAAAGCCCGTGAATTTTTCGCAGCGATGTCGTTGCGCTACCCGATTGCGCTGACGCGCGATTTGGACAAGGCAAAGCAATGGATACGCACACATGCGCGTGGGTCAGAGCGCTTCGGCTTGGTGGCGTCATCCGGCGCTCAGCGACTAAAGCCTCATGCCATCGATGTCCGCGTCGAAGTCAACCCGATTCATTGGTTTCTCAACGATTCCGACGACACTAGATCGAGCTTCTACATGGAAGACGCGGCCACCGAGTTCCAAGTGCAAGGTCTCGAACTAGACTGGGTCTGCATGACCTGGGATGCGGATTTTCGCTTCGAACGGTCGGATTGGAGCTACCACTCGTTTATCGGGAGCAAGTGGACCACAGTTCATAAGCCAGACCGCCGACAATACCTTCGCAATGCGTACCGCGTTTTGCTAACACGAGCGCGCCAAGGTATGGTCATCTTCGTGCCGACTGGGAATAGGTCAGACCCGACGCGAACACCTGCTTACTACAATTCCACATTTGAGTACCTTGCGGGTATCGGCATTCCTGTCCTTAAAAATTAGTCGTACGGCTCGGACAGCCGAGAAGGACATAAGCTTCATGCTGGCCGCCGATGCCTGAGTTCAGCGGCCGGCCACGGCTTTTTGTGGCCGGGCCGCTGCGGCGGATTGTTCGGTCCCAAATAAGTCATGCTGGGCGAACTTCATCGCGCCCACTTTCTTAAGCACCTCGATTTTCTCATCTGCCTTCTTAAGCGACGTGTCACTCATGAAGGCAAGAAGAACCTCAATGTCCTGTACGCCTTTGACTTTGAGGAATTGTTTGGCCTTGTTCACATAGACCAGTGCTACCTTCCCTCTCTCAACGAGTTCTACTGCATTGCTGAGCGTGCCCGTGCTACGAGCGTCCCAAACCATAAAGCCGTAATCGCAGTCCTCGGCCATTGTCTTATCTTTCGCCGTGAAATAATCGCGAGTTCCTGGCTTACTCGTAGTGGCAACGTTCTTGGTCATCCAACGGCCAAGATTGTTCCTTGGCGTTTCACCTGAGCAATAGACAACAACAGAAGTGGCCCCTTGCTTCTTTAGATATTCTTGAACAGAGGTGTCGACGCCATCGGCATCACCGACTATCACGCAGTATTGGGAGTCGACAATGTTCTTCAGGCGATCAACCACCTTGCTATCAAGATGCTTGATCTTCATCGAGCCAGATACAAATACCTTTGTCATGGATTCTTCCTCGTTACAGTGGCAACGAATATATTCCTGATCTTTCTATATTGTCTCAGCATGATCGTGGCAGCTTCAAGAGATGAACCAGTATCGTATAGATCGTCTATAACGAGAACGTCGTATTGTCCGTCGGCCAGCACGTCATTCACCACGAAGGCAGAACAGAGTGCGGCTATGCGGTCTTCCCTGGACGCGATATCTTTCATTTGGGCGGTGTGCGTAGTCTTGACCAGCACGTTTTCCAAGCACGGCACGCCTATTTCCGCGGCTACCTGCCTGGCTATCGCCGTCACTGGCTGGATAGCGCGTTGTCTGGATGGTGGCATCGGCACGACGAACGATGTGCTTGTAAAGTGGTGGCGCAATGAAGCGGCCATCTGTGTGGCAAGAACTGCAGCTTGAGACTGGTCAAACCTATACTTCAACTGAAACAAAGCCTCTCCTACCTCTGATCGAGTGGTGTCAAACTTCGGATGTCCGTATTCGTCCTCGCCCAGGTACGTGCTGCTGATCGTATGTTTATCGAGCGAGTAGCCGAGATTCCAAGGACCTTGGATCTGGCGCACATTTACATTCATGACCGGCGACTACCTCTCGACATCCTCCACCAACAGGGCGCACCAAGGAGTGAATCCCCTAAGAGGTGCCATATGAGACCTGAAAAAGTGGGCAAGCTTGCTCAGAGTACCGCTAAATCTTTGATTGCTCAACAGCGTCAATGGAGCGCCAACCCGGATAGACAACTTTACGATCATCTCTAGCCGTGACTATACGGCCGCGTCGCAGTCATGCGCACCGTGATCCCGATGTTCGCGGCGGCGTCGACCAGGCGGTCGAGGGTGAAGACGTCTTCGCCTTGCCTCAGCCGGCTCATCTGGCCGGGCGAGAGGCTGAGTTGCCCGGCGGCTTCGAAGTCCTTGAGCTTCAGTTCGGCGATGCGGTTGAGGACGCGCTCGCGCAGTTGCGCGCGCAGGGGAGCGCTGGGGGGTTGTTTGGGCATGGTTGGGGTCTCCTCGGTGACTTGCCAATTTTAGCACTGGCGCGTGGCGGAGAGGCAGGTCGCGCCTGAGGGTAGGGTGTTTTAATGTTGGAGAATGTTGGGGATGGCGGCCCCTGGCCCGCGCGCCATCATCTCCTCAGCCACAGGCCGTGAACCCCTGCTCCAGGATCGCGCCGCGCGCGGCCTGGCTGAGGCGCACGCCATGCACCGCGTACAGGCACTCGTGCGCGCCGTCGGGCAGCAGGTCGCGCGCCTCCTGAAACGACGCGGCAACGCCCAGCACCGCGCCTTCCACGCTGCTGACTTCGTAGCCGCCCTCGGTGCGCCGGATGCTGAAGTTGTCGGGCACGTATACTTCGAGCGTTTCGCAGGCGAGGCCGAACGGTTTGAGCATGCGCCCGGCTTCGCGCGTGAGGGTGCGGTCGTAGAGTTCCTTCAGGCCCTCCGCACCGCGGCCGCGATAGCGGTGCGCCTGATGCGCGCCGCGCGTCCAAGCCATCGCGTCGACGCCGAGACCGGCTGCGTGCAGCAGCATCAGTTTGAGCGTCAGCGCGGGCCATTCGCGCAGGAACGGGTAGCGGCCATCCGCGCCGTTCTCCTGCTCCCGCAGTCCTCGGCGCGCGGACTGCATCCAGTCGCTCTGCAGCTCGTGCAGCATCAGCACGCGTTCCCCGTCAGCGCCCTCGCGCAGATCGCAGCGCACGTGCGCCAGGACGTTGCGCGCGTCGAAATGGGACGACAAAAAGGTCGCGGGAAAAAGGGGCAGGGTAATCAGCCATTCCCGGTAGTCCTCGCCGCCCGACCAGGACCAGTCGACCCAGCGCTCCGACGCCAGCAATTTCGGCATGACCTCGCGCGCATGCTCCTGCGCCCGGGTAATGGCCCCGGCCGGGGTCTCGAAGATCGCGCGCCGCGTCAGGCGCTGCCGCAGCACCCTGCCGTCGAAGCTCACCGCCTGCCAATGCCGGTCGCGTCCCCAAAGCGCGGCGTGCTCGAGCTCTTCGATGCGGTAGCCGAGCACGCGATCGAAGAGCTGCAAGCGGCGCCTTTGTCCCGCCTGGGGCTTGGCCTCGCCTTTGATCTTCGCCACGGGCCGGTCGGACGCGGGTTCGAAGCGCAACTGCGTCCGGGCTTCGGTGATGTTGGCGATGACGGAAACACGCAGCGCGGAAAAGTCGGCTGCCTGCGCCAGGTCCTTGCCAGTGAGGGGCGGTGCGTCCGCGCCTCTGGCTTGGAGAAAGGCGATCAATCCCGAGCGTTGCACCTCCTCGTCGCGCAGTCCCTTCTGCGCCAGGTTGCGCAGGGTCGCGAGCCACTGGGCCGCTCCCGCCTTTGCCCGCGCCTGGGTGGCCAGGTGCTGGCACAGTCGGCTGCGCAGCAAGGGCACGCCGAAGGGATCGCTTGCGCCGGCGGGGGGCAGAAACCGCGCGGGCACATTGCGCGCCGCGCGGCGCCCGGCATGCTGCTTCGCCGCGGCCGCCACTTGCCCGACGAACGCGCGCACCGCGGCCTGCGCCGCGCCTTGCCGCGCCGCGGCGAGTTCGTCTGCGGGCACCGCGGCGCCGTGAACCGCGTCATCCAGCCCGGCGAGCGTCGCGCCGGTCAGGGAAAACATTCCCGCGGAATCGAAGCGCACCAGATCGATCAGACCGGCCGCGTCCCGCGGCGATTGCACCGAGGCGACGGAACGCGCAAAGGGATTGATCTGCGCGAGCGTCATGTGTTCATGGATGCGCCGGGCCGAGACGCCGAAGGGGCAGCCGTCGAACTTCAGCTCCAGTTTCTTGGGATCGAGGGGCATCCGGTTTCTTCGCGGGCGAGGGCAGGAACTTCGTCGAAGGTGGTGCTCATGGCTATATTGACTTGACGCCCGGCAAGAAGCGGCCGCTACAACAAGCCGGCTAAAGCCTCAAAAACGAGGCCATGCTAACTCAGACTACCGGTAATCTCCTGATCGCTCAACAGCGGCGACCGGTAAAGGCATGTTTGCGATCATCTCCAGCCATGTCGATACGGCCGCGTCGCAGTCATGCGCACCGTGACGCCGATGTTCGCGGCGGTATCGATCAGCCAGTCGAGGGTCGAAAGAATCCGGAAATTGCGTACAAATATCTGCACTCATGAAATGTGATCGGGTGATAATACCCATCAATTCCGCGATTTCATTGATAGGCCTGGTCAGCGCAAGAAAGGGCCGATCTGGACCCGTGGACTGAAGCTGTATATAATGCCAGTCATTGCAGCGCTCGGTGTCTGCTTAATTCCGAGGAGCGCATCATGCTGAAGAATTTGTTCAACGAAAAAAAAGCCGCCCAGGCTGCGGCCTACTTCCTTTTCCGTGCGGGTGGTTCGCTTAAGGTGCTGAAGCTGATGAAGCTTCTCTACCTCGCCGAGCGGCGTTCGTTCGAGAAGTTCGGCGAACCGATGATCGGCGACAAGTTGGTGTCGATGCCGCTCGGCCCGGTGCTTTCGATCACCTACAACCATATGAACGGCGAGCTGCGATCAGTCGAGGGAGGGTGGGACTCCTGGGTGGCTGATCGCGCGGAACACGATCTCGCGTTGCGCAATCCCCAGGCGTTGCGTTCACCCGAGCAGGATCTTCTGGAGCTGAGCGACGCCGATCTCCATATTCTCGGGGAAACCTGGCAAAAGTTCGGCCAGATGGATCAATGGGAGTTGCGTGACTACACGCATGATCACTGCCCGGAGTGGAAAGATCCGGAAGGCTCCATGATCCCGATGCAGCCGGAAGAACTGTTCGATGCCTTGAAGTTCACGCCGGCGCAGCGCGATGCGGCGATGGCAAAGCTTCGGGCAGAAGACGCGATCAATGCGGCCTTTGAGGCTGCACCCCACTAAGGGCGGTCATGGTGGGCTGGCAGCTGCAACAAGGCGCGACGCTGCTGATGCCCTCGGGGCCTGACGGAGATCACCTCTTCGTCGTTCTGAACGATCCTAAGGTTTTTCCTAACTACGGCTCGAATCCGCAGGTGCTGCTCGTTAACTTGAGCACGGTTCGGCAAGGCGTGCATTTCGATGCGACCTGCTTGCTTCAGCCGGGTTGCCACCCTTTTGTGAAGGTAGCGAGCTACGTCGTCTATCGCAGCGCGCGTGTCGAACCTGAGGCGCACGTGCTCGCGTTGGTTCAGAAAGGCCTTTTCACGCCGCAAGATCCGATGCCGGCGGCAATTGTCGGAGATATCAGGTCGGGGCTCATCGCTTCGCCGTTCACAAAACGAGAGTTCAAGGGATTGTCGATCTGACACGTCGCAAAACGCAATCATCCCTCACCATACGGCCGCGTCGCACTCATGCGCACGCTGATACCGATGTTCGCGGCGGCGTCGATCAGGCGGTCGAGGGTGAAGACGTCTTCGCCTTGCCTTAGCCGGCTCATCTGGCCGGGCGAGAGGCCGAGTTGCTCTGCTGCTTCGACGTCCTTGAGCTTGAGTTCGGCGATGCGTTTGATGATCCGCTCGCGCAGTTGCGCGCGCAGGGGAGCGCTGGGGGGTTGTTTGGGCATGATGGGAGTCTCCGAGATGACTTGCCAATTTTAGCACTGGCATAGGGCGGGGAGACAGGTGTCGTCTGACAGTACGGTGCTTTAATGTTTGAGAATGTTGGCTGGTAGCCCCTCCCTTGCAGGGCGCGCGTCCCGCTGCATCGGGACGCCGCTCAGCGAGCGGGCAGCATGCTGCCCGAAACCCTCGCTTCGCCCCCGGCCCTCTCCACGCAAGCGGGGCGAGGGAGTGCATGCCATCACACCGGCCTTCTCCTCGCTCGCGGGGATCGGGGGGGTGGCGGCTGCGTTTAGCGTTGTGCGTGGATTGGATGAAGCAGATTCCTCTGGCGGAGCCTGCCCCGAGCGCAGTCGAGTGCGCCCCGGAGCATGAACGGTGCGGTCACGACGGCAGCGGCTAAGTCGAAAGTATCAGACCTTCCACAGCTTAACCGCGCGCGACTTGCGGATCGCGGCGTCGCGGGTCGCGAGCGGCAGCTTGCGCGCGCGCAGTCGCTACGATGAGGCGGTCGGCCGGGTCGCCGTGGAAGGATTTGGGCAGGGCGTCGAGCGCGAGGATCACGTCGATGTCCAGCGGGACTACCGAGATCATTCGATCGTCGGCCGCTTGGGCGAGCCAGTCGGGAAAGCGCAGCGGCAGCTGCAGCCGGCGCTTGGCGGCCAGCATCTGGACTTCCCACAGGCTGACGGCCGCCAGAAACAGCTCGCCGCGCTCGGCCTTTGCGTCCAGTGCCGAACGCTCCGCGATCGATAGCGGCGAGTCAGGCGTCAGCCACCACACCCAGACATGGGTGTCGAGCAGCACGTTCAACGCAAGGCCTCGAAATCCTTATCGCGGATAACCGACTCGCCGGGGTCTGCGAGCAAGCGTCCGCCCATCGCCCGCAACCGTTCCCAGGGTTTTTGCGCCCTGCCGGACTTGGAAACCGCCGGCGTGCGCAGTTGCGCGACTACTTTCCCGCGGCGCGTGATCGCGACCGGCGCTCCGGTTTGCTCCACGCGGCGGATGATCTCCAGGCAGTGATGCTTGAACTGCGTGACTGAAATGTCCATTTGGCGGATTATAAATGACCATTTATGTGTTTTCAAGCGCGCGGCCGATGTTCGCGGCGGCGCCGGATGGTCCACCCTCGCCCCGGCCCCCTGCTTGCCGGCACTCTCGGAACCAGAGGTTAGGCGCCGGCTCGGCTGACCAGCGGAAACCGCTCTGGATGGCGAATGGACTCAACGGCCAAATCGACATCCAACTCGGGCCAGTAGAGATGGTTCGCGGATGGAAGCTCGACATGCAGAATCTTGCCAACCGCGACGTCCCGAAACCACGGAAATGCGGAGAACGGCAGGAACAGCTCTTCATCCTCCAGCAATAGCCAGAAGCCATTCTGAGAGATGTTGGTTACCTCAACCGGGGAAGTGCTTATGCCACGCGCTGCGGATGTCATGTTCGTGCTCCTGAACCAAGCGGAGTGCTTCGTTTATTTCGCGCTGGGAAAGACCAACAGCCTGGGCTAGCTCGATAGCGGGCTCAAGCCAGAACTTGGCTTCACCGATTTGGCCCTGAACATGCACATGTGTACTCTCGATTCTTCCCGCGAGAAAAAGTAGAAACGGAAGCCGCCTTCGCGAAAAACCGTTGGACTCATGTGCAAGATGCTACCCGCAACACCTGCCCCGGGGAAACGGCACCCAACGCTGCGCTTGGAGGGGAGAGGTCTGAGGGCAGGACTGTTACTCAGTTGTGCAACGCTTAATCGCGCGGCGTCTCCGGCTCTTCGCCGAAATACCCCGGTGCAATCTCGCCGGTGTGTTACGCCGGCGAACTGAGGCTTGATCCCTTGGCGTTGCCAGGCACGCCGAGAAATTCGAGCTTGCCGCCGTCGCGCCGGTATACGCCGCGTTCGGTGACCACGTAATCCATGGGCATGTCCCAGGGCTGGGGCCGGATGGTGGCGATCGCGCCCAGCTCGAAGCTCACGCCTATCACCAGCGGCTTCGAATCGCGCAAGCTCTCCAGGGTGCGGTCGAAAAAACCGCCGCCGTAACCGAGGCGATAGCCCTCGCTATCGAATCCGATCATCGGCAGCAGCACCGTGTCCGGCACCAACTCGGCGCCCGCCTTGGGGTAGGGGATGCCGAGCTTGCCCAGTTCCATCTCCACGCCCGGATGCCACTCGCGGAAAATGAGCGGCGTCTTCGGTGCGAGCACCACCGGCAGCGCGGTGCTCACGCCCTGCCCGCGCAGCCGGCGCATCAGGTGGCGCGCGTCGTACTCGTTCCGGATCGGCCAGCAGAAAGCCACCACCCCTTTGGCCAGGCCCGGGAACCCGCATTGCAGATGCCGGTCCATTGCCAGGCGCCAGGCGTGGAGCCGGTCCGCGGGCAGCGCCTGCCTGCGCGCGAGCAGCTCGCGCCGCAGGTTTTTGCGCCAGGCCATCAGATCAGCATGCTGCATATTTTTGATGCTCGTCATCCATCCGCTCGGTGGAGCGTTTATACTATTCTCATCATGGACTTAGCAGGAATACTCACTATAGCACCGATGCTGCGCGCTCTGATGCTCGCGTTCGCCCTGGCGGCGTTGGTGACACAAGCGGCGCCCTCACGCCCGCAGACGCAGGAGGAGATCTTCCTTGCCGCGCATGCCGCGGCGCGCGCGGGCGATTACGACAAGCTCGCCAGGTACGAGGTGCAGCTCCAAGGTTACCTGCTCGAACCCTATGTCGAATCCTGGCTGCTGCGAGCGCGCCTGGAAGATGCGAGTGCGGACGAGGTGCGCGCCTTCCTCGCGCGCGAGCAGGGGAGCTTCCTCGCCGAGAAAATGCGCAAGGAATGGCTGAAGGCGCTGGGGAAGAAGCAGCAATGGGATTTGTTCCGTGCCGAGCATCCGCTGCTCGCCGGCGAGGACAACGAGATCGCTTGCTACGCGCTGCAGGCGCGCTGGCAGCAGAGGGACGAATCGGCGCTGGCCGAAGTCCGCGCGCAGTGGACCGCGCCGCGCGAGTTGCCCGAAGGCTGCGTACCGCTTGCCGAAACGCTAATCTCTCGCGGCCAGTTCACCAGTCGCCAAGTGTGGGAACGCATACGCCTCCTGCTCGAGGCGGGGGCGGTCAGCGCGGCGTGGCACACCGCCGGGTACCTGCCGCCCAGGGAGGCGCCGGACCGCGGGCAGCTTTTTGGCGTAGCCGCCGGACCGCAGCGCTACCTCGACGACAAGAAGAAGGACTGGTCACGCCGCCAGGTGCGCGAGCTCGCCATGTTTGCGCTGCATCGCCTGGCGCGCACCGATCCGCTCGCGGCTGCGGGTTATTGGGACAAGAAGCTGCGCGCGAAATTCTCCGCCGGCGAGCAGGGCTACGTCTGGGGCCAACTCGCGCTGCACGCCGCGCGGCGCAACCTGCCCGAGGCGCTGCTATGGTACGCCGAAGCTGCCGCAGCGCCGCTCGCCGATGAACAGCTCGCCTGGCGCATGCGCGCGTCCTTGCGCCAGGGCAATTGGAATGAAGTCAAAGTGACAGCGGAAAAAATGTCGCCGCTGCAACGCAACGAACCGGCCTGGATCTACTGGCAGGGGCGCGCCGCCCTGGCGCTGGGAAATGCCGCCGAGGCGCGTACCCTGTTTGCGCGCATCGCCGGCGAACATCATTTCTACGCCCGGCTCGCAGCCGAGGAACTGGGCCTCGCGTTCGACATTCCGCCCAAGGGTTACACGCCGGCGCCGGAAGATGTCGCCGCGATCGCGCGCGAGACCGGCTTCCGGCGCGCGCTGGCCTTGTACCGCCTGGACCAGCGCTTCGACTCGGCGCGCGAATGGATCTGGTCCATACGCGGCATGGACGACAAGCAGCTCCTCGCCGCAGCCGAATTCGCCCGGCAAAACGAAATGTTCGACCGCGCCATCAACACCGCCGACAAGACCCTGGCGCTGCACGATTTCAGCGTGCGTTATCTTGCGCCTTATCGCGAGGCGCTGGGCGACAATGCGCGCGCGCGGCAACTGGAGGAAGCCTGGGTGCTGGGGCTGGTGCGCCAGGAAAGCCGCTTCATTGCGGCGATAAAATCCTCGGCCGGAGCGGCCGGGCTGATGCAGCTCATGCCGGCCACGGCCAAGTGGGTGGCCCATCGCATGGGCATGCGGGACTATTCCTGGGCGCGGGTGACCGATACGGGCGTCAACGCCGCCCTGGGCACCTATTACCTGCGCCACGTGCTCGACGACCTGGACGGCAATCCGGTGCTGGCCGCGGCGGCCTATAATGCAGGGCCCGGTCGGGCGCGCAAGTGGCGCGACGCGCGTCCACTGGAAGGCGCGATTTACGCCGAGACCATACCGTTCAACGAAACCCGCGACTACGTAAAAAAAGTGATGAACAACACCATGTATTACGCAGCCATACTGGGAGGTCAGGTGCGCTCCCTCAAAGCCCGCTTGGGCGTCATCGCGCCGCGCGGCGGCAAGGACAAACTCATGGCGCAGCGCGCGGCCGAAGAGGAACAACCGCAATGAAACTGGATCGGATAGCCGTGCTTGGCGGCAGCGGATTTATCGGCCGTCACGTGGTGCGCATGCTGGTCGAGCAGGGCAAGCGGGTGGTCGTGAGCACGCGCCGGCGCGAGCGTGCCAAGCACCTGTTCATGCTGCCGACGGTCGAGGTGGTCGAAGCAGACGCGTGCGATCCGGCGCAGCTCGCCGCCGTTCTGCGCGGCTGCGACGCGGTGATCAACCTGGTGGGCGTGCTGCAAAGCAGGCCGGGCGAGCCTTACGGCGACGATTTCCGCCGCGCGCACGCCGAGTTGCCGCGCGATGTCGCAGCGGCGTGCGAGCATCTGCACATCCCGCGCCTCGTGCACGTGAGCGCGCTGAATGCGTCGAGCACGGGCCCCAGCGCTTACCTGCGTTCCAAGGGCGACGGCGAGAACTGGATGTTCGCCGAAAGGAAGCGCCTTGCCATCACCGTATTCCGCCCTTCGGTGGTGTTCGGTCCCGAAGACAGCTTCCTCAACCTGTTCGCCCTGCTGCAACGTTTTCTGCCGCTGGTATTCCTCGCCTGCCCCGAGGCGAAATTCCAGCCGGTCTATGTCGAGGACGTGGCGCGGGCCTTGGTGCATGCGCTCGGCGAGCGAGCGAGCTTCGGCAACACCTACGACCTGTGCGGGCCGAAGGTCTACAGCCTGCGCGAGCTGGTCAGATTCGCCGGCCGCGCGAGCGGCCACCCGCGACCGATCATCGGCCTCAACGCCAAGTACTCGATGCTGCAGGCATGGGTCATGGAATGGCTGCCGGGCAAGCTGATGAGCCGCGACAACGTGCTGTCGATGTCGGCCGATAGCGTCAGCGCCGCGCCCTTCCCCTTCGGCATCCGGCCTACCGCGATGGAGGCGGTAGCGCCGGTCTACCTGCAAGGGATCTGCGCGCGTTCGCGCTACAGCCTGCTGCGCTGCCACGCCGGCAGAAAGACGCGCGCAGTGTGAAGCCGCTCAAGCTCGCAATAGCCCGTGTCTGTTGCGAGCCGGCGAGCCTTACGCATAATCATGCAACAGGCTCGCGGTGAAGATTTACGCCGTCGGCGGCGCGGTCCGCGATGAACTTCTCGGGCTCCCGGTCAAAGACCGCGACTACGTCGTAGTCGGCGCCACGCCGGAGGTCATGACCCGGCTTGGGTACCAGCCGGTGGGCAAGGACTTTCCGGTATTCCTGCATCCGAAGACGCACGAGGAATATGCCCTGGCGCGCACCGAACGCAAGACGGCGCGCGGCTACAAGGGCTTCCAGGTCTACGCCGCGCCCGAGGTAACGCTCGAGCAGGATCTGTCGCGGCGCGATCTCACCATCAACGCCATCGCCCGTGACGCGCAGGGCCGCATCATTGATCCCTACGGCGGCGCGGACGACTTGAAGCGCGGCGTCCTGCGCCACCTCACTCCGGCGTTCGCCGAAGACCCGGTGCGGATTCTGCGGGTGGCGCGATTTGCCGCGCGCTTCGGCTTCAAAGTGGCGCCGGCCACCCTGCGACTGATGCGCGCGATGGTGGCGGCGGGCGAAGCCGATGCCCTCGTGCCCGAGCGCGTGTGGCAGGAACTGGCGATCGGCCTGATGGAAGCGGCGCCTTCGAAAATGTTCGCACTGCTCGGGACCTGCGGCGCGCTGGCGCGCGTGCTGCCGCAACTGGCCGCGGCCTGGACGCGGCGCGCGCAGTACGCGCGCTCGCAGCGCGCGCTCGATTTCGCCGCCGCCCAGGGCTATGCGCTCGAAGTTCGCTACGCCGTGCTCGCTTGCGCGCTTGCCGGCGTGGATGCGCCCGAGCGCGAGCTGCGCCACCTGAGCGCGCGCCTGCGCGCGCCGGCGGACGCGCGCGACCTGGCTCTGCTCGCGCTGCGCCACTTTGAGCAGATCCGCCTCGGCGCGAAGCTCGAGCCCGAAGCGGTGGTCGCTTTGCTGCAGGCTTGCGATGGCTGGCGCAGGTCGGCGCGCTTCGAGCAGTTGTTGCAGGCAGTAGGAAGCTGCAACGCAAGCCGCGCACGCGCTGCCGCAGCGCGCCTGCTCGCTGCCTTGCGTGTCGCGCGCGCCGTGGACGCGGGCGCTATCGCCCGCAGCGAAACCGAGCCGCAAAAGATCGCCGCCCGGCTGCGCACGGCGCGGGTCGCCGCGATCAGACTCGCGCTCGGCGTAACATAGCGCGTGTCCGGGCCAATGAAATCCAATGCGGCGATGTTGCTGCAGGGCCTGAAGCGCAATCTTGGGGCCGGCATCCGCCTGGCGGTCTTCCTTCGCGTGAGCCGCTACGACTTCCGCGTCTCGCCCGGCGATTTCGTCCTGCTCTGGGCGTTCAACCTGCTCGCATGGCTGGCCGGCGGCATGCTGCGCGGAGGTTTCCCCGGTTACGTCGACTACGGCGCGCTGCCGATGGCGCTGGCCGAGATACCGCTGGTGCTGCTGGCGAGCTTGATCATCGCCTCCCTGTACCGCAAGCGCGAGCTGCTTCTGGCTCTGGCGCTGTTCTTGATTTCGCCCGGCGCTTTGTTCGAACTCGTGTCGTCGGCCATCGTGATCGGGTTGCGCTTCGCGGCGGCGGATTCCCCGCCCGCAGTGCAACTCACGACCTACGTGGCGTATCTCTCATGGGTGCTTGCCGTGGCCTTGCGCGCGCTATGGGTGGCGGCCGCTTGGCACAGGCGGCAATTCGTCCACGGCAGCGTGCTGCTGATTGTACTGTTTGTGTTTTTGCTGAATTACATGCCGCGCACCGAGCTCTGGGCCGTCTACCGGGAAACCAGCGCCGACACGACGCAAAGTCCGATCCTGCGGGAAGATCTGTTTCACGCCCAGGGCGGGCTGCTCGATGCGAATCTGGCCGCGCTGCAGCCGCAGCGCGCCGGAATGGCCGATTTGTATTTCGTCGGTTTTGCGCCCTACGGTACCCAGGACGTGTTCGGCAAAGAGCTGCACACGGTGTCGCGCCTGATCGAGGAGCGCTTCGATGCCGCCGGGCGCTCGCTCCTGCTCGGCAACGATCCGGCGACGCTGGGCGATTTGCCCATCGCCAGCGCCACCAATCTGCGCGCGGCGCTCGCGCGCGTGGGTCGGATCATGGATGCGGAAGAGGACGTGCTGTTCCTGTACATCACCACTCACGGTTCGGAGGACGGCGAGCTGTCGGTCGAACTGCCGCCGCTGCAATTGTCGCAGATCAGGCCCGCGGCGCTCGCGCGCATGCTGCACGACAGCGGCATCAAGTGGAAGGTGCTGGTGATTTCGGCCTGCTATTCGGGCGGCTTCATCGAACCGCTCAAGGACGAGAATACGCTCATCATCACCGCCACCGATGCGCGCAATCAGTCCTTCGGCTGCGACAACGGCGAGGACTTCACCTGGTTCGGCAAGGCCTATTTCGACGAAGCTTTGCGCCGGACCCGTTCCTTCGCCGAAGCGTTCGAGCTCGCCCGCGCGGCGGTGGCGCAACGAGAACGCGAGCAGAAGCTCACCGCGTCCAATCCGCAGATGTACGCCGGCGCCGCGATCAAGTACAAGCTGGCCGGGCTGGAGGCAAGGCTGAAGGCCGAGTAAACGTGTAACAGTTTGTTGCCGCTGTACGCGCATCCGCCGCCCCGGCGTTATTGTCCTCACTAACTTTTCTTATAGGAGGACGAACATGTTCAAACGTAGCCTGATTGCAGCACTGATTCTGGTTCCCTTCATCGGTTTTGCCGCGGACAATACCGCCGGCGCCAAAAGCCACCGTGCGGCCGGCCATTTCAGCAAGGCCGACACCAATGGCGATGGCAAGCTGTCGCGCGCCGAAGTCGAGAAGGCCATGCCGCACCTCGCGGGCAAGTTCGACAGCATCGACACGAACAAGGATGGTCAGTTGTCGCGCGGCGAACTGAATGCATGGAAAAAGGCGCACCGGGGCGAGCGCCAGGCGAAGGCAGCCGAGCGTTTCCGCCACGCGGATACCGATGGCGACGGCGCCATCAGCCGCGCCGAAGCGGAGAAGCAGGCGCCGCGCCTGGCGAAGAAGTTCGAGCAGATCGACAGCAACAAGGACGGCAAGCTGACGCAGGACGAGCTGCGTGCCTATCGCGAGGCAAAGCGCAGCCGCAAGGACAAAGCGTAGGCGGCCTGCTCGCGCGGTGATCAGATCAGCCGCGCGAGCAGGGTCAGCGCGAGCGACAACACGATGGTGGTGGTGAGCGGCAGGTAGTAGTCCCGGCCCTTGTGGCGCAGGGTGATGTCGCCCGGCAGGCGCCCGAGTCCGTATTTTCTCAGCCAGGGTGTGCATAGGGTCAGCACGACCAGCGCGAGGATCAGCGTCAATAGCCACTTGAGCATAGGATCATTGTAAACTGCCCGGCACAAAAAAGAACCGGCCGGGAGGAAAAAGGATCGATCTGTATACCTGGAAGACGCCCAACGGGCGCAAGGTTTCGGTGATGCTGGCGGAATGCGGCCTGCGCTACAACGCGCACGCCGTCGGCACGGTCGGCGGCGAGCCGATACTCATCGGCCATTCCATGGGCGGTTTCGTGGTGTAGAAGTACCTCGAGCGCGCCGCGGTGCCAGGCGTCGTGCTCATGGCTTCGGTGCCGCCGCAAGGCCTCTTGTCGGAGATCTTCCTCGGCATGGGCACGTGATGATGCTCGAAGCCGATTGGCAGAAGGTCGCCGACCGCATCATCGAGTGGATGCGGTCGGGCGAACTCGACAGGATCTAGAGCCCGGCAGGTCCTCATTCCCGGTTCAACAGTTCACGGGACATTGCCCGATCGACTATTTGCGGGCGATCGCGCGGCAGGTACAGTGCGGCAACGCCACCACCCGATCGCGACCGTCAAGTTGCAATTGGCAGCCTTGTGACGCAAGTTGCAAGCGCAACATCTCCGTCGGCGGCATCATTCGGCCGCTTGCCGACTGACCGACCGTTGACAGCACAACGGAATCATTCTCGGTAAACGAATCAGCAGTGAGCGCCACGACCTTGCCACGCAGCTCGCGCACTGCATCGTTCAGTTGCGCGCGACATTGCGCCGTGCTTTCGATCAGCACGGCCGGCGCCGGCGGCATGCGCGAGCCGGCGCTCTCACAACTCGCAATCAGCGGACTGCCGAGCAGGAAGACGAGTGAGCTGGCGACGAGGTGTTTCATTTGGTCATGCGGTACAGTTTGATGGTTTCGAGCGGACGGGTGATGAATTCCATGTCTGCGTTCAGGGCGTTGGGATTCTGCGCAGGGGCGTTCATTGAAGCGGCCGTCTGTGCGCTGCCTGCTCGCAGCGAAAGCGCGGCGGAAGCGGCCGCCATCGTCGGTGCCGGACAACGCCCAGCGAGCTGATAACTGATGGCCGCGGCGAGCATTCGTTCGGCGGGGTCGCCCAGTGCGTGATCGAGATCGTCAGTGGCAGCACAGGTCGCAGGGATGCCGGTAACCGGGGTCACCGCACCTTTGTTATTGCGGCCTTCGAACTCGATGCCGAAGAACGCCAGAGTACAATTGTTGGACTGTGTGAATCCGTACGGCTTGCCGCAAGTCGTACCACCCACCAGTACGACATCTATGTCGATGCCACGCAACGCGCTGATGAATGCCTCGCTCGCCGAGCAGGTGCTGCCGCTCGTAAGGACCCAAACTCGCCGCAGGTTCAGCGCGCTAAAGGGCTCGCCCGCGCGAGCGCTGTTGCCGAAAAACGCGGTAATCGTGTTGACGAATTCGATATTGATGTTCCCGGCGCTGCGTTTGTCGTTGAAGACAAGGGTATCGAATACCTTGCCGCTGCTTTGGGCCTGGCCCGCCACCATATAGCCAAGCTGCGCGGCAATATGGACGAAACCGCCGCTGTTGTAGCGCAGATCGACAATCAGATCGGTGACGCCCGCCGTGGCAAAACGCTTGAACGCATCCGCCAGCTGTACCTCGCCCACGGGCGTGGCGAAACTGTTGTAAGCCAGATAACCCGTGCTGGTGCCGGGCAAAACGCGATCGACGATGAGTGGTGAGGTGGCAAAGGTCGCGCTGGTCACGGTCAACGTGCGCACCGGTCCGCCGGGCGTGTCTTGAACGCCGATTACCGACGATGTGCCGGCGGCGCTGTTGAACAGCTTATCCGACAGTGCTGCCGGGATGGAAAAGGATGTGGCTACGCCATCGACCGTGGCGAGCACCATGCCTCGCGCAAACCCGGCGGCCGCCGCTGGCCCATTCGGTTCCACATACGCGATTCGAATGACGCCGCCATTGCCGGTATCACGCCTCAGCGTAAAGCCGACATTCGTCGCCGTGCCGCTTTGAAAAACGGCGTCGGCCTCCGCCTGGGTCAGTACGAAGCTGAAGCGATCCTTCGATGGTACTCCACGAACTGTATAGTCTAGAAAAAGGTTGCCTACCGTGTTGGTGTAAGTATTGGGATCAATTTTCGCCAGCGGCGCGTCACGGTAGAACAGATAGTTCTCATTCAGCCAGGAGCGCACCCAGTTTTTCTGACGGCTATCAGTGCAGGACGTCTCGCTCCAATCGCTCATCAGGGCGCCCGCACCCGGCGCGGCGCTCACCGGCATGCCCTCGAACTGTGCCGAGGGCTCGATGGCAACTGCCGCCGCGGATGAGCCGTCGCTGCCACCACCACCACACCCCGCCAGAAGGAAGGCGCAAATTGTGATGCACGAAAACGCGGAATTCCGATTCAGCCCGGCAGTAAGGTGTGACGGTCGCAACGGCAAGACATACTCCAGCAGGTGCGTAAACACATTCAAGTTCAAACCCAGGCAATGTCCGATTTGCCGTTGAACCGTGAGAAAACGACGGCTCCGGAATGAGCATGCTACGCGATCTTGAGGCGTACCTCAGGGGCGGGCTGCACGCATAGCGCGAGCGCGGCAACGAGGCGCTTCATATCGCGAAAGGATACAAGTGGTACAAATGGTCTGACCCTGATCGCACGCGTCAACGCGCATGACTGCCGCCGGCCCGATCTCAGGATGTTCTCCGTTCTGATCGAGCGGCGGTTTGATTTACGGCACCAGCGCAAAGTTCTGCGTTGCGTCCGCCGCGGCAATGTCCTTGCTCACCGACTGGGTTTTGTAGCCGGTCGCTGAAGCTTCGATAGTGTATTTGCCTGCAACGGCAGTTTGGGCGGCAAGCACTATCGGCAGCGTCGCACTGTATTGGCCGAACATCGGCGCGCCAACGGGCAAGGTGAGCGTATAGGCGCCGAGGGTTGTCGTCGAATCGTCGGCGGCTACGAACTTCACCGTCACGATCGGGGCCGTGCCGAAGGTTTGCTTCGCTGCCACGTAGGTGACTTCCGTCGAACTTGCCGGATTCAAGGTTGCCGTGCCGCCGACGCTGTGCGTGACAGATACCGGCAATGTGATCGGCGTGACGTTGTTACTGAGGGCCGTAACGCTGGTGGTGGTTGCGACCGGCACTGTGGCAACCACTGCCGTGGCGCGGCCGTTCGCGGTGGCAACGACATCGTAATTTCCCGGCGCAAGACGACCGAGGAAGAACTCGCCGGTTAGCGAGTTTGGCGCAGTGGATTGAACAATCACGCCGTTCTGCTGCGCCGTAACCATGACGCCGCTGCCGAGCAACGCGAGATCGACAAAACCGTTTATGCCGTTGAGCACGTAGGGGATTACTTTGATCACCGGTTTGAGCGCATAGGTTCCGTTGCCACGTTTTACAATGGATTTGCAGGCGTCGAAATCGAGCAGCAGATCGACACGCTGTCCGGAGGTCACGTCGAATTGGTTGACCAGCTTGATGCCGCTTTGCACCGCGCTCGGGGTAACCAGCGCGGTCTCAACCCCGCCCGTGGGGACAACCGAGTTGGCGAGGCCCACCGCGGTGTTCGGGTCCAGCACCAGGCGCAGTTGCGTGTAATGCCCTGCTGCCAGCGGTGTCTCGCCAAGACTGTCGAGCGCGCCGTTGGTCAGGCTGAGCAAATCGATTTTGCGCGCGGGGTTGAGCGTAATATCAGTCCAGCCGGCATCGGTGTCCGAGGCCGAACTGCTTTGGTGCACTCGCACTTTAAGGACGGTCACATACACCTTGTCAAAGCCGCAGGCCGGCGTATCGGTCAGGGAAACGCCGAGCGTGCCCGGTGCCGCGGCGACCGGTGTCGCGTCACCACCACCACCTCCACCGCCGCATCCGGCTACAACGAGCGCCAAGAGCGATGCCATCAACCAGGCGAGCGACCGGGACTTGGGATAATTGTCTAAGCTTTTCATGTTCTTTGCCTTTTGAAGTGGCCGCGAAAAACGCCGGCGGGAATATGGAGCGCGGCCGATGCCCAGCCCCACACGATCGCAATATGCGTTCTTAAGCGGCGCTTGTATGTGCGCAAGGTCACATAGTGGGCAAGATAGCGATACCAATGGATCAGAAACGGTCGTATTCACGGAACACGCCGGCCGCGGCGTCTTCCGGCGACGCCGTCATTTTCGCGAATGCCGCGCGCCTGCGGGGCGGCTCTAGCGCGGCAACTGCACGACGAAGCGCTCGATCCCCGCGAGCAGCATTTCGACCGCAATCGCGGTAAGCACCAGTCCCATCAGGCGTTCCACGGCGATCACGCCGCGCCTGCCGATCCAGCCGCTGATGCGCTGCGCCGAAATCATTACCAGGGTGGAGATCAGCATGGCGAGGCTGAGAGCGCCTACCCAATCGAACACGCGCTGCGGCTCGCGCGACACCAGCAGCAGCACCGTGGCGAGCGCCGACGGGCCGGCGATGGCCGGGATCGCCAGCGGCACGATGAACGTGCCCGCGTCGCCGGTGTCGCCGTGAACGCCATCGGCATGCGGGAACACCATGCGCAGGGCGATCAGGAACAGGATCAGCCCGCCGGCGATTGCAAGCGCGTTGTCCGACAGCCGCAGCAATTGCATGAACTTGTGGCCGCCGAACATGAAGGCGAGCAGCACCGCGTAGGCAATGGCGCATTCGCGCAGCACCACCCTGGTACGCGCGCCCGGGTCTACGTTTTTCAGCACCGAGATCACCAGCGGCATGTTTCCGAACGGATCCATCACCAGGATCAGCAGGATGGTGGCGGAAACTATGTCCATAGCCGTGTGCCGGCTATAGCGACGCGCGCCGGTCGCCGCTGGCGAAGCCCAGTAGCGGCGCGGCATGGTCTTTGCCAAACGCAATGACTTTGAACAGCTCGCCCATTTCGGAAGGCGAGAGCAACTGTTGCGCCGCGGCCGCCTGCGGCAGATAGGCCGCGGCATTTTCCGGCGGCGTGCGCAGCATGATGTCGGTGATGCCGCAGTTGACGAGAAACTGCGCCTGGCCGGTGTAGCCGAGCAGTTCCAGGCCGGCTTCCTCCCCGGCGCGCGCCACGGCGCTGAAATCGATATGGCTGGTGATGTCCTGCAGGCCCGGGAGGAAAAACGGGTCGGCATGCGCGCGGTGGCGGTAATGGCACATCAGCGTGCCCTCGCTGCGCTCGGCGTGGTAGTACTCGTGCGCCGGAAAGCCGTAGTCGATGAGCAGGATCATCCCGCGCGCTATCGATTGCGCCAGCGTCCTGACAAAACCGCAGGCCACCAGTTGGATCTCGGTCTGATAGCCCTCGGGCAACTGCAGCGCCGCGGCCGTCGAGAGCGACTCCGCTGCCGCGGGCCGGTAAGCCCAGGCAAAGGTGTCGTCCTGCAGCGTGACCCCGGCTTCCTCCAGGCCGGAGCCGCCGGCTCTGACCATGTGCACCGGCATTGCGTCCAGCACCTCGTTGCCGATGATCAGGCCCTGATATAGCGTCGGCAGCCGGTTGAGCCAGATCACCCGGTCGACGAGGTGCGGCAGCTTCAGCGCGAGCAGATCGCGCTCGCGCTCGCGCAGGTCGGGACTGACTTCGAGGATGTAGTAATGGCGCGGCAGCCGGTCC
>Ga0209514_10002102_pt1 | contig 31782 bp, 37 predicted proteins | sample Subgrocontami58m_FD_187452 | JGI IMG/M metagenome (GOLD analysis project Ga0209514, IMG submission 187452) | Subsurface groundwater microbial communities from S. Glens Falls, New York, USA - GMW37 contaminated, 5.8 m (SPAdes) (version 3) | ecosystem: Environmental > Aquatic > Deep subsurface >...
TCTCGATAGTTTAACTATCAGTTCACGTTGGGTTAGGTTTAGCATAAATAAAGCAATAACACAACTGATATTTATAGTTTACTTTTGTCCTTTACTAAAACCTACAAAACCTTTTTATACCAAAACAACGCGCCAATGCATTATGAGCGAGAATAGTGTTGCAAATCTGAACAAAAGATTACAAGAATTAAATAAAAGGATTGACAAGCATCTTTTAACAACAGTTGCACCAAAAATCAAGATAAAAACAAAAAACAGAAGTCATACACACACAGTACCAATTATTTTTTCAGGAATTATTTGCGCAGCATATGTAGCTCTTGCACTCACTAACAAACTGCCATTTACTGCAACAATGGGAGATACAGCAGTCTGGATCTGGGCAGCAATAGCACTAATTGCAATAGGCGCAAGCATTGTTTTGACAGAACGATAGTAAAATACTGTCATTTTTACAGACAAAAGTCTTTTATATCACACTGTTTCTCAAAGAGCATGCCTCATATTTCTAACATACACCAACTCAAACTGATTGCCAACCAAATGCGTCAAGACATTATTCGCATGCTTGTAACAGCAGGCTCAGGACACAGTGCAGGACCTTTAGGAATGGCAGACATTTTTACTGCGCTATATTTCAATGTGCTCAAGCACAACCCAAAAAAACCTTTATGGCAGGAAAGAGACAGACTGATTCTCAGCAATGGCCATATTTGTCCAGTACACTATGCAGCACTTGCACGAGCAGGATACTTTCCACTTAAAGAGCTCAGGACACTACGTAAACTAGGCACAAGACTACAAGGTCATCCCCATAGAACAAGTCTTCCAGGCATAGAAACAACATCAGGACCCTTAGGAAGCGGACTAAGTCAAGCAATAGGCATGGCAGTTGCAACAAAGATGGACAATAAAAAAAACACAATATTCTGCCTTATGAGCGATGGAGAACATCAAGAAGGACAAACATGGGAAGCAGTCATGTTTGCAGGCAACAATAGATTAGACAAGCTTATTGCAGTAATTGACAGAAATAATATTCAAATTACAGGTTTTACAGAAGATATAATGCCTCTTGAACCATTGCGAAAAAAATATGAATCATTTCATTGGCACGTAATTGAGATCAATGGAAACAGTATGGAAAACATTTTGCAAGGTTTTGAAAAAGCCAAAAAAATGCGAAACAAGCCAGTAGTTATTATTGCAAACACTGTTCCTGGAAAAGGTGTTAGCTTTATGGAACACAAATCAGAATGGCATGGGAAGCCACCAACAGCAGAGCACGCAATTATTGCTCTCAAAGAACTTAAGCACGAACTCCAACAATTAAAAAAACAAAAAGAGGATAATTAATGCCACTCAATTCGCGCATTCATCTCGTGAAAAACCTCAACAATCCAGAATACGTTCCAATACGCAATGGTTTTGGCAAAGGGCTAGTTGAGCTTGGCAAAAAAAATCAGGAGATTGTTGTATTGTGTGCAGACCTAAAAGAATCAACACGATGCGAAGAGTTTGCAAACAAATTTCCTACAAGATACATTGAGTGCGGTGTTGCAGAACAAAACATGGTTTCAATTGCAGCAGGCATGGCACTGATGGGAAAAATACCTTTTACTGCAAGCTATGCAATGTTTTCTCCAGGAAGAAATTGGGAACAAATAAGAACAACAATTGCATACAATAAGGTAAATGTCAAAATTATTGGCGCACACGCAGGCATAAGTGTAGGACCAGATGGAGCAACACATCAAGCACTTGAAGATGTGGCAATCATGCGTGCAATGCCAGGCATGACTGTTATTGTGCCCTGCGACGCAGAAGAAGCCAGAAAAGCAACAATTACAATAGGAAAAACCAAAGAACCAAGTTATTTGCGATTAGCAAGAGAAAAAACAGCAGTTGTGACAACACTACAAACACCATTTAGTATTGGAAAAGCAGAAGTTTTGTGGAATGACTCAAAACCAGTATGCGCAATTATTGCAAACGGACCATTAGTCTATGAAGCACTGCTTGCAGCAAAAACACTCAAGAAACAACAAATACCTGTTCTTGTTATCAACAATCATACTGTAAAACCACTTGATGCTATAACAATTGTTAATGCAGCCAAAAAATGCGGCGCAATAGTAACAGCTGAAGAACACCAAATCATGGGAGGTATGGGAAGTGCAGTGGCAGAAGTTATTGCTCAGAAATATCCTGTGCCAATTGAGTTTGTCGGAGTTAAAGACCACTTTGGAGAATCAGGACCTCCAGACAAGCTTATGAAAAAGTTCGGATTAACAAGCAAAGACATTATTCGTGCAGTAAAAAAGGTTGTGCTGAGAAAAAAATGAAAACAATATCTCCACAAAAAAAAGGTTTTGATATTATCACTCTTGGCGCAGCAACAGTTGATGTGTTTGTTCATGTAAACCCGGAATTTCAAAAAGACAAAAAACATGAAGATGCATGCTTTCCAATAGGAAGCAAAATCCTTATTGATTCATTGCACACTGACACAGGGGGCGGAGGCACAAACACTGCAATTAGTTTTGCCAGACTAGGACTGAAAACAAGCTGGATTGGCGCAATTGGAACAGATTTGAATAGCAAGCTTGTAAAGAATTTATTACACCAAGAAAGAGTAAGAGAAATCAGCACAACTAAAAACGCAAACACTGGCTATAGTGTTATTCTCACAGGGCTTCATAAAGACAGAATAATACTTGCCTACAAAGGAGCAAATGACTTGCTATCACCAGCAGATATACCTTGGAATAAATTGAAAACAAGCTGGATGTATTGTGCAAGCCTGACAGGAAAAAGCCAGAGCACAATGGAACATGCTTGTTTGTGGGCAAAAAGAAACAAGATAAAATATGCAGTTAATCTTAGCCAGTATCTTGCAGAACAAGGAATGAAAAATCTGAAGAATATTATTCAAGATTGCGACGCGCTTATTTTGAACAAAGAAGAAGCACGTGCATTAACAGGTATTAATAATGCAGATATCAACAAACTCCTCAAGCAACTTCAGCAAGCTGCAAAAATAGTTGTCATAACTGACGGCCCAAGAGGAGCAGTTGCATACAATGGAATAAAAAAGTATGAAATTAGGGCACGTAAAATACACGTTGTAGAAACAACAGGCGCAGGAGATGCATTTGCCTCGGGATTTGTAGCAGGATTCTTCTTGTATAAAAAAATTGAAAAAGCAATGCAGCTTGGACTTGCACAATCAGAAGCAGTAATACAGTACATAGGCGCTAAAAAAGGACTGCTCACACTAAGACAAGCAGAAAAAGTTATGAGAAAACCAGCAAAGATGAAGATAAGTTTTCTTTAGAGAACTTTGAATTAATGGCTTATCAAGTGCGTATTGAACTCTTTTATGTAGTAATTCAAAGTTCTCTTTGAGGAATTTGACTCTATTCTCATGATTATTCAAAATCCTCTTTAACATTAGCTTTAAAAAAGAGACAAGAAAATAAGACTTATGGCAGATAACTCAAAAAAACAATACAAAATAGTCTATGACCGTGAGGGTTGCATTGGAGCAGCAGCATGCGCAGCAGTTAATTCTAAAGACTGGGAGATAGTGGAAGATGGCAAAGCAAACCTGCTGAAAAGCAAAGAAGTTAGCAAAGGAATGTGGGAGCGCATTATTAGTGAAGATGAGCTCAAAGCAAACTTGGATGCAGCAGAAAGTTGCCCGGTGCGCGTAATAAAAATCATTGATTTAGAAACAGGAAAACAATTGTATCCATGAACAAAAGTACAGAAGCAAGCGCGCCAATTGTAGCCAGCACACAAGAGTGTCCGCAATGCGAGTTTAATATGCCAGCAATTGCAGGAAGAAAAGACGCACAATGCAAGAATTGAGAGTATAAAGAGAGCTGTTGTTATTGAATTCAGAAATTTTAAGTGAAAAAAATAAAATGGCTTGGCACTTGTTGCCCTTCTTCAACTAACAAGGGAAAAACACTTTCGGTCACTCAAAAAGTCATAAGTGTCCGAAAGTGTTTTTCAAGAACAAACAAAAACAGGGGGCTGCACACACCAGAGAGAATTAATAAAAAAGAGTTAATGCGTCGTATACTACCTCCCGCCCAAATAAATATGCTGAATTTCTTTGCGCTTCAAAATATCTTTACCACCATGTAACACAACCTTTCCATCTTCAAGCACATAAATTCTGTCAGCAAGCTTGACTGCTTGTTTTGCGTTTTGTTCAACCATGAGAACTGCAGTGCCCTGCTCATTAATAGACTTTATTCTACTAAATAGAGTCTGCATCATTTTAGGAGCAAGACCAAGAGAAGGCTCATCAAGCAAAAGCAGTTTAGGATCTTGCATGAGTGCTCTACCCATAGCAAGCATTTGCTGCTGTCCTCCAGATAAAGCAAATGCATAATCATTTAGTTTAGGCTTAAGCTCAGGAAACTGTGCAAGAACTTCTTGCAAACGCTCAGCAATAACATAATTATCAGGTGTTAGGTATGCTCCCATCTCAAGATTTTCTCGCACTGTCAAACTAGCAAACACTTGCCTGCCTTGAGGCACAAGACTAATGCCAAGCTGAATAAGATCATGAGTATGCAATGAAAGCACCGATTTAGCTTGAAAACTAATACTGCCTGAGTATACATCAACAAGCTTGAACAAACTTTTCAGCACAGTAGTTTTGCCAGCACCATTTGGTCCTATTAATACAACTATTTCTCCAGGATCAACATGCAGATTCACCTTATCAAGCACTTTAAGTGGACCATAACCTGCGCAGATCTCTTTCATTTTTAAAAAGCTCATTGAATTCAAACACCTCTTAAGATTTTGATAGGAAGTGTTTGCAACAATGAAAAACCTAATAGATTTGCCGCCAGTTTTAGTTTAAATATTAATACATTCCACGACTGCACGATCTGATTTTTCATTTTCCTAGATACACCTCAAGCACATGCTTATTATTTTTTATTTTTGCAGGAGTACCTTGTGCAAGCACACTACCCTCATTTAGCACAATAACCTGCTCACTTAAACTCATAACAAAATCCATATCATGCTCAATCAACAGCACTGTAGTTCCTTGTTTGACTGCCTGCTTAATAATTTTTTTAATGTGCTGTCTCACAAAAGGATTTACTCCAGCAGTTGGTTCATCAAGCAATAGAAGAGAATGAGGAAACAGCAAGGCTCTCGCGAGTTCTACAAGACGTTGCTGGCCATAACTCAAATCACTGCACACTGTGCTTAAAGGCTTGCGCACACCAACAGATAATAAAATCTTCTTTAGGTTTGTATCACTTGTTTCTTTAGCCACAAGCAAGTTTTCTTTAATTGTCAAATTCTTAAACAAACGCGTGAGCTGAAATGTTCTGCTTATGCCAAGCCGAGAAATTTGATACGGCGCAAGCCCAATAATTTTTGTTTGCTGAAAAAACATAGCGCCAGAATCAGGAGTGTTTAAACCAGAAATCATATTAAACAATGTTGTCTTGCCAGCACCATTAGGACCAATAAGCGCGGTAATAATTCCTTGTTGAACCTCAAAAGAACAATTATTTACTGCAGCAATACCTCCAAAGCTTTTTTTAATGTCAACCACGCGGAGTATTGCTGATTCTTCTGCTTGCGAATTATTTGAAACAGTTTTGATGCTCATGCTAAATCCACCTTGCCAAACAAACCACGAGGCTTGTAAATAAGCATGAGAATCAAGATAAGAGCAAATAAAATAGCTCTTGCAGGACCAACAATACTGCTAGGAAAACCAATAAAACGCAAAGGTTCAGGCAGAAGAAAAATAATAAAACTTGCAATAACACTGCCTCTCAAACTTGCCAAACCTCCAAGAATAACCATAGAAAACATAAGAATCAAATCATCAATACTAAACACTGAAGGATCAACAAATGTAATAAAGTGAGCAAAGAAAAAACCAGCAATACCTGCAATACCTGCAGACACTGCAAGTGCAAGCATGCGATACGCAAACACATTCTTTCCCAACACCATTGCACCAAGCTCATCATCACGAATAGCCTGCAAAGTTCTGCCAATACGCGAACGAGTAAGCCAGAAAAGCAATGATGCTATAATCACAGTGCTCAAGCCAATCCACACAAAGTATAACTCATTGCTTGCCACAAGACGAGGAATTCCAGGGATACCTAATGCACCACGAGTCACGCTTTGCCAGTTTCTTGCAATTGCAGCCATAATAAAAGTAAAACCAAGAGTAGCAAGAGCAAGATAATCGCCCCTAAGACGAGAAGTTGGAAGAGAAAGAAGAATGCCAGCAAGAAGCGCACCAATGAATGCAATAATAAAAGTAAGCCAGAGTGGAAGGCCAGCCATTGAAAGAATAGCAGTAATGTATGCTCCAATACCAAAAAACGCCACATGACCAAGATTCAGCATACCAGTAAAACCAAGAGCAAGATTTAAACTCATAGAAAGCATAACATACATACACGCAAGAATACCAAGATGAATAAGGTACGCGCTAAATGCCATATAAACCTCTAATAAATTTATTATCTGACTCAGCCTCACATCTTGCGCTAATCACAGAAATTACCTCTTGCATTTTTATCCCCTCTCAAAACGCTTGCCAAGAATACCTTCAGGCTTGACAAGAAGAAAAATAAACAAAAGAACAAATGCAATAGCATCTTTATACCCTGAAGGCAGATACCAAATGCCAAGATTTTCAACCATGCCGAGCAATAGAGCGCCAAGCACAGAACCATGCACTGAAGTAACACCACCAATCACAGCGCCAGTAAAACCTTTAATCACAAGAGCTAAACCCATGTGAGGGTATAAATTCTGCTCAAGACCAATAAGCATTCCAGCAATAGCACCAAGACCTGAACCGATAATAATTGTTGTCAAATACATTTTATCAGGATTAATGCCAACAGTCTGAGCAATAGAATTATTATCAGCAACAGCACGCAATGCCTTGCCTAAACGAGTGCACTTCATCAAATAGTACAATGCACCAAAAAGAACAATAGAAGTGATTATGATAATTATCTGAATCAAAGTTATTCTGGCGCCAAGAATATCAAACACAGGATTGTTTTGCGCCAAAGGGATAGTCTTTACATCAGCACCAAATGCAATCAAAATAAGATTGCTTGTCAAAATCATTAAACCAATAGATGCAATCAAAAGCACAGCAGAACTTGCATGACGCTTTCTCAACTGCTTATACACTGACCAATCCATAAGCAAACCAAACAATATGGTTGAAATCAATGCAAGCAAAACTGCAGGAACTGGAGAAAACCAAAGCGAAAACAAATAAAGAAAATACGCGCCTGCAGCCACAACACCACCGTGAGCAAAATGCATAAACTTCATCACAGAACAAATAAGAGCAAAACCAGCAGCAACAAGAGCATAAATAGCGCCAGCAATGATGCCGTTCAAAAGAAGCTGAAAGAGGATTGAGGACATGGTTGGACTTTGTGTAATAGATATTTAAGCTTAGCTATAAACAAACAGCACAGAAATGCAAGCTATTTTTTCAGTTTATGCTTCACAAACTCCCAGAGCACAGGCACAAATGAGACAATAATAATACCAATAACCACTATGCCAAAATTCTGCTGCACAAAAGGAACACTACCAAAGAAGTAACCTGTAAGCAAGAACAGAGACACCCATGCAATACCGCCAACTATGTTGTATGCAATAAATGTTTTATAGTGCATGCCCGCCATGCCTGCAACACAAGGAGCAAGAGTTCTTATGATTGGCACAAAACGAGCAATAACAATAGTTTTTTTGCCATGCTTTGCATAAAACTCTTCTGCACGATCAAGATGCTGTTTTCTAAACCAAAACGAGTTTTCTGTAAATAAAGCTCTGCTAATACGCTGACCAACCCAGTAATTCACTGTGTCACCCAAAATAGCTGCAACACAAAGCAAGAAAAACAAAAACCAAATATTCAATGAGCCAGTGCTTGCAAAAGCACCAGTTGCAAAAAGCAAAGAATCACCAGGTAAAAAAGGGGTAACAATCAAACCAGTTTCAGCAAAAATAATCAAAAACAAAATACCATAAATCCACACACCATACTGAACTGCAAGAGGCTGCAAGTAGTTCTGAACATGAAGAACTATGTCAATAAGTTTGAGAACAATGTTTGTAATGGGCATAGATCCAAACAATAAGCTATGGTTTAAGAAGGTTTGGGATTTGAAACTTTAACTATCTGCTCTGCAATTCTACGTTTACGAGGATTTGAAAATCCAATTTCGCGCAACCATTTTTCAATATTTTCATAACCATTCAATGATACTTTGTATGAAGGATGCTTGCTCTTTTTGGATTGATATTTCCAAATGTTCGCCACACGAAAACCTCTACTTATTAAAATCTCTCTTAATTGAATTGCAAGAAAATTGCTATTTGTCGATATTTCTATCGAGGGATAATTTGGTGCGCCTCGTTTATTTGAAGTGAAAACTGATCCATCAGTATCCACCAATCCGCGAATAATATGCTTCACCACACTCCACTTCTTTTCAAGTTTTTCTGGAATCCTAATTTTTTCAGATTTACCCTTCCCAAAAGGAAGACCATATTGGGAGGTAAGAGTTTGAAAAATAGACTTACTGTTCACAACAATTCGCAATCCACGTTCTTGTTGAAACACTTTTACATCCTTAGCCCACTCGGATTTGATAAGACTTTTTATGTGGTCAAAATACTCTATTTCTTTTGTAGGATCACCTACAACACCAATACGATAATGATTCTGACAATTACTTAGAAACCCATCGCCCATAATTATACCAATCAACTCTGCAAGTCTCTCATTCATATTTTATCTAAGTAATATGTGTTTAAATGTGCTGCGCGCAATTGTCCAGTGCCAAACAAAAAGGTTTTTAAACATGTTCCATCGCTATGCTATAAGTATCTCGGGGGTGTAGTTCAGCCTGGGAGAACACACAACTCAAAAAGTTGGTTCATACCGCTGAAGAAGCTGAAAACGTCTCAGTCCCGGTGACGTCGCCGGTTCAAATCCGGCCACCCTCATAAGTATCACCCAAAAAAAATAAAGTGCCAAACGGATTTGAACATGTGGTCACTACGTTCCCACACCTCCTCAGCTTCGCTTTCAGAGGAATCCGGCCACCCTCATAAAAAATCAAATACGGTCTTCAATAATTAATGTTCACACCACTCCAGCACTAATTGTTGAACTCAATATTCTTGTGGCAATCAAGTTGAACACCAGCATGACAACAAATGCAATAACAACATACAAAAACACAGAGTATATTAAATTCTTGCCGAGACTATTTTGTTCACTTAACTTATCGGCACCATTTTCAATGCCATTAGACATTATTGTAAGAATGTAAATAATCTCAACAACATACAAGCCAACCACTATCTGAAAATAATATGTTGGAATACCATCACCAAACAAGTTAGCAATAGTTGAAAGCTGACCAAGCTGTTCAGAATCAATTGAAGTGATATTATTCCTTAATGAAGTCATAATGTTTGTAATCATGCTGGTAATTCCAATCACAATACCAGAAATCATAGGAGTCAAAAAAATAGTCTGAGACTTAATATCAGAAATAATCTCAGTCATCAAATCTTTTAAACGCTCATTTACCTTATGAATCTCCTTAATGTAACGAGACACATTATTCAGTGCCTGAGCAGCAATGCGAGGACCTTTTTGCACACTCTCAATCAAAACCTTCATAGCACTATGAATAATATTACTTGGAAAAGCAGTCAAAGCACCAGTTCTTGGATTAAAAATAGCATCACGAACACCCATGCCAAGCTTACGAATATTAGCACTCACCAACCTAAAAAACTGTCCAGAAACAGAATCATCCATAACCTCGGCAACCTTATCAAAAGCAATCTCAGCAGGAACACCATCGCCCAAACGATTACTTAACTGAAACAAAGCTGATGCAAACTCTTTTTCCAAACGCTTAGCCTGATCACGAACAATCATAAGACGATTTGTAGTAACCTGATAATAAAAACCAAGACCAACAGCAAACGCCAGAGGAATACACAAACTCAAAATAGCAGCACCAAAACCATAAGGACCAATAACAATACCAGTTTGCGAAGTTCTATACTCCAATAATTTCAAACCACTAAATAATTCAAGCTCAAACAAAGGTGAAATACTATGAATTACCAAAGGAAGGACACCAAGCAAGAAAAGACCTGCACTCAGCATAATGCTGATAAAAAAAGGATTTACAGAATATGCTCTGCTTCCCAATTTGATAGACAGTTTCTTGTATTTATCAAGCTCAGGCACAAGCTCAGCAAGATCAACATCACCATAACCAGTAGGTCTTGTGTTAAGAATATTCTTTGAAATATAGTACACAATGGCAGGCAGGATAATATTGTACAACAGGGCAAGATGATACCACTGCACTCCCTCCATAAAACTCACTACCAAAGGAAGAACAACAAGACCGAGAATAGGCAAAATAACTCCAAGCATATGAAGCATGGTAATCGGGCTCTTTAAGTTTTGCGCATAATGCATCATTTTTTCATAGGTCTCATCTAAAATAACATCAAGGGCCTTGTCTAACAAATCAACACGACGAGACTCATTACCCTCAATAAGACTGCTCTCAATCAAATGCATTGACTCAGCAAACTCATTATTCCACTTACGCCAGCCCTCAAGATACACATCAAGAGCCTCCTTAATAGTATCATACTTATGCGTCTCAACATCCCACACAAGCTTTCTCATATCCAATGAAAGAGGCATGGCAAGATGTTCACTTGCAAACCTAATAGCAAGCTCAAGATTAGAAGTATGACGCATGTAGGTAACCACATAAAAAATACAAAGGACCATTTGATTACTCGCCTTCATACGCCACTGATTTGCAATATATCCAGGAATGCGTTGAGACACCAGCATAAGAAAAATACCACTACAAAGAAAAAACAGAGTAAACACAACACTGTCAAAAACCAACAGAGAAAGAATGCCACCTAGAACAATGTATAACAACGGATAAAGAACTGTGAATGAATACACATCAGCAGGCGTAATAGCAAGATGACCTATACGCAAATCTTCAAGCAAAAACTGACTTTTCTCATCATTCACTTTTAGTTTTATCGCCTTGCCAGCAAACAAACACATTTTTTCATATAAGCTCAAGTGTGTAGGAAAAGTATCTCGCTTAAACTCTTGATACTCTCTTGATGATGCTTGCACAGGCTCAGAAAGCTCAGCACCAAGCTGTTGAGACAAACGCTGTTTATACTTTGCAACAATATCTTCTATACCAGAAGAATTTTTATTGTTTTGTAATTCAGACATTATCTCACCTTTGAAGCACGCTTAACCCATTCATTCCACTCAAAAAAAATACGCTCACTATCCAAAGAGCCAACTTCATCACGAACAGCTTCACTAATCTTATGAAACTCATCATTTGCAAGAACAGTAAAACTTGCTTCTAATAAATCAGGAATAGCAAGCTTATTAGAAGTATCAACAAGAGTCTGCTTCATACGAGCACGAAGCTGAATATTATCCCACACCGCATCCCAATTACCAGCCCACTCCTTTACACTTCCAGCAACACTCTTTAAAATCTCACTCTCGCCAGTCAGTAAGTCATTTGTAGGCTGCAATGAATCAGTCTTTGCATCATATGCAAACAAATCAACAAAACCATGCTCAACAAGAGGATCATCTTCCCAATGCTTACGCACCTCAGTAATACTTGTCACACGACGATACTTATGAAGACCATCAGGGCTGCGTACTGGATTTGCAACTACAATAATATCAGTTGCCTTAAAACTTGTCCTCGGCACACCGAGATCATTTACCACACGATCAAACACGCCATAAGGACTATCGCCATGAATAGTTCCTGCAACAAGATTAGCTAAAGCACCAACACGCATAGCTTCATATAATGCCTTTGCCTCAACACTACGAACTTCTCCAACAATCAAACTAGAATCACCAAGACGAAGTGTACTACGAATACCCTCATCAGCACTCACTTCAGCAGTTCCTTTACTAAGCGCAGACGCAACCTTAAGACTTTGAATATTATAACCAAGAGCACGCAAACCATCAAGAGGAAGTTCTAAAGTGTCCTCAATAACAAGTACCCTAATCCTACGCATAATCTCAGTCATAACAGAACCTAACAATGAAGTCTTGCCAGCACTACGAGTTCCAGCAACAAGCATTGTTCTTGCGCCATCAATAAGAAAACTCATAACACCAGCAGCCAGAGGACTCAACATATTACTTTTGATAAACAAAGGCAGAGTCCATGGTTTATCACGATGACGGCGAAGAGCAAATGCCAAACCAGAAGGATTTAAAGGACTTGTTATTGCAGCAACTCTTGCACGCGCACGAGGAAGCACAAGCTCAGTATCAAGAATAGGATTAGCTTCATCAAGAGGTCTTCCAGAAACCAGACGCAATTTAGATGCCCAGCTCTCAGACTCAGGAATAGTTGCAGTAATATTAGTCATACAATCACCAAATTCCTGATGCACAATAAAAACAGGAGTGCGACCCATAGGAGAATTAATTGTCACATCCTGCACAAGCTCATCTTCAAGCAACACCTCAATAAGACCAAAACCAACAGTGTAGCGCACCAAAATCTCAGTCAGCTCATCACGCTCTTTTTCACGCAAACGCAGCTGACGATAAGACGAAAGCTCATCAATAAGGTCTGCTCCTACAGAGAAAAACACCTCGCGAGTTCTTGCAGGATCAGTAAACTCACCCTTCTTAGGCTTGTACTCAGCAAGAATTTTACGCGCAGCATCAAGAATCTCATATTTTTCCTCAGTCAAGCGAAACTCAGGAGGCACAACATGATACAAAAACTGCACTGTATCAGGCAAGGAAAAAACAGAAACTTCAGTACCAGACACATCATAACTCGCCAGCTCAGTGCCCTCAGGAGGAACATTTGCCATAAGCTTTGCAAACATAAAATCAGGCTTAATCAAAGGAGAAAACACCTTACGATATATCTCACGATCACCTGCAGAAAAACCAGCAAGACTATCTTTGATTTGCAGAATAAGTTTAGTTGACTCCAATAACCTTACGACGTCATCCAGTAACTGATAATATTTTCTCAAACATTGCTGACCATCAGAAGGCACACCGCCAGACTGCAACAATGTCGTTTCACGACGCTGAACACGATGCAGTTCAACATATGCGCCAATAGGATCAGACTTCATAGTCCTATACAAAATGTTTTGCAGCTCAGCATAACGACTATCAGTAAAACGCTGACACCCAGGCAGTGCAATAAAACCATATGTAGCTTTTCCTTTCACTAATTGCTTGTACAATTTAGCAAGCTCTACCAACAAAAGAGTTTGAGTATAATCATATTCATAATCACGCTTTTGCACAAGAACTATCTTTGTAGCATTACCAACCTCAACAAGAATATCCATCACCAAGCCCATTGCCTGAGCTGAATCTTCAACACTTGGAATAAAAGAACAAGACTCACAATCAATACGAATAATCGTATCTTCACCTTCATGAATAACCTCATACTTACCGCATGATTGTTCAGCCATAGTATTAACGCGCTCCGACCAAAAACATTTACCCCTTCCGTAACCTTATTATACAGCACCTGTTAGGGTATTTAAAGATATACCATGACAGAAAGTCCACTAAGCCCACCAGGCACCGATGTAAATGCAATAGCCGCAAGACTGCGCATGAATGAAGAACGCTATGCAGAACTACGGAAAAAAGTAGTATTACTTGAACAAAATATGCTCTCTTCACAAAAAAAGTTCTTTGGGGAACTCAAGCTTGTATTAAGCGACATTACAGAACTCAAACGAGGCACAGCACTAATGCAAGACAGAATGCTCACGCTGCTCAAAGAACTAAACTTGCTTGCACGCAAAGAAGATGTTGATGTGCTAAAAAAGTATCTTGACTACTGGGAGCCAGTCAAATTTGTCACAGCAGAACATGTTGAAAGAATTGTGGAAGAAAAACTACAACAAGAGAAAGAAGACGACTGACACTAATGTTTAATTATCAAAGAAAAAAACTTTTTCCTCTCGAAAGCTTTAAATAACAAACCCTGCACAAACTCATCATGGCATTTAATTTGTTTAAAAAAAAAGAAGAGGCACCAGCACAAGGGCTTTCTTTTGCGCCATCTCCACAATTCTCACCACAAGCACCTCAAGAAATACCAATTGATTCAGTTCTCGCACTTCAACAGCAAGGACTATCAAATACTCAAATCATTGAAACACTACAGCGTCAAGGATATGCACCACAGGCAATATATGACGCACTCAGCCAGTCACAATTACAAACAGCAGCTCCAGCACAAGATGTAAACTCAGAACAATTTGCACAAATGCAATACCCTCAGACTCTACAACAAACACAACCTCAACAAAATGCAGAAGAACTTGTTGAATCAATAGTTGAAGAAAAATGGAGAGAGCTTCAGTCACAACTCAGCAAATTCAATGACTGGAAGGAAAATGTTGACTCTAGACTTGATAAAGCAGAACAAAGCCTGCAAGACACAAAAACAGACATAGACAACCTGCACAAAGCAATAGTTGGCAAAATAGGCGAGTATGACAAAAACCTCATTGATGTAGGCACAGAAATCAAAGCAATGGAAAAAGTATTTCAAAAAGTACTGCCTGACTTAACTGGAAGCGTGATAGAACTTGGCAGAATAACAAAAGCAATGAAGACAGGGAAGAAGTAGAACGCACGCGATCATCTAATATAGAACAGTTCCCATTCAAAAAAGAAAAATATACTACTTCTGCGATGACAATTGGCCTATAGCTATTGCTGCAATAATCAGCATAGCGGCCATGCCAAGCACTTTAGGATGAAATATGGTGTTGAAAAACGCACCAGACTGGCCGCTTGGGGACTGGCTTTCTGCATACACCACTTTTGCGCCAGTAGTATTGCCCTGTGCTCCAGGGCCAGGAACACCACCACTTTGTTCACCGATCACAGTCAACAAACTACCTAAGCCAATTACTAAAATAACACCCAGCATCCATAAAGCATAATCACCACCAAAATTCTCACCAGTAAGCACCTTTAGAATAGTCTCATCCTTAATACCCATTGACTGATATGCGAGAATAGCAAGCACACCAAACACCATAACAAGAACAAACCAAGGACTCATTAAACTAATTGTTTTCACAGTAATAGGCGACAACACACCCATAAACGCCAAAACAACTGCAACAGTAATCGCCCAAGCAGGCTTTTCCTTAAACACAGGAACACGCATAAGCGTAGCCCAGCAAAACACTAAAATAAGAAGAAAAGGAAAAACTACCTGAACAGCACTTAGAATGCCAAGGTCAAGAAAAGTTGCCATGGTCAAGTACTCTCTTTTGTAACTAAATGAAATGCAAGTCCAATAGCTAATAAAATAACTATAACAGGCCAAAATCCAGGACTATCAAGAAACGAAAGCCAAGAAGGAGAACCTGTAGAAAAAATAACTCTGTACATAATAATGCCAAGGATAATAACTGCAGCTCCCCCAACCCAGGAGCTAATACTACTCATATCTTTTCCTTCAGTGCCCAGTGCTAGTAACATAATAAACAACACCACCACAATTGCGAGAAGAGCAACCTGAGGAAGAGCATTATTCAGCAAGACAATAACATCTGCATCAGGAGGATATGTGCCAGTCACGTGAGGCACAACTGTGAGAAGCGAGATAAAAAGCGCAACTAAGGCATTTATTTTCTTAGCTTTTGCGTTATCATATTCATGTGTTTTTTTTCCAGCTGAATCTGTTGTGGTTTTTGTTATCGCCCCAAACACACCAGTCTTCTGCAACACTGCAAATAAAATAGTGAATATCAAAAAGAATGGAAGTATTACATCGCGTATGCCTAATTGCTCAAGCCAGTACACAGCGTCTTGAAAGAAATACCCGCCATAGTATTGAAATAGCATTAGTGAGTTCCTCCGCCTGCAGGAGGTGTTGTTCCAGCAGAATCACCCATAATATACTTCATAAAGAAAAATATCACAATAATCAAAATCACAGAACCAACAATAGCAGAAGTCCAGAACTGATTAATCCAATTAATAACCTCAGCAAGCCATGTTGTGCCAGTTGAAGTTGTAATATTTGCAAGGAAGATAAAAATCAACACAATAAAATTAATCCAAATAAAAGCCTTTAACCAACCGCCTTCCAATCCTCCTTTGCCAGGCTCTCCCTCTTTAGAAACCACACCAACAAGCATCATAAACAAAACTGATAACATGATAAGCACAACAACCTGCGAACTAACACGAGTTAAAATACCAACAAGACGCGAACTTGCAACAACAAGAAAACCAATAACAAAAGCAGTAATAGCATTCAAATTCTTTTTACTACTACCCTCTTTTTCCTTGCCAAGAATGCCTGAACGCTCTAAAATAGCAAACACAATAGTAAACACTAAAAGAAAAGGTAAAACTACATCAAATATACCAATACGATCAAAGAAGACAATGACTTGACTTAGTGCAGATGCCATGATTAATGCTCTTTTATCTCAAAGTCCTCAAAAATAACTTTGAAATTGCTGTAAACAAGCAGTGTTTCAAAGTTATCTATTTAAAGCTTTTGGACATTTACGAAAAGACTTAAGACGACACAGCTGAACATAGCTTTATAAACAATGGCTGTCATTTTCATAGCATGTCACGCAAGGATGAAATCTTACAGCAACAACAACAAGAGCAAGAAGAAATCCGCAGAACACCAATCCCACGACCAGGACAAGTGATTGGAGTGTGCGATCAACGTGTTGGCGGAAGCAGAATGATGGTACGGTGTTTAGACGGCAAAAAAAGAGTGTGCAGAATACCAGGCAGACTAAAACGCAAACTCTGGGTTCGCGACGGAGACATACTACTTATTGAACCATGGGAATTAGGCGGAAATGACAAGGGCGATGTAACTTTTAAGTACAAATCAATTCAGGTAGAATTCTTACGCAAAAGAGGACTATTAAAAGCACTTGAAAGCCAGGAAGAATTTTAGCACAAAAAAATTGCCGACACTTTTATATACAGTTTCCTCTGTGCAGAAGACAATGGCAGATAACACCCTACTTGCACCAAGCATTAGCCACAGATACACTGGAGTAGAGCAAGATGAAATTGCAAATTGGAAAGTAAACCACACTGATGTGTGCAGTTTTAAGTATTTAGTGATGCTCTTGCACGAATGGCTTGTGGAAGAAGGCTATGCTTCACGAAGTGATAAAGACTTTCCAGAAACAATCTATGTAGAAAGAGTCTCAACCTTTGGCAGAGAAATATTCATTAGATGGAGATGTGTAAAAAAAACAGGAGACTCATTATTTAATTATGCATTTGATATAGAATTTCACACAGTAGGACTGAAAGAAGTAGAAATCATGCACAAAGGGCAAAAATTCAAAGCAGACAAAGGAGAGGTAGAAGTTGCTCTTGTAGCAAATCTGTTAATAGACCCAGAACGCACATGGGAAAACCACTGGCTATTAAAATACTTTAAAAAAACAATGCTTGGCCCAAAAGGACTACTTATAACAAAACGCAAACTACACCAAAAACTCCTTGAAGGTGAGGCAAACAGATTCCAAGATGCAATCAAAACATATCTTAAATTAGACACATACCTGCCAGAAAGAGAAAACAAAGAATTCTGGGCAAAAAAAACACCGGAGTAAAAAATGCCAACAAAAGGAAATCTGCCGCCCAGAGTGCTTAAATTCAAAGGATTGTTTGAGTTTTCTGAACTAATCAAATCAATACGCAACTGGTATGAAAACGGAAAATTTCATTTAGTTGAAAAAAACTATAAGTGGAAACCAGGAGAGTTAGAAGTAGAAATGGAAGGAGACACAAAATACAATGAATACTTTAAATACAAAATAAAAGTCTGGATTAGAAGCTGGGATATTAAAGATGTTGATGTTGTCAAAAATGGAGAAAAACTTAAACTGCAAGAAGGACGGCTTGCCATAGAAGTAACTGGAGACTATGAACTTGACTGGCAAAAAAGATTTGAAGGCTCAGCATTTCTTAAAGCAGTGCGAGAATTATATCACAAATACATTATCAAACGAGTCATTGATGACTGGTATGAAGACATTAGCACAGGAAAGCTTTTTAGCTTAGCAAGCATGATTAAAGAAAAACTAGAGTTTGAAGAAAACATGGTAAAAGAATAATGGCAGAACGCGAACAAATAGTTGATGGAGAACGCATCACATACGAAGGATTTTTCAGCTTTGCAGACTTGATAAAACTATTGAGCGAGTGGTGCAGTACAAAAGGATATTGGATGCAGGAAAAATCAGCAACAGAAACAGTAAAATCAGATGGCAAGTACATAGAATATAAGATCGCGCCCTCAAAAAAAGTCAGTGATTATGCAAAATTCGCAATCTCAGTACGCATGATAGGCAGTGGCTTAAAAGAAAAAACAATAGAAAAAGACAACCACAAACAAACACTATCTGAAGGAAAAATACAAATCGTGCTTGATGGATTTTTTGAAACAGACTATGAAGGCCACTGGGACTCAAAACCAGTGTATTATGTTATTAGAATACTCTGGGACAAGTACGTGTACAAACCATTTTTGTCAGGCTTTCGCAATGACCTAAAACAAGACGTGATGCAGCTCAAACAAGAACTAAAAGCGTTTTTGAATCTGTATAAGTATTAAGGCGGATTGACAAATGAACGAAAACGCGAATACATGCCATGATTGTTTATTCTAACTGCCAAACACAATTCACAAAAATGAAATTGTGTCATCAGTTTTATAAACCGCATCTTTTTTCAAAACAAGCATGACATTCAAATGGATTGTTACACAACCTATTGACAACGAAGAAAAACTATTGCTTGGTAGAGTTACAGGTATTAGAGAAACAGAACCTGCTCCAAAAATAAAGGCATTATTATCTCAGTACACACTTGCAGTGCAAGAACAAGATAGCACTTTTAAGCTATATTTTACGCTCAACAGAGTCAAGCCAAAGTTTCCGGGAAAACTGAAACAGGCTAGTGAAGACAATCTTGAAGAAGTTATATGCAAAAGAAGAGGCGATATTCTCCAGCTTCCATTGCCCCGAGTTAATCCTCTCACATCCATTGAAGCTGTACGAAGATATGCTATAGATAATCTTGTAAGAGTAACACATCACAGCTGGTATAATACTCCAAGAACAGTTATCCTTATTGAAGAAGAAAGAATAGCTAAATAAATAACTTATTTAAACTTTGGTTTGAAAATAAAAGAAAAAAAATCCTGATTTTATTCTGCTTTAAAGCCTGCCCAGAGAGCCCAGACAGCAACCACTAAATGCAGAATATTGTCAGCAGGCTGTTCAAGATTTGCGCCCAAAAATCCAGGACTTACAAAAAATCCCCAGACTGCTGCAAGCAAGGCAAACAAACCAACAATGACTGTAAGCCACTTGTTGACACCTGCAGGAAAGCTAAATGCAGCAATCAATGCTACAACGCCAAGCACAAGATGTGCTACATTCTCTGACGAATCAAGCCAGAACACGCCATTAGGACTGTTCAAGGCAAACAAACCAAGCAGGCCTAACAATACCAATACAACACCACCAACTTTTAAAAATCCATTTGGGCTTAATATATCCATATTACTCACCTCAACTAGTTTTAATGCAGAAAACACTAAGTTATATTTAACTTTTGCGAGAATTTTTATACTACTGACTTCCACGACTGCTCATGAAAAAACAATATGTAGTAATATCCTTAGGAGGCAGTTTAATTGCACCAGACAGTATTGATGTAGATTTTCTTAGTAGATTAAAAGCAACACTTAAACGCTTTTCACACACACACCAGTTTGTGCTTATTTGCGGTGGAGGAGCTACTGCACGAAGATACCAAGCAATTGCACGCCAATTTAAAGCGACACCAGAACTACTTGATAGGATAGGCATACAAGCGACCATACTTAATGCATGGCTTGTGAGATCAGTCTTTGGAAAAACAGCTCATCCAGAAATTATTACAAATCCTAACAGCGTACAAAAAAACAAGTCATTCATAACTGTGGGTGCAGGTTGGAAGCCAGGCTGGAGCACAGACTATGATGCAATAACTATTGCAATCAAGCTTGAAGCAAAAACAGTGATAAACTTAAGCAACACAAACAAAGTATACACCGCAGATCCAAGAATTGATAAAAATGCAAAACCAGTATCTTGCATTTCATGGAAGCAGTATGCTGCGATTATTCCACAAAAATGGACTCCGGGAATGAATTGCCCATTTGATCCTATTGCATCACAACTTGCAAGCAAGCATAACATTCGCCTAGTGCTAATGAATGGCAAACAATTACAAAGACTTGTGAGTTTTTTAAAAACAGGAAGTGTGAAAGGCACATTAATTCACCCATGAAAAATAAATCCCTTAAAATCTTTTTCATGACTGTGCTTTTTCTTGCAATTTCTTTCACCGTTCACGCAAACGTGCTTACCGCAAGCGAACTAACATCACAAATTACTGTTAAAGGAGGCTTAGAGTTTCTTTCTCAAAATCAAGCAAGCAAAATTGATTCAGTGCGTGCAGAACTATTCTTATTTCCAAGAACAAGCAGCTCACAGGTCGTGAATTATCTCACAACAGAGCCACAAGCAGAGGCAGGTAAAAATAGTATTCAGTACTCATGGAACAAGCCAGAAAAAATTATCACATATGCGCTTTCTTCAGTTGTAAACACACGCGAGGCAACACGAGTAAGAGTAAAAGAAAAATATCCGATTCAGCAAATACCTGAAGATATAATGCAGTTTCTACAACCTTCAAAAATAATTACCTCATCTGATTCACGTATTCGTGAACAGGCAAATACTATTGCTGCAGGAAGTGATGACTTATTTGTTGTTGTCACACAACTCGCAGACTGGACTAAAAAAAACATAGCGTACAATCTCAGCTCATTAACAGCAGAAGTAGCACAACCTGCATCGTGGGTCATAGAACATAAAGAAGGAGTATGCGATGAACTCACCTCATTGTTTATTGCAATGCTACGCGCAATTGGGATTCCTGGGCGTTTTGTTTCAGGAATCAGTTACTCCAACTCACCCAGTGTGCCAAACAGCTGGGGGAGCCATGGCTGGGCAGAGGTATGGTTTCCAAACACAGGATGGGTAGGATTTGACCCAACATTTGGGCAATATGGCTGGATTGATGCAGGACACATAAAACTCAAAGAAAGCATAGACCCCTCAGAGAAAAGTGTACAATTTGTCTGGCAAGCACGCGACATGCAAGTACAGACAAAACCATTAACTATGACAGGAAGTGTGCTTCAAGAGGGAAATAAAAGACCGGGTGAAATCGCAATTACTATTGAGCCATTGCATGACAGCATTGGCTTTGGCAGTGCAGATATTATTCGTGCAAAAATTAAAAACTTGCAAAACCATTATGTAGCAACACAAATCCGCCTTGCAAGCGCACCAGAAATTTCAATTGAATCAGCCGAGCAGTTAGTTATTCTTGAACCACAGAGCGAGACAATACTTTCCTGGCTTGTGCGAGTTAGTGAAGGACTAAAAGAAGGATTTAGCTACTCAATGCCTTTGCTTGCAATAAGTGATTTAAATGAGACAGCTAGCGCAGTACTCACAGTCACTGAAAACCTACCAGTGTATACTGTTGAAGATATGAAAGCTGAATTAAGTGTTGAACAGCCGCGCAAAGCACTTTCATGCACACTTTCACCAGAAGAAATTATGCCAACACAAACAGCAGAAATCAAGTGTAAACTTCCTACAGGATACACTGAATTATGCTTGAAAAAAGAGTGCAAAACAGGAACTGAAGTTGTGTTTAGCATCAAGTATGAAAAACCAGGCTTTTTTCCACAGCATGTTAGCACACCTGACAAACAATATGGCATGACAGCAGTATTGCACATGCAAGACACACCAGTAATTGAACTACAAAACATTAATTCACCAAAAATAATTAGTTTTGAAGAAGAAGCAATAATCTCATGGAGTATAGAGAAAAAATCAATTGCAGAACCAGTTAATGTGATTATTGCAGTAATTAGCAATGGAAAAAATGTTTCTTGGAAGCTAGACACATTTGAAGCACAAGTATTCACTGTGAACCTGCCTGGACGAGGGTTAGGTGCAGAAAATGAGATTGTGATTAGAGCAACATGGAATGATATTGCAGGAAAAGAATATGCTACTGAGCAAAAAGTATATCTTAGTGTGCAAGGCACATGGTGGCAGAAGATACTGCTGTGGATGAATGGGATGCTGGCGAGGGTGTTGGATTAGTTCATTGTTCTATGGGCGCGCGTTCTTCCATAATAGGTCAAAGTATGTTCTGTATGCATTCGCAATCTCTTTATTTATTAGCATAAAACAGAGCGGGCTGTTTCCTTTCCAGATTACACTTACTACTCTATCTCAATAGATATTTATGACCACGGGATTGTTAATTTCTTGAGGCACAAGAGATACACGACGCGGTGTTGAAATTAGTTTTGTTTCAAGAGACAAGAATTTACTCTCAAACGAGTCTAATTTAGTAGCACCAATAAGAAAACTTCGTTGAAATAAACTACGCAAATCTGCAGGGGTGTCACGCCCGGTATCCCTATTATTTGAATCCAAAAAATTATAGTAATCAAACACAGTAAAACCATAAACAAACAGATCTCGCTTAGAGTCTATATGCTCAGAAAGCATTCCCTTCGGAATAAATGTTGCAGGTAATAGTGCTCTATGGGTTTTATCATAAAAATCAGCAGGCAGTCTTGGATTTGTTGCAATAAGCTGTAAGAGAGTCCTATAATCAAAAATATCTGGTTGTCTCAATATTTTTTCACTAGCTGTAACAAGGTACAACAACACTTATAAACGCAACAATGATTGTCAGACTATGACAAAGACATTACAGTTTGAAAAGCTAGTGCCTGATACATGCGTACTAATTGAAACACTGGTAAGCACGCAAATTGAAAAGAAACTTCTTGCAGTAGAAGAAATAATCATTCATGAAGCATCACTTGCTGAGCTTGAGCATCAGGCAAACCAAGGCAAAGCAATAGGATTTATTGGATTAGATGAAGTAAAACACTTACGAGAGCTAGAGAAAAAATATAGTTTTAAACTTCGCTTTTCAGGAAGGCGACCAACAGCAAGCGAAGCAAGAGGAGCATGCGATGGGGAAGTTGACGCATTAATCAGACAGCTTGCTTATGAAGAAGATGCGATACTCCTAACCTCAGATCATGTGCAGGCAAAAACAGCAGAAGCACGAGGAATTCAAGTATTGTTAGTGCACCAAGAAAAAATAGCACAAACACGCAAACTCAAACTTGAAACATTTTTTGATGAACAAACAATGAGTGTTCACTTAAGAGAAGGAGTTGCACCATTTGCAAAAAAAGGATTTCCAGGCAAGTGGGAATTTGTTCAGCTAGCAGACAAACTCTTGACTGAAGATGATTTAAAACAAATATCCTCAGAAATCATTGCAGAATCAACAAGTAGAAAAGATAGTTTTCTTGAGCTAGAACGTGATGGTTCAACAATAGCACAGCTCGGATTATTCCGCATTGTAATCCTCAGACCACCACTCAGCGATGGCTGGGAAATAACAGCAGTACGGCCAGTAAAAAAACTCTCACTTTCTGACTATGAACTTTCTGAAAAACTCAAAAAACGCATAGAAGCACATGCAGAAGGAGTGCTTGTTGCAGGAGCACCAGGACAAGGCAAGACAACATTTGCTCAAGCGCTTGCAGAGTTTTATGCTGAGAAAGGAAAGATTGTGAAAACAATTGAAGCACCGCGAGACATGGTTTTGCCACAAAACATCACACAACTCTCAGTCAGCAAAGCAACACCAGAAGAATTACATGACATACTGCTCCTTACAAGACCTGATTACACTGTATTTGATGAAATGCGCAACACAAAAGATTTTGCGCTATTTGCTGATTTAAGACTCGCGGGCGTAGGCATGATAGGAGTAATTCATGCAACAAAAGCGCTGGATGCAATACAACGATTCATTGGCCGCGCAGAACTTGGAGTAATACCACACGTAATAGACACAGTAATATTCATCAAAGCAGGAGCAGTCCACACAGTTCTTAGTATTCAAATGCTTGTCAAAGTGCCAGAGGGCATGACAGAAGCAGACCTCTCAAGACCTGTAGTAGTGGTGAGTGATTTTGAAACAGGAAAACCAGTGGCAGAGATGTATTCTTATGGCGAAGAAACAGTAGTTGTTCCAGTAACAGAACATATTGATTCAGGAGTGCGAAAGCTCGCTGCGCAAGCAGTTGTACGAACACTTCAAAGATTTTCATCACAAGTAAAAGTAGAAATGGCAAGTGACCAAAAAGCAATAATTTATGTGCCAGAAAAAGACATTGGCGCAATAATAGGCAAAGAAGGCTCAACAATCAATCGTCTTGAAGAAGAGTTAGGCCTAAACCTTGAAGTTAGAGAGTTATCAGAAAAACTAAATGAACAAAAACCACAAGGAAAACAAATAGGATTTGACATAGAACATGGTGGGAAGCACATTGAGATATTTGTGAATGAAAAAATAAGCGATGTAAATCTGTATATTGGAAACAATTATCTTGCTTCATTTAACATAGGTAAAAAAGGAGTCATACGCATCAAAAAAACAAATAATCTAGGAAAAACACTACTGAATGCCATTGATGCAGGAGAGCAGATTAGAGTGATGGCTTAAACATACTTAAGAAACTCTTCTCGTTCAAGATTTAAGTCGTGTTTGACGATTTTGTTAAGCAAACCGCGATCTATTTCTTCACCACCATGATTTGGGATAACAGTTGTTCTGCCATCAGAATGCTCAAAGAACATGTGGCTTCCTTCTTGACGCTTCAACATAAAGCCAAGCTTTTTAAGAATTTGAGAAAGTTCTTTTGCATTAAGCAAAGGAAGCTTTGTCATGCTTCAACTTCTACCTGTTGCAATCCAACAAACTGAAGAGTTGGTTCTTCTTGTTTTTTCGCGCCAAGATACACTCGTATAGCCTCTTTAGTTCGTTCCATAAGCTGATCAAGATTTTTTGCTTGAGTATGACAGCCAGGCAAGCCAATAACTTCTGAGATGAAATAACCATCTTCACCTTTTTCTACAACAACATTAAAAGTTCGCATAATCATAAATAAATCGTTGTTGTTTTTAAACATATTGCTGAAAATTGATGAAAAACAAACAGTTTGGCTTTGGCACGTGTTGTCCTTTAACATTTTGTTCACGAAAAAGTGTTTGGTGACTAAAAACTCAGTCGCGAAATCGCAACTTCGTAAATTCCAAACACGTTTTTCTTTCTTCAGAAGCAAAAGGGACAATAGGCGTCAAAGCATTCTTATTTTTCTAAGTGTTACCTAATTCTATTCTTTGCCCGCAACCCTTTTATACCACCTTTTGATCTAACAAGCTATGATAGACATTAATCTTGTCCGCTCGCAAACACAAGCAGTAAAATCAAACATTGCTCGCAGAAACAATCTCAGATATGATGCTGCAATTCAAGAGCTAATCGCAGTTGATGCAGACTGGAGAAAACTCAAAACAGAGATTGACGGACTAAGACAAAAGAAAAACACTATTTCACAGCGTATTAATGAAGCAAAAAAAGCAGGCAAAAATCCTGGAACAATTATAAAAGAAGCAAAAGACCTTCCACAACAGCTTGCTAAAGCAGAAGAAACACTCAAACAAATTGAACAAAAAATGCATACCTTATCCTGCAAAGTGCCTAACTTATTGCATGACTCAGTACCTACAGGAGAAGATGAAACACACAACAAAGTCATAAAAACATTTGGCAAAGTAAAAAAACCAAAGTTTGAACTCAAATCACACATTGACTTAGGCATTACAAATGATTGGATTGATTTAGATCGCGCAGGAAAAATCTCAGGAAGCAGATGGTATTTTCTAAAAAATGAACTTGCAGTATTAGAATTAGCTCTTGTTAGATTTGGCATTGATTTCATGCGCAAAAAAGGCTATGCATTTGTTGTGCCAGCACACATGATGAACAAAAAAGCATATGAGGGAGTGACTGATTTTGAAGCATTTGAAGAGATGCTATACAAAGTAGAAGGAGAAGACTTGTATGCAATTGCAACAAGCGAACACCCTTTAACTGCACAATTCCTGGATGAGATACTTGATGAAAAACAATTGCCAATAAAACTCGCAGGCTATAGCACAAACTTTCGCAAAGAAGCAGGAGCACATGGGAAAGACCAGAAAGGAATATTTCGCGTGCACCAATTCAATAAAGTAGAACAAGTCATAATCTCAAAACCAGAAAACTCATGGAAGATGCATGAAGAACTCGCAGCCAATGTTACAGAGTTCTGGAAAAAACTAGAAATACCGTTTCAGCAAGTTGTGTTATGCTCAGGAGACACAGGAGCAACAGCAGCAAAAACCTATGACTTCAATGCATGGTACCCGGTGCAAAATGCATGGCGCGAAGTATGCAGCTGCTCAAATGTAACAGAATACCAAGCAAGAGGATTATGCATTAGATATGGAGCTCAGAGAGGATTTTGTCACACACTAAACTCAACACTTGTTGCAACATCACGAGCACTTGTTGCAATTCTTGAAAACTTCCAACAACCAGATGGAAGTGTGAAAATACCAAAAGCACTGCATAAATACACCGGATTTAAGGTGATGAAAGGAAAGAAGTAAAATAGTCTACGTACAAAAAGCAAATATTTAAGTAGTTGTATAGAATATGTTAACCAATGGCAACTGTAACAATCACATTATCAGATGATGCAGAAGGGTGGCTACGGAAAAGTTCTGGCAAAGAAAAAGGCGCAATGGGAAGAACCATAAGCAAGTTGCTACTACAAGCAAAAACACGCCAGAATGATGATGATTTCACAAAAGAGTTTCTTCAGGCTCTTGAAACAGGGTTTAGTCTAAACATAAAACGAATCAACAGACAAGAACTTCATGAACGAACATCTCATTGATACTAATGTACTGGCATATGCGTTTGACACTGAAAATGCTGAAAAACGAGCTGTTGCCAAAAATCTTATTCTACAAAGCATGAAAAAAGGAGGGTCTGTCACATTACAAAACCTCACCGAATGTTTTGCAGTATTAAGCAGACACGGTCTTTCAGCTTCAAAAACTATGAAAATCTTAGTAGGCATGAGCAAGAAATTCAAAGTTCATACCCCTGAAATATCATCATTTGAGTATGCTACAGAATTGGTGTACTTATACAAAATTGATTTTTGGGATGCAATGATCGCAGCAGTCATGCTCCAAAACGCAATTCTGACAGTGTACACTGAAAACACAAAAGATTTTCGCAAAATTCCTGGAATTATGGTTATTAATCCTTTTTTAGCAAGTTCAGCACCAAATGTTTAAATAAGTCTCTCAGCAATCAGACTGTCATGGGTTTATTTGACAATGTTCTGGGTGCAGGAGAAAGTTTGTTTAAAAATGAAGATGCACTAGAGCCTGATTTTATTCCAAAATTATTGCCATACAGAGACCAGCAACAACACGCACTTGCGTCGTGCATCAAACCACTAATGCAAGACAGAAATGGACGCAATGCTTTTGTATTTGGACCACCTGGTATAGGAAAAACAGCAGCAATCAAATGGGTTCTCAGAGATTTAAACGACGAAAGTGAACAAGTAAAAACTCTGTATGTCAACTGCTGGCAAAAAAACACAACCTTTCAAATCTATGTAGACCTGTGCCACCAGCTTGGATTCATGTTTACACAAAACAAACGCACAGAAGAACTTCTTGACGTACTTAAAACACTCTTAAACACACGATCAGCAGTCATAGTATTTGATGAAGTTGACAAAGCAGAAGACTTTGAATTCTTATATTCATTGCTTAATGAGCTTTTGAAGCGCTCAATTGTTTTAGTTACCAACTATAAAGAATGGATTGTTGATATGGAAGATCGTTTAAAATCGCGCTTACTTCCAGACATGCTGGAATTCAAAGAATACAGCAAAGCAGAAACAGAGGGGATCCTCAGACAACGACTGGAATATGCATTTGTTGCAGGAGTGTGGGAACCCTTAGCGTTTAAATGTGTTGTTGACAAAGCTGCAGAACTTAAAGACATACGTGCAGGCATTTATCTGCTCAAACAAGCAGGCATAATAGCAGAAGAATCAGCAAGCAAGAAAATACTATTAGTTCACGCAGAAAAAGCAACCAGAGGAGCAAGTGAATTTACACTACAAAAAAGCACAGACCTAGAAGAAGACTCAAAATTTGTGCTAGACATAGTAAAAGATAATTCAGGAACTAAAATAGGTGATTTATTCAAGCACTACAAAGAAAAAGGAGGCAATGGAACCTACAAAACATTTCAAAGACGCATAGCCAAACTTGAAAAACACAATTTTATCAGCACAAATAAAATCACAGGAGCAGAAGGTAATACTACAATAGTGAGTATTAAAACTGAAACTAAGCTAACTGAATATTGATTTGAGTTGTTGTCACGAATTTTACTTTACAAACACAACCTTAATAAAATCAAACACTTGCTATTGAGTCATGGTAGCAGTCACAGGCGACAAAGTACAAATTCTTACAGACCATGAATCTTATGAAGGCACACTAATGCCTGACAACAAAGAATTTGTGATAATCAAACTAGCTTCAGGCTATAATGTTGGAGTTAGCAAGATTCGCATTAAAGAAGTCAAAGTAATACAAGCGCACACTACACCAAAAGAAGCAAAGGGTCAAACACAAGACTCTAAAGAAAACGCAGCAGCAAAGCTAGCTGGCTCAACAGGATTGCCTATTATTTCAATTTTACACACTGGGGGCACTATTGCTTCAAAAGTAGATTATGACACCGGAGCAGTGTTTGCTCAATTTTCACCAGAAGAGCTTGTGAACATGTTTCCAGAACTAAAAACTCTTGCAACAATACGCTCAAGACTAATAAGGCAAATGTGGTCAGAAGACATAAGATTTTCACATTACAATATTTTATGCAAAGAAGTCATTCAAGAAGTAAAAAATGGAGCACATGCAGTATTAATTACACACGGCACAGACACTTTGCACATGACCTCAGCAGCATTAGCATTTATGCTTCAGCACTGTCCTATACCAGTCATTCTTGTTGGCGCTCAGCGCTCATCAGACAGAGCAAGCTCTGACGCAGCATGGAATCTACTCAGCGCAGTCACATTTGTCACAAGCACAAACTTTGCTGAAGTAGGCATATGCATGCATGAAAACCTGCATGATGAAAACTGTGTCATCTTGCCTGCAACAAAAACAAGAAAAATGCATTCATCACGACGAGATGCATTTAAACCAATAAACACAACAGCATGGGCAAGAGTAAACCCAAAAACCAGAGAGATTCACTTTTTCAAAACAGACTATCATGCCAGACAAACAACAGCACACTTGCCATTCAGACCATTTAAAGAGGACCTCAAGGTAGGCATGATTAAAATGCACACAAACATGTATGCAGCACAATACTCATTGTATAAAGGCTGGGATGGATTAGTGCTTGAAGGCTCAGGAATTGCAGGAAACATTCCAATTAATGAAATAGATGAATATACCAAAGAACATACTGCAATTTACAAAGTAGTGCAGGAATTAACAAAAACAGGCACGATTGTGATTGCAACAACACAAACTCTGTATGGTAGCATCAACATGAATGTTTATTCAACAGGAAGAAAGATGCAAGATGCAGGTATTCTAGGCAATTTTTGTGACATGCTACCAGAAACAGCATTCATAAAACTCGCATGGCTCCTTAGCAATTATGATAAAAAAGAAGTGCAAGAACTATTGTGCATGAATTTAGTTGGAGAGATTTCATCAAGAATAGAAGTGCAAGACCATGAACAATTCTGAACTTATTTGTTGTGGCATAGAAATACACGCTCAACTTGAGGGCACAAAACTCTTTTGCGCATGCCCCACAAAAATACGAGATGATCAACCACAAACTGTTATAAAAAGATTCATGCGCACAGCAGCAGGAGAGCTAGGAGATGTTGATGTTGCTGCAAGAAAAGAAGTTGAAAAAGGAAAATACAGTTTATACCAAGCATATCAAAATTCCACATGCCTCGTTGAAATTGATGAATCACCACCATATCCTTTAAGCACATATGCCTTGCACGCAGGCATACAAGTGGCGAAAATATTAGGAATGCAGGTTGTTGATCAGCTTCAGGTAATGCGCAAAACAATTGTTGACGGAAGCGCAACATCAGGATTTCAAAGAACTGCGCTACTTTCTATGAATGGCAAACTCAATACAAGCAAAGGAGTTGTGCGCATCAAAGCAGTATGTATTGAAGAAGACGCCTGTAAAATCATAAACCAAGAAAAAGATCACACTCTGTATTCTCTTGATAGACTAGGCATTCCATTGCTTGAGATAGCAACAGAAGCAGACATCACCAGTCCAGAACAATGTGCTGAAACAGCAGAGAAAATAGGACTTATTGTCAAAAGCACAGGAGTAGCCAAACGAGGTTTAGGCACCATTAGGCAAGATGTAAACGTCTCTATACCAGAAGGTGACAGAGTTGAAATCAAAGGAGCACAAGACTTAGCAATTGTTCCATTGCTTGTTGCATATGAAGCACAACGTCAAAGAGGATTACTTGCAATTGCTCAAGAACTAAAAAAAAGAGGAATGCATGAAGTTAAATCTTTTTTTATTGATACAAGCACTATTTTTTCAGATACTGAATGCAAAATTATTACTGAGACAATAAAAAACAAGGGCACTATTCTTGGAGTAAAACTTGAAGGATTTGCAGGTTTGCTTGGAAAAGAGCTCCAGCCAAACAGACGATTTGGAAGTGAGCTAAGTGATTATGCAAAAATATACGCAGGCATTGGAGGAATATTTCACTCAGACGAACTGCCAAAATATGGCATCAACGCACAAGAACTTGAAAGACTGAAAAAAACACTATTTTGCACAGAACAAGATGGATTTGTGCTTGTGGTAGCAGGCAGAGAAAAAGCAAAACATGCACTTCAAATAGTTGTTGAGCGCGCAAACAATGCACTCAAAGGAATTGTTCGCGAAGTGAGAAAAGCAAACCCTGATGGCACAACAAGCTTTCTCAGACCGCTACCTGGAGCAGCACGTATGTACCCAGAAACAGATGTGCAACCAATCACACTAACAAGACAGCTCGTTGAGTCCATAACAATACCAGAGCTTATTGAAACAAGAACAGAGAGATATGCCACTTTAGGATTGAGTTCTGATCTTGCAACCCTTGCAGCAAAAAGCGAGCACTGGAAAGAATTTGACAAGCTTGTTGCGCAATTCAAAAATTTAAAAATAGCATATCTTGCAGAAATATTTTTTACTGCAGAAAAAACAATAGAACGACAGTTCAAAATAAAAATGAAAAAAAACAGTCAAGACTATTCAGACTTGTTCAATGCACTCAACAATCAAGACATCTCAAAAGAAAGTGTGCTTGAAATTCTCAAACAAGAAAAAACAGTGGCAGAAGTTTTGTCAAAATACAAAGTGCTTTCTGATGCAGAATTAGAAGCTGAAATCAAGACAATTGCTGAAGAAAACAAAGGAGTGCAGTTTACTGCGCTTATTGGAAAGCA
>Ga0209514_10002105_pt1 | contig 31733 bp, 27 predicted proteins | sample Subgrocontami58m_FD_187452 | JGI IMG/M metagenome (GOLD analysis project Ga0209514, IMG submission 187452) | Subsurface groundwater microbial communities from S. Glens Falls, New York, USA - GMW37 contaminated, 5.8 m (SPAdes) (version 3) | ecosystem: Environmental > Aquatic > Deep subsurface >...
GTCGACTGGCTCGTCTTGAGTGCTCTAGAAACGGTGCCCGCGGCGCATCCGCATGCTCCGTCCGTCTGGGTCGTAGAGCAGTCGGTATAGCGGGAAAGCCCACAGGCGCGTCCACCGCGTCAGAGTCGATTGGGTGTAGGTGCGCAGATATCCGGGCGGGCGTGGACCACGGCGTCCACCCGAGTGCCAGGTGTCAAGACCCACGGCCGTTTTCCGAAATACCTCGAAGGTTCGAACGGGGTCGTTGAGATCCTCAATAGACGCGTTCTCGCCAAGATGCTCATGAGCAAGTTCGAGTCGGAGGGAATGCACCAACGAGCTGGAGGCGTCGGCACTGTTGTGGAGCACTGCGCAACTCAGTTCGCTGTCATGCGTCCAGGATCTTCGATTGGCGTTGTCCGAACCGACGCAGACCCAGATATCGTCGACCACGCAGACCTTCGCGTGGACGTAGATGGGAGTGCCAACAGCATTCTCAAGACTATAAATCGCAACCCGTGAACCTCCAGCGTCTCGCAGCATCTTCATCGCGGGCTCACGCCCAAGCAGATTAGGCGGTAGTGAGGTACGACCATCTTGGTCGGGAAACCCTGGGATCACCACGATCAGGCGCAGTTCTGGTTCACGAGCAAGGGCGTCCGCGAAGACTTTGGCGACATCCACCGACCATAGGTATTGATCTTCGATGTAAACCAGAGAGCGCGCCTGCGCGAGTGCTTTTCGGTATCCCCGGGCAACGCTTCTTTCACCTTTTGGTGCGAACGGATAGCCCGGGCGACGGGGCGGATACGTACGGAGAATCTGCACTGCGTGTGAGCCCCTTGGCGGCGGGTCGGGAAGTTGAGAGGGCAGTGGTCGGGCCGTCCGGTCCTGTCGGCGGAGCCTCTCTCCGATCAGGTGGAAAGGGTTTCGGCTCAGCGGGGCGGAGTCGTTCCATCTTTCCCGGAACACGGTCTCGGCATCGCCGACAGCCGGGCCTTGTACTGCCAACTGGATGTCATGCCACGGGGGGCGCGTGCCGTATACGGCAGCCATCTCTTGTCTTTGGGGGTCGCCACAGTGATGGTGGTCGTCATTGCGACCATGACACAGATCGATGCCACCGATGAATGCGACGTCGCGTTCAGGATGAAGTGCGTGTCGCAGAACTACGAGTTTCTGGTGATGGGACCCGAGCGGGCGAACCCGCATATCAAGTAGGCACTGGCCGCCAGCTTCTTCGATCTCCTCGCCCAAGTGCCGGTTCTCGCTGGCGCTGAACTGAAACCGGTCAAAGTGGGAGCGCCATAGCAGTCCTCGAACGTCAACTCCTCGGCGGGATGCGGCTGCTAAGACCATGCCGATTTCAGTTCCCGGGCCTTGCAGCCGCTCATCTGGATCCCCTCGCCAGTCCGTGAACATAAGCAGATCGCCCGCGCCCATGGCCTGTACTGCCGTGAGCAGTTCGCGGAAGTAGGCCGCGCCATGGACTAGCGCCCGGACTTCGTTCCCAGTCGACCAGGCAATCCCACCCGGATGGCGAGCGTCCAACAAGGTGTGTGCATTGCCGCGCTCATCTGCGGTGAGGAACCAGCGATTCGTTTCATCGAAGGGGAGTGCCATGACTACACCTCCGTACACGACGTTTTCTCGGCTCGAAGTCGTCTGCCCCGGCCAGAATCTTCACAAAAGTACGTTAGGCAAGGTCACCCATGCCAGAGTCCGTGTGGCTCTCAGCGTAACCACCCTTTTCTGCCATGCACTTTTCAGAGACACGAGACACCCATCCCGCCGGGTTACCCAAGGCATCACCCATCACATCAATAATCGGGGCGCCAAATCAGGTCTGCTAGTTGGAGTTATCTTTGGGCAGTGTCCAGAAGGCGACATCAAGCGATTGGCTGTTGACTATGAGCGAAGTTAGGCCAAGGGAGTTAAAGCAGACATCGCCGAGAGCAGTCAGACTAACGAGGTTCTTCACCTCCGCCTGGTTCTGGGGCGCGATTGCCTTCGCCGTCTCGCTCATAGGATCCCTAAGCAAGATGGCCTGCGCCGACCAGTTCTGGGGCGCCTCCATCCGAACCTACCGCCTTGCCTGCTACAGCGACCTGGGACCCCTGTACGCAGTGCGCGGAGTAGGCCAGGGCGTCATCCCATATCTGCAGTCCTTCCATGGCTCTTATCTTGAGTACCCAGTTCTCACTGGGGCGCTGATCTACCTCACCCATCTGCTAGCTCTTGGCTTCACCGGGTACACCGAACAGTTGCGAGCCTTCGTCATGATCAACTGGCTCCTGGCCGCAGGCTTCGCCGCCATCACAGCAATGGCACTTAGATACCTAACTGGCGCTCGCAAATACGGAGTCCTCCTCTTTGCCGCCTCCCCATTGCTCTTCTTCGACTCTGGCATCAACTGGGATCTTCTCGCGGTCTGCCTGGCCATCACGGCACTCCTGGCCCACCAACGCCAGCGCTACCGGCTAGCCGGCGTCCTGATCGCCCTCGGCGCGGCCGCAAAACTCTGGCCCATCCTGCTCCTGCCGATGTTCCTGCTCGACCTTTGTCGCCGTGATCGGCGAACCGAGGCAATCAAGGTAGCCCTGGCGAGCCTGGCCGCGTGGCTGGCGGTGAACTTGCCGGTCCTGCTGGCCAATCCGACCGGCTGGTCAGAGTTTTACCGCTTCTCCAGATCTCGCGGCCTAGACGCCGGATCGATCTGGTTGGCCCTGGATGACGTCCGGCATGTTGCTCCTACTACCTCAACTATTAATGCGATCTCCACCGGGGCATTCTTTCTGGCAGCCCTAGGAATCGGCTGGGCCTTTAGCACCTACCGCATCTCCTTGCACCTTGGTATTACTGCCCTAGTGGTGGTTTTCACGGTGGTCGGAAAGGTTTACTCGCCGCAATATGCCCTCTGGCTCTTGCCCATGTTTATCCTGACGGTTCGAAACCGCCCGGCCCTGCTCGCTTGGCAAGCACTGCAGGTGCTCTACTTCTTTGCGATCTGGCAGCGACTGCTCGGGCTCTCGACGGCAAATGCCCAAGGGATTTCAGACTTGCCTTACGGCATCCTGATCTTGCTCATGCACTTATCCACGGTACTTCTACTGGGACTAGCCTGGTGGGGCGAGCAGAGGAAAACCGGGCCGACTCTGGGCTAAGTCAATAATGTTGGTTTCTGCTGAAAACTATGGCCTCCATCACCGAATATGCGGCTTTGCGTGTCTTTCAAGAAAACAGTCTGGCCTGAATTCTGAGGGTAAAGATGTACTCGCCTAGGATTCAGTCGAAGCTGTCGGATACGAGAAGGTGCCGGACAGAACCGATGGCACCCCGGCAGGATGGTGAGCCGGTCGAATGGAGTGCGGATGCGGGCCTGGCAAGTGACGCATTATGGTGAACCGACCGAAGCACTGGCTCTTGTCGACGTGCCCGTTCCCGTCCCTGGGCCCTCGCAAGTCCTCGTCAAGGTTCTTGCCGCCGGAATCAACTTCTTCGACATTCTGCTCTGTCGCGGGACATACCAACAGAAACCCGAATTGCCGTTCACGCTGGGAGGCGAGGTCTGCGGCGAGGTCGTGGCAGTCGGCAGCGACGTCAGTTGGCCGAATGTTGGCGAGCGAATTGTTGCCATGTCCGCGCTTCCGACGGGGGCGTTCGCGCAATACTCCGTGGTCAATGCGATCAACGCATTCCCTGCGCCAGAGCAACTGTCGAATGAATCGGCGGCCGCCTTCCATGTGTCGTACCTGACGAGTTGGTTCGGCCTGCACCGTCGAGCCGGACTCAGGTCCGGAGAGACACTGCTCGTTCATGCCGCAGTCGGTGGCGTGGGTAGTGCGGCAGTCGAATTGGGCAAGGCCGCCGGTGCCCAGGTCATTGGCGTGGTCGGTGGCCCGGAGAAAGCGAAGATCGCCAAACAGCTCGGGACCGATGCGGTGATCGACCGTACCAAAGAAGACGTCGTCAAATCCGTGCTCGATCTAACCCAGGGGCGCGGTGCCGATGTCATCTACGACCCCGTGGGGGGTCAGGCATATCGTCAGTCGGTTCGATGTATAGCTTTCGAGGGGCGCATCGTGGTCGTCGGGTTCGCTGGCGGCGAGATCCAGACGGCAGCGGTCAGTCACGCGTTGGTGAAGAACTATTCGATCATGGGGCTGCATTTCGGCTTGTACGTGTCCCGCGATCAGGCGTTGGTGCGGGCAGCGGACGAGGAGTTGCGTTTGATGGTCGCTCGTGGCCAGATCAACCCGCTCGTGAGTGAAGTGGCCACGTTCGATGCCTTGCCCGTGGCACTCGAGAAGTTGGCAAAGGGGGAGACCTACGGTCGGATTGTGCTCCGGTAAGCGGAACTCCGGCTGCCTAGGAAGAAAAGTCCCCTAAGGCAACCGCAGCGCCGAATCTCTAGTTATCCGTCTGGCGTCTAGTCGGCAGGGGCAGGCCCGGCACATCGCTCGTTCCATAAATCACTTCTTCGGCCATGGCGATTTTCTTATCTATGTTGGCCTGGCCGAGCATCGCGATCCGCTGCGCCTGGGGGGAGCCCGCACCGTGCATGGCCTCCACCAGGGTGGTGACGCTGGTCATGTTCTCGATGTAGCGGCCGAAGTCGATGCGCTCGTTGACGTCATAGTCGGGACTCGCCGTGTAGTACTTACGAACCCACTCGGAGATATCGGGATTGTCCAGAGACTCGCTTCCGGGCATGGTGGCAAGGAACCCGCCGGCGAGGTCGTGGCTCAGGCGACCGATCTCGTAGACATTGCGGGTGATGTTCTGCTTGACGGTGTTGGCCAGGATCGGGTCGACCATGAACGAACCGCAAGGCAACTTGTAGCCCAGGGCGCTCGAGCCGATCGCGGACGCATAGGTCGTCTCGGTGAGGTGAACCATCTCGATGAGCTTGTCCTTGACGATGGCGTTGCGCTCGGTTCCAAGAATCCGGGTCATCTTCGCGGTCGCGCCGATGAGCACGTCGGCGTTACCGCCCTTGCACCCGCCGTAGTTGGCCCGGTGCCAGGTGGCGAAGTAGTTCACCATCGTCGCGCAGTGTTCGACCTCGCCGTTGAGGAAGACGCGTTCGGTTGGCACGAAGACGTCATCGAAGACGATCATGGCCTCACCGCCGACGACACCGAAGCGTGGGTTGCCGATATCGCAGCCCTTCTCCAACTTGCGGCTGTCGTTGGACTGGCGGCCGAAGACGAATATCACTCCGGGCGCATCGGCCGGTACTGCACAGGCGATCGCATAAGCCTCTTCACCCGGCTGCATACCGGTGCCGGGCAGTACGAGAACCTCGTGCGAGTTGATCCCACCGGTGTTGTGCAGCTTGGCGCCTCGGATGACAACGCCATCAGGGCGCTGCTCGACTACTCGAACGTACTGGTCCGGGTCGGCTTGATCTCCAGGCTTCTTGGCGCGGTGTCCCTTCGGGTCGGTCATCGCACCGGCCAGCATCAAGTCCTCTTCCTGGACTCGGGCCAGGTACTTCTTGAAGCGCTCGTGGTAGTCGGTGCCCTTGTCACGATCGATCTCGAATGTCACCGCGTAGGTGGCATTGAGCGCATCAAGTCCGACACAACGTTGGAAGCAGGTACCCGTGACCTGGCCGAGCAGGCGCAGCATCTGGATCTTCTTCACCAAGTCCTCAGGACTTTGAAAGATGTGCGTGTACCGGTGGATACGCTCGCCAGAAAGATGGCTGATTGCGGTCATCACGTCCTGGTGCTCGGGCAGGTGTGCGAGTTCGTAGGTCTTGGCAACGGTGTTGATATGTGGCGCGACCAAAGGATGATCCACGACCGACTCGACGAGTTCCCCTCCGACGTAGGCTCGGATCTTCATCGCTCTCAGGCTTTCAACGTATTGGCCAGGTGTCTTTAGTGGCATCTGTCCGCCTCCTCTTTGTCAGAACTTACGTTCGAGTTGATCGATACTAGGTCTTGGAACCGGTTACTGCAGTCCGCGTCAATCGCCATCAGCAGCGCTCGAAGATCGCCGCGAGGGCCTGCCCACCGCCGATGCACATGGTTACCATCCCGGTCTGAAGGTCGCGGTCTTTGAGGTCGTAGGCCAGCCGAGTCGTGAGAATCGCGCCGGTCGCTCCGACTGGGTGGCCGAACGCGATCGCCCCGCCGTTGGGGTTGGTCTGCTTCTCGGTCAGGTTGGTCGCGCGCATCACGGCCACAACTTGGGCGGCGAAGGCCTCGTTCAGTTCCACGACATCAAGATCCGAGATCGACATGCCTGCCAGAGCCAGCGCTCGTGGAATCGCAATGGCCGGCGCGTAACCCATTAGCCCAGGCTCCAAGCCGGCGCGGGCCCAGGCCTTCAGTCGTAGGAGAGGTGTCCGTCCCTGGCTGATGGCGTCACTTTCTCTCATCAGCACGACGGCAGCTGCGCCGTCGTTGATGCCGGAGGAATTGCCGGCCGTGACCGTGCCGTCGGTACCGAAACTCGGCCTAAGAGTTGCGAGCCGCTCAAGGGTTGTGTCGGCCCTCGGGTGCTCGTCGACCGTGACCGAATTACTCTTGCCTTTGCCCAGAGCCACCTCGATCGGGACTATCTGGTCGACGAATGCGCCGCGGGCCATAGCGGCGGCGGCGCGTTGCTGGCTCAGGAGCGACCAGCCATCCTGATCGGCTCGGCTCACTGAGTGGGCTCGTGCCACGTTCTCCGCGGTTGCCCCCATCAACTGATTCGACCACGGGTCGGTCAGGATCGCCAGGGTTCCGTCGAGCAGGACCCGGTCACCGAGTTGGTAGCCGGCACGGGCTTCGGGCATTAGGAATGGCACTCGGGTCATGTTCTCATCCCCACCAGCCACGACCACATCGCTGGCCCCCACCTGCAACTGCATCGCCCCGTCGAGGATCGCCTGCAACCCACTACCGCACAATCGGTTTACGGTCACCGCCGTCGAACTGACCGGGATGTCGGCAGCGATGGCAACTCGACGGGCGTTGTATGCATCGGCACCGACCTGAGCGATGCAGCCCATGATCACTTCGTCGACACTTGTCGATGCCACTTGGGCGCGGCTGAGTGCCGCCTTGACCGTTGCCGCGCCAAGCTCATAGGCAGGGACGGTGGCGAAGACTCCGGCGTACTTGCCGATTGCCGTTCGGGCGGCACCGACGATGACGATGCGGGGCAGGTTCATGCCTGATTCCTCTCCCTTGGCGGTGGGGGAACGTCTCATTGTCGTCCGCCTCCACAGAAATTCCGACATTGCCGTCCGACTAGTCGGTCGATTATTCGCCTAGAATGCAATTCCGTCAAGATGCTCGAGGTTTCTGATCAAACTCGAGCGGTCAGGACCCGCCTCAGCCGGATTGATCCGCGCTGAGAACAGAAACTCCCTTAGAGCTTCCTCGCCACCTGGGAGGTACCGGACACCGTGCATACCTACAAATTGCACCACGTGACACTTCGTTTCAAATCGTCGCCGAAGACGCAATTCTTGGGGGCGACACCCAGCGACTCTGTTGCCACAAAGTATGCAGCGGGATTCGGTTTGCGGATCCCGCTGACATTAGGGCAGAAACACATCGACGATATTGCGAAGATCTTTCTCGTCGTATCTCATCCCCCATGCGTTCGACAGGATCGCAGTTCGCCAGCCCGCCGAGTGCAACGCTCGAGCCGTCCATTCGCGCCAGATTGCGAGCTAAGGCGGATTCGAAAACTGACCAGTCCACTTCGCTGTCTGTCTGTGAATTCGTCGCATTGCAATTTCCAAGGATCTCGAATTGATTTCCTCGCTGCGCATCCAGATCTCGAATGAGTCGAGGACGGACGCGGGAAACACGCCTCCCCGGTTGAGTATGGGACCTTTCGGTGTTTTGTTAGTTTTTGGTGGCGTTTGTTCGTGCGCGTTTGCGGGCCGGTTTCGGCGAACTCGATATCTCGACATCGGTCTGGTTGTTGGCGACTCCGTGTACCAGGATGCCCCAGAAGGCGTAGGCGATGTCTCGGGTGCGCATCGGGCCTTGGGGTTGGTACCACTGGTAGGCCCAGTTGCACATACCGAACATGGTCAAGGTTGCCAGTTTGGGGTTGATGACGCGGAAGTCCCCCGATTCAGTGCCGAGGACGAAGAGGTTTTCGATCATTGATTCGTAGTGGTCTCGTTTGAGGCGGATGATCTCACGTTGCGATTCTGGCAGCTCTCGATGGTGTTCGAAGAAGACCCGGACGTGGCCACGGTGGGTCTCCATTAGTTCAAGGATGTCTGCCATCACTTCTAAGAGCAGCTGGTTTGGATCAAGGCCGACCAGGAGACGTTTTTCGTGTCGTTCGATAATGAGATTGATGAATTCCTCATGGATCCAGAAAAGGATCTCTTCCTTGCTGGTGAAATAGTGGTAGAGGGTGGGCTTGGCGATCGCCAGGGTCCGGGCGATGTCTTCCATAGTGGTGCTGGAGTAGCCGTCACGGTCAAAAAGATGGGCTGCGGTATTCACGATCTCTTGACGACGCTCATCCACACTCAACCGCCGCCACGCCTGCCGGACACTCTCGGTGCTCACAAATACTCCCCCCACCCAACCGAACGAACCGGAGAGATTGATACCCCAGCCATTGCGAGATCAGATTAGACCTAATGACTACTCAGGGGAAGCCATTCGGTCGGCCTGATTGTATGCCCGACTTAAGAGTCAAATTGTTGGGCTATCCGGCTTAGCCTTGGGCGGAGTCGGTCGAGGTCAATAATCCGTTGGTATCATTGGAATCTACTGGACAACAATCTGGTAGTCATATTTTTGAAACCTATTGACGCGGGCGAATCGCCCTTGTATTGTCCCCACAACCGACCGACGAGTCGGACGACTTAGGAGGGGACCGATGACCCAAGTACTAGGGGGACGGGGCACTATTGCCGTATCGGTCGATCAGGCCCTTAGGTTGGTGCTGGATCACTCCTGCGGCACTTGCGTGACATGTGAGGCGGGTTCGCCGATCTGGTGCCCGGTTCCAATCGGGGTTGGACGTGCACTCTGCGCCTACCCGGAACATCTTGGTGGAGTCGAAGTTCTGGCGAGTTTGATGACGCTCAGTGCGCTCTTCGCGGCTGACCTATCCCCTTTGGATGTTGCTCTGGTGATCACGCCTGGCAGTTCAACTGGTCTGGTAAGGCTTGCTCGGCTCGTTCACCCGGGGCCCGTGTTGTCGGCTACCGATCCGCGAGAGACGTCGGTTAGGACAGTGCTCGCCAAGCTGACTTTGACGGGTCGAGCCGATGCCGTCTTGTCAACGCATTCGGCTCGAGTCGCTGTCCGGGCTGTATCGCGTGGTGGTTGTGTTTGCCTACCTGACGCGGTCGTCGACGCGGCGACGGTGACTGAGTTGGTACAGCGTGAGTTGCGGCTCGTTGGTCCACGAAATCTTCATCAAGTCATAGAGAAGGTTGGAAGAACCTCGATAGAGGCCGCATTGGAAGCCGCCTAAGAATTTCTCCACGCAGCCGCGATGGAGATGATCGAAATTGAAATGAGCAACGTATAAGAAAGGGGTCGAGATGGGTCGTCAAGCCGATGGAACCTGGTCGGAGGAGTGGATTCCACCCACTTTCACCGTAGACCGGAATGGCAAGATCGTCGATTACGTCAACGATCGCCAGCCGAACAATTGGGGCCGCTGGGGCGAATTGGACGAGCGCGGCACGGTGAACCTCCTGACGCCAGAGAAGGTAGCGGCGGCCGCCGCCCTGATCCGGACCGGGCAAGTGATCAGTTGCGCTATTCCGTTGGACAGCAAGGGGCCGGTCCATCCGACCCGAACCGGAGTAGTTCATATGTATGGATACACCGGATCTGACTTCGTCGCGGGCACCATAGCTGGCGACCACTACCGCGGTTTCCAGGGCACCGATGACTACATCTTCATGCCACTGCAAGGCAGCACGCAGTGGGATGCCATGGCGCACTTCTTTTACCGGGACACCATGTACAACGGCTTCTGGATCGGAAACGTCGAGTCTTACGCGGGTGCCCGCCGCGGATCCATCCACAACATGAAAGATTCCCTCGTCGGCCGCGGCGTCTTACTCGACATCCCTCGACTCAAGGGTGTCGACCGACTCGAGAAGGGCTATGGCATCAGTCCGGCTGACCTGGATGCCGCTTGCGTGAAGCAGGGCGTCGAGGTTCGTGAGGGCGACATCTTGATCATCAGGACTGGACACGTGCCGTACTTCTACTCCCTGGAAGACAAGAGCAGTTTCTGGGTAGGTGGCGCGCCCGGCATAAATCGGGACTGCGTTCAGTGGCTTGCAGACAAAGACGTGGCAGCGTTGGCGATGGACAATATCGCCGTCGAAGTGGAGCCGTTCGAAGCCCCTTACGACCACGTCTATCCACTCCACTCCCGGTTGATCCGGGACATGGGCTTGACCCTCGGAGAGGTTTGGTGGTTGGAGGAGCTCGCAGATGCTTGTGCCGCCGATGGTCGTTACGAGTTCTTCATCTCCGCGCCTCCGCTGAACGTCACGAATGCGTCTGGTTCCCCGACCAATCCAATTGTCGTCAAGTAGCCAACAGTGATCACTTCGTCAGTTGAGAGTCATGCACTTGACCGTGGCCGCTACTTGGCCCTCGGTGAGATCCTGGCTCGAAACGCCCGTCGGCACCCGGATAAGACGGCACTCGTGTTCGAGGATCGCTCATTGACCTTCGGAGAGCTCAACTCACGGGTCAACCGTCTGGCTCATGCGTTGGCCCGTCGTGGAGTCAGCCGTGGCGACAACGTGGCTGTGCTCATGTACAACCGACTTGAAGTCCTTGAGTCGTACTTTGCCTGCCACAAGTTAGGCGCTTGTCCAGTGCCAGTGAACTTTAGGCTTGCGCCAGCCGAGATTCGCTACATCCTGGATAACTCAGATGCCGTTGGGATCATCGTAGATTCGACTTTGGAGGGGCTCGCACGAGAAGCCACCAAAGGCGAGTCAGGCTTTCTGCTGACTCTCAATTCAAGTCCGGAGCCGGGGGCGGAGCCGTACGAGGCCGCACTCTTGCAGGAGCAGGATCACGAGCCGGATGTCGTAGTTACCGAAGACGACCTTGCCTTCTTGATGTACACCTCTGGAACGACGGGGCTGCCCAAGGGTGCGATGTTGACCCACCGGAATCTGGTTGCGAACACCATCAACTGGATCATGGAATTAGAGGCTACGCAGGACGATGTATGGCTATCGGGTTTGCCACTCTTCCATATTGGCGGAGTGAACGGAATCTTGCCATTCATCTATACCGGCGGAACATGCGTCATCACACCGTCCACTAACTTTGATCCAGCCGACTCACTTGCGCAGATCGCGCATTTCCAGGTGACGATGTGCTACTTCGTTCCGACTCAGTGGCAACAGATCTGCACGCTCCCTGGTGTCAAGGATGTCGATACCAACAAACTACGCAAGGCACTTTGGGGCGCTTCGCAGGCGCCAGTAAGCACACTTGAGTTACTGACCTCGACTTTTCCTTCTGTGGGAATCGTTAATGCTTTTGGCCAGACGGAAATGTCTTCGAATACCTGCTTCCTGAAGCCAGCAGACGCCGTTCGAAAGATGGGATCCGTCGGCAAAGCAGCTGTCAACGTGGAAGTTCGAGTCGTCGACGACGAGATGATTGACGTTGCGGTAGGCGAAGTAGGCGAGATTGTCTACCGAGGACCAACCGTGATGAAGGGCTACTTCCGAAACGAGGCGGCGACAGAAGAGGCCTTCACGGGCGGTTGGTTCCACAGCGGTGATCTCGTTCAAGTGGACGACGAGGGATTCATTACGGTGGTCGACCGCAAGAAGGACATGATCATCAGCGGCGGAGAGAACATCTATCCCGCCGAGGTTGAGAAGGTGCTCCAGGGCCACCCCGGTGTTTCTGAAGTCGCGGTGGTCGGAGTTGCGCATCCCAAGTGGGTAGAAACGCCGGTGGCCGTAGTTGTTGCCGTCGGAATTCCTCCTGACGAGCAGGAGTTGATCGAATTTGCGAAGTCGCGCATGGCCTCTTATAAGAAGCCGAGTGCAGTCGTATTCATCGATGCCCTTCCTCGGAACGCCGCGGGCAAGGTTCTTCGACGCAACTTGCGCGAAAGGTTCGGCAACCTATTCGCTGGCGATTCAATGTGATGAGCAGGTCTATGACAACAGTCCGAGTCGACGAGCGTGACGGGCTTCGTCGATATGACGTCGAGACCCCGACCGACCTAGTCGATATGTTGGCTCGAACCGTTGCTGATCGAGCGACTCAGACCGCTTTCATTGATTCCGAGCGGAGTGTCAATTGGAGCGAGTTCGCGGTAGTCGTGACCGCCACTGCTCGTGGACTTGCCGCAAACGGGGTATCCAGCGGCGACCGCGTAGCGCTGCTTGCTGGCAACGGGATCCCACTCTCTGCCGCCTATTGGGCGATCTGGCAGTTGGGAGCAATTGCAGTTCCCTTGAACCATCGGTTGACCGCTGCGGATTTGGCCGATCAGCTCGATGACTCACGGTCTCGAATGGTTCTTGTCGGCAGAGGTAAAGAGGAACTCGGTGCAAGTGCTGCCGAGATCGCGGCGGTGGTTATCGCCTACCAGAATGAGTCTGCGTACTTCTTCGCTGGCCTTGATGGCTCCCACTTTGCTGCCCCTGCTCTCAACGAGTCCTCGCCGGCCGCGATCTTGTACACGTCGGGCACGACGGGTCGCCCGAAAGGCGTCGTCATCTCCCATGGGAACGCGCTGCAGAACAGTATTACTTGCACCGAGGTTGCTGGAAGGCAACCGAGCGATATGGAACTGGTGATGGTGCCCCAATTCAACGTCACAGGCTTGTGCTCTCAGACCGTGCCTGTCGTGCACTTGGGTATGACCGCAGTGCTACTTGATGGCTTCGAAGCCAATCGGGTCGTTGAGGCCATTCTCGGACACGGAGTTACCTCAACAGTTGGTGCCCCGACCATGTGGTGGCGCATCTTGGAGGCGCTCGGAGCCCGCTCACTGCCGTCACTGCGACTCGCCTTATACGGCGGCGCGCCCATGCCGGTGGCCTTGCTTGAGCAAATGCGGGGAGCGCTCCCCGCAGCCTCGTTCGGGAATGGGTACGGGATGACCGAGACCTGCTCGATGATCACTTACCTGGGTGGCAATGACGCTATAGATCATCCCGAATCGGTTGGTCGTCCGCTCCCCGTCACAGAACTTCGGATCCTTCGTCCCAATGAGAAAGAGGAGGTTGATCCCGGACAGGTTGGCGAGGTGGCTGTCCGGGGACCGCAGTTGGGGCTCGGCTACTGGACCAGCGACGGAATCCAACCGTTGACGGACTCAGATGGTTGGTTACGGACCGGAGACGCAGCCCGGCTAGTTGATGGGTTTGTGGTCCTCGCCGACCGATTGAAAGATGTCATCAAACGGGGTGGTGAGTCGATCTTCTCCATCGAGGTGGAGGAAGTGCTCTATCAGCATCCCCAGATTCTCGAAGCTGCAGTCATCGGGACACCCGATGACGTATACGGCGAGCGAGTGCTTGCTGTAGTTGTGCCGAAGCCAGGTTCGAGTTTGACGGCCGACGAGATTCGCGATCACTGTCGTCGGTCACTTGCTGCATTCAAAGTTCCCACGTACGTCGTATTGCGCGACGAACTCCCTCGAAACCCCGGAGGCAAAGTGCTGAAGGCCGCTCTGAAGAACGAATTTCGTCGTCCGGCAGACGTTCCGCTGGGCTAGTTCCAAATTCCTTATCCACCCAACCATGTTCATCTAACATCTCTGGGCCACAGGTCCAGGTAGAACGGAAGGAGTACTTCATGATGCGAAAGATGCGTACTACCGGCGTGGCTCTCTTGAGCTTGGTATTACTGACCACGATGGTCGCTACCCCTTCGGTCGCGGCCACCAAAGCTGCGAAGAAGATCACCATCGGGTTCGTAGCCGTCAACCTCAACTCGCCAAGTATCACCAGGATCAAGGACACCTTTGTGAAAGCTGCGCAAGCGCGCGGTTGGAAGGTCTCTGTATTCGACGGTCAGGGTGACCAGAATGCGACCAACAACGCAGCAACCAACTTCATCAACCAAGGCGTTAGCGCGATTGTGAACGATGCTTCGCCGAACACGCAGATGACCGCTGTGATGGAGAAAGCGAAGGCCAAGAAGATTCCGTTCGTCTCGATCTACGGCGGCTACGTTCCTCAGGTCAGCGCGGAGATCGGCACCAACGAGTTCATCAATGCAAGCTTGATTACCTCTGAGATGGTAAACCGGCTGGGTGGCAAAGGGCGGATCTTAGCTCTCAACTGGCTTGTGCTCCAGGCTCTTAAGGACCGGGACGCTGGCATGCACGCAGTGCTCAGTCAGAACCCAGGCATTCAACTGGTCAAACAAATCGACGTCAAGGTCCCCGGACAAGTCGACGATGCATACAACCAGGTAACGAACATCCTCACCGCCGACAAGAACATTGACGCAATCTTGATCGGTTGGGATGAACTGGCTCCGCCAGTAGTTCGCGCAATCACTCAGGCCGGACTGCAGAAAAAGATCTTCGTCGTTGGCTTCGACGGCAATCCGTTCGCTTGGGACATGATTCGTGCCAAGTCGCCATATGTAATGGAACCGGCCAACCCCTTTGAGCCGATGGGTGCGAAAGCGGTCTCGACCATTGCGACTCTGCTCGCCGGTAAGACGCTCTCATCAAAGATCATCTACATGAAGCCATGTCTGATAACGGTTAAAACCGTTCCAGCAAAGGGTAAATTCCCGAATTGGGCCACCTGCCCATTCTTCCCGGGCGAGATCAACAACTAGTAGTTAGGGATCTCTGAAGATGGACGCAGGCAGCATGTCAGGGCGGTTGGTTGACGGTCGCCCTGACATGCTGCTTACTGTCGTCGGGGCGGTCAAGGATTATCCGGGCCAGAGGGCTTTGGATCACATGAATTTCGACCTGGTTGCCGGCGAGGTTCATGCCCTGCTCGGAGAGAACGGCGCGGGCAAGTCGACGCTTATCAAGGCTATCTCCGGCGCCACTGATCTAAATTCAGGAAGCGTGAAGATATGCGACCGAGAGTTCTCCGAGAGCCACACGCCAGAGGAGGCAATATCCGCCGGTCTCAGTGTCGTCTACCAGACGGGCAACCTCGTGCAGGATCTTTCAATTGTGGAGAATGTCCTGCTTTCTACGGGCCTTCCCAGAAACTGGGGGCCGTTTATCGACCGCCGTGCGGCGCGGGAGCGGGTGCGTGGACTATTGCACCGAGTCGGGTTGGACGTTTCACCGGAGAGAACAGTGAGCGAACTCGGACCGCACCAATCGGCGATGGTTTCCATCGCCAAAGCGTTGGCGGCCGACGCACGAGTGATCGTGCTGGACGAACCAACAACAGCTTTACTCCCGGCCGAAGTTGACGTGCTCTTCGCTCAAATGCGACGACTTGCCTCCGAGGGAATCGGATTTGTGTTTGTTACGCATCGCCTTGGCGAGGTCTTTCGAATTGCCGATCGGATCACGGTGATGCGGGATGGTCGACTGATCGGTACCTGGTTACCTGGTGAACTCGACCACGACTCACTTGTAGATCATTTGGTAGGTCCTGACAAGGCAATGGTCGTAGGCCGCAAAGAAGTCACAGTGGGAGGACCAGTGTTGTCGGTCACCGGGCTGGAGAGTTCGGTGCTAAAAGGGATCGACCTGGAAGTTCGGGAGGGCGAGGTGCTAGGGGTCGCCAGCCTTCCCGGCGAGGGCGCGCCGGAGGTCATGGAAGCACTGTTCGGACTAACGCCGAGTTCCGGCGAAGTACGCATCCGTGGCCGGGTAGCCAAATTGACGTCGCCACGTGCGGCGATCAAATCCGGTTTCGCCCTGGTGCCGAGGGACAGACTCGCGCAGGCGGTCATACCTGAACTCTCGGTGGCCGACAACACGACTCTCGCCGTCACCGGCGACTTCATCACCGATCCAATCTTTCGGTTCTTCCGGCGACGTCGCGCCCTGGCAGCCGCTAGGAGCATGACCGAGCAATTGCGAGTGAAAACTCCGTCGCTTCAAACTCCGATGGCCACACTTTCCGGTGGAAATCAGCAGAAGGTAATCATTGGCCGCTGGTTGCTGCGCCGGGCTGATGTATATCTCCTCGATTCACCTACCTCGGCGGTCGACGTGCATGCCAAGTCGGAGATCTATGGGTTTGTTCGCACTATCGCCGAACAGGGAGCGGCCGTAGTTTTCACGTCAACCGAAGTTGAGGAGTTCGCTCGAGTTTGCGACCGCGTCGTAGTTCTCTCTGGTGGCCGCATATTTGGGGAATTGATCGGCGAGGACATCACAGTTAACGCCGTAATGAAGATGTCATTCGGGAGGAAAAATGCCTAATCGTGCGGCTACGACACCGAGCGAGGTGACCAGCACGGAGTCCACTAGTTCACGGCGACCGTCGAAACGTGGCGGATTCGTCGGCTGGGCAAGTCGGTTCGGAACTATCGCAAGTTTGCTTCTGTTCGTAATCGTATTCAGCGTTCTGAAACCGGACATCTTTCCGACGAGCCTAAACTTTTTCAACATCCTGAATCAGGTATCAATTCTGGGCATCATTGCCTTGGGCTTGACCCTGCCGCTCGTCCAGGGACTTTTTGATCTGAGCATTGGTGCGATGGCAACTTTGGGTGGATTCATTGCCACCCTCTGGCTATCAGACGGAACAATTAGCAACACGATCTTGGCGATTGGCCTCGTCATTGTTGTCTCACTGATCGTCGGCGTCGTTAGCGGTTCGATTGTTAGTTACGGAGGCATCTCGGCTTTCATCACCACACTGGCCATTGGCTCGGTCCTGAATGGTGCGGTCTTGGGCATCTCCAAATCGCAGACCGTTCTCTCCGGGATTCCAAATTCGTTCCTCATCCTTGGGCAAGGGACGATTGGCCCGGTGCCGGCCCCAGTTCTGGTGATGGCGGTTCTGGCGCTCTTGCTCTGGGTGTTCCTAACTTTCACCCAGATCGGGCGGAACATGTACGCCATCGGTGGGAATGCCGAGGCCGCGCGTTTATCCGGAATCGCGGTTAAGCGATATCCGCTTATCGCACTGGCCATCTCAGCCGGTACAGCTTCACTTGCGGGCATGGCCGTTGCGGCAAACCTGGCGGTCGGTCGTCCGCAAGGTGTTGGAGACACGTATCTGTTGGATGCGTTCGCCGCCTGCTTCATCGGCGCCGCCACATTGCGACCGGGTCGGTTCCATATTGGGGGAACCGTCATCGGGGTGCTGTTGATCGGGGTAATCAACAACGGCCTTTCGGTGCTTGGAGTGGCGACGTTCTGGCAGTACATCGTGCGCGGAGTTCTGCTCCTGATCGCCGTCTTGGGCGCCGGATTCGTCCTCGTGAGAAAGCGATGACGGTGACCCACAGTAGTGACCGCCCGGTTGCAGTGGTCGCAGGGGCGGGTCGACGTGGAGGCATTGGTCGAGCGATAGTGGTCAGGCTCCTCGAAGACGGGTATCGAGTTGTGGCGTCTGATGTTGGTAGACCCATCGACACTCATCCCGATTATGAGATTGCGCCACCTGGCGACCTGGCCGAACTCTTGACCGAGATCTGCGACACCGACCGGTTACAGGCGTATCCCTGCGACGTCACGAGCGAAGGTGAGATAGCCGATCTGTTCAACATGGCGTTCGCATCTTTTGGCCGGATCGATGTTGCGGTGAACTGCGCGGGCCTAGGGATCGGGCTGACTCCTGCCGTGGAGTTGTCACTTGATGACTGGAACGTGAACTTGTCGGTTATGGCCACTGGTGCCTTCCTGTTCGCCCGAGAGGCGGCCCGCCATCTTCTAGCGCAGGGTCGAGGGGGAAGGATCGTGACGATTGCGTCCCAGGCTGGGAAGACTGGCATGCCTCTTCTTGCTGCGTATTGCGCGGCCAAGTTTGCCGTTATCGGTCTTACCCAGAGCCTGGCAGCAGAGCTCGGCCCGGCCGGGATAACGGTAAATGCGGTCTGTCCTGGAACGATTGACACGCCGCTTCTCAATGTCAAGGGTGGCGTGTACGACGCCTTCTCAGCGGCGGCCGGCCGCTCCAAAGAAGAGTACCGAAGCAGGTTGGAGCGTCAGATTCCGCTGCAGCGCTTTGGAATTCCGGAGGACATAGCTGCAGCCGTGTCATATCTTGTCTCACCCGGCGCCTCCTTCGTTACCGGCGAAGCGCTGAATGTTACTGGTGGACAAGAGGTCCACTGAAGATGCGAGCCGCTGTATACCTGGGCCCTCACCGGGTCGACTTGCAGGAACATAAACTTCCTGCGCTAGGTCCGCGTGATGTGCTGTTGAACGTCGATGCCTGTGGCGTGTGCGGTTCGGATGTCGCCAGTTACCTCTATGGACATCACGTTTCGACCGGTCAGGTTATGGGCCACGAGATTGCTGCCCACGTCGCTGCCATTGGCGAACAAATTCAGGGACTTGCCGTGGAGCAGCAAGTGGCAGTCCGGCCAATGCGAGCCTGCGGGAGTTGCGCTTACTGCCGGTCAGATCGGACCCATCTGTGCGGGGAGACTGTGGGTCGTTCCTTGGGATACGGAACTCCAGGAGGCTACGCGGAGCAAGTGTTATTTGCTGATGCCACGATCGGGTCCGATTTGATCCCGGTGCCCAACGGACTCTCGTCTAATGAGTTGGTCTGGGCTGAGCCGTTGTCCGTAGCCGTTCATGCTATCGGTCGCATTGGCCCGTCCACGCACGACCGGCTGCTGGTGCTGGGTGCAGGCTCCGTAGGTCTATGTGTTGTTGCGGCAGCTCTCGCAGCCGGATGGAGTCAGATTGTGGTTGCGGAGCCGCGGGAGCCCCGGCGCAGTGCTGCGGCCTCTCTTGGCGCCCAAACTGTGGAACTGGTTGATCTGAGTCCCTCCGAACTGTTTGCTGCCGCAATTGATACTTCCGGGGTGTCCTCAGTTATTGCGGGGGCAGTAGAACACGTTTTGCCAGGCGGGCGAGTGGTCCTCGTCGGGCTGGGGGATGGCCCACTTCCTCTGCCATCCGCCGGTGTTGAGCTGGTCGGATCCTTCGCATATACCGACGCGGATTTCCGGCTCGCTGTCGATCATCTGGTGTCGGGGCGCGTAAGGCTCGGTTCATTTGTCACCCACCACTTCTCCCTTGCCGCTACAGCGAAAGCCATCTCGGCATCGGCAACTGACTTGACGCTGGTCAAAGCAGTTGTTCTTCCCCAACAGCAGGAGGACGGAACATGATCACCAAGGAAGTCCAATTAGAGCTCTACCGCGAAATGCTAAGGATCTCGCTGTGGGAGCAGCGGTTGCTCCGCTTCAACGAAGAGGGTCGGTTGTCCGGCTTCTACCATGCAGGGCGTGGCCAGGAGGCGACTGCGGTAGGCGCGGTCGCGTCGCTCAGGAAGAGCGACTACTTGCTCTACGACCACCGGGGCATGGGACAGGCGATCGCTAAGGGTGTGCCGATCGACAAATTGTTCGCCGATTTCTTGGGTTTCGCCGAGGGCACCACTGGTGGACTTGGAGCCGGCATCGTGCACATCGCCTGGCCTGAAGTTGGAGTACTTGGCCAGAGTGGGACCCTCGGAGGCTCGTTTCCGATCGCTGCGGGTGCGGGTCTGTCCATCAAGTACCGAGAGTCCGACCAGGTCGTGCTCTGCTTCTTCGGCGAGGGCGCTTCGAACCGTGGGACGTTCCACGAATCAGCAAACGTCGCGTCTCTATGGAAACTCCCGGTGATCTGGCTCTGTGAGAACAACGGATACGCCGTCTCAGTTCCTACCTCCGAATCGCTTAGCGTCCCGCAAGTCGCTGATCGCGCATCCGCTTATGGCATGCCAGGTGTGGTTGTGGATGGGATGGATCCGGACGCAGTTTACGAAGCGGTTGCCGAGGCCGTCGAACGCGCCCGATCAGGTCAGGGTCCAACCCTGATCGAGGCGATGACGTACCGGTACCGGGGTCATTACGAAGGGGATCCAGCGAACTATCGCACGGCCGAGGAGGTGGAGAGTTGGCGGGCCAAGGATCCACTGATCACATATCCACTGCGGCTTCTATCCGACGGTGTAGCCACTGAGGAATGGCTCGAGTCGACGCGCGCGGAGGTGGCAGCCGAGATCGAGGCCGCCGCAGACACCGCACTCACTGGCCATCTCCCCTCGGCCGACCGCATCTACCAGCACATCTACGCCTGAGCCGGGGAGCCCAAATGCCAGTCATTAGTTATGCCAGAGCTATCCGCGAGGCTCTCGCAGAGGAGCTAGAGAACGACCCAACGGTATTCGTAATGGGCCAGGACGTAGGTGCTTACGGCGGTGCATTCGGCGTGACGAAAGGCTTGCAAGAGCGATTCGGCAAGCGGCGAGTTTTCGACACCCCGATTTCAGAGAATTTCATCGTCGGCGGAGGCGTCGGAGCAGCCCTCACCGGACTGCGCCCCGTGGTTGAACTGCAGTACGCCGACTTCATCGAGGTAGCGATGGACGAGGTGTACAACAAGGCAGCCAAGTGGCGCTACATGCACGGCGGGGTGTTCGAGGTGCCATTAGTGATTCGCGCCCCATCAGGTGCGGCGAATGGTGCTGGACCCGAGCACTCCCAATGTCCAGAGAGTCTCCTAATGTCAGCTTCGGGACTTTACGTCGTGACTCCCTCGACGCCGGCCGATGCAAAAGGTCTCCTGAAGAGCGCCATTCGTTCGCCGAATCCCGTGGTCTTTTTCGAGCACAAGGGCCTATATGGAATGAAAGGTGAAGTCCCGGATGGTGAACATCTGGTCCCCATTGGCAAGGCGGACGTAAGGCGGTCGGGGACTGACGTGACGGTGGTTGCCTGGCAGGCGATGGTTCACCGGGCGTTAGCCGCAGCCGAGCGACTCGCAAGCGATGGGATTGAAGTCGAGGTCATTGATCCCCGTGGAGTCCGGCCAATCGATATGGAGACAATCTTGGCCTCAGTACGGCGTACGGGCCGATTGATCTTGGTGCACGAGGCGGCCAAGCCGGGCAATATCACAGGCGAAGTCGCCGCGAATGTGGCCGAGACTGCGATCGAATACCTCGTGGCGCCGATCGTGCGCTTGTGTGCTGCGGACATACCGATTCCGCAGAGCACGCGCCTCGAGCAAATGTCCATTCCATCGACGGAAGCGATCGAGGCCGCAGTCCGTTCGATCATGAGTTAAGCCGACCATTCAACCCAAAATCAGGCACTGAGAGGACACCGTGCACAAGCTAATACTCCCGAGACTGGGACAGACAATGGAGGAGGCGCTCCTCGTCGCGTGGGTAGTACCGCTCGGGCAAGAGTTCGAGGTTGGCGAGGTCTTGTACGAGGTAGAAACCGAGAAGGTCACGACCGGTGTGCAATCGACCCTGCCGGGCCGACTGGTGCGATTGCGCGCGGCCGAAGAGGACCTTCTCCAGGTAGGGCAGGTGCTCGCGGTGATTGCTGACCCAGGCGAGTCTCCCTCGGACGCAGAGATCGAGAAATTCTTGAGCGGCATGGCCGGAATTGTGGATGACGCAAGCGGCGAGCCTGTTCTCGCGACCGCGCCAGAACAGGTCCCAGCTCCCGTGCTTCCAGCAGCCTCAGAAACTCCCGAAGTATCTGAGACTTCGGCGGGTTCTGACGCCGTGCGGGCGATGCCACGGGTTCGTGTGCTTGCGCGTTCCTTGGGAGTCGACCTCTCGCAGTTCGCCTCAACCGGTGATGGGCTTATCACCGAGGCGCAGGTTCGCGAGGCGGCTGCACAACAAGTGCCAGAACCGATGAAGCCGGTGGCGACCGCCGCGAAAGAAGCAGCGCCCCCATTGCAGGTTTCAGAATCACAAGCGATACCAGATATCCGGATAAGAGAAAGGCGACGGCTCACCCCTGTTGCCCGGCGGATGGCCGAGGTAGTTGCCCGCAGTTGGAGTCAGGTGCCCCAGTTCAGTCAGAGTGTGCAAGTTGATTGCTCGCGTTGGCGCAGCCGAAGAAATGAGTTGCGGCTCGAGTTGGGCCTTGACATCGGCTATACGGAACTGATCTTGGCAGCGCTAGTAAGAGCGGTGCATGACGTCCCCGAGGTAAATGGATCTTTCGATGGTGACGCCTTGGTGCTCTATAGCGATGTCAATGTGTCGCTGGCGGTTGACACACCTTCCGGACTCCAGGTACCCGTCCTCCATTCGCTTCAGGACTTCACGCTTGCTGGGATCTCGCGAGCCTTGCGACAGCAAGCCACGAAAGCTCGGGCTGATGAGTTGACCCGAGACGACGTCCGCGGCGGGACTATCACCATGTCGAACCTAGGGATGTTCGGAATCGAAGGTGGTGCACCAGTTGTCACTGCTCCGCAGTCGTGCATCGTTTTCATTGGGGCCATGACAGAGCGCGTAGTGGTCATCGATGGAGGCATAGGCGTGCGTCCGATGTGCACCGTGGTAAACAGTTTCGACCACCGAGCAGTTGATGGGGCAACCGCCGCAAAGTTCACTGTCGCACTTCGTCGGCACCTGGAAGAGATCTGACATGAAGACCGATCTAGCACGGGATATGTTCAGTTCTGCATTGCTATCAGGGAAAAGGGCCTGGGTAACCGGGGCGAGTCGAGGTCTTGGGAGGGCCATCGCCGACGGCTTGATCTCAGCCGGAGCTAACGTGGCGGTCACCGCTCGTACTGCTGACGCCCTCGGGCATTTCGCAGTTCAGACGGAGGCCGACGACAGGGAAGTCATCGTCCTTCCCGCGTCGGTTTCGGATTCAGAACAAGTGCAGGCCGCCGCTGAACATCTCAGGGAGCGTTGGGGCGGGCTCGACATCCTCGTAAATTGCGCTGGTGTCAGCCCCAGTTTCAAGATGGCGGATCAGGTAGATGACGACGAGTGGCGTTCAGTTCTCGATGTCAATCTGACCGGAATGTTTTTCTGCTCGCGAGCAGTTGCCCCACTCATGTTTAGTTCCGGTGGAGGGGCCATCGTCAACATTTCGAGCATCCACGGATCGGTAGGCATGTCCCGACTGGCGGCATATACCGCAAGTAAAGGGGGTGTTGATGCCCTTACGCGCACCCTTGCGCTTGAGTGGGCGGATCAGGGAGTGCGCGTTAACTCCGTTGCTCCGGGATACTTCAAGACTGGCATGACGGAAGGACTTCGCCATCATGAAGTCTGGAGCGACCGACTACTCTCCCGGATTCCACTAGGCCGCTTCGGAGACCCCACCGAGATAGTGCCTGCCGTACTGTTCTTGGCCTCCGAACTTTCCACCTACATCACTGGATCCACACTTGTGGTTGATGGCGGGTGGACTGCCGGGTGATCGATCTTCAGGATCAGCACGCGGACTTCCCTCAACCGAATCGGATCCTGAAGTTGGCTCGACGGCCGGTGGGTGTTCCGGTTATGACTGATTGGAAGATCCTTGAGGAGCCGGTCCGGGCGCCCATGCCTGGCGAATGCGTTGTGGCAGTTGATCACATCTCGATCGATCCAGCTATGAGAGGCTGGATCGATGACGTTTCGTCCTACCTTCCGCCGGTACGACTCGACCAGGTCATGCGTGCTCTCGGGGTCGGACGTGTGGTGCGGTCGCGCGATGATCGCCTACCGGTAGGTACCGTTGTGCAGGGGCTCCTAGGCGTTCAACGGTTCGCGGTGGTCAACGGTAGATGGCTCAATTCGGTGGATGAATCGCTCGGTTCTGCCCGTTCTCATCTCGGGGTGCTCGGCCAGACTGGGCTAACGGCGTACTTCGGTCTGTTCTCGGTCGGCCGGCCCGTAGCCGGCGATACGGTTGTGGTGTCGGCAGCTGCTGGTGCCGTCGGGTCGATCGTCGGACAACTGGCCCGCCTCGCAGGTTGCCGAGTGATCGGCGTGGCAGGAGGCCCGGAGAAGTGCCGCTTCGTCCGCGAGGAACTCGGTTTCGACGAAGCGGTGGACTACAAGTCGGAGAACGTAACGGAGGCACTGAGTGGCTTGTGCCCGACCGGGATCGACGTCTACTTCGACAATGTTGGGGGCCTCATCCTTGAGGCAGCTCTCGCGAATCTGGCCCTGCACGCCAGGGTGGTGATCTGCGGCGCGATCTCTCAGTACAACGCGACGATAGTGAGCCCCGGCCCGAGCAACCTTTGGCAACTACTGGTCAAGAGAGCCACGATGCAAGGTTTCCTGGTCATCGATCACACCGATGATTTCCCGCGGGCACGCGCAAAACTGAGTGAGTGGTTGAGCCGTGGCGCGCTGCTAGGACCGGAGACGGTGGTTCAGGGAGATGTGGACCAGTTTCCCGAAGCACTTCTTGGCCTTTTCCGAGGGGACAACGTTGGGAAACTTGTCTTGAGTCTTGATGTCTCGAGTACCTGAAGCGTACGCGAGTGGCCATTTGCGTGGAGTAACACGTCGCTGGTCCTGACGCTTCGCTGCCCACTGCCACATGTCATCTCGCACTCTGGGTCCTAGGTTTTTAAGCTGATGTTGAGGTATCTGTCAGTGGCGAGCGGTGTTGGTCTCGTTCCGGGTGGATTACCGTTTAGACTTCTGCCCAGACCTTTCCAGAGGACGACTTTTGTCGTACCTTTCGATTGGTCCCGGGCCTCTAGCTCAGTCGGTAGAGCAACGGACTTTTAATCCGTGGGTCGTCGGTTCGATCCCGACGGGGCCCACCCATTCCAATTTTCACCCCGAGCGGTGGCTTCGCTCACCTCGAGTGGTGGCTTCGCTCACCTCGAGTGGTGGCTTCGCTCACCTCGAGTGGTGGCTTCGCTCACCTCGAGTGGTGGCTTCGCTCACCTCGAGTGGTGGCTGACGCCAAGCAAGCGCTTCCGAGTGCGTCGTTCTGGTCTAGGTGCGACGATCTGCACATGTCTCGTAACTTGGTCTTGCTTGGGTCGGGCGAGACAAGTCCGACGATGGTGACTCCACATCAGCAGATTTTCCGCCTCGTCCCCGAAGGCAGAGGTGACTCGTCGGTCTATCTCGATACCTCATTCGGATTTCAAGAGAATGCTGACGAGATTTCAGAGCGAATCGAAAACTATTTTCAGAATTCGGTTGGCACGAAAGTTATTCGAACCAGGCTCAAATCAGTCGAGGATTCTGCGGCATCCATCGCTGAGGCGCTTGCAGCGGTTCGCGCGGCTTATTGGGTCTTTGCCGGGCCCGGTAGCCCTACGTATGCTCTAGATGTCTGGCAGCACACCGGCATGGCCGCTGCGCTAGCGGATGTCCTTGATCGTGGCGTCATCGTCTTTGCTTCAGCAGCGGCGTTGACGGCCGGTACGCACACGGTTCCGGTTTATGAAATCTACAAAGTCGGCGCGTCTCCGTCATGGCGTCAAGGCATGGATCTATTGAGCAAAGTAACTGGGCTCAAGGCCGCTGTGATCCCGCACTTCGACAATGCAGAGGGCGGTACGCACGATACGCGTTTCTGTTATATGGGTGAACGCCGACTTTCGCTCCTTGAAGAACAGTTGCCTGCAGATACTTTCATCCTTGGCATCGACGAACACACGGGCGTGCGAATAGATCTAGACAATCAGCAGGCACACGTGTTCGGTCGCGGTGGGATGACTGTGCGCATGGGTGGACGTATCTGGACAGTACCTGCAGGCGAAACGGTTTCCGTCGCAGATATTGCTGCACACGCTGGTACGCGGCTCGCGAATGTGAATGTTGATTCTGCGGAAGGATTAAATGCGCAACACCTTGAGGAAATGCTTGAGTCGGGTCGAGTAAATGACGCAGTTGAAGCCTTACTCAACTTGGATGAGATAGATCGCGATATCGATACACGCGCAGTCGTACACGCGCTGATTACCCGACTCGGACAACTTGCGGCTAACCCGCGAGTGGATGTGCGGTCGATCGTTGGTCCGTATGTAGATGCGCTTCTTGAGGCACGTCAACTTGCGCGAAAGAACAAGCGTTGGGATGAGGCGGACAGTATTCGTGATCGACTCACTGAGTTGAAAGTAATCATCAAGGATGATGCCGCTGGGTCATCGTGGGAAATTGAATTAACGTGAAGTCAGGACCACTCGCCTTGGTTGGCTCTGGTGAATATTTGCCGGTGATGCTCGAAGTCGAACGAGAGTTGCTTATTGGGCGTCCGAGTAAATATGTGCAAATCCCGTTAGCGGCAGGACTCGAGGGTGATTCTTCATTGGACTATTGGGTGAGGCTTGGCCAGGAGCAGGCAGAGAGGCTGGGCGTTGAATCGATTTCAATCCGAGTCCGCGATAAAGAGGATGCAAACGACCCAGCTCATGCGCTCCAAGTGAAGGGGGCAGGACTGATCTATCTATCTGGTGGTAATCCGAGTCATCTAGCAAAATCGCTCCACGAGACCATTCTGTGGCGCGCCATCGTCGATGAGTGGAAAAGTGGTGCCGCGCTCGCTGGTTGCAGTGCGGGTGCGATGGCGTTGACGAGTTGGGTACCGGCGCTGCGTTTGCCTTTTCATGAGCCTACCCAGGGGCTCAACCTCCTACCGCATTTGCGCGTGCTCCCGCACTTTGATCGCATGCTCACCAGGATTCCAGAGTTGCTATCTCGGTTCTCTGATGTACCAGAAGGGGTCTCCATTATTGGGATTGACGAAGACACTGCGCTCGTTGGTGGGCCACACAAGTGGATCGTCAAAGGCCGCCAATCGGTCTGGTTGATTAATGGTCCGGACCGCAAAGAATTCCGCCCAGGAGACGAAGTGGATACGCCTTAGATTTGAGCACATAATGACGGCATAAAGATTTTGCACCATCTGCGTTAAGCGCACGTATTTTGGTTGGTTTCACACGTCAAGCGCACAGTAACTTTCTGCTGTGACTACATCATGGTCGGATACCGGTACGCCACCGGTTCCATTGGCGCCCCATACTCATGCAAAAGATTCAATCAGTTACCGACTCAAACGAAGTTTGCTTGGCCATCCGCTCACGAGAGATTCTCTGCGTCACCAACGTCTGAGTAAAGTTTCGGCGCTCGGTGTGCTTTCGTCAGATTGTATTTCATCTTCCGCATACGGAAGTGAGCAGATTCTGATTGCTCTATTGCCCGCTTTTGGCGTTGCAGCCTTTGCGATTTTGATGCCAATGACACTCATAATCCTTGCGGTACTCATGGTTGTCACCTTGTCATATCGTGAGGTTGTTTCGGTCTATACGAAGACAGGCGGCTCCTACGTGGTAGCCCGCGACAACTTTGGTCCCGTCGTCGCCCAGGTGGCAGCAGTCGCCCTAATGCTTGACTACGTAGTAACGGTTGCAATCCAGTCGGCGGCCGGTACGGCGGCTCTGGTATCCGCTTTCCCAACTCTGGGACCCTGGAATCTCGCGATAACCATAGGCGTCGTACTCATCCTTTCTTACGGAAACTTGCGCGGTGTTCGTGAGGCAGGGAAAACGTTTGCCTTTCCAACCTATTTCTTTGTCTTCTCAATGGCTGTGGTTCTCGTTGTTGGCATTGTCAAAGAAGCAACTGGCCATCTCTATCGATATTCACTCCACGCACATGGCTCAGTGCCCATCGGAACAGCGCATGGACTGCTCGCCTGGGCATCGATCTTTGTTTTGCTACGTGCCTTCGCAAATGGTGGCTCTTCACTTACTGGACTAGAAGCAATCTCAAACGGGGTCAGCCTTTTCAAAGCGCCAGAAGGCCGAAACGCTCGCAGAACCTTGTCCATCATGAGTGGCATTCTCGGCACTCTTGTCTTTGGCGTCTCTTGGTTTGCCTATAAAACTCACGCGTTGCCTTATGTGAGTGGGGCGCCGACCGTAATTTCACAAATTGCGTCGGCAGTATTGGGTCACGGGATCGTTGGTCACACGCTTTTTCTGCTAGTTCAACTTGCCACGATGCTTATCCTTTACACCGGCGCAAATACTCCGTTTAGTGGCTTCCCCTTCTTAGCCAACTTCATTGCGGAAGATGGATTCTTGCCCCGACAATTGATGAAACGCGGTCACAGACTTGCATTTTCCAACGGCATTGTCGTATTAACATCTTTGGCGATTGCCTTGCTGCTTGTCATCGGATCGCACGTCGACAAACTTGTTGCTTTCTACGCCATTGGTGTTTTCGTCGGATTCACGATGGCTGGCTTCGGTATGGCAAAGCGCGCTTTCGTGCGCAAAGAGCGCGGCTGGCGATTGAAGATGGCTATCAACGTCACATCGGGCATCACCTCCATTACAATCGTCTTTATTTTCGCAATCGTAAAGTTCACTGAAGGCGCCTGGCTTATCGTGTTGATCTTCCCAATCGCCGTTATGGGTTTGATTCGCTTGCATCGGCAATACGTTCGTGAGAACGAGATCCTCGCCGTGAGATCGAGCGCGAGTGCTTCGACAAACATTGCTCGACATGACATCACCGTCTTGGTTGACGGGGTCGATTTAGCTACCGCTGGAGCTGTGCGATATGCGCGGAGTCTTCGACCGAATTCACTGCGTGCAGTTCACTTTGTCATTGATGACCAGCACGCAGAAGCCGTAGAAAAAGCGTGGGCGGATTCCAAATCTGTCAGCGATATCCCTCTCTCTTTGATCGATTGTCCCGATCGACGTCTTTCCAATGCCATCGCCGATTACTCGCTCCGAGTAACTGCAAATCAAGGTGTCGAGTTGACGCTTCTACTCCCTAGGCGCGCTTACTCGCCATTCCTGGGACGGCTATTACATGACAACACGGCTGAATCAATTGCCAGAGGTGTGAGTCAATTACCACGAGTAGTCGCCACGATCGTTCCATTCGATGTTGAACGCATTCTCTCCAACGCGGAGGCAACGAAGTCAGCCACTGAACCCCTCACGCCGGCCGCGCCAGTCGTAGTGAAGGCACCTGTTGTGGAGTCGAAGAGGGAGAGCGGCCCAATCGCGATTGGGCCTGAAGGCCAAGTTCCGATTGGCCGTCTGAGATGGCGCCAGCGGGCAGTGATTGAAGGGAAGATTTCTGCCATGAGGGTGGCACCACAAGCGTCACCACCAGCTCTAGAGGTTGAGATCTGGGACGAAACCGGTGGCCTCACTCTTCATTTCCTTGGTCGCGTCCGAATCCATGGATTGATTGTGGGTGCTTCAGTTCGAGCTGAGGGGATGATTGGCGAACATGAGGGCGCTTTCGCGATGTACAACCCGAAGTACGTGCTGCTCCCTGGCAGATTGCCATCGTAATTCGCCCTAGGCTATGCCGGTGGACGACACTCTCTACTTAGATATCAATAACTTCTCGCGACATACGTCGTGGCTTCATTTTCCCATGGCCAATTATGCGAAATATGGTCTCGGAATTTTCGCCGTGTTGATGCTTATCGGGTGGTGGTATGCCCGATATCAATCGGATCGCGTTATGGCATCTGCGCTTCTTGCCCCAGGCCTCGCATTTCTGGCCTTCCTCATCAACCAGCCAATTGCGGGTGCCATTGCAGAAGAACGTCCATACAACAAGATTCCGAATGTATTGGTTCTCCTCACTAGAGGTCACGACTGGTCATTTCCCAGCGATCACACGACCCTAGGTGCTGCAGTAACCGTCACACTTTTCTACGTTTCCAAGCGGCTTGGCTACGTCTCGCTTTTCTTCGCGCTACTCATGGCCTTTGCGCGAGTTTATGCAGGCGTGCACTATCCGCAAGATGTTGTGGCCGGATTGATTGGTGGTGCAATCATTGCGGCAGTATTTCGATTCGTCCTACTAATCCCAGCGACCGCGATCGTCCGCTGGGTACGGGCCAGCAGATTTAGAGGAGTATTGATCGCAAGTTAGTGAGCGAAGCCACCGCTCGGCATGAGCGAAGCCACCGCTCGGCGTAATGAAGGGGCGAGAGAAGAGTGGGGAGGGTTGTCCGGGATGACGTTTAGTGTTCTGGTGCTCTCTGGTGGTCGCGCCCGCAGATTAGGACGCGATAAGGCAAGCACCATGATCAACGGTGCCACCATGATCGAAAGAGTGTTTCGCACCATACCTCAAGACACTCAGGTGATTGTTGTCGGCGAGTACCCCGTGGGATCCAAACGCGAGGTGATTCTTACTCGTGAAGAACCTGCGGGGGCAGGCCCGCTTGCTGCGCTTGCGGCGGGACTTGCGAACGTCACTAACGAGAATTTTCTACTTCTGGCAACGGATATGCCCTTTGTTGGTAATCTCGGAGTAAGCCTGATGGAGATTCTAAGCAACGCTTCGGATGAATTCGATGCAGTAATCCCCACGGATAGCCAAGGTCAGATTCAGCCGCTCTGTGCGGCTTATCGGGCAGAATCCGTACGGAAGGCGATCTCGCGTATTGGCGATCTAACCAACGGATCGATGAAACGTTTGCTCGCTGAATTGCATTTTCTAAGTCACAATCAGGAAGATGCATGGGCGTTATCAGATGTTGATACTGTCGAGAATCTAGAAGATGCCCGAAGTCATGCACACATTATTGAAGGAGCAGAGATGATGGACGAATGGATTGCGGACGTTAAGGCAGCACTTGGACTTACCATTGATGTCGATGTTGATATCTTGCTCGACGTCGCACGAGATGCCGCACACAATGTGATGCGCCCCGCCGCACCAATAACGACGTATTTGCTCGGCATCGCCGTTGCCAATGGCGCCGATCCAAGAATTGCTGCGACAAAAATTCAACAGCTAGCGACATCGCGGATTAAATCACAAGGCGATTAATGGTCCCAGCCCAACTATGCGCGGCTACGCTGCTGAAATGACAAATGCGGTTAGTCGCGCCGTGGCTACTCTCAACCCGGGTTATTTCGCCCTCGTCATGAGTACGGGCATTGTCTCGGTGGGAATGCACAATCACGATCTGACGACGCTTTCCACGGGATTGCTCTGGATTGCGATCGTGAGTTACTTAGTCCTGCTCTTTCTTACGGTCTGGCGGGCGATCGCATTCCCCGAGGAATTGCGTGCCGACTTCACGGATCCCAGGCGAGGTTTCGGTTTCTTCACCTTTGTTGCAAGCACCGACGTGCTCGGCACCAGGCTTGCGATGGCCGGATTGCATAGCACGGCACTCTTGCTCCTGACGATTGGTTGGTTTAGTTGGCTCGTACTCGGCTATATCGTGCCTTGGACTGCACTTCTTGGTCGAAGTGATCGACCGGTCCTCGCTAGTGCAAATGGGACTTGGTTCATCTGGGTTGTTGCAAGTGAGTCGGTTGCTGTGCTTGCTGCTGTTCTGGAGCCGACGATTCAGAACGGGCGGCGGGAGATGGCTCTCTTGGCAGTTCTGTCCTGGTCGGTCGGGATTTTCCTTTATGCTGCCGCAGGAATTTTCGTTGGTGCCCGCCTGTTGATCTACCCCTTGACTCCAACTGATCTCAATCCCCCGTACTGGGTAGCGATGGGGGCAACCGCGATAACAGTTCTCGCGGGTGCGCGGATCGTGGAGATGGCAGATGCACCCATCGTGGTTGCCACTCGTGGACTCATTGCCGGTTTATCTGTTGTGTTCTGGGCTTTCGGGAGTTGGCTGATACCGGTGCTCGTGGCAGCCGGGTGGTGGCGTCATGTAACAAACCGTGTTCCGTTGCGATATGAAGCGACCTTATGGAGCATCGTCTTCCCACTTGGCATGTATGGAGTCGCAGGATATTTCCTGGGCCAGGCGGATCATCTGCCTATCGTCGAGCTGATTGGCCAGACTGAGATCTGGTTCGCTCTTGTTGCGTGGTTGTTGACCTTCGTTGCGATGATCATCCATTTGAAACGCACTCTGCTCTGGCAACAACGATTTCTGTTGCCAGAGCAGAGTGCATAGCCGCTAGCA
>Ga0209514_10002107_pt1 | contig 31695 bp, 29 predicted proteins | sample Subgrocontami58m_FD_187452 | JGI IMG/M metagenome (GOLD analysis project Ga0209514, IMG submission 187452) | Subsurface groundwater microbial communities from S. Glens Falls, New York, USA - GMW37 contaminated, 5.8 m (SPAdes) (version 3) | ecosystem: Environmental > Aquatic > Deep subsurface >...
GATTTCCAAACTCGCGCCGGTGTAATCCCCGGCCGGCTCACTGCAGAGTCAGCAGCACGAGGATCTCGCCCTCGCCTTCTTTCAGCGGCTCCAGGGCCTTACCGACGATCGTGCCAGGACGGTGGATGGAAATCCCGTTCATCTCAATCGGCGTCGAGCGCATGGCATGGCCTGTAGTCACACTGCTCACTAGCAGATCTCCCACCGAAATTGGCCCGAACTGCGCGTCAACTTTCACCTTGACCCGTCCGCTGTGGGCCACCTTGGCTTTATCTTCCCCTGCTTCGCCAAGAATGATCCCCGGCTGTAAAGAAACGACTCCCGCTATCCTGGTATCGTAGGATTGAGAGGAGGGGAGAACCCGATTGCTTTCCAAAGGATCAATAACCACAACTGTTCCAGGTGCTAACTGGGCCGGTGCCCGCACCCACTCGGCAACATCCTGATACTTGGCCGCAATGTTACCATCGATGGTGGCGTCGCCGGCAACGTGAAGCTTTGATGTTGGGCTGGTTGTCCCGATCCCGACGTTGCCTGCTGATGTGATTCGCATCCTTTCCACGACAGGGGCATTTGGCCTTGTGTAGAAAACAAGGTCTCCTCTTACTTGGTTGGCTACATTGGCATTTACTGCTCCGATCTGAGCAAGCTCAATATCATTTCCGCCGGAAAAATCTCCCCAGAATCCTATAGTGGGACCGAATCCATTAGCGACTGTACCGGTAGTCTTGGCTTGCACATGAATAACTTCTGAAATATCGTTGGTGGTGGCAGTTGATTTCAGAACATGTAGCGGTTGAGCGGGACTCGTCGTCCCAATGCCGACGTTGCCGTTCGGTTGAAATGTAACTAAGGCTACGTTTCCGTGGTGGCTTAATGTGAGTTTATCGGATGATTCGGTAGCTCCTCCGGTATGACGAAATTTGTAGCCGTATGTCGACCCGCCGTCCCCACCCAACCATAAAGCATCGACCGTTACGCCAACGTCGTTACTGCCGCGAATTTCTAACTTTGCTTGCGGACGGGTCGTCCCGATGCCGACATTGCCGTCATGAGTGATCCGCATACGTTCTACGGCTGGTGCATTGGGTCTTGTGTAAACGACGAATTCACCAAAAGCGCCCATACCATTGACATTTTCAAACCCAATTTGGCCAAGCTCAACATTGTCTTGCCCTGTCATTGATCCCCAAAAACCAATAGTCGGTCCAAATCCAGCCCCAAAAGTTCCACTAGTTTTGGCCTCTATATGCGCTACTTCTGAAATAGTATTAAAAGCAGTAGTAGTGTTTCTTACGTGCAATGGTTGAACTGGACTTGTCGTCCCGATGCCGACGTTGTCGTTAGTGCAGGTATTTCCCCCGCAGTCAGAAAACTGGGCATAGGCAAGTGAGCCTCCGCTCAACACCATGAGGGCGATGATTAACCATACTCCAAACAGCCGAATAGTTCCCATAAATGTTTCCTCCCTTACTTTTGACTTGGGCTAACTTTAAACCAGTCCTTTTGTAGATCAATCTGTACACTTGCTATTACTCCACAGTCTTAACGTTGCTTCGTATCTCTGCAATGTGGGCCTTCTTGATCGTTGTCTGGCCGGCTGTGATGGTTGAGTCGGTGTAGGTCGGCCGGGTTTTGCTCTGGGCATCATAGACCCCGTCCAAAGCCGTCCGCAACTCGGTGATATGCACCTTCCGGACCTGGGTGCTACCGGCGGTAAGTGTCGAGTCGGTAAACGTGAATGCCGAGAGGCTATTGTTGGACCGCAAGGTATTAATCGCCTGGCGCAGCTCTGTGATGTGAGTGGCCTTTATAGACGTGCTCTGAGCCGTTATCGGATCGTCGGTGTATGTCTTGGAAAAAGTCGCCTTGGCCGACTTGGCGGCGCTCATCAGGACCGTGCAGGTCGTCGAGGAGCCGCTGCAAGCGCCGCTCCATCCCTTGAAACTCGCGCCGGATGCTGCGGCTGCTGTAAGAGTCACATTAGTATTGACCGCGTACACCTCTGAGCAATCCGAGCCGCAATTAATCCCAGCCGGACTGCTCGTGACCGTGCCGCTTGCTGACCCGGTCACGGTGATATCGAGCGTAAACGTGTCGCTGCTGAGATTGAAGGTGGCAGTGACTGTCGTGTCGGCGCTCATCGTGACCGTGCAGGTACCAGTTCCGCTGCACCCACCACCGCTCCAGCCCGAAAAGACCGAGCCGCTCGCCGCGCTCGCCGTCAAAGTGACGGAGCTGCCGCTACTATAGGCCTGCTTGCAGTCGGAGCCGCAGTTGATGCCTGTAGCTGTCACGGTGCCGCTTCCAGACCCGGATTTGCTCACCGTAAGGAGAAAATTAGCAGTCACGCCCGTGCCTTGGACTGTTCTGCTCGCGCTCCCCCCTCCCGTGAAAGAAACACTTCCGGTCGAGGTCACAGCGAATGTTGGGCTGAAACGGACTGTAACCGTCTGGCTATCCCCTCCGGCCAGACTGTAAGACCCTCCAGACACTATGCTGAAGCGACCGCTGGTGCTCGCGCTCCCGCTGAGCGTGCCGCCACCGACATTCTTCACCGTGAAGGTTCTATCTTCGGTTTGACCCACGATCACGTTGCCAAAGTTCCGCTCGCTAGGAGTCACGTTGATCTTTGCTGCTGGAAGGGAACCTGACACCGTAACAGTTACGTTGTCGCCGCCGGGAAATGCTAGGGTGAAGGTCCCGGCGCTGGTCGGGGTCCAATCATTGGAATAGATTCCGTCTCCAGACGCCTGATCGGGAGCGACGCCATCATCGAATAGTGTCACTGTCGCAACCGTCTGGCCGCCCGAAGTGACTGTAACGGTCACGTCGCCGTTGGGATTGGCGCAGTTGATATGGAGTGCGGCAAGGTCGATAGGCGTTCCTGTCGTTCCCGTAATGGGGGAAGAGACAGGCTTAAGCCGCGTTCGCACCACAGAGTTGGAACAGCTCAGTGCTCCATTGGCGTTGAGGCGCTTTTGCGTAATCGTATTGCTCAGAGCCGAGTTATTGTCTCCTCCCGCAAGGATCAGATTCTTAATCGCCTTCCAATCACGGTTGGAATCTTGCGCTTTGAGCAGCGCCGCCACGCCTGTGACATGAGGGGTGGCCATGGAAGTTCCGCTCAAGGTGCTATAGGTGTTCCCCGGCGTCGTGCTGAGGATTTCACTTCCCGGGGCGCCAAGATGAACGGTCCGCCTGCCGAAGTTAGAAAAAGAAGAGAGCGCGTCGGTCCGCGTTGTGGAGGCTACGCAGATAACGTTAGGGAGATAAAAATTGCACGGATAAAGAGCGGTATTGTCATTGTTGTCTCCGATTTGATCAGCCCCACCATTCCCTGCCGCAGCGATAAACAGTATCCCCCGCTGGAGGTGGGCATCTATGGCGTCGAACAAGGCTTGATCAAAACCGCTTCCACCCCAGCTATTGTTCGTGGCGACGATGTTTACCCCCCGGTCCTTCATGAGCTTCACATACTCCAGACACGAGATCGCGTCAGCAGTGCTGCCGGAGCCGCTGGCGTCGAGAAACTTACAAGCCATCAGGCGCACGGTCCAGTTGACCCCGACCACCCCAATGCTGTTGTTTCCCGCAGCACCGATAGTGCCAGACACGTGAGTTCCATGGTCATTGTCGTCCATGGGATCAGAATCGTCATTCACTTTGTCGATTCCGTAACAGTCATCGACAAAACCGTTGCCTTCATCATCCAGGCCATTGCTGTTACAGTCGTCGCTGTTCTGGAACATATTGGCGGATAGGTCCTCGTGGTTGTAATCGATACCCGTATCGATCACTGCAACGACCACATTGCTGCTCCCCGTGGTGATGTCCCACGCCTCAGGCGCATCGATGTCGGCATCCTCGGTGCCGCTGGACTGTCCCGTATTGTGGAGACCCCAGAGAGAACCGAAGTCCGGGTCATTCGGCGTAACGAGCCGCTGGACTATATAGTTCGGCTCCGCGTAGAGCACGTCCAGATGGTTCAAGTAGCGCGCGATAGCCTCGTCGATGGTCATCCAGTCGGGAAATCTCACGAGCTGGAGACCCTCCACGATTTGAAACTCCCTGACCGCCGTTGACTGCGCCCCTGCATGAGCCGATGCCATCCCTAGCGAGCTTGTCCCCTGCTGAAATCTAACGAGCAACTCTCCTGGCACATGAGGCGGAGTTTGCGCTAAAGAAATCTCAGCGCCAAAATAGAAAAGGGGAAAAAGAAAAGCGGCTAGAAACAAGAGAAGCTGCTTGACGGCAAATCTTTCTTCCAGGTTTCTCAGCATAGGCAACATCTTGCGGCGGCCAATCTTACGAACCCTCTTTGATGAAAACAGGAACCGATTCGGACCTGGGCAACCTGACCAGGTGATAGGGCTGGGTTAAGGCCTGCGTGACCATAGCCCCTGCGGTAGGATTTCGCTCCCGATAATAAAGGCGCAGATTCGATCCATCCAGCTCGGCCCTGGTTATCTCCACTGTGTAGCCGCCCGTGCTCTTCTGACCGAGGAAAAGGGCTACGACCATTTCAACCGAGAAATCTATTTCCTGAGCTGGCGGAGATTTATCACGAATAGAGGTATGCCGAGTCCATAAACCAACCCACTCCTGCTGGTCTCGGATCACGATCTGCAGCGGTTCACGGACTCCGCTATAAGAACCTTTCTGAATGGTTGTGAGCGGGACGGCAGTTTGAGCCAAGGAAACCGGGGGCGAGCAACCGGGCGCAAAGATAGCCAACATAAGGCCTGCGATCAGGACAACACTAAGTTTCCTCACCATGCCTCTCTTCAACGCTCCTTCTCAATAGCACTCCTAAGATACTTCCGCTCCAGCTTCTCCCACTCCTCCAGCCCCACAATCCGGTCCCGTTCTTTAAACGTCGCGAGGCGATCATCCATCGCCTCTGTGGAGCCATCCCGTTTGAGCATGGCGAGGGCCTCCCTCATGGCATAGATCGCCGCGCGCTGGCTCTCGGAAGGGAAGATGGCGATGCGAAAACCCATCTCCTCTAATCGAGAAGCGGGCAAGAGGGGAGTTTTGCCCCCCTTGAACATATTAACCATAAGCGGGACTTCGGTAATCGAGCGGGCAATGGTCTCCAGCTCAGCTTCTGATTGGGGCGCTTCGACGAAAACCGCGTCCACGCCCAACCTGGCAAACGATTTACCGCGGCGAATCGCGTCGTCGAGGCCGTGGATCGCCCGGGAATCGGTCCGGCCGATAATCATAAAGTCCGGATCGCTCCGGCTGGCAAGGGCAGCCCCCAATTTTTTCTCCATCTCCGCCAGAGAGATAACCTCCTTGCCCTCCAGGTGGCCGCAGCGCTTGGGCGTGACCTGATCTTCGATGTGGATTGCCGCCACGCCGGCACGCTCGAACTCGCGCACAGCCCGCACTAGATTCAGCGCATTTCCATATCCCGTGTCCGCATCGGCAATCACCGGGATTTTAACAGCGGCGACAACCTGCACCGCCCGCTCGATCACCTCGGACATCGTGAGAAGACCGATATCCGGCACTCCCATGCTCCGCGCCACCGCCCCGCCGCTCAAATAGATCGCCTCGAAACCCGCCTCCTCCACCAGACGGGCGGAGAGTCCGTCAAAGACACCTGGGGCAATCAAGAGCTGCCTACGTGCGAGAAGTTGTTTCAGCTTTCTTCGGGAGGTCATACCCTTATTTCCTGGAAGAATAGACGGCAACTAACTTACTCTCGCGCTTTTCTACTGTCAAACCGCCTTAATCGTTTCCCTTTTGAGCGAATTTTATGCTATTCTAGGATATACTAGAGACAGGGCAATTTTTCAGAGAATTGGGATTTTTCTACAGAATTTCAAGCTGTTACGATGCTCCCACTGAAGCCATAGTCGCCCGATGCAGGAAAAACTCGCTGCTCTTGTTGCCAATGTCGGCCAGATCATCCGTGGCAAGGATGAGGCCATTCGGCTGGCTACGATCTGTCTGCTCGCCCGCGGACATCTCCTTATAGAAGACGTTCCCGGAGTGGGTAAAACCAGTCTAGCCTCCGCATTGGCAAGCTCGCTTAACTGCTCCTTCCAGCGCATCCAGCTTACCAGCGACCTGCTCCCCTCCGATCTCCTCGGAACCATGATTTATGACGCTGTGGAGCAAAAATTTCACCTCAAGGCGGGTCCGCTCTTTCACCACATCGTGCTGGCGGATGAGATCAATCGGACTACTCCGCGCACCCAGAGCGCCCTTTTAGAGGCCATGAATGAAGGGCAGGTCACTCTCGATAGCCGCACCTATCCTCTCCCCCATCCCTTCATGGTGCTGGCAACGCAGAATCCCTCGGAATTCTCCGGGACTTTTCCGCTGCCGGAATCCCAGCTGGACCGCTTTCTAATGCGCATCTCTTTAGGTTATCCGGACCGCGAAGCCGAAAGGCAGGTGATCACTGACGCCCCTTTCCCCCGCCAGCTCAAGCCGGTCATGCACGCAGAAGAGATAGTAGAAATGCAGGCGTTTACGGACCAGATCCGAGTGGAGGCTAGTCTCGTGGACTATATTTTGGACATCATTGCCGCCACCCGCAGTTCCGAGGCCATCTCCCTGGGAGGGAGCCCGCGCGCGGCAAAATCGCTCTATCGCGCGGCCCAGGCGTTTGCCCTGTTGGAAGGATACGACTATGCGCTGCCGCGCCACATCAAGGAGCTGGCCGTACCCGTGCTGGCCCACCGTCTGCTTCTCAAAGGAGTAGAGAGCGGCCCGGCAACCTCGCACCGGTCTGAGGAGATTCTTCGGGCCCTCCTCGAAGAGGTGACCGTTCCTCTGTGAGCACGTTCACGCAAACCTTCATTCACTATCTCAACCCCCGCCGCCGTCTCCATTTTACCCGGGAGGGATGGATCTTCTCCGCCCTGACCCTGAGCATCGGTCTGGTTGCGGTCAATACGGGCCATAATCTCTTTTATCTTGTCTTTGCCCTTCTATTGAGTGTCGTCATCGTCTCGGGGCTCCTCTCGGAAAGGGTGCTGCGGGGGATCGAGGTTTGCCGCCGTCTGCCCCCTCAAATCACCGCCCGCGTGCCCTTTGCCGCCATCCTGGAAGTGCGCAATCCTCATCGCCGTAAAATCTCCTATGCCCTGACGGTCAGCGACGGCGGTGATTTCCTCCCCCGCCGCACACTCGGATATCTCTCATCGCTGGGACCCGGAGAGTCCAGAAGCTTTCCCTATCTTGCTCAGGTAGAAACCAGAGGGCTACACCGGTTCGGTCCCGCGCACCTCGTAACCCGATTCCCCTTTGGGCTCTTCGAGAAAGTGCGTATCATTCCCCTGGAGGCAACCCTCATCGCCTATCCGGGCCTTAGAGAGACCTCGCGCTTGCGCGCCCTGGCTTCGGGAAGGGATCGCATAGGGACTAAAAAATGGCGCTGGGGAGAAGAGGTGCTCGGTCTTCGGCCCGCGCTTCATGAGGACGATCACCGGTTTATCCACTGGCGCACCTCGGCCCGGACGGGGCAACTGATGGTCAAAGAGTTTGTCGAGGAGGTTGAGTATCCACGGCCGATTTTCTTCGATAACAGAGGAAACGAAGGGGAAAGGTTCGAGCAGGCAGTAGAAACGGCTGCGAGTCTCTTGCGGCTTATGATCAATAATGGGGTGGCCGTAACCTTCGCCACCTGGGAGGGACATTTTCAACCGACGGCCGGCAGCGAAGAAATGATCTCTGCCCTTCGTCACCTGGCTCTTATCTCCCCATCCACAAAGGCGATCGGGGGCGGATTTGATAGCTGGCGGTCCAGGACAATGAGGGAGGGAGGGGGGATCTTTCTTCAGGGGGAGCTTCCCCCGCCGCCGTCTCTACCCCAATGTGAAGTGGTTCGGGTATGAATTTTTATTTGGTCTTTTTCCTCTCCTCTTATCTGCTGGTCTTTCTCGGTTTTGTCGGCCTCTTTCTAACGGAGGAGCTTTCCTCGCCTTACCTGTTGCTTGCCGCGGCCTGCCTGGTGCTCGGAGCCCTAGGCGAGGCAAGAACCCGAAAGGGGTTTTTGCCCGAAATCGCCGCGAACATTGCGATGCTCGCGGTTTTTGTGCTCACCCTTTTCCCCATCTTCGTCCTACAGGCCCCGCCGCTCCAGGAGCTGGTCCACTTCCTCCTGGCCCTACAGGCGGTAAAACTCCTTGCGCCCAAAAAAGGGCGCGACTGGCTTCAGCTCTACCTCCTGTCCTTTTTTAGCCTGCTCGCGGCCGCCGCGCTAAGCGTCGAGGTATCCTTTGCCACGATCTTTGTCTGCTATCTCTTTGCGGCGCCTTGGGTGCTGGTGCTCTTCCATCTTAAGACCGCGACCGAGAGCGCCGGCAAGATCCCTGATCTGGAATCTCGTCTGCTTAGCTGGTCCCTCTTTCGTCTGGTGGGAGGCCTCAATGTGATCCTGCTGCTCCTCACCCTATTTTTCTTTGTATCCTTTCCCCGCCTGGGCGCGGGTTTTTTCGGCAATTCGTGGGCCACCGGTTCGGCGGTAACCGGCTTCTCCGATCATCTGGCCTTGGGAGAGGTCGCGGAAATCCAGAAAAACAACGCGGTGGCTATGCGCGTAAGCATGGAACCGCGGGCGCCCCAGCGCGGAGAGTTTTACTGGAGGGGGGTTGCGTTGGACTTTTTTGACGGGCGCAAATGGCAGAAAAGCAGCAGCGACACCACTCCATTGAAGCGGCGAGGGGAATCCTATCTAGTGGGTGAGCCGGTATCGAATACGGCATTGCTCGTGCGCCAACGGATCACGCTAGAACCTTCGGGATCGGCCGCCTTTTTCACCCTGAGCGGGCCCGTCGCCGTCTCAGGGAGGATTCCCTACGTTTTTCAGGATTCCCTGGGAAATCTTCAATCTGCCTTCCCTTTACCCTTTCAAATATCTTACGAGGTCCTTTCTCACCCCGAAGCCGGCCGCCAGGGGGGAATCCCCACGAGCGACTCGCTCCAGCTTCCCGCCACTGATTCCCGCATTATTCAGCTCTCGCATCGCGTCACCGATGGGACCAACGACGAGGTTAAAAAGGCCCGCGCGCTGGAGCGCTATCTAAGAGAAACCTATCGCTACTCCCTAACGGACCTTCCGGTCGGGGAGGGAGACCCGTTAGCGGTCTTTCTCTTTGATATCCGCCAGGGCAACTGCGAGTATTTCGCCTCATCCCTTGCGGTCATGCTGCGCAGCCTGGGGATTCCGTCGCGCGTGGTGAACGGTTACCTCGGAGGAGAATGGAACCCTTATGGAGAATACTACCTGATCCGTCAGAGCAACGCCCATAGCTGGGTTGAGGCCTACTTCGCCGATAGAGGTTGGGTGACGCTGGATCCCACGCCACCCGTTCTCCGTCCGTCGGGCAGCGATCTTTTCAGCTCGTTCACCCACCTTGTCGACTTCCTGCGAATGCGCTGGTACCGCCACGTCATCAATTTTAGCTTCGGCGATCAGTACCAGATTTTCACCGCGATCAAGCGGCCGGACATCTGGTTCGGCTCCGGCTTGCGGCACTTCTCTCTCACGGAGCTGCGAAAATGGTTGCCCGCTTTTACCAGTTCGTGGATAGGCTTGCCGCTCCTTCTTGGATGCCTGGCGCTCGGATGGCATTGGCTAAAGAAAATAAAGAGCGGAAAAAAAGCTTACGCCCGGAATTTAACCTTTCAGGCAACGGAACGTTACCAGCGCCTGCTTGCTCTGCTCAGAAAGAAAAACCTCATCAAGAAGGCCGGGGAAACAGCGGACGAGTTCAGCCAGAGAGCAGAGGGAGGCGGCATCGGGCTGGTGAAAGAGTTTACCGGGCTTTACCAACAGGCGCGCTTTTCCGGCCGGAGAGATTTTTCCGACGGGCTAAACAAAATGGATCAGATCTTATTGCAGCTACGGCAATGAGGCTTGCGAATCCTGCCGGATGGCGCTGATGCGCTCCGCCGGAGTCGGATGGGAGTAGTGGTAGGCGGAGTACCATGGATGGGGCGTGAGGTTGGAGAGGTTCTTAACGGTCAATTTGAAGAGGGCTTCTTCCATCGGTTTTCCGTCCTTCAGGGTCCTGACAGCGAAGCGATCCGCCTCGTATTCGTGCCTGCGGGAGAGAAAATTCATCAGGGGAGTGAGATAGAACGTGGCCGGGCCTGATATGAGGCTAAAAAGCACCAGGGCCCCGTGGCTCGATGGTCGCTCCAGTCCGAAGGCGCGAAACAGCGGCTGGTAATCCACGAGCAGACTGAAAAGATAGAGGGCCGCCAAAAGGCAAATGGTCCTGATGACCAGCATCCTGCGGACATGTTTCATCTTGTAATGACCTATCTCATGCGCCAGAACCGCCAATCCCTGCTCCTCGGTCATCTGCTCTACGAGCGTATCGAAAAGAACGATCCGCTTGCTCTTTCCAATCCCGGTAAAGTAGGCGTTGGAATGGGTCGAACGCTTTGAGCCATCCATGGTGTAAATCCCGCTGGTCCTAAAGCCTGCCTGATCCGCCAAGGCCAAAATGCGCCGGCAAAACTCCCCTTCTTTTAGGGGCTCGAATTTGTTAAACAGCGGCGCGATCAGCGTGGGATAAACAATGACCATCAGGATTTGAAAGGCAAAGATAAAGAGAAAAGCCCAGAGCCACCAGTAGGGGCCGGTCTCGCCCATGAACCAGAGCAGGCCGAAGAGGAAGGGGATGCCGATCAGCGCTGCGAGAAAAAGCCCCTTGAGCTTATCGACGAGATAGAGCTTGAGCGTGGTCTGGTTAAAACCGAACCGCTCCTCGAGCACAAAGGTGGAATAAAGGTCCGTGGGCAGACTCAAAATAGAAAAACTCAAGCCAATACTAAGGCAGAATAAAATCCCCGTGGCCTGCGTGCCAACCGGAAAATAGGCGCCCAGCCCCCGGGTGAGCCGATCCAGATAGGGGAGCACTCCGCCAAAGAGGACATACAGGGCAACCAGAGCCCCATAGGTTTCGGCCCAGCGCTGAAACCGCCCCTTGGCGACAGTGTACTCAACAGACTTGTCGTAATCCTCCTGGTTTACTTTGCCCTGGAAAACATCAGGGATTTTCTGTTCGGCCCAACTTTTCCGCACATAGCTCATGTTCATCTCGTTGAGAATGAACTCAACGAGGAACTCCAGGCAAAAAAAACTGAGAAACAGGGCGAGGACTATTTGTTCCATCATCAGTCAGCCACTCTTTCGGATCACGGTCAAAATTACACTTCCAATCCTAGATGATTGACAGAATACGGTAGGCTGTATAGATTAAAAGCGTGCAGTTTAATCAACCGATTGAGGCGAGCCATGGCAAAAAACATAAAGGCCATTTATCGAAATGGCGTTTTTAAACCGCTCACTAAAGTTCAGCTTAAAGACAAACAAAAAGTTAAGCTAACCGTAATAGGGGGCAAGAAGCAAACCAAGCTGGCTACAAGCCGTCCTATTAGGCCGAGAGGAGCAACGTCTCATCGGGCTTATGGGATCGTTGGATTGTTCAAGAGCGGGCATCACGATCTTTCCAAAAATCACGACAAACACCTTTACGCGTGAAAGGCTGACTGTTGAAAGTCTTTGTGGATACAGGTGCGTTTCTTGCCCTGGCCGATGAGGATGACGATTATCATACCGCCGCAAAGTCAATATACACCGATTTGCTTTCATCAAGGACACGCTTTTTAACGTCCAATTTTGTCCTTTCCGAAACCTATACTCTTATTCGCTCCAGAGTCAATCACCCGGCCGCTGTAGAGTTCATGAGAAGGTTCGACCAAAGTGGGATCAAAGTCCTCCGTGTCAGTGAAGCAGTCGAACAGACAGCCAAGGCTATTTTTGTTAGATACGATGACAAAGACTTCAGCTTTGTCGATTGTACCAGTTTTGCGTTGATCGACTATCACGGGCTTGACCGTGCTTTTGCCTTTGATGCCCACTTCCGCCAATATCGCTTCAGAAGGGCCGTAGTAGTCTTGCCCCAAGAGTCTGCTTAACCCAGGATGACGTAGTTTTTTCTTTTGCTCACCGGTGGGAATCACTACCCTAGAAGCGGTCATGCTCCGCGTCTTTCCGGTTGTCCCAAACTTCAGCCAGCACCAGGTCAGCCGTCGCTGTCAGAGACAATATCCCGTCGCTTTCATCCCCAAGATCCTCCCGGAGCCGCTTCTCAATCGTCTCCAGCGCGTACTCTCGGACTGTTACGTCCCGTTTTGCCGCGGCCAACCGCAGACGACGGCGCATTTCGGGCAGCACATTAATGCTGATCCGCGGTCGTTTTGCCGAAGTTTCCATTTTGCAGTTCTTCCAAACTGCCAGAGTCGATATTTATCGTAATCTTAACGTTCTCGCGCTTAGCCAAGGCCGAGCGAACTCGCCTAGTCTCTTTGAGATCAAGGCTCAGATTCTTGATCTTTGGTTTTCTCATTGTAAAGCGTTAGCTTGCGGGCTGGGTCTGTTTGCGGACGGCTTCCTCGTAATGAAATGTGAGATTGCCTTCGCTCTCATCGATCTCCACCTTGCCGCCGTTTTCCAGTTTCCCGAACAGGATCTCGTCAGCCAGCACCCGTTTGATCTCCGTCTGGATCAAGCGCGCCATCGGTCTCGCGCCAAAGACCGGGTCGTAGCCCCTCTCAGCCAGCCACTTGCGGGCCTTGGGGGTGAGGTGGAGAAAGACCTTCTTTTCATTCAGTTGCAGATCCAGCTCCACGATGAACTTATCCACCACACGCTCAATAATCTCAGGAGTCAAGGAATTAAAAACGACCATGGCGTCGAGGCGGTTGCGAAATTCCGGGCTGAACATCTTTTCGATCGCCTCCTTGCCCTTTCCCACATTGGAGCGCTCGCCAAATCCCAGCGGCGCCCCGCTCATTTCCCGGGCGCCGGCGTTGGTGGTCATGATCAGGATGATGTTGCGGAAGTCGGCCTTTTTTCCGTTGTTATCCGTCAGCGCGGCGTGGTCCATGACCTGAAGCAGGATGTTGAAGAGGTCGGGATGGGCCTTTTCGACCTCATCCAGCAGCAACACAGCGTAGGGATTTTTGTTCACGCCGTCCGTAAGGAGGCCCCCTTGATCGAACCCCACATATCCCGGCGGGGCGCCGATCAGACGGGATACGGTGTGCTTCTCCATGTACTCGCTCATGTCGAAGCGGATGAATTCCACCCCGAGGATGCGCGCGAGCTGTTTTGCCACTTCGGTCTTCCCCACACCCGTAGGGCCGGAAAAGAGAAAACAGCCGATCGGCTTTTCCGGATGGGCGAGACCCGAACGGGAGAGTTTAATCGCGCCGGCAAGGGTTTCGATAGCTACGTCCTGACCGAAAACCATCAACTTAAGATCCCGCTCCAGGTTCTGCAGCTGCTCTTTATCCGAAGCCGAAACGCTCCGAGGCGGGATCTTGGCGATCTTGGCAACAATATTTTCTATCTCTTTGAGACCGATACTTTTCTTGCGCTTTTCCGGCGGCAGGATCTTCACCGCAGCCCCCACCTCATCAATCACGTCAATCGCCTTGTCAGGCAAACGGCGATCGTTGATGTGTTTGGCGGAAAGCTCCACCGCAGCGCGCAGGGCGGCGGAAGTGTAGCGCACCCCATGATGCTTCTCATAATGGGGCCTCAAGCCCTGCAGGATCTGATAGCTCTCCTCCACGCTCGGCTCGGAGATCTCGATCTTCTGAAAACGGCGCGCCAGCGCCCGGTCCCTTTCGAAATAGCTCTTATAGTCGTGGTATGTCGTGGAGCCGATGCATCTCAGCTCTCCCGAGGCGAGTGCCGGCTTTAAGATGTTGGAGGCATCCATGGAGCCCCCGCTGGTAGCGCCGGCGCCGACTACCGTGTGAATCTCATCAATAAAGAGGATCGAATTGGGTTGTTTCTTGAGGCTGCCCAGAACCCCCTTTAACCGCGCCTCGAAGTCGCCGCGAAATTTGGTCCCGGCCAGCAGCGCGCCCATGTCCAGGGCATAGATGACAGCATCTTTGAGGACATCGGGAACCTGCCCCTGATAGATTCTAAGGGCCAACCCTTCGGCGATTGCGGTCTTTCCCACGCCCGGATCACCGACATAGATCGGGTTATTTTTCCGCCTGCGGCACAGGATATGGATGGTGCGCTGGACTTCATCGTCTCTGCCGATCAGGGGGTCGATATTGCCGTCGCGGGCCTTTTGCACCAGGTTCACCGTGAAGGCCTCGAGCGGACTCGCCACCGGCCTGGCCTTTTCTTCCTCATCCGTCTCTCCTCGCTCTTCTCGGCTTACCGACCAATCCTCGCCGGTACTGATCTTGGAGATTCCATGGGAGATATAATTGATCACATCCAGCCGGGTAATTCCCTGCTCCTCCAGGAGGTAGGCAGCATAGGAATCCGGTTCGCGGAAGATGGCAGCCAAAAGATTCCCGCCGTGAATTTCTTTTTTTTCCGCGGACTGGGCATGGAGCACCGCCCTTTGCAGGACACGGTGAAAGCCAAGGGTCTGCTGCGGCTCCCGTTCCATCCCCGCAGGCAGGCGCTCCATGTGGGTGTCGAAAAACTCCTCTAGCGCCTTTTTCAACCGAGCGATATCGCCCCCGCAGTGAACAATAGCCGCACCGGCATCCTTATCCTGGAGCAAGGCAAAAAGGAGGTGCTCTATGCACACAAACTCGTGCCGCCGGCGCTTGGCCTCGGACAAAGCCAAATTTAAAGTCGCTTGCACCTCTTTGCCGATCATCTTCAGGCTTCTTCCATAGTGCACATTAGAGGATATTCATGCTGCCGGGCCAGGCCCCCGACAAGGGCCACCTTAGTTTCCGCGACCTCGTAGGTATAGACACCCGCCACTCCGATGCCTTTTTGATGGACATGGAGCATGATCTGGACGGCCTCGGTGTGCTCCTTATGAAAAACATACTGGAGAATCTGCACGACGAATTCCTTGGTGGTGTAATCGTCGTTGTGCAGCAGCACCTTGTAGAGCGGAGGTTTTTTGAGCTTTTTCCTGCTCTCTGTAACAACCTCACGGTCTAGCTCGGTTTCCCGCCTACTCATTGAACGCCCTTCTCTTAGAAAGCAAAAGATAAATTTATCACGCTTACCCCTGCGCCGCAATCTTTTGCCCGGCACATACGGGAAGGCGCCCGCCTCTTTCACCTCCCCCCCTTGCGCCGTTAAGAAAAAAGAGGGATATTTTAGAGGTCCTTATTCCTCCGGATTCTCAGTTATCCGTTTCGATGTGGAGTCATTTTCTGGAAGGGGGCTTCTTATGCTGTCCAATAAAGTCAGCGAGATCATGACCGGGGATATAGTTACCGCCCCGGCGTCAAGCACGATTTCTGCTGTTGTGGAAATCATGGCGGCAAAAAACGTGGGACGTGTGGTGATCACGGAAAATCAACTGCCGGCGGGGATAATCACCGAACAGGATATTCTGAAACGGGTCATGAACAAGAGACTGGACCCCCAGAAAACCGCCATCAAGAAAGTCATGACATCCCCTATCCGTACCGTGGGCAGCGATACGCATATCGTCGAGGCGTTGGGGAAGATGTACCAAGGGAAGTTTCGGCACTTAGTTGTCACGGGAGAAAAAGGAACGATGGTCGGCCTCGTCTCCATGCGCCGCATCCTCAAAATCGCCGTTGAGCTGGGTCGGGGCCTCCCGGAAACGCAGACCATTGGCAGCATCATGTCCACCAAGATTACCATGGTCGACGCCTCTCAGTCGATTTACGAAACTATCGGCACCATGGTGAAAGAAAAGACCGGTTGCGTCATCGTACTGACCAATGGCGAACCGAGCGGAATCTTTACCGAGCGGGACGTTTTAAAGCGAGTGGCGATAAAAGACATCGATACGCAAAAAACCCCAATCCGAGAGGTGATGACAGCCCCGCTTGTGACCCTGGCGCTTTCCGCTCTCGTCGGGGAAGCGCTTGCCGAGATGTATCGAAGGGGGTTCCGCCACCTGCTGATCCGGGGTGACCGAGAAAAACTCGTCGGCATCGTGTCCATGTGGGACGTCCTTAAGTACGCCAGGGTATTGGATATTGACGAAAGCGTCCGCAGGACATGGAAGGAGATCGAGGAATACTGGGATTCCGAACAGCACTACACCCCCGGATAAGTCGCGAGTTCATTGTCTTTTCCAGCAGTTATGTTAAGCTAAAAAATAGGCAATAGTAAGGAGGACCACCACAAATCCGACCATGGAAACGCCTACAATCAATGACCTGAATATCTGCATCGCAACAGAAAATGGTTCGGGAAGCGCATCCGCGAACAACATCCTTTTTAAGGCCATTTTCAAGATGGGCATACCTTGTTCTTCGAAGAACATGTTTCCGTCCAATATCCAAGGCTTGCCCACCTGGTATCAGATCCGGGCCTCTGCGGAAGGCTATCTCGGCCGTAAGGACGTTATCGATGTGATGGTGATGTTCAATGACGTCACCGCAGCTAAAGATATCCATCGGGTAAGGGATGGCGGTATCATTCTTTACGATGACTCCACCCCTCTCTCCCCACACCTAAAACGAGAGGGAGTGCAGTACCTCGGCGTCCCGGCGGACAAAATTGTCCAAAAAATTCTTCCCACCTCTCCCCTGCGAGGGAAGCAGAAAAATATGCTTTATGTGGGCGCGCTGGCCTATCTCTTCGGCATCGACATGGAGACCATCAAGGCGGTCCTGGAAGATACCTTTGGCAAGAAGCCCGCAGTCATCGAGTCTAACCTGGTCTGTATTGATGCGGGATACCGCCATATGCAGGAGAACGGTCTAAACCAGGATATCGCCCGGTTCCAGGCCATTCCCAACGGAAACAAGGGAAAAATCATCACCGAAGGGAATACGGCCTGCGCATTGGGAACGATCTACGGGGGTGTTTCGTTCATCGCCTGGTATCCGATTACTCCCTCCAGCTCGCTCGCCGAATCCATCGAGTATTACCTCCCTCGGCTCCGCAAGGGTAACGGCAAGCCGACCTATGCGATCGTTCAGGCGGAAGACGAGATTGCAGCCGCAGGCATGATCATAGGAGCCGGCTGGGCTGGGACGCGCTCCATGACTTGCACCTCCGGACCGGGACTCTCCCTTATGAATGAGAGCGTCGGTCTCGCCTACTTTACCGAGATCCCCAGCGTCTTTCTCATTGTCCAACGTGGCGGCCCTTCCACGGGACTGCCGACGCGGACCCAGCAAGCAGATCTCCAGTTAATGTATTGCTGCTCGCACGGAGACACGCGCCACATTATTCTTATCCCCCATGACATGAAATCCTGTTTTGACTTTGCCCGGCGCAGCTTCGACCTCGCCGAGCGGTTCCAGACGCCCGTTTTTGTCGCGACAGATCTGGACCTGGGGATGAACTTCTGGTCCTCGGAGCCGTTCCAATTGGAAAAAGGGCCGTTCGACAGGGGAAAGGTGCTAACCGCTGAACAGATCGAGCAATGGGAGAAACAAGGCAAAAAATTCCGCCGCTATTTCGATGCCGACGGAGACGGCATTCCCTATCGGACCATTCCGGGGAATCGCCATCCCCACGCCTCCTATTTTACCCGGGGCTCGGGTCATGATACCGATGCCCGCTATTCTGAGGATGAAAAGGACTACAAGGAAACCCTCGATCGTCTACGAAGGAAATTTGAAACCGCCCGCAAGTATGTTCCCAAGCCGATTGTCGAGATGAACGAGGGGGTAAAGACAGGAATCATCTGCTTCGGCTCGAGTTATGAGGCTACCAGGGAGGCGCGCAACCGCCTGCGGGCTGAAGGTTTAAAAACCAACCACCTCCTGTTAAGGGCGCTGCCGTTGAGCGAAGAGGTGAAAAAATTTCTCGAAGCCCATGAGGTGGTCTATCTGGTGGAGCAAAACCGCGACGCGCAGATGGCGGCGATCATAAAGGAGGACTGGCCGGAATTGGGCGCCAAAATCGTCAGCGTTCTCATCTATGACGGACTCCCCGTGACCGCCGGGGAGATTGTCAGACAAATCTTTAAGGGGGCGCAGGCGACACCAAGAGAAGTCCTCAGGCAGGTTCAAGTCAAAGGATAAGAAAATGGCTGAAAAAAAACTCAACCGCATCAATTTATCAGAAAAAGATTATGAGGGGGCCGCCTCAACCATGTGCCGGGGTTGCGGTCATGACGCGATCACGGCCTCCATCATCCGGGCTTTTTTTCAAAGCGACGTCGACCCGCGCAAGGTCGTCAAGCTAAGCGGTATCGGCTGTTCTTCCAAGACGCCGGCCTACTTTCTCAGCCAGGCCTTTGGGTTCAACGGGGTTCACGGTAGGATGTCGGCCTTGGCCACGGGAGCCAACCTGGCCAACCGTAACCTGATCCCCATCGGCGTATCCGGGGACGGGGACACCTCCGCAATTGGTTTGGGAAACTTTTGCCATATGATGCGGCGCAACGTGAATATTACCTACATCGTTGAGAACAATGGAGTCTATGGCTTGACTAAAGGACAGTTCTCAGCCACCGCGGACAAGGGAAGCCGCATGAAAGCCGGAAAAATAAATGACATACCGGCCATCGACTTGTGCGAGCTGGCGATAACCTTCGGAGCCACATACGTCGCGCGCAGTTTTTCCGGCGACCGCAAACAGCTGGCCCCCCTCATTCAGGGCGCGCTGGCCCACAAGGGAAGCGCGATTTTAGACGTACTGAGCCCCTGCGTGACCTTTAACAATCACGAGGGCTCGACGAAAAGCCTCAAGTATATCCGGGAGAATCTGGATCCTATCCATGATGTCGATTTCATTCCTCAATACGAAAATATTGAGGTCGACTATAAGGAGGGAACCGACCACGCAGTAACCCTGCACGAAGGCTCCCGCATCGTCCTGCACAAACTCAATTCAGATTACGACCCTACCAACAAGACGCAGGCCCTGACAGCGATCCATGCGGCCGTCGCGGAAGGAAAATTTCTCACGGGGCTTATTTACTATGACCCCAATCGTCTGGAATTTGCCGAAGAGCTGAATCTCTGTGAGACCCCTCTCGCCGAGCTGGGTCAGGATCTGCTGCAGCCGCCCGCCGAGTTGCTTGACCAGATCAATGCCGAATTCATGAAGTAGTTATTGGTTACTGATATGAGGAGAGCATTTGTCGATGCGGACGCGGTCTCATAGCCCTAGCGGATCGGGCGGGGAACCACAGCGAGTGGAGAAAAGAATCCACGAGTGGGAGAAACAATATCCAGACACCTGGATCCTGCTTGAAGTAACGGAAGAATCCGACGGGGACCCCGTGCGTGGGAAGCTGATTGCCACGGCGCGCGATCCCGAGCGGCTGCACGAGACATGGAAACGGCACCGTACAAAGGGGATCCTCACGATGCTTACCTATGGCCCGCCCTCGGAGCCTGGACCGGCAGTGGTGGTGAGTGCCGCGTAACTGGGCATCCTTCGCTCCTTCAGCGGTTATCGCCTCCAGTTCGATTTTGCAGAAGGAAAACTGTATCTTTTATCATAGTGTTCCGTGATCTCCCCTCACGCCTTCCGCCTACCACCTGTCTTTCTTCCTGTTGCCTTTTGCCTTTTTACTTTTGCCTTTTGCCTTTCCCACCCGCCTGTTGCCTTCTTTGTTATTTTGCCTTATTTTACACGGCAGTAGCTTCGGTTGGGTCACCGATCCGGTCACATCTTTGATCCCGCATCATCGCCCGGACTTCGGTTTCCCGCAGCGTCGCTTTTTTGCTGGTGGGGTGAATAGGAAAAGGTGGCCGGGCGAATAAGTCCATACTCAGGCCGGACCCCGGAACTGACGAGAGGTTGGTTTGTCTATGTGGAAGAAGAAAAAGGCGTTGCTTAGTGATGAGACCGCCCTGCGTGCGCGGGCTGTCGAGCTAGGTGTGAATACTTCTTTGAGTCCAACGTACAACTATGAACTTCAACGGAGGGTTCTGGAAGCGGAAACGTATCTGCGAGCGCGCAGGATGTGGCTTTTCGCGTTGATTTCCGCCGTCGCTTCTGTGGTGAGTGCGCTGGCTGCATGGGGAGCTATCAGTCTGAAAAATTGCGCTGGCAACTAGAGCTAATTTTTTCTGAGGAAACGTTCATGCCTGATTTGCCTAAGGGGCCTAACTCTTGGGCGCTAGCGGAAATACTCTGTGCCTCGCATGTGTCTTGAGCTCAAATTCACTCCCGACTCCTTTTCTCCGCCTTCACCGATCAAGGCTGCGCCAAAACTACAAATATGAGCATGGGGCGCTCGCCTTGAAAAATTCGGTTTTCCGGACCATCCTGATAGACTCTGTGAAGCGGCTAGCGTTCCGAATTTCAGCAGCGACTGACTCCGGATCTGGTCCTGGATCAGTCGGAATGCCGCGAACGCCATAGCAATAGCATTCGGTCCACTATGATTCGCCTTGACCCCAACAAAGATCTGTGCCCTTGTGAGAGCGGTAAGTTCCTTCGAGACTGCTGCATGGGTCCTAATAATACGTTCAGAACCATGCCGTTAGTTACGCGCCCTCCTGCGCCAAAAACAGGACTCAGTAATCCCCGATGCTACGCCTCCCAATTAGAGGATTGTTCACATGTGCTGTCTCGCGAGCATTTCATTAGCCATGGAATCTTGAAGGTGCTCAGCCATGACGGACTTGTGGAAATCGACGGATTCAACTGGCAGGAGGAGAAAGCCACGCAGGAACTACCAACGCCCACCCTCGCCAGCAGAATGCTGTGCAAGCGGCACAACGAGGCACTTTCCGGCCTCGACGCAATGGCTCTTCGATTCTTTCAGAGATTGGACAACGCCATCCGTCAAACGGAACGCCGGGACTGCGTGTTTTTGCTGGACGGCACTGACTTCGAACGTTGGATGCTGAAGACCCTATGCGGCGGAGTGTTTTCAGGGAACGCCCACACGCGAGACGCAAGTACCGATTGGAGACCGAGCCTCCAATGGCTCAACATTTTGTTTGGCGGGGAACTCTTTCCAGGTCGCTGGGGCTTCTATTACTCAGGAGAAAGCGCGGACACAATCGAGGGAGGATTCAAACTTCGTACGCTATCCAACTCCACCGACGGCGTGTATGGCGTGAGAATATCGCTCGATGATGAACTTTTTCTTTTCCTGATGGCCACTCCCCCTGAAGACCTTGCGGGCACATACCTCGCGCGATATATCTACCGACCGAAGGAGATCGTTCTACTCAATGGAGATTGCGAGACCGTGATCCGCTTCGGGTGGAATGACCAATTCCAGCACGACACGCGCGTAATGAAATACGAAAAGCAGTAACAAGTCAGACCGCCGGGGTCAGTCACGACAATCGATTCTGCTGAAAAACCCTCCTACTACTTTTTCCGCTTCTTTGGTTTAGGCCGTTCGCGGATGAGCCAGAGTTTGTAGCGGTTATCGACCTTCCACTGCATCATCTCTCCTGGTTGGATATCAATGGCAGCAGCCAGCGTGGAGGGAAAAGGAAGGGGAAAAAGGGTCGAGGGCCAGGCATGAGTATTGACTTATTTGCTTTCACGCCCAACTTCCATGTTTTCGTAATTCCGAAAATAAGAAAATAACCTGACCTTCTGCCAATGGGCCCGGTTGTGAGCCCGTTAGGTGGGTCGCTATTTGTGCCAGACTTCATCCAGTGTGCCACGGAACAGGTCGTTCAGCGCCTCAGCTGGTGGTGCCGCAGTAGGCCGGTCAGACACCGTTTGCTCAAGGCGTGCCATTTCGCGTTCAATGAAGTCGCTAATGGCTGGGATGCGAGGCCCACGGTCAAGCTCGGCCCCTGCACGCTTGTCCGAAACAAGGTCATCGATAGCTCTACGAAGCGTCGGGTCAGGAACTGTTGCCTCCACGAGCTTGTGGAATTCAATCGGGACGGGGCCGAGCCCTTGATCAATCCATCGCATCGCGAGAAGCGGGCGCAAGACGTAAAAGTATTTCTTGCGCCACACGATGTCGCCTCGGAGATATTCCCTGATGTTGCCTTGGGCCATGTGGAGGTAGTGGAAAAAGCTGGCCCTGGGCGAGTAGAACTCCGGCAGCAGGGCACGTAACCTTGTCGCTAGGGAGAAACGCTCACGATAGACAATGGAGCACTGTAGCCACTCCAAAAGGGGTGGGTTGGATTTCCGAAAGAGCTTCAGAGCCTTGCGGATGTCCCACCCGCTCAAGTCGATGCTGGCCTGGAGGGGTCGCTCGATAACGTCGCGTCGGCTTTCGAGATCGATGGAGAGGTACCATTCAGGTGGGCGAACGTATATAAAGCGCACGTCGTAGTCGGAGTCAGTAGAGGGAAAACCCCAGGCACGGCTGCCGGACTCGACAGCCAATAAGACGACGACACTCTCGCTGCGTTCCAGTTCTTCGAGAGCCCGCTGAATACAGACTACAACCTGATCGTCCATGGGAATCTCGGTCTGTTCCGGGTGAATGTCAGTTGGAGGGGATAGCCACTTCCTTGAAACTCCCCGGCAAAGCGGCATCAATGGCTTGTTTGACTACCGTAACAGCCTTTTGGATGCGAGGCCAACTGGTGGATGACAGCACGACGATGGCGATTCTCAGCCCGCCGAAAGTTTGCTGACCGCCGAGGTTCTTGTCGGTCGTGACAAAAACTTCGAAGCCTTCTTGCTCTGCCACTGCCAGCAGGTCGCCGTTGCTCAAAGTGCTCCAGCCACGCTCAAAAGCGGTTTCTACTTGATGAGAACTTAGGAAGCTGCGCAGAGGGACGGGCGTCCCCTGATCGAAGAGAATGCGCACTTAGGCAACCTGGGGCAAGGCCAAGCTTTTAGCTGCATGGTCGAGAACCACATGCACCTGCTCGATGGTGACGCCCGGGAACCACTCCACAAACTGAGTAATCTGGACCCCATCTTCGAGGTTCTCAAAGAGGGCTGAGACTGGGACGCGCGTGCCGCGAAACACCCAGCCGCCACTTACGCGCTGTGGGTCACGCTCGACCGCTGAACAAGACGACCAATCCAACATGGCCTTATCCTAGTCCTGGTATCGCAACGATTCAAGTCAGAGCAAGGGTAATTTCTACGACTCAACAATCTCCGCTCGTCGGTCTCTCGCGCGCCTCGCGACTATCTTAACTTTGACCTTCTTGACCGGCCTGAGGTCAGGGTTTGTCAATACCGTGTTAGGTTTGAACTGGCGAAACGGCTTAAACCGGTCAAAGTCTAAAGAGCTGCGGCTTTCCTCTGCGTCATCCCCTTCCAAGTCTCCATGATCTCCCGAGAGGAGGCCGCCAGGCCAAAATGGCGGCGCATGTTCTCCAGGGTATTTTCGTGGAGCTTGGGATCATAAGCGGCAGCACAGTCTTCAACCAGCGTTACGTAGTAATCATACATATAGGCATCTCTGGCCGTCGTCTCCACGCAGACATTGGTCGCCACGCCGGTAACTAGAACGCTCTGAATACCTTTTGCGTTGAGGACCGTATGGAGATCTGTGTTGATAAATGCGCTGTAGCGGTGCTTGATCACAACTCTTTCCTGTGGGAGAGGAGAGATCCCATCAAAAAACTCTGCGCCCCAGCTTCCCTCGCGGCAGGTACTTAAGGTGTTTTCCTGAGATTTGCGGTAGATCCAGCTGGGGGTGTCGGTCCACTCGCTGTGAGTCGTCTGAATGTAGACGACCGGCAGGAAGACGCGCCTGGCCTCCTCAATGAGGCGGACGAGTCTCGGTACCATCGCCTGAGCCGCGCTCACGTCGTCGCCCCTCTGCGCCGCGCTCCCCCTGGGGCTCACAAAGTCGTTCTGGACATCCACGACCAGAAGGCATGACCACTGAGGGTCACATCTCTCTTTTAACGTCTTTAGAATCATCATCGCTTCCCTCCGGTTATTCGTCACTGGTTATTGGTTATTAGTAGCAGATTTAAGTCGAATTGGATTATCTGACAACTATTAACTAGTCACTAATAACTTATTACTAAAATCAATGGTCATGTTTTTTTTGCAGCCCGCCATGTCCCAGCGTGATGATGTCTGAGCGCATTATCTTCTCACCCGCCAGCAAACGAGGCAAGAGCAGATCGAAGGCGCTCACCGGATCATGCAGGACGCAGCCGGAGAGCCCCAGGATCGGGGTTTCTTTGAGGTAAGCCATGAGAAACATCGACCCCGGCAAAACCGGAAATCCATGACATTCCACGCTCGCTCCGCTCTGCCTGATTCCTTCGGGGGTCAAGTCATCAGGATCTACGGACATACCGCCGCTGACGAGAATAAGCTCAGCGCCCGCCTTAAGAGAGTCTTTGATGTGGGCAGCGATCCTAGCGGGATCATCCGGGGCCAATTTTACCGCCTCCAGATCCGAGCCCATCTCAGTTACTTTACGCCGAACCACAGGTTCAAAGCCGTCCTTGATGCGGCCGGTAAAAACCTCGCTGCCGGTGACGATCAGGTGGACACGCCGGGATGGAACAGGGAGAATGGTGACAATAGGCTTCGCTTTACAAATCACCTCAGCCTTTTTAACCAAATCTTCTTTGACGACTACGGGAATCGTCCGTGTCCCGGCCAGGACATCTCCTTTTTTCACATAACTGTTCGAAGGAAGGGTGGCCAAAATCAGATCTCCCAAAGCATTGAAACGATTCAGAAGCTCGGTATCGACTTTCATTACCCCGGCAATTTCCGCCACCAGATTGACTCGACCCTCAACCGGATCGGTCAGGCGGATGCGGGGTCCCGCGGCAGCGCCGGCTAATCTCTTGGCGGCGTCCTCCTCGTGCAGCTCTCCCTCTTCCAGCTCCATGATATAGAGGTGGGCCTTGCCGACATCCAGAAGTTTCGGAACGTCCTCGGGCCGAACCACGTGACCGCGCCTAAACGCCGGCCCCTTGCGTTTTCCGGGAATAATCTCCGTGATATCATGGGCCAGGGGGAGCCCCACAGCCTCTTCAACGGGTACGACTTTAAGCATCCTTTTCCTCTCCCTAAAACATTATCTTTTTTACAGGGGCACTTCCAGACGGTTTTTATTCTCCCACCAAGAATTGGCTTTGTCCAGTACCGTTGTGATAGGAAACAAAAATAGCAGTTCGGGAGGCCCTACGACTCTCTGGGAGCTTGTTCGCTACTTTCTGTATCTGGGAACCTTCGGCTTTGGCGGCCCCATAGCTTTGTTGGCTACATGCAGAAGGATCTGGTGGAAAAGCGGAAATGGATCGAGAAACAGGACTACATGGAGGGGCTTGGTCTGGCACCGGTGCTCTGATTTTTCACTAAAGCTGGAGCTTTTGTCTTCGGGAGCGGCCTGACAACTCGGCCACGTTGCCCTGGTAGATTGGCTCACACTCGCGCTCGCTTTGGTCTCAACAGCGCTTGTCTTTCGCCTCAAAATCAACTCTGTCTGGCTGGTAGTAGCTGGCGGGGTCGTCGAACTGCTTTATAAGCTCTTTAGCTAGAGGAAGGGCGAGATTTTCTCGGAGGCTCAACAATCTCTTCCGGCGGCCGCACATGGCGGAAGAGCGCAAAAATCGCAATGTCGTAGATGATCTTCAACCCGCCGGCAAACAAAAAGGGCAGGCCAAGAGCGGGCACAGCCAGCATCCATCCGGTAAAGGCGGGAGCAATGGCCGCAGCACCTGTCCGCGCCACCGACATGATACCTGCGGCGGCAGACCGCTCGTCGGGGTCCACTATGGCCATCGTGTAGGACTGGCGTGTGGGCACGTCGAGCTGCGAGAGCAAGTGGCGCGCTAGAAACATCCCAACCGCTAGTTCCAGGTTCGGCATGAGTGGGACCAAGAGCAGCAGGAGATTGGAGGGAAGGTGGGTAAAAACCATCGTGTTTAGCAGACCAATCCGCCTCGCAATCGGCACCGCGAGCAGGAATGAGAGCGCGGAGAGAAAGTTGGTACCAAAGAAAATAGAACCTAGTACTCTGGTGTCAACTCCGTAGCGCAGGTAAAACCAGTAGGCAATCAAACTCTGGACGACAAAACCGCCGGCAAAGGCATCGATAGCGAACAGGGCGGCAAGCCTCGCCACCGCCCCGCGCGAACGATGCACACCATACCGCTGGCGCGAGGAAGCGCTTTTAACCGCAGCCACTTCCAGCGCCGGCGAAAGCCCGACAAATAAGACCAACATCACCAGGGCGGCAAAGACGTAGCCCCAGATTAAAATCCGGTAACCCGCAAGCGGCGCCATGCCGAGGACTGAGGGCAGACCAACGGCCAGGGCGCCCAGGGCCCCAGCCAGTGATCCCACCAGGTTATAGGCGGCAAAGATATTCGTGCGCCGATCGCTGCCGGTCGTTTGGGGCAGCATCGCCTGCTCGATGGATAGAAAGGGGCCGACCTCCTTGCCTGAGGGGCTGATCGTGCCCAAAACCGCTGCTATGGTAAGCAGTATTAAATTATCGGTGAGGGCAAAAACCGTTCCGGCCAGAGCCATCAAAGCCGCGCCGACCATCAGGACGCGCCTGCGGCCGTATTGATCGGCTACCGTGGTCAGAAACACCGTCATCACAGCTCCGCCTGCCAGGGCGGCAGTAAAAACTATGCCGATGGCGACCGTATCCAGCCCGATCGTAGCGAGAAAGAGACCGAGCATCACGGACAAAAAACCATAGGCAAATGAGCGCACGGCGCAGGTGACAAAGAGCAGCCATCCGTCCCGCGAGAGCCCGCTGAGAAAGCCTGTCCGCCAGGCTTTTGGAGATGCCCATTCTGCCATTTTTAAAGCCACCAGTAGGCGTCGCGATCCTTCATTATCAACCCCGCGAGGCGCTGCCCATGGAGTTCATCCGTCCCCCATCTACGGGGAGGATGGCATTGGTAATGTAGCTCGACTTTTCCGAAGCCAGAAAGAGCGCTGCCTCCGCCACCTCCTCCGGCTGGCCGATGCGCCGAAGCGGGATGCTGTCGTATTCGGACTTTCTGCTGCTCATTTCCTTTTTCCCAATCGGTGTGCCGACAATGCCCGAGATGATGCCGTTCACTCTGATATTGTAGGGGGCTAAATCGACTGCCGCCTGGCGCGTGAGCGCGTTGATTGCGCCTTTGGAGATGGAATAGGCTGCGGTGCCTGGGCTTCCCCTTTCTCCTGAGCCTGCGGAAATATTGATAATCGTCCCGCCGCCGGCTTCCTTCATCATCCTGGCGGCGTGCTGAATACATAGGAAGTAACCCGTGAGATTGACCGCCATGATTTGGTTCCACTCCGACAGGGTGGTCTCCAGGATGCCATTTTTGGAAGAGTGGGCGACGTTGTTGACCAGGATATCGAGCCGGCGGTGTTTTTTCTTGATATGATCAAACAACCTTTCAAGCTGTTCCGGTCTTGCGACATCCGCAGCAAAATAGTCGCCACCCAGTTCCGCGGCCGCCTTTTTAGCCTCGTCTTCGTGGCGCGAATGGACCACTACCTTGGCTCCCTCGCGCGCCAAAGCACGCGCGATCTCCAAGCCGATGTTATTGGTCGAGCCTGTCACCAGGGCGATCTTGTCTTTGAGCAGCATGTTGTTCTCCTTTCTTATATCCTCTGGCATGCTAAGCTACCCGAACGTGATCCTATGATCAATCCAAAATTTGCGAGCTTGCTCCTCTCCGTCTTCCTGGCTGGCATTTCAGGCTGCGCGAGCTACAGTGTCAAGCTCATCCATCCTCAGAGCGGCGCCACGGCAAGATGCGGGGCAGAAGGCGTTGGCATCATGGCAGGGAGCGCCAAAGACATTGTCGAGGAATGCCTAAGAAAGTATGAAGGCCAGGGTTATGTCGCGGAGGAAAAGCTCACGCCGGAGCAGCGCATAGACATGGAGCGCCGCGGCGTCCTGCCTAAGCCGGAGCCGCCAACTTTTCGGATGGGGTACTAAACTACCCGCCCAGGGTGATCATCTCGATCTTTTTGCGCTGTTTGGGATCGTAGGTGGAAGATTGCAGGGCTTCGAGCCGTTCGGCGGAATAGCGATCTTTCCTCTGTGTCCAGATCCCAGTAATGAATTCTGAGATCTCCTGGTCCGTTGACCCGCCTCTCAATAAGGCCTTCAGATCGTGCCCTACTGAAGAGAAGAGACAAGTGACCAACTTGCCGTCAGCGGTGAGCCTGGCGCGATTACAAGTCGAGCAAAAAGGCTCAGTGACCGATGCGACAATCCCGACTTCTCCGCGGTCATCGATGAATTCATAATCCACCGCCGGCGCGCTGCCATTCTCTCTACCCACCTCTCTCAGCGGAAAGCGCGCTCTAATCTTCTCCAGGATCTCCTTTTTAGAGACCAGCTTCTCTGAGGTCCAGCTGTTGGTGTTGCCGACATCCATGTATTCAATGAATCGCATGGAAAAGCCATTTTCCCTGGAGAATTCCACAAGGTCGAGAATGTCGTCATCGTTGACGCCCCGCTCGATCACGGCATTGATTTTAATTGGACCGAGACCGCAACTCTTGGCGGCAAAGAGCCCTTCCAGCACCTTATCCAGATCGCCTCTTTTGGTGATCCGCTCAAACTTCTCGGGATTCAGTGTGTCGATGCTGACATTGATCCTCCGGAGGCCGGCTTTTTGAAGACCCCCGATCTTCTCCGACAGCAGCGAGCCGTTGGTTGTGAGGCATAGATCTTCCAGCCCTGGAATCCGCGACAGCTCGGCAACCAAAAGCTCGAGATTCCGCCGCACCAGCGGCTCTCCGCCGGTGAGCCTGATCTTTTCCACACCCAGTTGGACAAAGATCTTTGCCAGTCTCGTGATCTCCTCGAATCTCAGGATCTCTTTCTTGTCAATCCACTCGTATTCATCCGAAGGCATGCAGTAAGTGCAGCGGAAGTTACATCTGTCCGTGACGGATATTCTGACATCCTTGATTAGCCGATTGTAGCCATCGCGCAGCATCGCCGTTACTATGCACAAAAGCCTCCGGAGGCGCAAGAGCGATGCTTCCATTGACAGGGCCTACCTTTGCGAATAATCTCAGGGCCTCTATATCCCATGAGGTCAACGAACATGAGATGGAAAAGCCGAACGGTACCGTGGATACTGATCTGTCTTGGCCTCATCTTGGTCTTTCCCCCTCATCCCGAAGGGGCAGAGCCCTCCGCCCCGCGCAAAATCCGTGTGGCCTTTACCTCCCTATCCGGTTCCCAGGCGCCCCCGTGGATCGCCCGGGAGGCAGGAATTTTCAGAAAACATGGACTGGAGGTGGAGGTCATCGCGATGCCCAGCGGCGTGGAGGGGATGAACGCGCTCATTGCCGGGGAAGTCCAATTTCTCCAGATCGCCGGGGGCACAACGGTGAGCGCCGCTTTGGGCGGAGCTGACGTGATAGTCATAGCCACGACTATAGGCACCTTCGTGCAGAATCTGGTTGCCCGGCCGGAGATCGAAAAGGCGGAGCAACTGCGCGGTAAGTCCGTGGGGATCAGCCGCTTCGGCACCTCCATAGACACCGGGGCGCGCTTGGCACTCAGGCATTTCGGGTTGGAGCCGGAGAAAGATGTAGCCATTGTGCAAATGGGCGCGATAGAATCGATCGTTCCCGCCATGCAGGGCAATCGGGTTCAGGCCGGTATCCTCTCCTATCCCGCTATAACCCGGGCCAAAAAATTAGGCTACAGAATCCTCCTCGACATCGCCTCTCTCGGAATCCCCTATGCTTCCACAGGCGTGACCACCCGGGCCAAACTGATTCGAGAAGATCCGGATTTGGTCCGGAGATACGTGTCAGCGCAGGTTGAGGCCATTGCCCGAATGAAGAGAGACAAGAATTTCACCATGGGTGTAATGGGCAAATACCTTCGCACCAGCGATCCTGAGCTTCTCTCCGAGAGCTACGAGATTTATGCCCAGAAATATCTGATGAAGGTCCCGCTCCCGACAGTCGAGGCGGTAAAATCTGTCTTGGAAGAGCTGGCCGACAGAAACCCCAAGGCGAAAGACCAGGACCCAAAAAGGTTTTTCGACGACAGCTTTGTGCGCCAATTAGAGACCGGCGGTTTTATCGACAACCTTTATCGGTAACTGCTCGGTTCTCCTTCGATCTTCCACAGGTAGATCGTATGGTCGTGAAAAAGATCGCCCTTTACCTTTTCTACTCTAAGCGGAGGCCAACCTTCTATAGAAAAATCATGGGAGACCACGCGTGAGCCCGGCCTTAACTGCTGCCAGAAAATAGGCCGCAGCTTTTTGTTAAACTCCGGCAGCATGTACAGGGTTACGACCGTCGCCGGGGAAACATCTACCATCAAGGCATCCTGCTCTCGAAACTCCACCAGATGTTCCACCTTTTCTTTCCAGGCATTGTCCCTTGAGCGCTTGACCAGGTCGGGATCAATCTCAATCCCGACACCCCTGGCGCCGTACTTTTTTGCCGCCCGGATGATGATCCTGCCGTCGCCGCTTCCCAGGTCGTAGATCACATCTCCCATTTTCACCTCGGCCAGCTCCAGCATTCGGTCCACCACTTCAGGAGGCGTAGGGATAAAGGGGACCTCACCGGCGGTCCAGACCGGCAGCGTGCAACCGCTGGTCAGAATGAGCAATAGGGGCAAGCTAACAAGAGCTCTCGACATCTTTTTCACCTTCTCCTGGTGTCGAATATTTGAAGATGGAGGATAGAGGATTGATCCTCGATTTTCAATCTTCGATCCTCAAATTTGAAAACGTGGCCTTGACAGCAGCCTGCCGTCTGCTATCTAGGGGCCATCTCATAAGGAGGAAAGCCATGACACTTTGGGACGATACCTTAACGGAGCGCGACAAACAGGTTTTTGCCAAGTCCGGCTTCGGCAAGCGGGCGGGATTCGGCCAGCGCCCTGCGGTTCTGGTGATCGACATGAACTACAACTTCGTCGGCGACCGCCCCGAGCCTATCCTTAAATCCATCGAGCGCTTTCGCAACAGTTGCGGCGAGGAGGGATGGGATGGGGTCTACCGCATCCGTGAGCTTCTGGAAGACGCGCGCAAGAAACGCCTCCCGACCTTTTACACAACTGCCCAGGAACGAGGGAACCCCATATCCTTTGGACGCTGGCACGGCAAGAACAGCCGCGGCATGGAAGATATGAGCGAGGAATGGACCAAGGGAAACGAGATTGTTGCTGAGATTGCCCCTCAAGCCGGGGACATCATTGTGCGCAAGCAGAAACCCAGCGCCTTTTTCGGCACGCCGCTGACAAGCATGCTCAACGAGGTCCACGCTGATAGCGTGCTGGTCACAGGCTGCACCACGAGCGGTTGCGTGCGGGCAAGCGTTATCGACGCCTTCTCTTTTAACTATCGCGTCTGCGTGGTGGAAGAGTGCGTCTTTGACCGCGGGCAAGCCTCGCATAAGATCAATCTCTTCGACATGAACGCCAAATACGCCGATGTCGTCTCGCTCCGCGAGGCGCAGGAATATATCAGAGGCCTGCCGGACAATCTCTACACACCGGGGTTATAATAAAGCTATGCCTGTTAAGCTCCGCCGCAAGTCTGTCCCAAAAAAGAAGGGAAGCCGGATACTAAAGCCCTTCACTGACGAATACATCCGAAGCATGGCTGGAATGGCTGGTACGAAGGGCAAGCTCCTTTAAATCTTCTCCCAAATCGTAGGATTCCCCCACCGAGAACGCCCCTGTAGGATGCAATTGAAGCGTCGTGCAATCCAATCTCGGGTGCCTTTGCAAAACCTAAAAAGCCAACGGCAGACTTGACCCCTTTAGACCCCTCAGAAAGGACTGGGTCATCCGGGAGGGATTGAAGATCCGGTCTTTCTCCTCCATCTTCACACTTCCGGGTCTTGAACTTCTGATATGTCTCCTCAAGAGCGTAAGAGTTTTTTTGTCGAAGATTTCG
>Ga0209514_10002109_pt1 | contig 31684 bp, 19 predicted proteins | sample Subgrocontami58m_FD_187452 | JGI IMG/M metagenome (GOLD analysis project Ga0209514, IMG submission 187452) | Subsurface groundwater microbial communities from S. Glens Falls, New York, USA - GMW37 contaminated, 5.8 m (SPAdes) (version 3) | ecosystem: Environmental > Aquatic > Deep subsurface >...
CCCCCGCCGCATCGAGCAGATCGAGGGCGACGTCTTCCAGCCGACGGTGAGACCGCACCTGCGCCGCTTTTTTCACGCAGGCGTCGAGTGCTGCGGGACCGTATCGCACCAGGTGGTGCAATCCGAAGCCCGGAGCCAGGCGGTCGAGCGTTTCCCGCGTCACCCGGGAGCTCAACGACGGCACGTTCATCGGCTCGAAGACCTCCGGGCACGCGAGCGCCGACTTCAGGGTTTCCCAGGCAGCGGGACTGGGGACCACGGGGATGCAGCGTACGCGGGCGTGGCCTGCCGCGAGATCGATCAGTCGGGCGGCAAGCCGCAGATCTTCGGGGGCGAGGCAATCGCGACGAAAGGGGAAAACGAGCACCGTGTCACCCATTGCGCCTACGCGCGCGACGAGGCCTTCCATCCTGCGCCGCCAGGAGTCGCGCGAGTCGAATTCGCAACATGCGAGGTCGAATTCGAGAATCGCAAGCCGTCGGGACCGCACACCCGCGTGGAGGTCGCCCTTCCCGAGTTGGGCCGCGAGGCACCAAAGGAGGGCATCCCTTCCGTAACCCGCGTGCGCCACGATCGCGGGGCCGCTGCGACGGTCCATCGAGAGGATGGCGATCATCCGCCCGACCTCCGATGCGCGACCCATCGGGGTCCACAGGAACCCGAACGAGGTCAGCCAGGTGAGGTCCGTCAGAAACCGATCGGTGGCGAGCCGCGTGGCTTGGGATCTCTGGACCCTTCGCGGCGCGGGCCTCAACCCCGCGGAGAGGACGCGGGCCAATGGAGACGGTTGCGCGGGCGGCAAGTCGGCGACGAGCTTCGTGAGTTGGGTCCACAGTCGTTCCGAAGAAACACCCACGAGCTCCCAGATCTCCGGATGGCTCGCCTCCAGCGTTTCCGCTACGGCCAGGAGCAGGTGCTCGGGACCGGTGAAGGGGTGCCGGAGGGACGTCGCATGCACGTGGGCGGCCGCGAGGAGTTCCGTGCTGCCTGCGTCCAGCGGCAGCCGGCCGGGCGGCACGATTCCCGCCGCGGGTCCGATCTTCTTCCGCAGGACCGGGCGCAGCCCCGCGACATCGTCGCTGCGAGTCGAACACCACGCTCGGACCGCGCCCTCGGGATGATGCAGCAAGGCGAGGAGCACATGGCAGGGCTCGACCGCCGCGTAGCCGAGAAGCCGCGCTTCCTGCTGCGCCCGATCGAGCACCCGACGAGCGGATGCGGTGAAGCGAAATCCCATACTGGACCGACCGACAGCTTTGAAGTCATGCGCTTGCCGCGGGCGCCCGGCGTGCCTCGAGCCATCCTACAGCAGCGCGGCTCACCATTGTCCCTTCAACCACCCAGACCGTACGTTTTCCCGTCGGCTCGGATCGTGGTCCCCGCAGAAGCGCCTCACCGGCCCGCCCCTCCCGTCCGCACCAGGTCGATCAGCTCCTCGATGGACAGCTTCGCCGCCTGGTCCGCGCCCTCGAGGATCCCCGCAACTAGGTCGCGCTTGTCGGCGTGAAGCGCGACGATACGGTCCTCGATGGTGTCGACGGCGATCAGCCGGTAGACGATCACCGGCCGGGTCTGCCCGATCCGGTGCGCGCGGTCGGTCGCCTGGTCCTCGACCGCGGGATTCCACCACGGATCGAGGTGGATCACGTAGTCGGCGGCCGTGAGGTTCAGCCCGGTGCCGCCGGCTTTCAGGGAGATCAGGAACAGCTCCGCCTCGCCGCGCTGGAACGCATCCACCCGCTCGCGTCGCTGCCGCTGCGGGGTATCGCCGTCGAGATACAGGTACCGGATGCCGCGCCCATCTAGCTCCCGGCGCACCAGCCCCAGGTGGCGCGTGAACTGGCTGAAGACCAGCGCCCGGTGTCCGCCCGCGATCAGCTCCTCGGCGGTCTCGAGGAACAAGCGCATCTTGGTCGACCCGACTTCCAGGTCCGGATACACCAGCTTCGGGTTGCAGGCGAGCTGCCGCAGCTCGGTGATCGCGGCCAGCGCCTGGAAGCGCCGGTCGCTCTCGGCGAGGCCGCGGCCCTGTTCGAGCCGGTCCGCGGCGCGCAGACGCGCGGCGTCGTAGAGCTCGCGCTCCTCCGGGGAAAGCTCGGCCGCCAGCGGAATCTCGGTGCGCGCCGGCAGCTCGTGCAGCACCTCGGCCTTGGTCCGGCGCAGCAGGAAGGGGCGGATGAGCTGCGCCAGCTCGGTCCGGGGCGCCGGGTCGTCGCCGCGGGTGATCGGGCCGACGAAGCGCTGCTGGAAGCGCTCCCGGCTGCCGAGAAGTCCCGGGCAGACCGCGCGGAAAAGACTCCAGAGGTCTCCCAGCCGGTTCTCGACCGGCGTGCCGGTGAGGGCGAGGCGCCACGGCGCGCGCAGCGCGCGCACCGCCTGGGCGGTCTTGGTGTGGCTGTTCTTGAGCATCTGCGCCTCGTCGAGGACGAGCGTGTGCCACGGGATCGCGTGCAGCCGCTCGGCGTCGCGCAGCACCATGCCGTAGCTCGCAATCACGAGATCGCCCGGCCCGTGGCCGCCCTGCGCGCGCCCGGAGTCGCGATAGAGCACCGGCTGGAGCATGGGACAGAAGCGCCGCGCCTCCCGCTCCCAGTTGAACTCCACCGAGCTGGGGCACACGATGAGCGCCGGTCCGTCCGCCGCGCGCGCGACGAGAGCCGCCAGGGTCTGGACCGTCTTGCCGAGCCCCATGTCGTCCGCGAGCACGCCGCCGACGCCCCATGCGGCGAGGCGGCACAGCCAGCGATAGCCTTCCAACTGGTACTCGCGCAGCTCTGCGTGCAGCCCGGCGGGAGGATCGGGGGCCAGGTGCATGGCTTCGTCGAAGCGGCCGAGGAGCTCGTTCCAGGCCCGGCAGGCCTGGACGGTGCCGGCTTCGCGTAGCCACTCCGCGAGGGCGGGAGCCGCGGTGCGGTCGACCTGAACGCGGGCGGTGCCCGCCGGCCCCGATTGCGCCAGGCTGCGCAGACGCGCGGCGAGGAAGTCGGAAATCTTCAGCCACTTGCCGTCGCCGATCGGGACGTACTTGCGGCCCGCGCGCAGGCGGTCGAGGATGCGCGCGAGCGAGACCAGCACGCCGTCGACGTCGATCGAACCGTCCACGCCGAAGGCGTCGCCGTCCTCGGAGATGGTGACGCGCAGTCGATCGATCCCGACGACCCGCACCGTGGGCAGCCCGCTCACGCCCGCGGGCCATTCCACCACGAGGCCCTCGCGCGGGCGTGGGCGAAGCGACTCGACGAGGTCGAGCGCGGTCTCGTCGTCGAGGATGCGCCAGTCCCAGGGGGTTTGCTCGGGATAACGGTCGAGGCCGAGGCTGTCGCGCAGCCCGCGGGCGCGTTCGGCTTCGGCAGCCAGGTCACGGCGGGCGAAAAGGCGCCGGTGCTCGACCACGGCGCGCACCTCGCTCGGCCCGTCGCCGGGCCGGAAGACGCAGGCCTCGCTCGGCAGCGGGCGCACCCGCATGGCGATCGCCAGTCCCTGGCCGCGCTCGGGCGTGAGGCGCAGCAGGATGCGGCCGTCGGCTTCGGCTTCATCCCCCTGCAAGGCGGGAGGCAGGTCAATCGGGAGGACGCCGGAAAGCAGGGGAATCCGCGCCAGGAGGGCCTCAGCGGCTTCGGGGGGAATGACGCGCGCGCCGATGTGCAACTCCTGCAGGAGGGTCACGGCGAGGGGAGTGGCGCGGCCGAGGACGACCCGTCCCCCGTCGCGATCAACCAGGACGAGCCCGCGCGAGTGCAGGTAGGCGGCGGCTCCGCGCCCGCCGACGAGCCCGCCCGCGGCGGGGAGAAGGCCGATGGCGCCTGACGCGCCGACCTCGACGCGCAGGCGAAGATCGTCGGCGTCGATGCGCACGGGGCGGTCGCCTTCGTCGTCCCAGAAGACGTAGGGGTGGCGCACCAGGCACTCGAGCAATTCGAAGAGGTCGAAGCGGGCGGAGGCGGCGCCGGCGAGGGGGATGAGCCGGCGTGCGGCGGCCTGGTCGGCGGGCAGGAGCCAGGGCTCCGCGCCGCGCTCGATTGCGTGGGGCAGGATCGGGCGCCCGCGGGTCCAGCCTTCGCGGGTGGGTTTCTGGGCCCAGGGCGTGATGCGCGGGGATGCCGGGTCGATCCAGATGCGCCACGCGATCCGGCCCGCGGGGGGCTCCGCGGCACCGGGCGCAGAGGCGGACTGAAGCAGCGCGTCGAGGCGGCGGAAGACGGATGTCCACTCGCCGGGGGAGGAAGCGGGAGCGGCGGGCGACCCACGGGCGGGCTCTGGTGCGGGATCAGCCGGGCGGGCGGTTTCGCGGACCGCGGGTGCACATGAATCGCCGGAACTGGAAGGCGCCGGGACGCCATGCACGACGGCGGTCGCCATGTCGCCGGAACTGGAAGGCGCCGGGGTGCCGTGCACGGCCGCCGTCGCCGCATCGCCGGGACTGGAAGGCGCGGGGACGCCATGTACGGTCGCGGTCGCCGCCTCGCCGGAACTGGAATGCGCCGGGACGCCACGAACGGCGGCGGTCGCCGTCTCGCCGGAACTGGAGGGCGCGGGGGATGAGGCTTCGGGGTCGGAGGATGGGGGCGTCGCGGGCTCGGTGTGGGCCGGAGCGCCTCGGGTGGGCGCCGCGAGCGATGCGGCATCTGCGTGCCCGGTCGCGGAAGCGGCTTCGGCCATGTTGGAAGGCGAAGCGGCAGCGGTCGAGAGTGCTCGGGCCGCCAGAGCGGCCTCGGCCGGCGGCGGCACGGCGGGCGGCGCGACCGCGACGAAGCACGCGGCGCCGTCGGAGACCGCAATGCGAATCCCCGGGTCGGCGGTCATGGCGGGGGCGAGAGGTCCGACCGGCCTGCCGCACAGGCTGTCGAGGCAGGCGGCGACGACGTGGAGGAATTGGCGCGGTGCGGTGACGGTGCCGGGCGGCGGATCTTCGAGCATCTCACGGAGGGCGCGATGGAGCATCTCTTCGTGCGCGCGGCGTTCGGGTGGCGACGCCTCGCGATGGGGGGCGAGGCAGTAGGTCTTCGTGTCGAAGTCGAAGCAGGTGACGAGAAACTCCTCGCCGAAGCCTGCAGCATCGGGCAGGCGGAAGGCGGGGACGGCGACCGGGTCGCCGGGCTCTGCGAGGAAGGCATCGGCGCGAGCCGGACCGTAGAGGCGCAGGCACATCTCGACAAGCGCGCGCGGGGCTTGGATGCGCCGAGGCTCGAGCGGGCGGCCGTCGAACCACTCCAGCCGGAGCGACCCGGGTTCGGTGGCGGAATCGACGAAGGGGAGGAAGCGGTGGCCGGGGATGAAGACGTTCTGCTCGCGCTCGAACGACGTGAGCCGCACGAGGAAGCGACACAGGCCGGCGAGGACGCGCGCGGAATAGAATCGCCCGGCGACGCAGGCCAGGTCGGGGTCGGCGGCGAGCAGTGCGGAGGTCGGTCGCGTTTCGCTCGGGCCGGCCCCGGCGGCTGACGCGGCGGCGATCGCGTCTTCGACCGTGAAGGACGAAGCCTGGGCCGGCGCCCAGGTGCGCAGGAAGCGCGACGCGGCTTCGGCGGGGCGGCGGAAGGTGACGGGAGGGTGAGGCTGGTCTTCGTCGGCCGGCATGGCGGGAATCTAGCACGTCGCCGGGAGGGGAGCAAAGGAGGAATGCATGGGCGATGATGGACCCAGCCGATTCGGCGAGGCCGCAATGCGTGCGGCGGCGCCGGTGCGGCCATTCCGTCGCGCCGCAGCGCGTTGGCGGCGACGGAATCGCCGCTGGGAGCGTGGCGCTCGAATGAAGCCGGAGCGGTCCCGGCGCCGGCCAGTCCGACTCGCATGTCCTCGCGTTCGCGCGCAATCCGTTGGACCCCTGCGTTCACGCCGGGTACCCTGAAGACATGCTGATTTGGCTTTTCCTGCTGTTCACGATCGTCCCGGTGATCGAGATCGCGCTCCTCATCAAGCTCGGGGGCTGGCTCGGGGTCCTGCCCACCGTGGCGATGGTGGTGGGCACCGGCGCGCTCGGCGCGTGGCTCGCGCGCCAGCAGGGGTTGAAGGCGCTGCGTGCCGTGCAGTCCGAGATGGCTTCCGGGCGCATGCCGGCGGATGCGCTGCTCGAGGGGATTCTCGTCCTCTTGGGAGCGGTCCTCCTCATCACGCCCGGAGTGCTCACCGACCTGATGGGCCTGGCATTGCTGATCCCCCCGATCCGCCGCGTGGTGTGCGTGCTTCTGCGCGCGTGGGCGATGAAGCGCGTGCGCATGGTGACGATCTCGCCGGGCGGAATCGGTGTGGGCTTCGGCGATCCCGGCGGCCCGGGCGGCCCACGAGCCGGAAGCCCCGCTGGGACGTTCACCCCGCACACGGTCCTGGAGGGCGAGGTCGTCCGCCGCACGGAGCCGCCGATGGATGCCGAGCATCGAGAGCGGCCGCCGGGGTCAAGCTCGTGAGCTGCCGCGCAACGGCGCCGTTACTTGGCATTCTGGCTCATATACGCCTCGATCCGATCTTCACCCGGATCTCGTCGCTCCAGTCGTAGGCGGTCATCTCCACGTCCTCTCGTCCGGCGATGCACCGTCCTTGCCCCCTTCCCCGCGATGCCGTAGACTCCCGCGTATCGACCGCGAGAGGGGTGAGAAATGACGCAACACGCACGCACGCTGGGGGAGCTCCGCGCTTCAGGCTGGCGCGGCGGTACGGTAAAAGACGAGTTGCGCCGCAACCTGACCCAGCGGCTGCGCGACGGCTTGCAGCTGTTCCCGGGCATCGTCGGCTTCGAGCTCACGGTGATCCCGCAGATCCAGAACGCGATTCTGGCGCGGCACGACTTCATCCTGCTCGGCCTGCGCGGCCAGGCCAAGACCCGGGTCCTGCGCGCGCTCAAGGACCTGCTCGATGAGCGCATCCCCGCGGTGCTCGGCTGCCAGATCCACGACGACCCGCTCGCCCCGGTCTGCCGCGCCTGCCGCAGGCGATTGGCCGAGTCCGGCGACGCGCTCGAGATCGAGTGGCTCGGGCGCGACGAGCGCTATCGCGAGAAGCTCGCCACCCCCGACGTCACCATGGCCGACCTCATCGGCGACATCGACCCGATCAAGGCCGCCACCGAAAAGCGCTTCTACTCCGACGAGGAGATCATCCACTTCGGGATCGTCCCGCGCACCAACCGCGGCATCTTCGCCATCAACGAGCTGCCCGACCTGTCCCCGCGCATCCAGGTCGGCCTGCTCAACATCCTCGAGGAGCGCGACCTGCAGATCCGCGGCTTCCCCGTGCGCATTCCCCTCGATATCCTCCTCGTCTTCTCGGCCAACCCCGAAGACTACACCAATCGCGGCAACATCATCACCCCGCTCAAGGACCGGCTCGACTCGCAGATTCTCACCCACTACCCGGCCAGCATCGAGGCGGGCATGCAGATCACCGCCCAGGAAGCCTGGGTCGAGCGCGGCGGAACCCGGCTGCGACTGCCCGCCCTGATGCGCGAAGTCGTCGAAGAGGTCGCCGTCCAGGCGCGCAAGAGCGAGTTCGTGGACCAGGCCTCCGGGGTGAGCGCGCGCATGGCGATCAGCGCTCTCGAGGCGCTCGCCAGCAACATGGAACGCCGCGCCCTCGTCACCGGTGACAATGAGGCTTGGCCGCGGATGTGCGACCTGGATGCCATGGTCCCGGCGCTCTCGGGGAAGATCGAGCTGGTCTACGAAGGGGAACAGGAAGGCGTGCTCGCGGTCGCCCGCAAGATCGTCCGGCAGGCGGTGGCGGCGGTCTTCGCGCGCAAGTATCCCGACGCAGTGAAAAGCCCCGCGATCCCGGGCGGCGCAGGCGGCCGCAAGTCCCAGAGCAAGCAGGTCAAGACCCCCGAGACCGCCTCGCCCTACCAGCCCGTCCTCGACTGGTTCGGCGGCGGCAACACCGTCGAACTCGCCGACGGCCTGCCCCAGCGGGAGTACGTTGCGCGCCTCGAGCGCGTGCCGCGGCTGCGCGATCTCGCCGCCGCCCACGCGGCCGCATGCGCCGCCGGACCCAGCGGAATCGGACCGGCGCAGCCGAGCGGCGCACCCTCAGGTCCCAGCGGCCCCGGCGCGGCGCATCCGACCGGCGCACCCACAGCTCCCGGCGCTACCGGCGCGGCGCGGCCGAGAGGCGGACCCGCCGGCCCGTCCGGGGCCGGCCCGGCTGCCGCGCACGCCATCGAGCCTGCGGAAGTGGCGCTCCATATGGAATTCCTGCTCGAGGGGCTGCACCAGAATTCGCTGCTCGCCAAAGTGGATCTCGACTCCGGCACGTCCTATCGGGACATGCTCAAGGAGATGTTCGAGCAGATGGTTCAGACCACGGAGGATTGACCCACCCGGCGCGGTCCGATTCGGTTGGAGTACTCGCGGCCGGCCGACACGGCTCGGGGGAAACAGACGTGCGCGTGCGCTACGAACGCTGGGACGACGATCTGGCACGACGCCCGCGCGACCGCGCGACGCTGCTGCGGCTGTTCCACTACCTCGTCCTGCGCACGGGCGGAGACGTCGAGGCGGCGTTGCGCGCGTTGCGCGAGATGCAGCGCCTGGGCTACCTGGGCGCTGCCTTCAACCTCGACGAGTTCCGCCGGGAGCTCGAAGAAGGCGATGTGGTCCGGCGCGAGGCGGATGGGTACCACCTGACCCACCGGGGTGAACGGGCGATCCGGCGCGACGCCCTCGATCGAGTCTTTTCCTCGCTGCGCCGCGCGGGTCCGGGCGAGCACCGCACCGCCGACGCCGGCAGCGGGGGAGAGCTCCTCGCCGAGACTCGGCCCTACGAGTTCGGCGACGAGCCGGCGCGGATCGACAGCCGCCAGACCCTCAAGAACGCACTCCGCCGCGGCGGGATCGAAGACTTCACCCTGGCGGAACCGGACTTCGAGGTGCATGAAACCGAGCACCACACCTCGTGCGCCACCGTGCTGCTCCTCGACATCAGCCACAGCATGGTCCTCTACGGCGAAGACCGGTTCACGCCGGCCAAGCGCGTGGCCCTCGCCCTGGCGGAGTTGATCACCACGCGCTATCCGAAGGACAGCCTGGACGTGGTCCTGTTCGGAGACGAGGCCATCGAGGTCCCGCTCTCGAAAATCGTCTACGCCGAGGTGGGCCCGTACCACACCAATACCAAGGCCGGGCTGCGGATGGCTCAGGGGATCCTCCGGCGCAAGAAGCACGCGAACAAGCAGATTTTCATGGTTACCGACGGCAAGCCTTCGGCCATCGTCGAGAGCGGCCGGATCTACAAGAACCCGATCGGGCTCGATCCGCGCATCATCCAGCAGACCCTGCAGGAAGCCGCCGCTTGCCGGCGAAATCGGATCGTGATCACGACCTTCATGGTGGCGCGCGACGCGCACCTGGTCGAGTTCGTGGACCAATTGACACGGATCAACCGTGGGCGCGCCTACTACTCGTCGCTGCAGAGCCTGGGGGAGTTTCTTTTCGTGGACTATTTACAGAACCGCCGGCGGCGGGTGCATGGATAGAGTGGGACGCGAGATGGCTCGTCGGGAGGCTGAGGATCGTCCCCGACGGAGGGCGGGTCCGGAACGGGCGCAGCCCGGGATCGGAGAGCGACGGTGAACCAGCAAGCGCGAAGCCGCGGCCGTGCCGGTCACGTGACGAGCGAGGGGATGCTCACCAACTCGGTGGTGGCGGTGCTGGCGGTCGCGGTGATGGGCGGGCTGCTGTACAAGCTGCTTGGCCTGTGGAGCTCGGCGCTCGGCGGCATCGACTCCGGGGCTCCAGGCGCGGAGACTTCGCGCCAGATCGACCCGCGCGACCTGGTGCGGGCGATCGAAGAGACGGACCCGGCGGTGGCGAAGATCCTGCGGCAGTACCCGTTCCAGGCGGTACAGCAGCGGCTGGAGTTCCTCGGCGATTACGTGAGCGTGCGGATCACGGTCAAGGAGGCGCCGCCGCCGAACGTGTTCGTCGCCGCCTACGAGCGAAACGGGAAGGCGTTCGTGATGACCGGGACCGGGACCCAGTGGGACCCCCTGCGCGTGGACCTCAAGCTCAAGGTCGATGTCGATCGGACTGCGCTCGACCTGGCACTCTGGTACCTGCGGGCGCGCGAGCCGGACCTGGTGCCGATCCGGCGCCGCGAGGAAGTGCCCTTCCTGTCGCGGTTGAGCGATGACGACGCCGCGCGGCTGCGGGACGGGTTGAAGCCGCCTTTGGTGTCCGCGCTGAGCGAAGGCTGGGAGGTGTCCGCGGTCGCGATGCGGGGCACCGTCCTGCGGCGGTATCTCGTGCGCGTAGCACCCGACGCGAAGATGGACGTGCAGGGCGAAGACTGGATCGTAGCGCCCGACTGGAGCAAGTAACGGTTCGTCCCCTCCGGCGCCCGGTTTGCGGTGGAACCGCGCTGTGTGATACCGAAGGTCCTCACCCACCGGCCAGGGGGATCTCCCAAGCTGCGTTCGGGCACGACTCGCGTTGAGAGGGGGTCAGGTTTGTGGTCGAGCTGCGCTCACTTCCCCTGGAAGCGCGCCTGGATGCGCAGCATGATCTTCAGCCAGTCGCGTTCGCCGGCGTCGAGCATCTCGGACGTGGCGGTGAGCATGTCGCGCTGCCTGGCGCCTTCGACGCCGGGGAGGATGCGCTTGATGACCGGCGAGGCCGACTCCGGGGCGACGCGGATGAGGGACAGGAGCATCAAGCCGCGCTGATCGTCATTCTTCTCGCGGGTGATCGCGGATTCGAGGGCGGCGACCACTTCCTCCTTGTGCCCGAGGGGGGCGAGGATGGCGAGGGACTCGACCGCCTTGCGGCGGACCCGGTCGTCGGGCTCGTCGTGGATGACGCGGAGGAGGACCGCGACGTTTTCGGGGGACTCGGCGGAGCGGAGGGCTTCGAGGGCGGCCAGGCGGGCGTCGACCGCGTCGTCGCCGACCGCGCCGGCGATCTCGCGCAGGGCCGCGGCGACGTCGGGGCGGTCGGAGAAGCGCTGGAGCAACTGCGCGGCCTGCTGGCGTAGCGCGCCGTCGCGCTCCCAGCGCAGGAGGGTGATCGAGAGCGCGACATCGCCCTGCGAGAGCAGCGAAAGCACCCCGGCGTCCTTGCGCAGGGCCTGGTTCAGCAGGCCGAGCGCCGCGAGCTTGTGGGCGCGGTCGGGGTGGGTGCGGAAGAGCGCGAGCACCCGCGCGCGCACGCGCGCATCGCCGAGCACGGCGTCATTCTTCGTCGCGTCGGCGAGGGCCTGCACCACGCGCGGGTCGGTCTCGCTCTCAAGCAGCGCGAGCGCCTCGAGCGCAGCCTCCGGATTGGCTCCGACGAGTTGGCGCAGGATGCCGGAGAGGCGCTTGACTTCGGCATCGTCGCCCGCCGCGCACGCATCGCGAAGCGCCGCCACCGCATCCTGGAGCGTCGCGGGCGTCCCGGGCGCGGGCTTGGGCTTCGCGGCCTCGGGCGCGATCACCGCCGGCGCCAGGGCCGCACTGGATTCGAGCTCCTGAACGCGCGCCGCCAGGCGACGGTTCTCGTTGAGCAGGCGCTGCGCCTCGGGTTCGGGGATCGGCTCGAGGTCGGGGGAGGCGGGGCAGGCGGCGGGCTTCGGATCCTCGCGGCGGGCCTGGGAGGACCCCGCGGGGGCACTGGGCTCCGAGCGCCCGACCAGCAACCCTGCCGCGAAAGCCGCAGCGAGACCGGCCGCGTAAAGGATGGGTGCAGCCCGCGAGGAAGATGCGGCCGGGGTCATCGGGCTTTCCCACTTGGAGAAGGAGGTTTCCCGGGGAGGATTCGAACCTCCAATGAGGGAACCAAAATCCCTTGTGTTACCGATTACACCACCGGGAAACGGCGGAAGACGCATGGTAGCGCGGGACGGCGGGCGGGACAATCCATTTCTCCGAGGCGGGGGGCGCGAGGGCGATCGCGGGGCCGCTGGTCACTTTCCGGCCTCGGGCGTCTTCTCCTCGCCCGAGGTGCGCACGGCGACAGCGGGGGATTCCGGTGTGAGGACAGCGCTGCCCTCGCGCGCCGGCCCGGGGCCGGGGGCCGTCATCGGAAAGCCGATCCCGCGGAGGTCGATCGCGGGTGTAGGAATCATTCCGACGGCGATGCCGATTGCGGCGAGCAGGCTGCCTGCCAGGAGGAGGCTGCCGGCGAGGCGGTAAACGAACGAGAGAAAGGCCAGGCCGGCGTAACGGCGTCCGCCGGGCTCGCGCCGGGTGTTGCGGGCGATCTCGACCCAAACCTCGAGGATCTCGGCGCGCGAGAGGAGCAGGAAGAAGAGGATCGTCCCGCCGACCAGCACGATCGTGGCGTTCACCCAGGCGTGGCCGACGGTGGCGATGGGCATGGACCCGCTCCCGAGATGCGCAAGCTCCCGAAGATTCTATCGGCGATCGGCCGGGAGAACTTGCGCGGCGATCGGGACTCGACGGAGGTCGCTCGTCGCCGGGCTCGGCAGGAAGCCGGCCGCTCACAGGACCCAGCGGAGGCACTCGAAGGCTTCGGCCGCGCGAATCGAGATCTCCCGGCCGCGGGTCTCGGCGAGGAGGCGGAGGGTATCTTCGCCCGACTGGTGCGGGGAGGGCCGCATCTGGGAGCGGTGGCAGCGATAGGCGCGCAGCTTGAGCTCCAGCACGTGCGAGATGTCGACATACAGATTCGGGCGGAACGGGTACGCGCCCCATGCGAGCTGCGGAGCGTCGGCGACGAGGACGACGCTCTGGAACGGCTTGAAGGAGGCGAGGTGGGGCCGGCAGGCGGCGATTCCGGCGTGGAAGACCGCTTCGTGATCCTGGTTGTAGCTCGGGGCGGGGAGGACGATCATGGTCGGGAGCACTTTGGATGTGGCCAGACGCGCCTCGCGCTCGATCAGGCTGACCAGGTCGATGCGCGGGAGGGTGTCGAGCCGCAAGGTGAGTCCGGGATCGTTGTAGACGACTTCGAAGTCGTCGACCCGGAGGACCTTCATCGCGTCGGCGAGTTCGTCGATGCGGGTCGCGCCCGCGACCGAGTGCTTCGTGCCGTCCCAGTGCCGGAGGTCGCCGACGGAAAAGACCAGGACGAAGGCCGAGCCGCCTGCGGCTTTCACCCGGGCGATCAGTCCGCCCGCTCCGATGGTTTCGTCGTCCGCGTGTGGCGCGAGCACGAGCAGTCGCTGGCGGGAAAGGGTGTCGTCGATCAGGGCGCGTTTGCGGGGCATCGGGTCTCCCTCGGCCAATCTGCCGACTGCGGCGGTTCCGGGGCGGGTCGTCCGTCCGATCCAGCGGGTCGGCCGGGCGCCTGGGCGAAGGTCTCACTCCCCGGCGCGCATCGCTCCGGGTCACGCTCGCGTCGTCCCTGGCTTCGGTCCAGACGATAGGGCGGGCGCCTGTGGTCGGGATTCGGTGCCCGCACATGATATCGGTTGGGGGAAGCGCGGTACAGAATGGAGAAGATGGGGCGGGTGGGCTGCGAGGAACGTGATAGACTGGCCGCGCGGGAGGAGGTGCCGCGGGAGATGAGAACCCTGCCTCGGACGATCGGTGCGGTCGCGCTCGCGGGTGCGGTCGTGTGCGGCGCCTGCGGTGCGGCGTGGACGGACCCGCACCGGGTGAACGGAGACCCGGACGATTGGGTAGAGCCGATCGCGCACGATGTGACCGGAGACTCGCGCGGGCCGGTGGGGAGCGACATCCTCAGCGCGAGCGTGGTCGACTCTGCCGATGATCTGGACGTGACGATCCGGGTGGCCGGCGGGCCGAACCTGAGTCCCTCGGTGATCACGTACTCCGTGGATTTCTCCTTGGGCGCCGACTTCTACAATAAGCGGCTGATCGCCTGGGGCGACGGGAGCGAGCTGAGCGGGATGATCCTGTACGTCTGGGAGTCCCGCACCTCCGGCGCGGAGGCCCACGCCGCGAACGGCGCGCGGGCCGCCGCCGGGTCGGTCGTGGAGTTCTGCATCCCCTTCGCGCTGCTGGGGGGCCGATTCCAGGAAACGGTGTGGATGAAAGTGAGCACGTGCGACCACGCCACGGGAAATCCGATCGACGACCTCCAGTTCCAGTACCGGCTGAGCGGAGCCCCACCTGCGGGCGGCGCCGTGTCGAACTCCAGGGAACCGTCCGCCGGAAGCGCCACGCCAAAGGACGCGATCTCCGTGGACGGCGACGGGGGCGACTGGACCAACGGCGGGCGCTTCGCAGACGATTGGACTTTCGCAGACGATCCGATGGACGGTATGGGTCCGGTCGGCACCGAGATTGTCTCCGTTGGGATCACCGAGGATCGTGCGCGAGTGTACTTCCTGATCGAGCTGCGCGACCGGCCGAGCGTGGCGCCCGACGTGGTGGAGTATCGGATCGAATTCGGCTTCGGCGCCGGCGAATGCGCGCTTGGACTGTCCGGTGACGGCCATGCGCTGGCTCGGGTTCGGTGCAGTGGCCTGGCCGGCGAGATCGACGGAGCCGGTGGTTGGGTCCCAGAGACGATTCCGGCGAGAGCGACGGGGTCGGGGCCAGGAACCTCTCTGCCTGAATCCGCGAAACCGGGCGGGGCGGCGGATCCGGGCGGGGCGGCGGATTTGCGGGGGACTCGGCCGGAGGTTGCCGCGGGCATTCTGGCGGCGGCCGGTCGCGTCGTCGAAGTCGGCGTTCCGGTCCGGCATTTCCGGGGCAACCGGGAAGGCGGCCAGTGGTTTCGCATTTCGGCGGTCGACCTTCGGACCGGACGGCGTTTCGACGAGGTCTCGTTCCGGCACGAGGTCCGGTCCATCCGGGATCTTCCGTCTGGCGAAGGGGACTCCGGGACCGCTGCGCCGGAAGCAGAGGGGAAGTAGGGTCAGGTCGAGCCACGGCGATCGAGCGTTTCCCGGTAGACGGCTTCGATCCGGTCGGCCATCTGCGAGACGGTGAATCGTCGGGCGACCTGGGTTTGCGCGACCCGGGCCCGGTCGGCGGCGGCGGCCGGATCCTCCAGCACGGCCAGGATCGCGGACGCCAGGGCCGTCGGGTCCGCCGGAGGCACGAGAAGCCCCGTAGCGCCGTGCTCGACGACTTCGGGAACCCCGCCGACCGCGGTGGCGACCACGGGGCAGCCGCACGCCATCGCCTCGAGGATCGCGAGGCCGAAGGCTTCGTAGTGCGAGGCTTGGACCAGCAGGTCCAAGGCGGCATACACGTCGCGCACGTCGGCCCGCGATCCGAGGAAGCGGACCCGCCCGGCGAGCGGCGGGGCGGCGGCCAACTGCTCCAGAAAGGGGCGGAGCGGACCGTCACCGACCACCGCGAGGCGGGCGTCCGGCCGGGCCCGGGCGACGGCGGCGAAGGCTTCAAAGGCCACCGTGTGCCCCTTCTCGCCCGCCAGTCGGCCGACGAGCCCGACCCAGGGGCCGGGAGGAAGTCCGACGCGGACGCGGGCGGCCGGTCGATCCATGACCGGCTGCGTCAGCCAGTGATCGGAGACGCCGTTGGGGACGACGACGAGGCGATCGGGGAGCGCGAGACGCAGCCGGATCAGGGCCGCGCGCTCGCTTCCGGTGAGAGCGATGGTGCGGTGGGCGATCCGGCTCGAGAGCCGTTCGATGACGTAGAACAGAGCGCGCATTGCGGGCTGGTCGGAGACTCCCGGGATTCTCGCGTTTTCTTCGAACACATGACCGTGAGGGGAGTGAACCACGACGGGGACTCCGCTTGCGCGGGCGATCCAACGGCCGAGGACGCCGGCCTTCGAGGTGTGCGAGTGGACCACGTCGAAGCGTCGCCGCGCAAGGGTGCGATGGAGGGTTGCCGCGGCGAGGAGGTCGCGCAGGGGGTCAGCGTCACGGACGAGGTCGGGGAGGATCTCCAGGGCGATACCGGCCGCGCGGACCTCGGCCTCGAGAGTTCCTTCGGGTCCGAAGGACGGTCCGGAAACGAGCAGGAGGTCGTGGCCGCGGGCGGCGAGCGCCCGGGACAGAGCCAGCACGTGGGTGGCAGCTCCACCTCGGACCAGCCGGGTAATGATCTCGAGGATTCTCATCGCTGGCGGCGGCGGCCGGCGAGCGGGTCGGGAGGGCAGAGGAGCGGTGAGAGCATCATGCTCGGCGGCAATTTGCGGTGATCCACTTGTCCAACTCGCGCGCGAGTTCGTCTCCGCTCGGGAATCGGCGGGTCGGATCCTTGTCCAGGCAGCGCATGGCGATCGCTTCGAGTTCGGGTGAAACGTGGGCGGGGTAGGGGAGAGCGGAAGGAGGGACGATGCGGCTCTTTACGATCTCGTCGAAGAGTTCATCCACGTCCACGGACTGGAAGGGCGGTTGGCCGGCCAGCACTTCGTAGAGGATGATGCCGATTCCCCACACATCCGCTTCGGGGCCGACGAGCATGCTGTCGGCTTCGACCTGCTCCGGCGACATGTACTTGGGGGTGCCGATCTGCATGCCGGGCTCGGTGAGGAAAAGGTCGGCATCGGCGGGAAAGGTCCCCCGGGCGTCCGGTCCAGCGGCGATGCCCGCGAACCGGGCCACGCCGAAGTCGGACAGGAAGGCGGTGCGGTTCTTGTCGAGGAAGATGTTGGAGGGCTTGACGTCGCGGTGGACGATGCCTTGCCGGTGTGCCGCGCCGAGCGCCGAGGAAATGTCATGGAGGATCCGGATCAGGTCAGGAAGCTCCAGCAGGTCGAGTTCTTCGGCGAGGGAGACGCCCTCGACGAGGTCCATGGTGTAGTAGGGGATGTCGCCCTCGATGCCGACATCGTGGATCTTGATGACGTGGGCGTGCTCGATCCGGGCGGCCAGCACGGCCTCGTCCACGAAGCGCATGGAGAGCTCGGCGTCGAGGAAGCCCGCGGGGATCACCTTGATGGCGACGTCTTTCCCGACCACCGGATCGTGCGCCCGGTAGACGGTGCCCATCCCGCCGGTGGCCAGATGGCGAAGAATGGAGTACCGGCCGAATTTCTGGCCTTCGCGGAGAATGTCGTCCTCCTCTTTTCCGGCCTCGCCTTCCTTGCAGAAGGGGCAGACGGTGGCTTCCTCGGCAATCCAATACCCGCAGTTGGGGCATGTGGAGTTGGCGGGGAAAATGCGACGATCCATGCGGGCAGGCCAAGACCGGAAAAGGACGGCGAAATCCACCCTGAGTCGCCTGACTCTATCAACCACGCGATTGGGAGTCAACCAGCCTCCACATGCCACATGCCACATGCCTGCGCCCGCGCACATGGCAACCCGGCCGGCGCCTGAGCCGAGGACGGAATCAGAATCAAGGCGATACCGCCCCGCCCTATCGCAGATTCCTCACCGCTGCACTCACGATCCGCCGTGTTGCTCGGCGAACGCCTCGACCGTCTGCGACCGACGCTGCGACGGCAGACCCACTCAGGCGGGCCTGAGCCTCGTCGCGGCCCGAGGCCGCACCGAGTCCGACAGCGCGGATCTCCTTCGCGAGTGGTCGCGCTCGGGGGGTGGGGCCAATTGATGCCGGGCCTCCCAACGCGCCCGAGCGATCACGAACGAGCGAAGGTGACTGCGCTTGGTCCCGGCGATCTTCTGAGCCGACTCCAGCGCCTGATACACCTGCACGCGATTCCACAGCGTGAGGGGAACCTCGAAGTCCCGGCCGACGGGGTTCCCCTCCCGCGACACCCACTGAAGCGGAAGTCGGGCCTGGCGCGATAGCCCTTCGAACAGCTCGCGGTCTTCGGAGTCCGAGAAGTCGTACAGCAGGCCGAAGGAGGTGCCCAGGTCGTCCGGAATGAGAAACACCGTGGTGCTCAGGAGCGGAAACCCTCCCTCATCGAAGGTCTGAACCTCGACATGAGCCGCAGGGTGAGCGTCCTGGGTCCGCACCTCGCCCCACTCGGGGCGCGGGCGCACGATCAGCCCTGATTCCCTCCCGCCGCGCCGAGGCAGCCAGACCGGTGCGACACCTTCCGAGACCACACGCGCACGAGTCAGTGCGCCCCATGGAATGCCCAAGCCGGCGTGCTTCCGATGTCCGCTCGAGAACAGGGACCCCTGAACCCAGCGGGATTTGGCAACTAGATGGGACATGGATTTCACACCTAACAGATACCGAACTAGCGGAACAAAAAGAAGACCGGTCCCGGGCCGGTCCAAGCTCCGCAGGAATGTTCAACGAACTCCATGGAAGCCATGGGCATTATACTCAGAGCGGGACGGATGTCAACCCCTGTTTTTTTGCGCGGGCATCGCCCAGCGACGATCTCTGCGGTGCCGGCGGAGAATCTGCGCCGAGTCACGTATAGGCGTGCGGCGGGCGCCGCCGCTTCCATCTCGACGGGACCCGAAGGGGCGCCTCGGCAAGCGCAATGCTCACCGCGGGGTAGCGCGACCGCGACACGGAGAGCGCGGAGCGGCGAAGATGCTGGTGCGTCCAGAGGAGAGGGGATGCCTCACCGGCGCACGGCGATTCCGCCGTTCTGCTTGGCGAGGTCTTCCATGAACTGGTTGGCGGTGCCGATGCAGATGGTGTGGATCACCACTTTGCGCGCGCGATTCAGCTTGCGGATTTCGCGCAGGATGTCGCCCGGTTGGATGAACTTCCCGGACCCCGGCTGCCCGTCGGACAGCAGGAAGATCGTATCCACCTTGTCGTCGCGCATCGCGAGTTCCAGGGGATCGTAGATGTTGGTCCCGCCGCGGGGATTCTGCTTGAGGATGAAGGTGTTGGCCTCCTGCTTGCGGCCCGGGTCGGCAGGCTGAAGCGTCTTCTGCCAGGGCTCCTGCCGGTCGTCGAACATCACGATGTTGAAGAGCACGTCCTTGCCGAGCAGATTCACGGTCTGCATCAGCTCCTGCTTGGCCACCTCGAGGCGCGTGACCTTTCCCTTTTCCCCTTCCAGGTGCGTCCCGGGCACCGGCTGCGCCGCGCTCATGCTGCCGCTGATGTCGAGCAGGAAGCAGACCCGCTTTGAGACCACCGGGATGCCGTAGTACGTGGTCTTGTCGGCCGCCTCGGCGATCTCGTCGGCGCCCTCCTCCTGCGGGACGAACGTGTCCTTATTGTCCTCCCACCAGCGCCGCCAGACCGCGGCGTCGTACCCCAGCTTCATCCCGGTCAGCCGCTGCAGCACGGTCGCCAGGTCGTTGCGCAGGCGTCCGTCCTCCTTCGCGAGCCGCTCGATCAACGCCGGGATCGCCTCCTTGCGGCGCAGCTTGAACAGCGCCTCGATTGCGCCTGCGCGCACCTGCCAGGCCTCATGCCCCAACAGCGCGATCAGAGGCTGCAGCGCCTCGCCGGCATGCAGCCGGCCGAGTGCGTTCGCCGCGGCCAGCAGGACCGCGGGCTGGCGCGACTTCAACAGCGCGAGCAACTTGGGAGTCACCTCCGCGGCGTTGGCCTCGAGCGACCCCAGCCCTTCGATCGCCGCCGCCGCGAGCGCGGGGTCGTCCGCGCCCGCGAGGTTCAGCAGTTCCTTCACCGCTTCCTTCGCGCCCAGCTCCACCAGCGCGTCGACCGCCGCGAGCCGCACCAGCGGATCTCCGTCGCGCAGGGCCTTGAGCAGCACCGGCAGCGCCGACTTGTCCTGGCTCCGGCCCAGCAGCGCCACGGCGACGCGGCGAATCGCGGGGTCTTTGTGGGCGAGCCCCTGTGCCTGGACGTATTTCCGCACCGCCGGGTCATTGAAGGTGAGCAGCGCGTCGATCATCGCGCGTTTCACGGTCTCGTCGGCCTCCTTGGACGCGGCCTGGAAGAGATCGACGAAGACCTCCTGGGTGCCGGCGAATTTGAGCGGCTCGATCGCGGCCTGGCGGAGCGCGGCGGTGGGGCTCTCGAGGGCCTTGCGGGCCGCGGCGATCACGCGCTTGTCCTTGCGATCCGCCAGCTGACGCAGGGCCTCCGCCTGAACCATCGCGTACTCGTCGGCGAGCGCCTCGTAGTAGAAGCGCTCGACGTCCTTGGCCAGCTCTTCGGCGCCGAAGTCGCCCACCGTCTGCGCCGCGGCGAGCCGCACGGCAGTTTCCTTCTCCGCCTCCTGGTAGGCCGTCACCACGTGTTGCAGGGCCTCGCGCGTGCCGAATCGCCCGAGCGCGCGCACTACCGCGGCGAGCACCGCCGCCTCTTTCTCCAGCCTGGGGAACTGCGCGACCAGGCCCTGGAACGCCTCCGGGGTGGCGTTGTTGCCAAGCGCCGTGGCACAGGCGGAGCGCAGGATCAGGTCGGTTTCCGTGGAGAATACCCACTTGAGGAACTCCGCGGCCTCGCGGGTGCGCAGTCCGCCGATCTGCCGCAGGGTCGCCGTGCGCTGCGCCGCGGGCTTGGTGCGCTCGTCATTGTAGCGCTGCTTGAGCTCGTCGAGGCTGGGGCCCGCCGGCGTCTTCGCCGGGCCCGGGTCGGGCGCCTTGCTGGGATCCGGGCCCTTGGCCGGGTCCGGCGTCTTCCCCGGATCCGGCGTGCCTGCGCTCCCGCCGGGCGGGTCCGGGGTCTTTCCCGGATCTGGGGTCCCGGCGCCGGGCGGCGTGCGCGGAGGCACCTCCACGTCGGACGGCCCGACCGCGATGCTATCGCCCGCGGGGGCGATCGAGAGCACTTTCCACGACTTCCCGCCCGCGTGGAACGGCTCGTTGGCCTTGAAGGCTTCCCAGGAGCCGGGCTTGCCGTCGAGGTTGCCGTCGCGGTCGAGGTCGATGGCCATTCCCGTCGCATCGAGGTCGTCGAAAAGCCCGTCGGTGTCGTCGTCCGCGATGCCGATCCGGTACGACACGCCCTCGAGCTCGATCTGCCCCTCACGATGGTTGGCGCGATAGCACAAGACCTTGTCGCGCAGCGCCTCGCGCTGCGAGAAGTCCTTGAACCGGTAGAAGCGCATGAAGTACCCGGCCGTGGCGGTGGCAGCCTCCGCCTGGTAGGCGACCGCGATCTCCAGGTCGCGGATGAAGTTGACGTCGTTGCCCTTCGGCCACGCGCCGCCGCTGTCGTTGGTGAGGTCGTTGTCGTTGTTGACGTCTACATAGAGGAACGAAGTCTTCCCCACCTCGGGCTCATCGAGCACCACGGTGACGATCGCGTCGGACCCGTTGCCGAGGTGCAGGGCGCCGTAGCGCGGGGTGGAAGCGTACGCCGGCTCGCGCGCGAGCTTCTCCTGGGGCGCGTCGGCAAGCGTGATGCGCACCGCGGTGTAGTGCGAAAACGGCCCGGTAGGCCCAGAAGGCTGCGGCACCGCGGTGAGGCGCGCCTGGGACGGGTCCGATGCGGCGGCGCAGGCGGTGGCGAGGAGGGCGAGGGGGAGGAGGCGGCGCATGCGGGATCACCTCATCAGTTCAAGGATGCGGGCGAATCGGGGGACGTGGGGGAGCGGCGCGAGCGCTTCCACTTCGCCGATCGGTTCGAGTTCGTCTTTGTATCCGAATTCGGCGGCGGGTTCCAGGTGTGTGAACGCGCGGATGTCCGATCGGCTCCGCGTCGTACGCCCCGTGCGCAAGGACCTGGTCCGACTTTGCGAAAAACAGTGTCGCCGGACCTCGCAGCTCTGCTACCGTTCGCGCCATGGCACCTCCCCCACGCCTCCGGCTGCGCGTGACTGCGGTGGCGGAGAAGCTCATCCGCGGCGGTCACCCCTGGGCTTTCGCGGACAGCGTCAACGAGCAGAATCGCGCCGGCGAAACCGGCGAACTCGCGGTGATCTACGATCGCCGGGATCGCTTCCTGGCCATCGGGTTGTACGACGCGGACTCGCCGCTGCGCGTACGGGTGCTTCACGCCGGCAAGCCGCAGACGCTGGATGTCGCGTGGTGGCGCATGCGGTTCCAGACCGCGCTGGACCGGCGCGCGGGCCTGTTCGACGCTCAGACGACCGGCTACCGTTGGATCAACGGCGAAAGCGATGGCTGGCCCGGTCTGGTGCTGGATCGCTACGCCGACGCGCTCGTGCTCAAGATCTACACCGCTGCGTGGTTGCCGCGCCTGAACGAGGTCGCGGCTCTGGTGCGCGACGTGCTTCAGCCCCAGCGGCTGGTGCTCCGCTCGAGCCGCAACATCCAGTTGACGGCCTCGTCGAGCCGTTTCGGGTGGCGCAATGGTCAGGACCTCGCGGCGCCGGATCCGGCGGCCCCACCCGCGCCCGCGGTGGATGCACCCCGGGACCTCCGCGGCACGCTGACCCCCCCATCCACGGTGCAGTTCCTGGAGTCCGGCCTGCGCTTCGAGGCGGACATCGTGAACGGGCAGAAGACCGGGTTTTTCCTCGATCAGCGGGAGAACCGACGCATCGTCGAGTCGCTGGCGACCCGGCGGGCGGTGCTCAACGCGTTCAGTTTCTCCGGCGGTTTCTCCGTCTACGCCGCACGCGGCGGGGCAACTTCGGTTACCGACCTGGACATCAGCCCGTACGCCCTGGACGGTGCCCGCCGCAATTTCGCGCTCAACCGTCCTCTGCCCGCGGTGGCCGGGTGTCGGCACCTGCAGGTCCAGGCCAATGGTTTCGAGTGGCTGGCGCAGGCCCCTCCGCAGGCCTTCGACCTGATCGTTCTCGACCCGCCGTCGCTGGCCAAACGAGAAGCCGAGCGCGAACGCGCGATCCATGCCTACCGGCAGGTGAATGGCGACGCCATCCGCAGGCTCGCACCCGGCGGGATCCTGTTGTCGGCGTCGTGCTCGGCCCACGTATCCGCCGCAGAATTCACTGGGGCCGTGCGCGCCGCCGCGCGCGAGTCCGGACGCGCGTTTGCCGAACTGCGCACCACCGGCCACCCGCCGGATCACCCCGCGACGTTTGCCGAAGCGCAGGTTCTGAAAGCGATCTATCTGCGGTTCTGAGTTCGCTGCGGGAAGTCCGGATCTACGGGATCACCTCACCCGTTCGTGGACGCGGGCGAAGCGGGGGTCGTCGCGGAGCGGCGCGAGCGCTTCTACTTCGTCGATCGGTTCGAGGTCGTCCTGGAAGCCGACTTCGGCGGTGCGCTCCAAGTGGACGAACGCGCGGTCGACTGCCGCGGCGCGCGCCTGGTCCTCGGGGAGCGAACCCGCCTCGTGGCAGGCGCGGGCGAAGTAGGCCGGGCGATCGGTCAGCTCTTCCGCCCGCCCCGGGCGCCGGGACTTCTGCGCCGGCGGCGGGTCGGGTCCTTGCCGCTGCCCTCTTTCGCGGCCGCCGACCGCCCCGTTCCCCTTCTTCCGGCCATCTCTTCGAGCGTGGCGTCGCCGCGCGCCAGATCGCGCCGTCCCCGGAATACCTCGCGCGCCTTGCCGGCGGTCACCTGCAGCAAGGCCTGGACGGCGGCGTCCCGGATCTTGGCCCGCAGTTCGGGATTGGGATCCGCGAGAAGCTCGACCGTGCGGCGAAGAATCGGCACCGGGACTTCGTCTGGTTCCCCATGCACAAGCATCAGCGCCAAGTCTTCCGCGTCCCTGACCCGGTTCGCCTCCAACTGCCGGAGGAGCGCCGAGACCTGCGGAGTGCCGGGATCCCTGGGCCGCTCCAATCGCTCCAGCAGCCCGCTCAAGATCTCGTCCTTCTTCGACTTCAGGCGCTCCAACTGGACCCCGACCACCTTGGAAGCGAACTCGTAGTCGGCCTGGTCAGAGGCGAAGCCTCTCTCGGCGGAACCCTTCGTGTCGGCCAGCGTCTGGCGCAATAGCTCCAAGGTCTGCAGGGCCCCGATGCGGCGGACCGCCTCGTGCACGTAGGTATTGAAGCAGTCTTCGCTGCCCCCCGGCGTCCAGGTGTCATACCTGTAATACGTGTCGCAGTCGGGGCAGGCGAGGAGTCTCGTGCACTGGTGCCGGTATAGTCTCTCGATGTCCGGATTGGGCGGCTGGAGGCGACGGACGGCGGCGGGAAAGGTCTTGGCGACTTCGCCGTCGGGCGGAGGATCCTGATTCTCGATCTCGATGAAATCCGCGAGAGCGCCGCAGGTCGGGCAGGACTTCGCGCTCGTGTGGGGGACGGCCATGGGGGAGATCCTCCGAGGGAACAGATGGTATCGCTGCGCCGGATGCGGCTCGAGAGCGGAACGGACGACGTGGCGACCAGCCGCGTCTGTTTGATCTGCCGGCGCGCCCACTCCGCGTCGCCGGCGCCGCAGCGCCAGGTGCGGCTGGTGCGCGCGCGCAGCACCACGGCCAGGGCGCACGGGGTCGTGCCCCACAGTCCGTTCGTCCCCGCCTGCTCGGCCACTTCGCGCTCCGTCGCGCGCACGCCGAGGAGCGAGAGCGCGCTCGCGGCGGCCGCGGCGCCGCAGGAATACTGCGTGGTCTGCCGGCACAGGTGGTCGGGGCCGGGCACGCCGGCGAGGTCTGCCGGTCGCGCGGCTGCCGTGAACCACGCCGCGGCCAGGCAGAGGAGCGCGACCAGGCTGCCCACGGCCACCACCGCGCGCTTGAGCCATGGCCGCGTCAGGCGCGGAAAGGCCAGGCCGAACAGGAACGCCGTCACCGGGACGGCCCACCAGAGCTCCACGCGCGCGTACCACTCGTAGGGGAAGAGGGCCAGGGCGACGTCCGGCCGGCGTGCCAGCAGCGTGCGCAGGAGCAGCAGCGCCGTGGCTGCGGCGGCAAGCCCGACGACGGTACGGGGCCGGCGACGCTCGACGACCCGGCCGGCCCAGGCGGGCAGCAGGCACACCGCGGCGAGGGCGAGGAAGGCGATGACGGTCATCTCACGCTCCCCGGCCACTGCCGAGTCCATTCGACGCGGATGTGGAAATCGCAGGGCGGAGATCTCGGCCTCCGGCACAGCGCGGTTCCACCGCAAACCGCGCGCGGGGCGGCTGTCCGCGCAAATCCCAAGTCCCAAACCCCAAATCCAACCCCGCGATGGAGCGCCGCGAGGCATGGGAGGTGGGCCGCGCTCAGGGAGACTGCCGGCACTCCGCCCGCCAGGAGCCGCGGCGCATCTCCCCCGGTTCGCGCCAGCGCCGCTCGAACAGCAGGGCGGTGGGCTCCTGCACAATGCGGAAGGTGTGCCGAGAGGCTAGCAAGCGGCGGCACGGGATTCAATCATTCCTCGCCCCTGTGGGGAGTGCCGATCGGGCTTGGAATCCCTCCATCCGCCCGTTCAAGAGACGCAGGGCGGGGGCGTGGAAACACGCAGCGACGGAGGACACGTCGAAAGGCACGGCGCCCGGGCGCTTCCGGGGATCGAAAGCGGGAAACGATTGCACGGCACATGGGTGATTCTCTATCGTTGAATGCTCTCGTCAGGCGGCGAAACGGAAGGACGATCGAGGGCTTGCCATGCGACTATCCCGACATCTCCTCTGTGGCTTCCTGCTCTGGACGATGCCCCTGACGCCGCTGTTGGCCCAGGGGGAATCGCCGTCCGATCCGACCATCCGACATCTGGAAATCCCCGAGATCGTCCGTCGGATCGAGGAAACGGTGAGCCAGGGGAAGGCCGAAGCCTCCGTGCTCGTCTGGGCGGTGGACGTCGATACGCTCTGGAAGACCGGCATGCGGGCGGACCTGGCGGACACGATCGCCGAGACCTTCTCCGGCACGCTGGAAGCCGAGCGCCCGCGCATGGCCGTGGCCGTTCTGGTCGGCAGCACGGTCCAGGTCGTCGGCAAGGTCACCCGCGATCCGGCGGCCACCGCGGTGACGATCCGCGAGTTGGATGCCAAGGATCCCGACTCGTTGCGCGACATCATGGGGGGGCTCCGGCGCGTCGCCGCCGGCCTGCCCGTGCCCGCCGACGCGGTAAAGTCGCTCGACGAGGGGATCGCAAAGGTGGTGAAGGCGCTCGCCCGCGCCGAAGCCGAGGGGTTGCGCGGGCTGGACCCGCGCGGCGTCGCGGTGCTGGAAACGCTCGAGGCGCAACTCCGGGGCGCGCGCTTCAACCAGAACCAACTGTCCCTCTTCTGCGACAAGATCCTCGCCGAGGAGCAGGGTCAGGACAAGCCGGGGCCGCTGGAAGAACCGCTGGAGCCGGAGAAACCCTCCGACGGCAACCCGCGGAAGGGGCTCCAATACTCCGATCTCTTCTTCTGCCACGGCACGGCGCCGATTCGCCAGGTCCGCTGGCTGGGCGGGGAGGCCGCGCGTCGCGAACTCCAGGAACTGTGCGACACCGTGGACCGCAACCTCGAGACGCATCGTCGCACGCCGTTCGAAATCGCCAACCGGCGGATCGCGCTGGCGGTGTTCGAGGCGCGCTGGTTCTCGACCTGAGGGGGTCGCGTGTCCCGGCGGCGCCGGGACAAGGCCGAGGACAGCCGCGTCGATTCGTCGCGGCGGAAGCGCGGCGGCGGCGAGGAGACCGGCGGCGGAGCGACGACGGGGAGCTGAGATGCGGTCGCTACGCCTTCGGTCGATCGGGTTCGTCCTGCTCTGCGGATTGCTCACGGCTCTGACCGCGACCGCGGACAGCGGCGAGAAACTCCGCCGGATGCTCGCTGCCGTGGACTACCAGGAACGCAACCGGCTGTATCTCGAACTGCGCAAGGAGGTCCGTCCGCCCGACCTGAAGGCCCTGGCCGCCGCTCTCGACGCGCCCGACCCGACCGCGGGCGGATACTACGTCATCTACTTGATGGAGGTGGCGGACGCTAAGGGGGCGCTTCCGCACTTCCGGCGCGCTCTCGCGCATCCCCTCGGCCTGATGCGCACGTACGCCGCGCAGGCGCTGGCTCGGCAGGGAGACGTCAGCTGGGCCGACGGGTTCCTCCAGGCGATCGCGGATCCGGCCGCCGCGGCCGGCGATCGGCTGCTCCTGGTCGGCGCGTTCGGCGCCCTGCAGGAGATGCCCCTGCTGACCCGACTGGTGGCCCTCATCGAGTCCCTGCGGACGGCGACTCCCCCCGACCCGCAGGCGGACGTGCTGGGGAATCGGATTCTTGCGACCCTCTCCTATCGGAACCTGAAGGTGTTCCTTCCAGAATACCGGAAGGCACTCGCCGCGGGAGGAACCCAGACCCGGTCCGCCGCTGCCGCATCGCTCATGCGCCTCGGCGATGCGAGCGGGCTGCGTGTGCTGCGGGAGGACTACGGGGCCGGGCGCATGACCGACAACGAGATGCTGACCGCGCTGGGTTCCCTCTACGGAATGGCGGGCGCGACCTTGACCGAGCTGTTGCGCGCCGTCCTGGAACGGAGCAAACTCCCGGCATTGACTCTTCGCGCGGTTCAGTTGCTGGGGGACACCGGCGACCGCAGCGCGGCGGGGATCGTCCAGGAGTACGCGGAGGATCCCGACCCGGCGCTCGCCGAGGCCGCTCTGGCCGCGCTGGCGAAGCTCGAGACCGAAGACCTCGCGGCCTTTTGGAAGCAGCGGCTCGCGCACGAATCGATGAAAGAGCGCATCCGGGCGGCCGGGGCGTTGATCGCCGTCGACCGGTATGAGGGCCTGCCGGTCCTGGCGCAGGTGCTGAGGGACCGCTCGCTGGATCCGACCGTCCGCAAGGATGCGGCCACGGCATTGGCGCGCGCGGCGTCGGCCGACATCGTGACGCCGTTGTTCGACGGCCTCGAGGATCCCGACCCGGGCGTCCGAGCCGCGGTCTGGACCACCCTCGGCAAGGTCCTGGCCGCCCTGTTCCCCTACCGTCCGCCCCGGGTCGAGGACGTCGGGTACGACCCCGCGGCCGCCCCCGCCACCCAGCGGAAGGCGATCGACACCCTACGCGAATTCTGGGCGCGGCGGGGGAAGTAGCGCTCCTTGTGCTTCCGGGTTGCCGGTGTGCAATACAGATCACCTCACCCGTTCGAGGATGCCGGCGAATCGGGGGTCGTCGCGGAGCGGCGCGAGCGCTTCCACCTCGTCGATCGGTTCGAGGTCGTCCTGGTAGCCGAACTCGGCGGCGCGTGCCAGGTGCACGAAGGCGCGGTCGACCGCGGCGGCGCGCGCCTCGCCGAGCGGGAGCGAGGCCGCCTCGAGGCAGGCGCGGGCGAAGTGGGCTGCGGCAAGCGACGAGCGCAGCTTCGCGTCCGCGCACCGGCGCTCGCGCTCCTCCGGCGCCAGCCCCTTCAGGGCCGCGTCGAACATGGTGAAGCCCTTCTCGTAGAAAAGGCGCGCGGCCACCAGGTCCCCGCCCTCGTACGCCGCGCCGGCCTGGGCCAGCGCGAACCGCCACCCCCCGCCCATCTGGGCGATCAGCCGAGTCTGCTCGATCTGCCGACGCGCCCATTCGCGCTCGGCGGGGAGCGCCTGGGCGCCCGCTGCGAACTCCGCGATCGCCTCCTCGTAGCGTCCGAGATCGCTATAGAGCAAGCCGAGATTGAGCCGGGCCGCGTCCATATGCAGCTCCGCGGCCTTGCGGTAGTCCGCTTCGGCGCGGGCCCAGAAAGGGCCGGGGTCGGTCCCGCGCGCCTCTTCCGCGCGCCCGAGGGTCCAGCCTGCGATTCCGCGGTTGTTCCAGCTCGGAGCTCCCTGCGAACGCAGCCGGATCGACTCGTCGAAGTCGGCGATCGCCTGGCGGTAGAGCGGCCGGGGGTCGCGGCCGGCGAGTTCGTCGAGCTCGCCCAGGCCCTGCCGGGCGAGGCCGCGGTTGTTGATCGCGTCCGCGAAGCCCGGGTGGATCCCGAGGGCCTGGTCGAAGTCCGCCTCCGCTTCGCGCAGGATCCGCTCGCGCTCCGCCGGCGCGTCCCGGTGGAGGTCCTCGAGTGCAAGCCCGCACCCGCCGCGGTTGTTCCAGGCCGCGACCAGCCGCGGGTTCAGGCGCAGCGCATCGTCGAAGTCGGCCAGCGCGCGGGCGAACTCGGCGAGCGCCGCGTCTCGCTGCGCGCCCGCCAGGTACTCGGCGAGCCGCTGCCGCGCGAGTCCGCGGTTGCTGAAGTGCTCCGCGTCGCCGGGGTCGAGGGCGATCGCAGCGCTGAGGTCGGCGATCCCGTGGTCGAACGCGGGAAGCGGGTCGCCGCCGTGCGCGGCCTCGGCGAGCTCGAGCTGCACCCAGGTATTGCCGCGATTGTCGCGGGCGGGGAGCAGCTTGGGCTCGAGCGCGAGCGCGGCGTCGAGGTCCGCGAGGGCGCGGCGGAATTCCTCGCGCGGGTCGGCGCCGAAGCGGAGCGCAGCTTCGCCGAGCGAAACCCGGGCGCGCCCGCGGTTGCCGAGCGCCTGGGCGTGATCGGGCCGGCGGGCAAGGAGCGCGTCGAGGACCGCGATCGCCTCGAGGTAGCGCGGCCGGCTGTCGGCGCCGCGTTGCTCCTCGACGTCCCCGAGGGCCAGCGCGGTCGCGGCGAGGTTCATGGCCGGCTCGGGAAAGGCGGGCGAGACGCGCAGGGCTTCGGCGAAATCCGCCTGCGCCCTGGCATAGGAAGCGCCCGGATCGATGCCGCGCGATTGCTCGGCAAGGCCGAGATCGAGCCAGGCATTGCCGCGGTTGTTGCAGAAGAGCGGCCGGTCGGAACTGAGAGCGGAGGCCGCATCGAAGTCCGCGATCGCCGAGCGCAGCCGCTCGCGCGGGTCTGCGCCCCGTTTGGCTTCCGCTTCGGCGAGCAAAGTGGCGGCGCTGCCCCGGTTGAACCGGGCGCGGACCGACCGCGCGTCGATCTCCAGCGCGTTGCCGCAGGCCACGATCGCGGAGGCGAAGTTCGCGCGCGGGTCGCGGCCGTTCCACACGTCGCCGAGCCCGATCGCGAGCAGGGCGTCGCCGTAGGAGCACCAGCCGTCGGAGTCGCGGGGCCAGCGGTCGAGGGCGTGGCGCCACGCCTGCTCGGCCTCGGGGAAGTGCAGGAGACTGTAGTGGAGCTGCCCGCGCAGGCCCCAGGCCTTGGGCGTGTCGAGGCCTTCGAGTGCCGCGAGGAGGCGCGCGTACTCCTCGGGGCGGCCGCGGCGAAAGGCGGCGTGGGTGCGCGCGATCCGTCGCTCGGAGTCGTCGAGCCCCGCGGCGTCGGGCGCGCGCTCGGCGGCGTCGAGGTCGGCGAGCCCGCCCTCGCGCAGCGCCTCCTCGTAGGGCGTGTCCGGCCGCCCGGGGAGGAGCTCCAGTCCGACCGCGCCGAGGCGGAGGGAAGGCAGGCCCCGGGCGCGCGCGTAGCGCTCGATCCGGTCGAGCCCGCGCAACAGCCGGGGGACGGCCATCGCCGGCGAGAGCGCGCAGCCCTGGTCGAAGTCGCGGTCGGCCTCGGCGTGCAGGCCCACCAGGCGCTCGACCCGTCCGCGCCAGGACCAGGCCGGGCCGAATTCGGGAGCGTCGGCGACCAACTGGTCGAGCATCGCGAGCGGCTGCTCGGCGAGGACTCCGCGGGTGTCCGCGTCCATCGGCTTCTGCATCACCAGGTCTTCGAAGCGGGCGACCTGCGGGGTGATCTGGCGCAGCATCGCGAACGTGCGCTCGATCCCGCGGGTGCGCTCGCGCCAGCCCCAGGCAAGGGCGGCGAGGACGATCGCGAGCGCGGCGGCGGTCGGGATCAGCACCGTCCGGCGGCGGACCAGCCGGCGCCAAAGCCGGTACGTGAGCGTCTGCTTGCGCGCCTGCACCGGCTCGCCGCGGAGCCAGCGCTGGAACTCCTCGCCGAACTCGCGCGCGGTGGCGTAGCGCCGGGCCGGCTCCTTTTCCAGCGCCTTGAGGCAGACCGCCTCGAGTTCCTCGGGGACGTGGGGATAGAGCTGGCGCGGCCTCGGCGGGTCGTTCTGCAGCACGGCATAGAGCGTGCGGAAGCCGGCTTCTGATCCGAACGGCAGTCGTCCGGTGAGGATCTCGTAGAGGACGACGCCGAGGGCCCAGACGTCGCCGCGGGGGCCGATCGCGGCGGGGTCGCCGTCGACCTGCTCGGGGCTCATGTACGCGGGCGTTCCGAGCACCTGGCCGCTGAGGGTGAGCGGGTGGGAGACGGGGGTGGCGCCGCTCTCGGGCGCGGTGGAGACTTCCTTGGCGAGGCCGAAGTCCATGACGAAGGGGCGATCTTCGCGGTCGAGGATGACGTTGGAGGGTTTCAAGTCGCGGTGGATGATGCCTTCGCCGTGGGCGTAGGCGACGGCGGCGGCGATGTCGGCGAGCAGGCGGATCTCGGAGCGGAGGCGATCGAGTCCGCGTCGTGCGCCTGCGCGCTTGGCGGCGCCGGTCTCGGCGAGCCAGGCGGCGAGGGTGCGGCCTTCGATGTACTCCATGGTGATGAAGTGCTGGCCGTCGCAGCAGCCGACATCGTAGACGCCGACGATGTTGGGGTGGCGGAGCTTGGCGGCGACGCGTGCCTCGCGCAAGAAGCGCTGGAGGGTCTCCTCGCTACCGACGCGTTCGAGCTTGACCTGTTTGAGGGCGACGGTGCGCTGGAGCTCGGTGTCGCGGGCTTTCCACACCACGCCCATGCCGCCTTCGCCGAGGGCGGATTCGAGGCGGTAGCGGCCGAAGGCGGTGCCGGGGAGGGGGGCGGCGGCTGCGGCGGGGGCGGCGGCCGGGAGCGTGGTCGGCTCGCCGTGCTGCGTGGGCGTGAGGTCGCCCGCAGGCTCGGGGGCGGGGCGGTCTGGGAGGGTCTCGAGGCCGCCCGCGGGATGCAGGGGGACCTTGCATGCGGGGCACTCGGAGCCGGCGGGGTACGGTCGGCGGCATTCCGGGCAGACGAGCATGGGGGCATTGTGCCATGGGTGAGTGGAGGGGGGGAAGGCGATTCTGGGGAGAGTGGGGGAGGGGCTGACCCTTGCGAGCGCCGCGCGGCTTGGCGCTCCTCCGATCCCGTCCGCCGCGGCCGGCGAGCGCTCCGCTCGCGGGATCCCCACGAATTGCGTCGCGTGTTCGCGGATGTTCAGGGGGGACGGCCACCGCGACCTGCGCGATCACGCGATCCTCGCCAAGTTCCCCCGGCCCGACTGGTCCGAGGAGCGGTACGCCGAGATCATGCGCAAAGACCCGCTTCAACGCTCCGCGGAGGAGGCCGAATTCGTGCAGCGATTCGGCGACTGGCTCG
>Ga0209514_10002112_pt1 | contig 31654 bp, 26 predicted proteins | sample Subgrocontami58m_FD_187452 | JGI IMG/M metagenome (GOLD analysis project Ga0209514, IMG submission 187452) | Subsurface groundwater microbial communities from S. Glens Falls, New York, USA - GMW37 contaminated, 5.8 m (SPAdes) (version 3) | ecosystem: Environmental > Aquatic > Deep subsurface >...
AAGGGGATAGTAAGCAGCGAGTACTCCTTCGCCCACCGCAGTGGGAGAAGGTGGGGATGAGGGAACCACCAGCAGCCAGGAACTCCCATGGCTGGTACCATCTCGATTGACATGACGCAGGGGCCGTGGTATACCACCCCTATCTCGCTGATATGGTTCTCTCGTTTGAGCAATTCGAGAAAGGGGTGGACATGCAAGACATAGACTCGTTCCTGGAGTTGGTAAAATCAAGAAGGACTGTCCGGGGTTACCAGCAAAAAGAGGTGCCTCAGGAGTGTGTCGAGAAGATACTGGAGGCGGCCAGGTGGGCGCCGTCCGGTGGCAACAGCCAGCCCTGGGAATTCGTCATCATAACTGACCCCGAGATGCGGCGGCGCATTGTCGAGCTCTATGTCAAACAGCTAGAGGACAAGCGGGAAATGGAACGAGTGGTGCGGGGGCCGAAGGCCAGCGCAGGTAGCGGTACCGGTTTCCAGCATGCGCCCGTCTTCATTCTGGTGTTGGGAGACGAGAGGGTCAACGGCGCCTTCCCGATTCGGACGTACCTGGATAAGGGCGAACAGCACTTCACCACCGGCCTGGCCAGCGCCACGCTCATGATACACCTGGCGGCTGCCAGCCTGGGGCTGGGCTGTCAGTGGCTAAGCGACAGCGCCTCGCCGTACATGGCTACCATGCTCAAGTCGTGGCTGGACATTCCCATGCAGCTCAGGATCTATGATCTCGTTACGCTGGGATACCCTACCAGGCTTCCCCCGGCTCCACCACGGAGGGAGCTGAGCGAGATGGTGCACTGGGGAGCCTATGACTCCCGCAAGGCGCGTTCGGATGCCGAGATTCACGATTTCTTGATGAAACAGACGCGGCTGGGCAACTTCGGCAGGCGCAGCGAGGAGGGTACGTAACTTCGCGCTTCACAAAGCACCGGCCTTCCGCTAGAATGGCGTTATGTTAGTGCGACCGGCCAACGGACCAGGCCTGTTCCACGGGGACACATGGCGTCGCATTGACGTTGAGGGATGGGGTAAACAGGACATAATAGTTTGGACAAAATAGGCGAGGTCATCGAGGCCGCCACCGGGGAATTCCTGGCCCAGAGCTACCAGCTCCACTGGGCGCCGTCCCTGGGTAGCCTGGTCAAGACATGCGCGCCTCCGGAGGCCGCCTGCGAGTCGGACTCATCTATCTACGGGGTAGTCTGCTATTCCTCCACCGGTAGCGTTGATCCGGGGCGCCGCCCGACGATACGGGGCCGTGATCTGGAAGAAGAAGATGACGTTTACAAGCAGAACCCTCAGCTGTCCCGCCTTCTCTGCACCAGCTTCAAGGTGCTAATCGTCGGCTACCAGGATGGACAGGGTATACGCCATTTCCTGCCTCCGCGACCGCCCCGTGTACACGCCTTCGTGTACCCTTGCTCCACCGATGAGGTAGCGGGCTTTACTCAGGATTTGGACTTCTTGAATGTTCTCCTGAGCACCAGTCTTCCCATCCCCTCGGAGGAACTGGTAGCGGCTTGCCTGAGGATTGCCTCTGAGGCCAGGGACGACGGACGGGTCTTCCTGGTGAAGGCGGGCAAGGAGCTTGCTCAGTTACTGGCAGGCGACCCGGTCCGCCTGAATGCCGTCCTGAGAAAGATACGTCCATGAGCATTCTGGACGAGGTCTTCGGCCCGTCAGAGGACGGCAGGAAGAAGTCACTCGGTATCGTCATCTCCGGCTCTCTGAAAGAGGGCCTCGAGGTAAAACTGGATGCAAACACCCCGGTAGAAGATATGAAGGTCGGCCGGTACGTCGTAGTTGAGGGAAACAAGCTGCGTTTCTTCGGCCTGATTACTGATATCGGCCTGGGTGCTCTCGATCAGCGCCTGCCGGCTAACCCGCCGGACATGAATGACCCGTTCGTGGCCGAGGTGATCTCCGGGACCAGCACCTACGGAACGCTCCACGTTGCTCCCATGATCACGCTGGCCAAGAGCCCCACCGGCCTGGTGGACGGGCCTCAGCCGGTGAAGACCGTGCCTCCCCACTTCGCTCTGGTCCATCATGCCCAGGAAGAGGACGTGGCCCGGGTCTTTGGCAAGGAGGATGCCACACACTACTACGTTGGCACCCCTCTGGACATGGAGACACGCGTTTGCCTGAATTTGCCCCGCCTGGTCGAGCGCAGCAATGGTATCTTTGGCAAGAGCGGTACCGGCAAGACCTTCCTGACCCGGCTGCTTCTGCTGGGAATCCTTCAGAAGGGTGGCGCGGTCAACCTGGTCTTCGACATGCACAACGAGTACGGCTGGAAGGGCAGTAGCGAGGATGACCGAGAGGTCAAGGGTCTCAAGCAGCTCTTTCCTGCCAGGGTAGCTGTGTTTACCCTGGATGAGGCCAGCTCCCGGCGCCGTGGTGTCAGTACCGACCACGTCGTCCAGATCGGGTACGATCGCCTGGAACCGGAGGACATTCAGGCCCTTCAGGAGCCCCTGGGCCTTACGGACCGGGGCATGGACGCGGTCCATGTCCTGGCGCACCGGCTTGGCGACCGCAAGTGGCTGGAGCATTTCCTGGGCCTGGAGAGCGAAGACCGTGAGACGCTGGCGAAGGATCTGAGCATCCACCTGGAGACCATGCGTGCGCTTCGGACCAGCCTGGACCGGCTGAAGAGGTTGGATTTCGTGGTACCGAAAGCCAGGGAGGACTCGGTTGACTGCCTGGTAAGCTATTTGGAGCGAGGCAAGCACGTGGTGCTGGAATTTGGCAGGTACGATAACCTGCTTGCCTACTTGCTGGTTGCCAATGTCCTCACCCGGCGCATACATGAGCGGTGGGTCCGGCTCAAGGAGAAGGCCAACAGCAAATCTGAGGAGCCTCCTCAGCTCGTCATCACCATCGAGGAGGCCCATAAGTTCCTGAACCCCAGAGTTGGGCCTCTTACCGCCTTCGGCACAATCGCCCGCGAGATGCGCAAGTACAACGTGACCCTGCTGGTCGTGGATCAGCGTCCCAGCGGGATTGACGAAGAAGTATTGTCCCAGATAGGCACGCGCATCACCTGTCTTCTGGACAACGACAAGGACATAGATAGTGTGCTCATGGGCGTCTCCGGCAAGAGTGAATTGAAGAGCGTCCTGGCTAAGATGGAGAGCCGGGAGCAGGCGTTGATCTTCGGGCATGCCGTGCCGATGCCGGTGGTCATCCAGACCCGCAAGTATGGCACTGCCGATTCATACAAGGATTTCGGGTATACGGAGCCTGAGGAGGCTAAGGCTCAGGCGGGCAAGGACGTTCGGGACCTCTACGGAGACTAGTGCTTTGTTACAGATGTCTAGGCCGGTGTCATTGCGAAGAACGAAGCAATCTCTCGCTCTTCTTCTGTCATCCCCGCGAAGGCGGGGATCCAGAGGGGTGGGGCGGGGAGATTGCTACGCCTCCGCTGCGGCTCCGGCTCGCAATGACCGTGGTCGTTTGATCTGTAACGGAGACTAGGAACAAGTACTCCAAATTTATCAGGACTCTCCTCCAGAGACCTTTATTCAGACGAACATAGGCTCCCCTGAATCAGCGGAAGAACTCCTGGACTCTTGTCTATCGGCATAACCTCCCGATTACTGGTAATGTTTGAGTCGCCTCCAAGCTTGCATCTTACGATCAGGTATGTTATAAAGATAATGTCCTGAGTGGTTGAGTAAGGTAAACTCATTGGACCGTAGGATACCGAACTCTTAGTAAGTGGAAGCCGGCGGAACCCGGTGGAAACTGAACGGAGCATAGGGCACCAAAGGCTGATGAGGTAAACCGAAAGGTCACTCAGGACAAACTCTTTCTAAGGACCAGACAGCCGTTCGAACGGCCGAACGTTCTCCTCTCTCGGTGTCTATCCGTGTTTGACCTGACGAAGCCGCCTTCTTGTCCGTAAGATCTTAGTATCTTTTGGGACGATACTTATCGATCCATCTACCTCAAGTACCGCCAGCTTTACTTCTGCGGGGTCATCAATGCCATGCTCTCGCATTGCCATGAGCACCTCTTCTTCGGAAAGACCTTCACGACGCAGGTGGGCCTGCACGAATTCGCCATCATTCACCAGGAGTGTCGGTTGTCCCTCCAGAAGGCGCTCTGCCCGGGGGCTGGCGGCGCGCAGGCGGACGATGAAAGCATTGGCTATTAGCAGGATTGAGGCTGATAGGAGCCCTCCCGCCAGTGAGTTGTCCGGCCCAACCATGGCGTTTTGGACAGCGTTGGCAATCAGTAGTATCAAAACAAGATCAAATGGAGTCATCTGACCCAATTCCCGCTTGCCTGTTAAGCGCAGTCCCGCCAACACAACTGCAAAGACCGCAATCGTCCGTCCGATAATCTCCAGCGCTGTCAGCCAGGTATCTGGCCACATCTTCGTCTCTCCTTGTCCTGGATTCTCTGTACCAGAACGGTACCACAACGGGCGGCTGGTTGCCACAGGACTGGGGGTGTCCGCCAGGCTCGACTGCGAGAATAGGTGTTCATATCGATTGAGGTGGCGTTCAGCGCCAACTTCAACCAGTATGACGTCTCTTCCCGATAATACCCGATGGACATTTGCACTCGTGGTTCTGGGGGTTATTCCGTCGGAATTATGCTATAATCTCGATATTCCAAAGCTGTAGGAGAAGTTGCGCCATGCCCGAAAAAGAGCTGGAAACCCTTGCCCGGGTGGCCCTAGGCGAAGAAAAGGCGGACCTAGCCATCCTGGGTGGTGATGTCGTCAACGTATACACCGGAGAGCTCCTGAACGGCTGGTCCGTGGCCATCAAGGGTGACAAGATCGCCTATCTCGGCCCCGATGCCAGTCATACGGTGGGACCGCAAACCCGGACCATCGACGCCAGGGGCAAGGTGCTCGCCCCGGGCTTTGTTGAGGGACATACCCACGTAGATGCCATCTTCACACTGCCCGAGGTTGCGAAGTACGCCGTCCTGGGGGGTACCACAACAATAGTGGCAGAAACCTCAGTTATTGGAAACGTGCTTGGCTACCAAGGCATTCTCTACTTCCTGGAAGCCGGGAGGGACCAGCCGGTGAGGTTCTTCTACACGCTGCCGACTTGCGCTCCTCCTTTCCCTCACCTGGAGCACAGCAACTCTCTTAGCGAAGAGCAGATGTTTGAACTGCTCGAACGCGAAGAGGTGGTCGGCATGGGTGAGGCCTACTGGACCACGGTCTTGTATGATATGAGCCGCGTCTCCGGGTTCTATGCAAGAGCCAAGGCTCTCGGCAAGATGCGTGACGGGCACGGGGCTGGGCTCAGGGGCAACAAGCTGGCTGCCTACGTGGCGCTGGGCGCCAGCTCAGACCATGAGCCCATCAATCCGGCCGAGGTGCTGGAAAGGCTGCGTCTTGGTCTCTATGTCTTCGTGCGGGAGGGCACTATCCGGCGGGACCTGGAGAACGTTGTCGCCATAAAGGACCAGAACGTAGACCTGCGGCGCATCGGTCTGGGGACTGACGGCATTAGTCCCAAGGAGCTGGTCAAAGACGGCTACCTGGACTTCATGGTCCAGAAGGCCATAGACCTGGGCATAGACCCCATCAGGGTCTTTCAGATGGCCAGCCTGAATGTCGCGGAGCACTTCGGCATCGACGACCGGGTAGGAGGAATCGCCCCCGGACGGTTTGCGGACATCCTGGTAATGCCGGACGTTCGCACCGTCAAGTTCGACTACGTTATTACGGGTGGGCGGGTGTCTGCCGAGGCTGGTAAGTTGCAGGTCCAGCCCAGGCCCTATGTTTACCCGGAGGATGCTCGCAACACTGTACGGATCCCGAGGACTATGAATCCCGGGGACTTCGCCATTTTTGCGCCGGGCGGCCGAGAGGAGGTCACGGTACGAGTAATCTCCATGCGGAACGACATTATCTGCGATGAAGTGCAGATCTCAGTTCCCGTTTGCGACGGCTGGATCTGCGCCGATGTGAGCCATGACTTGCTCAAGATAGCCTGCATTCAGCGTCACGACAACTCCGGGCGCATGGGTCTTGGCCTCATCCGCGGATTCGGGCTCAAGAGCGGCGCCTTTGGCGCCAGCATGGGCTGGGACTCACTGCCGGTTGTGGTGGTTGGCGCCAACGAATCCGACATGGCTGTCGCTGTCAACCGCCTGGTCGAGATCGGTGGCGGTCAGGTCCTGGTCGACTCCGGCCGGGTGGTCCACGAGATAGCTATGCCGGTGGGCGGCGTCATCTCCGAGGAACCGATACCCGTGCTGGCGGAGAAGCAGGAGCGGATGCTCTCACTGCTTAAGGAGAACGGCGTGTCCCGGGACGATCCCACGCTGTCCATCCAGACTCTTTCGGCCACCTTCCTCCCATTCTTCAAGATCTGTGAGCAGGGCCTGGTGGACACGTATAAGAATCAGGTGGTTAGCATATTCGTGGAGTAAGCGGGGGGCGTACAGTCCGCGTAATATGATACGCGAATAGACGTTTAGATCAGAGAGGTGCCCGCAGAGGCGGCGTTTGATACCCGGCGTGTGGTGATAGGGCCTGGCCAGGCATGATCACGACCCAGCCAAGGGTTTTCCATCCTTGGAAACCTATGTACGACCCGTTGATAGGTTCGGCCCTTCGGTCTTCAGCGTTGCCATTGCCTCCCGGGCGGCGGCCTGCTGGGCCTGCCGCTTGCTGGCGCCGGCGCCGCGACCAAGGGGTTTCTCCCCCACCGTTACCTCCACAGTGAAACGCCGGTGGTGCTCCGGGCCTTCTATGGTAACGGTATGATAAGTTGGGGTAAGTTGCCAGAGCGCCTGAGTTAGCTCCTGGAGATTGGACTTGGGGTCCTTCTCGAGGTTCTTCGGCCAGTGTTGGACTATCTCATGTTCCAGGAGAGGCAGTACTACTTCACGGACCGCCTCCAGCCCCTGGTCCAGGTAAATTGCTCCCAGGATCGCCTCCATCACGTTGGCGAGGTTGGCGGGGCGCTGCCGACCCCCACTGGCATGCTCACCTCTTCCCATCAGTATCTTCTCTCCCAGTTCCAGCCTCTTCGCCCAGCGCGCCAGGGTCGCACCGCGGACCAGGGATGAGCGCAGATGGGTGAGCTCGCCTTCGGGCTCCTCTGGGAAGCGCCGGTACAGCTCCTCCGTTACCACGAGACCCAGCACGGAATCACCGATGAATTCCAGCCGTTCGTTGGAAGCCAGGGGAAACTCCGGGTTCTCGTTGAGGTACGACCGATGGACCAGCGCCTGCTGAAGGAGGTTCTTGTCCTTGAAGAATGTTAGATCAGCCAGTGTCCTTGACTCCCTTTGAGCCTGCTCTCGGGGGCGGAAGACGGCCGGTAGCTTGAGTCTTGGCCAGGCTCTCATGTCACTTGCCTTCCGGCAGAAGGCTCAGTGCCCTGCCGGAAGCTCCTTAAGAGGCGGCAAGAATTGGGGGCAGCAGCTCGATCCGGCCGGTCAGGAAGAATATCCCGAGTGCCAGGCTGAAGAGTGCTGCTGCGCCGCCGACCGCCATATAGGCGCGGCGATTGTTCCTGGCTACCCTGAATCCGAATATCGACGCGACCACGATGCCGGTGTTGCTGATAACCAGCCCCAGCACGAAGCAGACTAGCATCAGGCTTCCGACTAGCTTGCCTCCAACGCCAGCGATGCTGAGGAAGAGCAAGGCCTGGGTAGCCGTCTCCGCGCCAATCCCGTGAATCATACCGATACCGAAGGCCGTGCGGACCCCATAGGTAGACCTGGTCTGCACGCGTGCGGGCTGCGGAGTCCCGCGCAGTTGCCCAAGGACCCAGCGCCAGAGGGCGCGCAGTCCGTCAAAGAGCAGCATCCATCGGCTTCTCATTTGGAAGTTCTCGCCGTTGTGGATAAGCGAGTAAAGGATGTAGAGCCCCAGAAACACCAGCGTGACTCCCACCAGCGGTCCCATCATGCCATCTACCCAGTCCGGAAGCGCTATGCCAATGATTATCGCGGCAATGCCGAGTACGGTCACTATGCTGGCATGCCCGAGGGCATAAATGGTGCCCAGGAAGAGGCCGTGCCGGGGCTCATCAGCGCTGCCGGTAATGTCGCTGATCGCTGCTATGTGGTCCCAGTCAATTCCGTGTTGCAAGCCCAGAAAAAGCGCCGACGCGAGCAGCATGAGCATTACACTGAGTTCGTTCACGGCATCCTCCCTTTAGCCTCTTGCCTGGAGCGGCCTTCCTTCTCCCGGCATTCTTTGCACAGGCCGAAGATCGCCAGGTGAGAGAGTTTGGCCCGAAAGCCATAGCGATTGAAGAGCGTCTCTTCCAGCGAGTCCAAGACCGAATCGTCGAGTCCTAAGAGCTTGCCGCAGGACTGGCAGACCAGGTGATGATGGCGGCCCTTCTCTGCCCAGTGGTAACAGACCTTTCCCTCGCCCAGGTCTGTAACCGTAACCAGCCCAATTTCGCTCAGAAGCTCAAGGGTCCGGTAAACCGTGGAGATGTTGATGTGCGGGTAGCGCTGCCGTACACTCTGGTAGATGTCATCGGCAAAGACATGCTCGTCACTATTGCGGACCGCCTCTACTATCATCAGGCGCTGAGGTGTAAGCCGGTATCCCAGGCCTCTCAGTGTTACCTCAGTCTCGCTCACCCCAGACACTTCTCTTCTCCTCAACGAGATTTTACATCAGCCCCTGATTAATTGCAACAACATGCAACTGCGATCTATTGCAACATGCTTCTCCCCTGAGGAGCTTCTTCCCCTACGTACCCCTTTCTGCTAGAATAACTCCAAATGTTCAGCCAGCCCTCCGTCGCTAACGGTGACGGGGCAGCGGTCAGGCATCCTGCATTCTCAACGGCCGGCGAGCAACCCCAGCATTTCTGGGCGCCCGCCCGTCTGTCGAATCGGATTTCGGAGTAGATCATGGCTCAAAGCAACAGCAAAGAAGACTGGAAGAAAAAAGTCCTCGATCCCGCCCTCAAAAAATCACCGCCGCGAGAAGAGCGCTTTGAGACGAGCTCCGGCTTTCTTGTGGACGATCTCTACACGCCGGAAGACATCTCTGACCTCGATTACCAGGAAGCACTGGGTTATCCCGGAGAGTACCCCTTCACTCGCGGTGTCCAGCCCACCATGTACCGCGGCCGGTTCTGGACCATGAGGCAATATGCCGGCTTCGGGACTGCGGAGGAGTCCAACCGGCGCTATAATTATCTGCTGGAGCACGGGCAGACCGGGCTGAGCGTTGCGTTCGATCTGCCAACGCAGTTAGGCCTCGATTCAGACGACCCCAGAGCCGAGGGAGAGGTCGGCAAGGTGGGGGTGGCCATAGATAGCCTCCAGGACATGGAAACCCTCTTTCAGGGCATCCCGCTGGACAAGGTCAGCACCTCCATGACCATTAACGCCACGGCCGCTGTACTCCTTGCCATGTACATTGCCGTTGGCAAGAAGCAGGGCGTAACCCCCGGCAAGTTGAACGGCACCGTGCAGAATGACATTCTGAAAGAATACATCGCCAGGGGCACGCACATATTCCCGCCCGACCCGTCGATGCGCCTGGTGACCGACGTCTTTAGCTATTGCGGCCAGCAGGTGCCTAACTGGAACACTATCAGCATCAGCGGATATCACATCCGGGAGGCCGGCGCCACCGCTGCCCAAGAGGTAGCCTTCACGCTGGCTAACGGCATCGCCTACGTCCAGGCGGCTATTGACAGCGGACTGGATGTGGACGCATTCGGCGGCAGGCTCTCCTTCTTCTTCGCCAGCTACAATAACCTCCTGGAAGAAATTGCCAAGTTCCGGGCTGCACGACGCCTCTGGGCCCAAATTATGCGAGACCGGTTCGGGGCGAAAGACCCTCGCTCGTGGATGCTCCGCTTCCATACCCAGACTGCCGGGTCAACCCTGACCGCCCAGCAGCCGGCGAACAATATCGTGCGCACGGCGATACAGGCCCTGGCGGCTGTTCTGGGTGGTACGCAGTCCCTGCACACCAATTCACAGGACGAGGCGTTCTCCCTGCCTTCTGAGGAATCGGTGCAGATCGCTCTGCGCACCCAACAAATTCTGGCCCACGAAAGCGGCGTAGCCGATACAGTGGACCCGCTCGGCGGATCTTACTACGTTGAGTCGCTTACCAGGCAACTCGAGGAGGCAGCGCAAGACTACCTGAACAAGGTCGATTCCATGGGCGGCGCCCTGTCTGCACTCTCAAAGGGCTATCAGCAGCGGGAGATTCAGGACAGCGCCTACCGTTACCAGCAGGAGATAGAGTCGGCCAGGCGAGTGATAGTAGGTGTCAACAAATACGTGGGGCCGCATGTGAAGATCTCGGGCCTCTTGCGAGTGGACCCGGCCCTGCAGCAGATGCAGTCCGGCCGGCTCGCTGATCTCCGCCGCAGCCGTGACAACAGTCGCGTCGAGGGCCAACTAAAGAACCTGGAGCAGGCGGCGAAGGGCACGGAGAACATGATGCCGTGTATCCTGGAGTGCGTCGAGTCTTACGTAACAATCGGTGAGATCTGCGGGGTCCTGCGCCGCGTATGGGGCGAGCAGGGCGAGTTCGTGGCGTTCTAGCCAAAGGAACAGAGAAGAACTGGAGGAAAGATGATAAACAAGATTGATCATGTAGGCATGGCCGTCAAGAATCTGGATGCGACCCTGGCTTTCTACCGAGATGTGCTGGGCATCCAGGCTAGCTCGGTCGACACCTTCGAGCCGGACAAGATTCGCTCAGCGTTTCTTAAGGTTGGGGATGCCAGTTTCGAGATAATGGAGCCTACCAGCCCAGAGAGCCCGGTGGCCAAGTTCCTGGACAAGCGGGGCGAAGGCATACATCATCTCTCTCTGGAAGTGGATGACATCCGGGCAACGTTGAAGGAGCTGGAGGCCAAGGGCGTGGCTCTGATCGATAAGGAGCCCCGCCAGGGCGCCCACTACATTGTGGCCTTTGTTCACCCGAAGTCAACGGGTGGAGTGCTTCTAGAGCTGACCCAGAAGCCACACTAGCAGTAGACATAACGCGAGCGGGCCAATCGAGTTCGAGGAGGAAGCTTGGTGCCGGTTAACGAAACGAACGTTCGGAACAGGGCATTTGCCGACATGAGAGACTGGATAGACTGGCTGGAGGAGAACGGCCAGTTGCGCCGCGTGAAGGCGGAGGTTGACTGGGATCTCGAGATCGGAGGCCTGGCCAGGGCCGTGCAGGCCGTAGAGGGACCTGCCCTTCTTTTTGAGAATATCAAGGACCATAAGAACACCAGAGGACGCCGGCTGATGGTTGGTGGGCTGGCCAGCTATCAGCGTATCGCAGCCATGCTGGGGCTGCCTATGGATACACCGGTTGCCGAAATGGTCGGAAAGTGCCGTAAGCTCTTCCGGGAGCAGGTGCGTCCTATGGTGGTTTCCACCGGCCCGGTTAAGGAGAATATTGTCACCGGGAAGGACGTCAACCTGTACGAGTTTCCCGTGCCCAAGTGGCATCACCTGGATGGCGGACGGTATATTGATACCTTCGCCGGGGTTGTCACCAAAGACCCTGAGACCGGCGAGATCAATGTGGGCATGTACCGGGGGATGATAGTCGGCAAGGACCGAATTGCCAAGCTGATGGTGCCGGCCCAACACTGGGGCCGCCACTTCCTCAAGTACCAGGCGATGGGCAAGCCCATGCCAGTGGCGATCGTCTACGGCTGGGATGATGCCCTGCCCTTCTGCGCCTGTACCCCTATCCCCCACCGGGAAGCCTCCGAATGGGATATCATCGGGGCCATTCGCGGTGAGCCGGTCCAGCTCGTCAAGTGTGAGACGGTGGACCTGGAGGTGCCGGCCAGTGCGGAAATCGTTGTGGAAGGGACCATGTCTGCCGACCCTTCAACCTTCGAGATGGAAGGGCCCTTCGGCGAGTATACGGGGTGGTGCGAGGGCAAGGCATCGCCCAAGCCGGTCGTTCAGGTGCAGTGCATCACCCATCGCAACGATCCAATTCTGAGGGGCAGCGCCGAAGGCGCCCGCGCCGGCATGCCCAACGAGGACACCCATATATTCGCAATCAGCCTGTCTGCGGTAGCCTGGAATGTTCTGGACGATGCCGGTGTCCGGGGGATCACCGACGTCTGGTGCACTCCTATTACGATGGGAACCACGACGATCGTCCAGATTCACAAGCAGTTCCGCGGCCATGCTCAGCAGGTTGCCGGGGCGCTGTGGTCGTCCTCCGCCTCTAACTGGTTCTACAAGACTATCATCGTGGTTGAGGAGGACATTGACATCCGGTCCTGGGAAGATATCGACTGGGCCCTTGCCTACCGGGTAAATGCCGGTGAGCCCGGAGACCTTACTATATTCGGTCCCACCGGCGGCTCGGTCCTTGACCCCAGCACGCGTTGGGAGGACCGTAACCCCATCCTCTATGGCACCGGAAAATGGCACCGGGTCTTGGTAGATGCCACACGGAACTGGGACTTCCCGCGGCGCGAGGAGTTCGGCGGCCATACCTATCCGCCGGTCAACAAGCTGGGCAGAGGCACTGAAAAGCTGATATCCAGCCGGTGGGAAGAATATGATCTGGGGATACCTTATCTTACCAAGGAGCAGCGCGAGAAGCTGACCCTGGAGCATCTGATAGAGACCCTGCCGGCTGTCGGTAAGGATTAGGGTATAATAAAGGGAGTCCAGCACTACCAGCGAAATCAGAGGCCTTCCATCATGCGGTGGAAGGCCTCCCGCTTTGTAGCGCAAGGTGGCCTACGGACCGACGTTGGGGCGGGCACTACCAGCTCGGTTCACTCGCACGGATAGTGCTCCTGCCAGGCGCTATTCGTCTCAGGCCATCAGGGCCCGGATGGTCTCCAACTCATCGACGCCTTCGCCGGACAGGGCGATCTCGCGATAGCTTTTCACGCCCAGTCCAAGCTCGGCTGCATGGGCTATTTGAGGCTGCTGCCAGACCGGTATCTTGGAGACGGCGTCCCAGGCGCCTAAATAGGTGAGCAGGGCCAGCCCAGCGGCATCCGCGGCAATGACGTCGCGGGATGCTATCACGGTACCGGGCTGAACTTCCTCTCCGCCAAAAGGCCCGCCCGAGATAAGCGCCTTGGTGGCATCTATGACCACAAAGCTAGCCCGTCGGGGGAGATTAGCCTCGGCAATACGCTGTCCATAATAATGCACCACATCGTCAGGCGGTGAAGAATCATTGGAAGGATCATAGCCGGGCTGCTCGTTGTGGAGAAGATTCCGGTCAGACGGATGGATCATTCCGACCCAGTTCTTGAGCGCCATCGAATATCCGGCCAGGAAATGGGTGTGCGCTACCGGCACACTGATTACGTAGTCGGCATCGAGCAGCAGGCGGGGTACCTTGAGCATTCGCCAGTGGGAGGCTCCCTGGGGCTTTACGTTGACCCACTCTTCATTTTCCAGGCCCACGACTTCCGCCCCGGCGGCTGACGCCTGCTCATAAATCCCGGTCCTCTGCATGGCACGCAGGGTGTTGTAGCTGGCGTTGGAGCGATCGGCTACCACGATCCGGCCGGGGTTGTATCTTTTTACTACCTCGACAACGGCGCGAACTACGGCGGGGTTAGTAGTAGAAGGATACGGATCATCAGAATTGACATTAGGCTTGATCAGGACAATACCTCCGGGTTTCAGGCCGTGGAGGCCTCCGGCCATGTCTACGGCTCGGGCTACCGTGCTGCTCGGGTCCGGCCCGCGTACCATGGAGACCGGAACCTTTGGCTGCGCCGCCGTTATGGCCGGCTGTGTTGCCGGCGAAGGCGTAGGAGACGGTGGTACTGCCTGGGTTGGAGACGTTTCCGGCGAACCGCCCGGCGTCGGTGGAACAGTGCTCCCCGTGCCGTTGGAGGCGCCGGGCCTTGCGCAGGCTATCGCCGCCAGGCTTGTGGCCCACATTGCAGCCAGCCTCTGAAGGAAGTCTCTTCTGGTCAGATGATTAGCCATAACCTGGAACAGGTCTAGCTTTCCAGCTTCACTCGCACGTTGTTCGCAAAAGCCTCAGCGTCACCATTCAGGCGGCTGGCTACAACCTGTTCCAGGAGCTTCTCCAGCGGTCCTTTGGCCTTCGCCGTCGATTTGTATACTACCTCAGTCTGGTCGGAAGACACGGACCGGAGGTCAAGAGTTCCCTCCATGTGCAACTCCGGCGCATCGGCTACGAAGGCCGCCCGGCTTGGTGGTGTGGACTCAGTGGTATGGGCCTTAGCCAGAATTGTCTTGCTCACAGGCCCGACCTTGACCTTGACAGTCCACTCGGACTCGGTGTCGCTCAGGACATTGACTTTTTCACAGCCAGGCAGGCATGAGCCGACCTTTACCATGTCGCTCAGGAACTCCCAAACGGTATCTATGGGCCTGGCCACTACGAAGACCTTCTCTGCCTTAGGCATCTGGACTCCCTTCAACTGGGCACGGCATTGCAGTGCCGTCGGTGTGGTTACTCATCGCGATCTCCATCTTGTTGCAGACCGAGGTCCTCCATGACCACCTTGGCAGTATTGTGCCCGGGGATGCAGGTGATCCCTCCGCCGGGGTGGGTGCCTGCACCGGTCAGGTAGAGGCCCTGGATAGGGGTCTTATATCCGGACAGCTCCGGCAGGGGGCGGAAGCCAAACATCTGGTTCAACGTGGAATCTATATGATAGGCCTGGCCTTTGATGTTGCCGGTCCGGTTCTCCTCGTCCACCGGGGTGCAGACGCGCCTGGCGACAACTGACTTCTTGACGTTGGGGGCGTACTCTGCGAGCGCATCGATCATGCTGTCCGCGACCTCTTCCCGGAGATCCTCCCAATTCCGGCCATCGGCCAGCTCGTAAGGGGCGAACTGGAAGAGGTAAAGAGTGTGCATGCCTGTTGGAGCGAGGCTCGGATCAACCGTCGAGGCGCACACTGACCAGATAGCCGGCTTGCGCGGAGGCAGGCCCTCCTTCGCATCGGCGAAGGCCGTCTCCAGGTATTTGACTGACGGGCAGATGATATGTGAGGCGATTCCGGTGTCCCGGCCGGCATTATATCTCTCGAAGTCGGGCAGCTCGCTCAGGGCGCAGTCTACCTTCATGAAGGAGATGTTGGAGATATGGATATTGCCGGCCCGCCTGCGCAGCTTCTCATCTATATCTTTCGGGTCGACCAGCCTGGTGAAGACCCGTTTTGCATCAAGGCTGGAGATAACCGCCTTGCCGGCATGGAACTCTCGGCCGTCCGATAGCCGGACGCCAACGGCGGCGCCGTCTTCCACCAGTATCCTGGATACTTCCGCGTCCTTGATAATGGTGCCTCCGTAGTGCTCCACCATCGCGGCCATAGACTGTGTCAGCATCCCGGACCCCCCCTTGGGGCGGTTCACGCCGGAACGGTGGCATATCTCGACCAGGCTGGTCGTGACGGAAGTGCCGATCTGGGAAGGCGGCGTACCCAACTGCCCGGCAATCCAGGCAATGGGCGCCTTGACGTACTCAGTTTCGAACCATTCATCGAGGAGCTGTTCCGGACTGAGGAGCAGCACTCGCATAAACTCATCCGCTTCTTCGCCTTCCATGAGGCCGGATAGCAGGTTGAAGCTCGGAGGCGGCGAGAACCGCAGCGGGTCCAGCAGATAGGCGGCGTTGCGCCAGTATTCAACGAAGCCCCGATAGGCCTCCGCATCGTGGGGCGAGAACTTGGCAATCTCCTTGCAAGTGCGGTCAATATCCTTGTAGATAAAGAAGTTGGTCCCATCGGGGAACGGGCAGAAGAACATTGGATCAACTTTCAGATACTGCAGGCCGAAGCGCGGCAGCTCCAGGTACTGAATAACCGGGATCTTCTCGCTCAGGAAGTGGTCAACAGAACAGGTGTTGACCTTGAAGCCTGGCGCTCCGGGGATCGACTCCTCGGTGGTAGCGCCTCCTCCGACGATATTTCGACGCTCCAAAACCAGCACACGGAGCCCGGCCTTGATGAGGTATCCGGCGCAGGTCAGGCCGTTGTGGCCCGCGCCTATAACGATGACATCGTAATCTGGCACAGTTCGTCCTTCCGTCTATGTAGACTTGTTGCAGCTTAACCGGATGATCCGGCGAAGAGGTACGAGCCCCGGTGGTAGGAGTCACCAGACATTGTGGTGACTCCAGCAGGCGGTCCGGCGTGTGGCCGGACCGCCCTGGATTACGGCTTCTAGCAAACAGAGCCAGAGCTGGCGAGGACCGGAGTGCTATCGAATACCCCGAACACCTCCCGCATGGCCCCCATCATCTCTCCAAGTGTAGCGTCGGCGCGGGCAGCATCGATTAGGAGAGGCATAATCGGCTGGTCATCGGTAGCTGCGGCAGCTTTGATGGCATTCAGACACTGCTCTGTCCGGGCGTTATCTCTCCGCGCTCTTAGCTCGCGCAGTCTTTCGATGGCTATCTCTCTCAGCTGGGGATTATACTCGAAGGTGCAGATAGCCTCCGGCTCTTCGGTTACGTACTTGTTTACGCCTACCAGTACCCTCTGGCCGCTATCTATCTCTCTCTGGTACCGCAGAGCAGAGGCCGCGATCTCGGCCTGAATATATCCCTTTTCTACGGCAGCAACAAAGCCTCCCAGGTCGTCTACTCTCTGGATGTACTTGTTGGCCTCCTGCTCTACCTGATTGGTGAGCCACTCAACGTAATAGGAGCCGCCCAGCGGGTCCACGACGTCGGTTACACCGGTCTCATGCTCGATGATCTTCTGAGTCTTGACGGCCACCCGGACGGCCTCCTCAGTAGGGATGCAGTAGGCCTCATCATACGAGTTGGTATGCAGCCCCTGGGCCCCTCCGAGTACTGCCGCCAGCGCCTGGATAGCAGTCCGGGCAATGTTGTTCAGTGGCTCCCGGGATGCGAGGGTGTAGCCGGCGGTCTGGGTATGGCAGCGCATGAGCCAGGACCGGGGATTCTGCGAACCGAACCTCTCCTTCACCAGCCTGGCCCACAGCCTGCGGGCAGCCCTGATCTTGGATATCTCCTCGAAGAAGTGGTTGTGGGCTGACCAGAAGAAGGACAGCCGGGGAGCAAAATCATCGATCTTCATCCCCTTCTCCAGGCAGGTCTTGGTGACCTCGATAGCCACGCAGAGGGTGAAGGCCAGCTCCTGGACAGCGGTGCAACCGGAGTCCCGGATGTTGTATCCGTCGAAGTTAATGATGTTCCAGAGGGGCATCTCCCTGGTACAGAACTGAATAAGATCGACCGTCATGCGAAGGGAAGGTCTGGGTGGGAATGCCTGGAAGTTGGATGCCATGTGCCCGGCCAGTGAGTTATTGGTAGCGACACCGGCCAGCTTGGAATGGTGGACACCCTGCCTTTCAGCAGCCACGATATACATGGCGACCATCACTGGAGATGGGGCGTACACGATGAAGCTGGTATTGATGTTATCCAGGGGCAGCCCATCAAAGAGCCTCTCCATATCCTCGACTGAGTTACAGATAACCCCACACTTGCCAACCTCTCCCTCAGCCATGGGATGGTCGGAGTCATATCCCTGCTCCGTGGGCAGGTCGAAGATCAGGTTGACTGTCGGCTGCCCTCCGTACGCTTCCTGCCCATGCTGCATGAGAAACTTCTGTCGCGCGTTGGTTTCCTCGGGCAGGCCGAACCCGCTGACTTCTCTCTTCATCCAGGTATACTTGCGATAGCCGGTGGCATACAGTCCGCGCGTGTAGGGATACTGGGCCGGCTGGCCGATATCCTTCTGGTAGTCAATATCTTTCAGGTCTTCCGGTGTGTAGACGGGCTTAAGGGGGATGCCGGAAGTAGTTTGGCGGAGATCCTCTCCTTTGTTCGACATAATAACGGCCTCCGTTCGCTGGTTGGGTATCATTGGCCCTAGTATAGTGCTTTAGGGGCTGGTTTTCAAAGGGGCCGCTGACGGGTGTCAGCTATCAGCTAATCATCCACTGTCGGCGAGGCCAAGTCGTTCTGGCGGGGCAATTGGATGAGCAGCGCCGTTGCGCAGAGTATCCTTAAGGGGACGCGGCCTCCAAGACCGGCCGCGTCCCCTTAAAGCCGATAGCTAGATAGCCCCCTCTGCCTTTAGCTTGGCAGTCACGTCGTCTCGCAGAACGTTCTTCTTGATCTTGCCGCTGGCAGTCATGGGGAGGGCGTCTACGATCTCGACCCTCTCCGGCAGCTTGAAGGTGGCGATCTTCTTTTCCTTTAGGTATGAGATCACTTCGTCAAAGCTTATCGTCTGGCCGGTTTTGGGAACGATGTAGGCGCAGCTCTTCTCTCCCAAACGCTTGTCAGGCATGGCGACAACGGCTGCGGTCAGAACCTTCGGGTAGGTGAAGAGCAGTTCCTCGACCTCCCGGGGGCTGATCTTCTCGCCACCGCGGTTGATGATGTCCTTCTTGCGCCCCACGAAGCAGATGTTGCCGTCTTCCCGCATCATTACAGCATCGCCAGTGAAGAACCAGCCTTCTTCGTTGAAGACCTCCTTAGTGCGCTCCGGGTCCCGGTAGTACCCGCCGAAGACCATGGGGCCGCGTACGGCCATCTCGCCCGGCTCCCCCGGTCCCAATACCCGGGTGTGGTCTTCGCTGTAGACTCTTACCTGAACGGCGTGAGAGGCCGGCCTGCCGACAGTGTTGCAGGGCACTTCGATGTCGTCTTCCAGACGGGTGATCATTCCGACGACGCACTCTGACATGCCCCAGAAGGCGATAAACTTGCACCCGATCTTGTCCCGTAGCTGGCGAATCACTTCGCCCGGTGTAGGGCCACCGCTGGCGGTTGCCAGTCGGAGAGAGCTCAGATCGTACTTACCAAAGCTGGGATGGTTCAGAATGGAGATTAGCTGAGGAGGCACGCCCAGAAGGACGCTGGCCTTCTCCTCTTGAATAAGGCGCATCGCCAGCTCCGGATCGAAGGCATCCATCATTACCATCCGGGCGCCGATGTCCACTGCCGTATTGTAGCCTGCTTCCGTCAGCCCGAGCGCATGGAAGATAGGCGCCAGGTTGAGCACCGTCTCGTGGTCCTTTATCTGCCAGGCTTCGTTGAACCAGCGGGAGTTGTGGGCGCTGTTGTGGGTCCAGATCGGCGCCTTGGGCGCCGACTCAGTCCCCGAGGTATAGACCAGGGCCACAACATCGTTGGCATCGGGCCGGAACTGCTTCAGATAGTCCGCCGGGTACTTGGTCTCCAGCGGGTTGTTGATCATATCATTCAGGGATATTGCCCCGGCTGGAATGTCGTCCCCCAGCACTATGACGTGCTTTAGCTTAGTGAGGCCGGGCCTGATCTCGTCTACCATCTTCGTGTAGTCGAAGCCCCCGAATTCCTTTGGCACGGCGACCGCTACCGATTCCGACGTCTCCATGATGTAGCGCACCTCTGCTCCCCGGTAGTAAGGCACCACGGGGCAGGCGATAACGCCTATCTTGGTCAACGCATAGAAGACGGCCAGGGCCTCGACGCGATTGGGGAACTGCAGCGTGATCCGGTCTCCCTTGCGGATGCCCAGCTCCAGCAGGCCAAGGGCGATTCTGTCCACCATGCGGGACAACTGGGCGTAGGTAACCCGCTGATGAGAGTCTACGATCGCCTCTTTATCGGGAGTCAGACTGGCTCGTCTGTCTAGCCGATCGGTAAGCAACAGGTCTGACCAGAAGCCCTTCTGGGTAAATTCCTGTACGATGTCTGGGGTGTACCGGGTCTGAATTGTCATTACCTCTCCTCCGAGTAGTCAAGCCGCCGTCGTGGCTTCAGCCGAAACGGGTGTCCGCACCCAAAAGTTTCACGGCCACCCAGTCGTAACACTACGAGGCCACCTGCCGGGGTGGCCTAAGAATCTCCGCCTTCTTGACGTCAAAAAGCCCTTCAGTGGTCAGCCGCAGATCAGGGAAGAATGTGGATGGCAGAAAAGAAAAGAAGTAATACGGGTCTCCCAGCTTAAAGCCCCGGCTGGCCAGAAACTCGTTCATTGCGTCGACCTTGCTCGCCAGGACAGGGACCGGCTCCTCGGACATTAGCCCGCCGAGCGGCAGGGCCATCTCATGCACGAGCTTGCCTCCATCTGCAATCACCACGCCACCCTTCATCTCTAACGCCCGGTTGACGGCCATCGCCATGTCATCCTCGGAGCATCCTAACACCAGCATCTGATAGGCGGCATTCTCGGTACTGGCTATGCCTCCTACGCGAGCGCCGAAGTTCGACATAAAAGCTGTAGTGACCTGCCCGGTCTGCCGGTTGACCATCGCTACCTTCATAAGGTCATCCTCTGGGCCGGGCTGGAAGTAACCATCCTTCACTGGTATCTGGCGGTCCACCCGCCTGTTTATCACGGCATTCCGGACTTCCATCACTGGAAAGAGCACATCTTCCCCGGTAGCCGGGACGAAAAACATCTCGGGATGCACCTGCTCGATCTTGCCCGGCTCCCCGTGCCGATTGTGTGCGTAATTATAGTACATAGGAACGGGGAATTCCACCAGCAGCTCGCCATCCCTGGCGGCCGTGGCTCCACCCGCGATCACCAGATGCGGTGTCGGGTCGTTGAGGTCCCGAAGCAACAGGATATCGGCGAACCGGCCGGGGGCGATTCCCCCCAAGTCGCCGTCCAGTCCGTGGTAGGTCGCTACATTGAGACTGGCCATGCGGTAGGCCGTGACTGGCTCGACGCCCATTGTAATGGCCTTCTTAACCAGGTAGTCCAGATGGCCACGCTTCACCATGTCCGGTGCCGTAAGACCGTCGGTCGTGAAGCAGAGACGGTTGGTGTTGACCTTCTCCTTGATGATGGTGGGCAGCAGGTGCTCCAGGTCCGGTCTGGTCGAGCTTTCTCTCAGCAGCACCCAGAACCCCAGGCGCAGCCGGTCCAGGGCTTCCGTGGCGACAAGGCTTTCGTGACAGGAGGTGATACCGGCGGCCGCGACTGCATTCAGCTTGTCGTACGAGCAACCGGCGGTATGTCCATCCACCTTCTTGCCTTTGGACCGGGATAGCATGATCTTCTTTAGCAGTGCCTCATCACCGTCTAGAATGCGCGTCCATATGCCCACTTCGTTGAAGCCGAAGGCAGTTGGCCTGCTGAGGAGCCGGTCCATTTCGTCCCAGGAATAGCTTTCTGCCTGGGGTTGGAAGAATTTCTGCTCCGGTACCCCGGAAAACATCCTGACCGGCAAGCGGGCCAGTTCCTCCATGAAACGCTCAAAGTCCGGCGTATCGAAGATACGCGGCAGGTAGGACGAGTTGCTGAAGATAGTTGTTGTGCCATGGGGCAAGACCGCCATAGCCGCGGTGTGCGGATTACAGTAAGTATCAGGATGGAAGTGGGGGTCGATATAGCCTGGCGCCAGGTAGAAGCCGGTGGCATCGATGGTCTGGGTGTCCGGTCCGACCATGGCGCGGGAACCGCCGACATAGGCGATGCGCTGGCCGTAGATGGCAACGTTGGCCTCGAGCACCTCGCCCGAGAAAACGTTAATGACCCGGCCACCCTCGATATAGGTTTGCGCGGGCCGCCGGCCCTGGGCAACGTCGACCAGGGCCAGCGATTCCTCCAGGCTCTTTGCCAGGATCATCTAGACAGAGCTATCTCTTGCGCAGGCGGGCCTGGACATCCTCTGCGACCAGCCGGCCACTCTCGGCGGATGCCTCCAGGCCAATCCACCCTGCTGGCTTGACGCCGTCGCCGACGTTGTACAGGTTTTCTACCGAGGTCCTCATCGAGATCTCGAATCCGGGCCAGGTGTGATAAACGGGCCAGTCCTTGTAGAAGGTGCCGGCCATCAGGACGTGAGCATGACTATCGAAATCGGGGAAGAGATCATGCAGGTCCTGAATGTTCAGACGGATCTCCTTATCGAGGTCCACCGGTCCCAGCGAGTCGCCGAAGGCGCTGAACGAGACCATCAGGTGCCGTCCGCGAGGCGCCAGGTCAGGACAGAGAATGGTCGGTGTTAGGATATAGCAGGCGCGGCGTGTGCCTATAGGCATCAGGACGCCCTGGTGCTCCATCAGCGGCCGGTCGCTGGAAACGTAAATGACCACGGAAGGCGTCGGGCGGATCTTCTCTCCCAGGTCCTTCAGGTATCCGATATCGAAATTGTCACGCCCCGCAAGCTGTACGGTCTTCTTGGGGCCGGCGTTGCTGATTACCATCCGGGCGGATACGTCTACCTGCTCGCCGTTCTTCTCCAGCACGACGCCGGTGGCTACGCCATCCTCTACCTTGATCCGCTGGACCCTGGTCCGGGTAACTACATCGCTTCCCTTGTCACGTATCCCTTGGGCCAGGGCATCCATCAAGACAGATGGCCCCTGGGGTGCAAAGCCGTGGATGATCTTGCCTCCGAGGGCCTTGATGAACTGTATAAAGGTCAGCGCCTTCGCCTCGTTCGCATTGATGGCGAAGATAGCGGCGCAGAAGACCTGGAAGAAGCCGTGAATATCGGGGTCGTCGGTGTACTGGGCCACCCAGTCCTTGAGCGTGATGGACTCGGAGGGCTCGCTCCATGAGAGCGCCCGCTTCATGGCCAGCATGACCTTCTCGCCCTCGCCGGGCTTGCCGATGAACGAGAGCATTCGCCTTAGCCCACCTCCACCCGGGGGCAGCTCGAATTCCCTGTCGCCGACGCGGTACATGATATCCGGTTGGGGCCTTACCACTTCGAAGGGAACGCCGAGCAGATGGAACGGCTCCTCCAGGGAGCCCTCGCACTCCAGCGCCTCCGCCCCGGTGCTCAGCGTGAAGCCCTTGACCTCCATGCTGGCGAAGCGCCCGCCGACCATGGGCATCTTCTCCACTACCAGGACCTTGTATCCGGCGTGAGTCAGGCGGGCGGCCGCTCCCAGTCCCCCGACTCCGGAGCCAATCACTACTACGTCATAAGACGTCTGCATATTTGACTATCCTCCACAATAATAAGGGCGCGGAATACGGCCACAAAACGGTTGCCGGAGAGTCACGGCCTACCGGCGGGATTTCCGGTAGTCAATTCTCAAAAAGGACGAGTAGCCTCGTCCCTCGATGAAGCCCGCCTGGGTGAAGTCTCCGAATGGGACCGCCTTCCCTATCAAACCAACGGGGCGATTATAGCCCGGCGGATTTACGCTTGTCAAACGAAGTGGTAGGAACGAATGCCTCCACGCGTTCCTACCCTTTGAGTAACTCCTTTAGTTTGTCTGTGAGCGGCGGGACGACTGACCGGAAGTCGCCGACGATGCCGTAAGTGGCGCGCTGAAATATAGGTGCATTGGGATCAGTGTTGATGGCAATGATGTTCTTAGAGCCTCCACAGCCCGCCAGGTGCTGCATCGAGCCGGAGACGCCCACTGCGAAGTAGAGATTCGGGGCGACCATCTTGCCGGTCAGTCCCACCTGGAGCTCGCCGGGGAACAGGCCGGCGTCTACGGAGCCGCGGGTCGCGCCCACGGCTGCGCCCAGTGTGCGGGCCAGCTCTTCGATGATCTTTACGCCCTCCGGGTCCTCGACACCGCGCCCGCCGGTAACAATGATCTCGGCGTCCTCGAGGCGCAACCCGGCCGCTTCCTCTTTGACCCGCTCCAGTACCTTCACCCTGTCTGTGGAAGGGTCAGGGGAAGCTGGAACGGAGATCACTTCCGCTCCCGGTCCATCCCGCCGGACCGCCCGCTCCACGACCTTCGGTCTCAGGGTAACGATCTGCGGATCGCTGTCCATTGCCAGCGTTGCCTGCAGGTTGCCTCCGTAGATGGGCCGGGTGGCCAGGAGCCTCCGGCTCTGGGGGTCCAGGCTTAGCTCAACGCAGTCAGGAGCCAGGCCGGCGCCCAGCCTGGCCGCCAGCCGTGGGGCCAGGTCCCGGCCGGTGGAATCATGGCCGAACAGTATGATGGCAGGCATCCCTTGCCGGCAGAGGCCCTCCAGTACGCGGAGTTGCGGGTCGCTACGGTAGGCTTCCAGGCTCGGGTCGTCTGCCACGTACACCCGGTCAGGCCCGTAAGCCGCCAGCTCCTGGGCGGCGTCCTTGTTCCCGTTGCCCAGCAGGGCTGCTGTCAGAGGGGCACCCAAGGCCTCGGATAGACTCTTGCCAATACCTAATAATTCGAGGGTCATTCCGGAGGGAACTCCCTCCGGCGCCTCTGCGTAAACCAGTATGTCTCCTTGAGCCATACGGATCAGCTCCTATTCATGGAATCAGTGGTCAATTTGACAGCGCCTTCGACGTAGGGGCGGACCTTGTGTCCGCCCGGCGTGGGCGGACACAAGGTCCGCCCCTACAGATGCGTTGCGAAAAAGGTGCCGAATGCAGTGGGAAGTTTCTGGTCTCACCACCTAGAGAAGCTTCTCGGAACGCAAAAGGGCGGCGAGACTGGCTGCCTTGACAGACTCGTCCTTCCCATCGACTATCCGGCACTCTCCTCCGGCCGGAGGGGCCTCCAGCTTCACCAGCCGGACCCTTGAGCCGGCCTGGGCCGCCATTTCGGGATCAAGCTCGATATCTGCGGCGCTCCAGACGGGTACCTCCCGCTCCGTGGCGGCCATGATCGTATCCATCGTGGCGTAACGCAAGGGTAGTGACTCGCTGGTGACCGTTACGACAGCGGGCAGGGTTGCCTCAACGGCCTCATAGCCGTCCTCGAGGAACCTCTCGATGCGAGCCGTGGAGTCTGTGGCCTCCAGGCTTCGGGCAATGGTGATGCAGGGCACCCCAAGCTCTTCCGAAATCGCAGGGCCGATAATTCCGGCGTCCGTGTCGGCGGCCTGGCGGCCGCAGATTACCAGGTCAAATTCTCCCAGCTTCCGGATGCCTCTCGCCAGGATGTAAGCAGTGGCAAAGCCTCCGGCGCCGTCGAACGCGGGGTCGCTCAGAAGCACTGCCTCATCGGCCCCCGTGCCCATAGCCTCCTGGAGGAAGTCTTGCCAGGAGGTAGGACCCACAGAGATGAGCGTGACCGTGGCGCCGTTGGCGTCTTTGACCCGTAAGGCCGCCTCGATGGCGTTTTCGTCGTAGGTGCTCAGCACCTGGGATATCCCCCGGCGTACGACTACTCGCCTTCCCTCTGGGTCAGGAGTGAAGGCGCCCGGAGGCGCCTCAGGGTCCGGCACCTGCTTGACACAGACTATGATCCTCATGAGTTCTTCCTAAATATCGCAAAGCGCCTGTATCTGGGAGTAGCGGGCGTCAACTGAGCGCTGAAGCCCTTGCAGCTCTTCGCCATCCAGGTGGGAATAGCGTCCCATCAGCCCGGTGAAGTCTGATATTGGGCGTACCCTGTCTACAGGATGCGTTATGCGGAACTTGCCGTTCTCTGCTTCCCAGAGCGGAAAGTAATTGGTCTCAACGGCTGCCTTGCACAGGTCGATGGCTGCATCCGTCTGGGCACGCCATCCCGTTGGGCAGGGCGAGAAGAGATGGATGTAGGCCAGGCCGTCCTTGACCGCCATGGCCTTCTCGAGCTTCTCCGCGTAGTCGTCGAGATGCCCCACTGTAGCGGTGGCGACGTACGGCGCCCCGTGGAAGGCCATCAGCAGTGGCACGTTCTTTCCAGGTGTCTCCTTGCCATGACGTATCTTGCCCACCGGCGTGGTGTTGGTCCATGCCCCCAAAGAAGTGCTACTGCTTCGCTGGATGCCCGTGTTCATGTATGCTTCGTTGTCATAGCAGATATAGAGGAGGTTCTCGCCGCGCTCCGCGGCGCCCGAAAGCGACTGGAAGCCGATATCCACCGTGGCGCCATCGCCGACGAAGGCCACCGTCCTCACGTCACGGCCCTTCTTCTGGAAGTAGCGCTTGGCCCCGGTCATGCTGGCGGCCGTGTTGTTAAGCAGGCAGAGAAAGGCGGCAACCTTGGCTGTCGGCTGGGTTCCAAAACCGATGAAATTGGAGCAGGCGCAGCCGGGGGCGCCGAAATAGATGGCATCATTTCCAATTATGCGGATAGTCAGGCGGTTTGCCAGTTCCGCCGGGCATCCGAAGCAGAGCCCGGTTCCCGATGTAATTGCGTCGTCTATCTTGAGGTGGCTGCGCAGGACTCTGTTTCGGGAATACGAAAGCACGCCATACTTGCAGGCGTCCACACACTTGGGGTCGCCGTCGCAGCGGTCGCACTTGAACGACTTCTTAGTGCTCTGGTTATAGTAGATCCCCCCGTACGAGCAGGCGAGAGTACACAGGGCGCAGCCCACGCACTTGGATTCCTCTATCGTGACGGCGCCGGTCTCCGCACTCTTAGTGATGGCCCCGGTAGGGCACACGGCCTGGCACTGAGGCTCGCTGCACTGGTTGCAGGTGATTGCCCCGTTGAAGGACCCGCCCGTCAGGTGCACGCTCTTGATGCGCCCGCCCTCCAGAACGTTGCCGTCCCGGGCCTTCGCGCAGGCTTCCTCGCAGGCCCAACAGTCAGGGGGGCAGGACCCGTGCTCGATCTTCAGCGTATCGTAAAAGGCCTTCATCCTTGTTCCCTCCCTAATCTAGGACCGCGGCTTCCTTCTTTTCGGAAGCCATCATCAGGTAGCGGCTGGTCTCACGGGGCCTCTCGAGAAGGGCTTGCTGGTAGGCGCCAACATCGAGCTGCTTGCGTATGAGGTAGATCAGGACACCGGGATCGGCAGCCACGTTCAAGAACATTGCGCCGACCAGGCGGTTGTCCCGGAGTACCAGCTTGCCATAGCTGTTGTTCTTCTTGTCGGAGTTAGTGATTACCTGGAAGCCTTCTCCCTGGGGCATCGACATGCCGACAGAGAAGGCTATGTAGCCGAAGAAGTTAAAAGCATTCATGGGAATCCAGCGCTCGTAAGCCTCCGGCTGGCCGGCCATGGCGGCCCCAGCCGCCTTGCCCTGGGCTACGGCCGATGGCAGGATGGGGTTCTGGGCCGTATCACCGAAGAAGCCGGGAGCCTCGGCCACATCGCCGGCGGCGTAAATCCCTGGCACGCTCGTCTGCATCTGCTCGTCCACGACGATCCCCCGGTTTACCTTGACGCCGGACGAAGCCAGGAAGGCCGCCTTGGACCTCACCCCGACAGCCGTGACCAGCAGATCAGCCTCGATGGATGTGCCGTCGGACAGCCCGACCCTGACGGCCCCGTTCTCCTTTTGCACCCCGGTTGCTTCCAGGCCGGTGCGGAGCTGGGCCCCTTCCCGTTGGAAGACCTCACGGATAAGTGACTCCGCCTGGGCATCGAAGTACAGGGGCAGCAGCCGCGGCTCCTTCTCGACGATATGCACTTGGTGGCCGGTCTCGAGAAGGGCTATGGCGACCTCCATGCCGATCAGGCCCCCTCCCAGGACTGCAACCCGCTTCTTGCCTGCCAGCTTACCCGAAATTGCCCGGTAGTCCTCGAAGGACCGGAAACCGAGAAAGCCGGCCTCTTCCAATCCCTTTATGGGAGGCCGGACCGGCTCCGAGCCGGTGGCGACGAGCAGCGTATCGTATTTCTCTCTTCCGCCATCGCGGTAGATAACTTCTTTGGTTGAGGGTGATACCCCGGTAACTTCCTTGCCTTTGGACAGAGTAGCCCCGAGTCCCTGGAAGTATCCCGCCGGACGCATCCAGAGGGCCTCCTCGGCGATACGCCCTGAGAGCAGGTAGGGCAGGGCGGTTGGCGAATAGGGCCGGCAGTCCTCCATGGTGACGAGCGTCACCTGGTCATCCGGGGCGATGCTGCGTATCTTCTCCAGGGCGCTCAGCGCGGCAGAGCCGCAGCCTATGATTAGATGCTTTCTAGCCATCTCTCCTCCTACTCCAGTGGCAAGGAAAGGGGACACCCCCTTTGGACCCCCGGCCTTTCGGCATAGCCATCTTTCCTCCTACTCCAGGGCGAACCAGGATACTTCCTGGAAGCTCTCGCCCCGGGCCGCCCGCTGGGTTATATCTACCGCTCTTTCGACGTGCTCGATAGTGATGTCCATACCCGCCAGACCATCGATGAAGTTGGCCATGGGGATCCGGGCACCCATCTCTCCGAGGACGGCCTTGAGTTCCATGAAGACAGTCCCGCAGTTCCAGCCGAAAAGGACGTTTCTATCAATTACGCCGATGGCCTTCTTGCCGGCCAGGGCTGAAGCCAGGCGCTCGTTCGGGAAGGGGCGCATGTACCGGAGCTTGATCAGACCGACGCTAACACCCCTGTCACGGAGCTTGTCCACAACCACCTTGGCGGTGCCGGCACAGCTACCGGTAGCTACGAGCACTATCTCCGCATCCTGGCTGCGGTACTCCTCGATGAGTCCGCCGTAGCTTCGACCGAAGCGTTGTTCGAATTCTCTTTCAACCTGCTCGATCTTCGACTTGGACGCCTGCATCGCCTGGCAGTGCTTGTAACGGTATTCGACCACCAATTCTCCGACGGTGAAGGATGAGAAGGCCGAGGGATGACGCGGGTCCAGACGGGGCCGGTCGGGATGGTCGGTCACGGGGGCCAGGAAGGCATCAACGTCTTCCTGACTCGGCAGTTCCACCCGGTCCGTCATATGCGAGAGGTAAAAGCCGTCGTAACACAGGCAGAAGGGAAGCAGTATCTCCGGGTCCTCTGCAACCCGGTAGGCCATGATCATGCTGTCCATGATCTCCTGGGCCGATTCTACGTGGACCTGAATCCAGCCGGCATCCCGGACGCTCATCACGTCCTGCTGGCTGCCCGAAACCGAGTCGGGGGCTGCCAGTTCCCGGGTGGCTACCACGATCACGATGGGCACCCGTGAGCCGGAGGCCTTGTAGTAGGGCTCGAACATATAAGCAAGGCCCTGCGATGACGTTGCCGTGAAGGTCCGGGCGCCGCACGCCGAGGCGCCGATGAGCGCGCTCATGCCGGAGTGCTCGCCTTCTACTTCGATCATCTCCGCGTCCATCCGGCCATCGGCATGGTGGCGGTAAAGGGCCTCCAGCAGAGGAGTCTGGGGAGTGATGGGGTAGGCGGCGATCACATCGGGACGGCACAGCATGACGGCATGAGCCGCGGCCTTGTTGCCGTCGAGGGCCTTGATCACTGGGGTCTTAGTAACCATCGCTTACCTCTCTTCCCGTACCACGGCGATGGCGTTCACCGGGCAAAGCTTGGCGCAAAGGCCGCAGCCCTTGCAGTACTCCAGGTCAGCGGCAAAGTGAGTGCCCCGGTCGGTTATGCAGCCGGTGGGGCAGAAGAGATAGCAGGTACCGCATTGAGCGCACTTGCTGGCCTTTGTGACCGGGCGCTGATAGCGCCAGTCGCCGGTCTTGATGGACGACATCTCCTCTTCATAGGCCCATGGCCCGAGGGTCTTACTTCTTAAGCGCATCAGCCGCCTCCTTGAACTCCAGAATCGCCGTCTCCCGGTAACCCCTCTCGGCACAGCGCAGGTTATCTTCCAGCAGCTTGCCAGAGAAATAGTCCTTGAACCCGGCCTGCAGAGACTCCAGCTTGAGCCATCCGGTAGTACTGGCGAACGCTCCCAGCACGCAGGTGTTCGTGATGGGCTTTCCGATCTCTTGAAAGGCGATACTGGTGGCATCAACCGCCCCGATAGTCTTCAGGTTGGCGTGCAGGGTCTGCTGTGGCTGGTGTTGAACGTTGAGGACCATGGTGCCGCCTACCTGGACCCCCAGGAAGATCTCCGGGGATGTCCTTAAGGAAGGGTCAAACAAGATGAGGCAATCGGGCTCGTACACCTGGGTCCTCTGGCGGATCGGCTTATCGTCGAACCGGACGAAGGCCGTTACCGGCGCTCCCCGCCTTTCGAATCCGAACATGGGGAAGGCGACTGCGTACTTGCCCTCCTTGATGAAGGCGGCAGCAAGCATGTCGGCTGCTATGGCTGCACCCTGTCCTCCTCTTCCATGTAGTCTGATTTCTTTCATGCCTGCTCCTATCACAGTGATACGGTAGCCTGGGGCAAGTAGCTCCCCTTACCCGGTCTGACAGAAGAATCCGAAAGTGGTTCGGTCCGGCCAGCCTCCTATACGGCCCACGATGGGGACAGGGCAAGTGATCCCCCTGTCTCTAACAAAAAAGGGAGGGTCCCCGACCCTGTAGGCAACATGGTATACGAGGGCCAGTGGCTTGTCAAATGTACTTTTGCCGCTAAGCTGCCTTCTTCAACGGGCAGAGAGTGAAAAGCGCCAGTGAGCCTGCCATGACCACCGCTGAGAGGATGAACCCGGGATAGAAAGAGCCGGTCAGGTCGATCAGATAGCCGGCTATCGCTGGGGAAACCGCCTGGCCCAGCCCGAAGACGGCGGTCACGAGGCCCACAGCCGCGGCAGCCAGGGATACCGGCACCGCATCCGCAGCCGCCGCCAGGATGATCTGCATCGGACCTCCGAAGGTGGCCCCGTAGAGGATAACGGATACGTACAGGAAGGGGATATCTTGCCGGAACACCGGCAGAAGGAGTCCCACTGTCAGGGGTAGCATACAGAGGGCCACAGCCTGCTTACGCCCGATCCGGTCGGACAGCAGACCCCAGAGCGCCAGAAAGAGGAATCCCACGATAGCACAGGCCCGCCAGATATCGCCCACCACCTCCGGAGGCAGGCCAAGGCCCCGGCGCAGATAAGCGATGAAGAACGTGATGTAGACCTGATAGAAGCCGAAGAGAAAGTAGGCCGCGCAGATAGTCACGATAGTCCGGTTTCGGAATACCTTGCCCCACGCCAGCGCCGGCGCTGCTCCTCCCTGGGCGCCGGGGCTCGCGGCAGGGGGCCGCTCCTTGAGGGTCACAGCGCCGATGATTGTCAGTACCAGCGCGGTAATCCCCATGTAGACCCAGGCCTGCCTCCAGCCCTCCGGTCCTTGGGTAGATAAGATAATAGGGACAAAGAAGGAGGCGATGGCGGTGCCGAATGCCGCTCCGGTGGACAGGAACCCCATGGTAAAGCCCCCCAGATGGGGTGGGGTCCAGGCTCGGCCAAGGCCGGCGAGCGGGGCAAAGGCGGCCCCCGTTCCTATGCCCGCGAAGAGCATAATCACGAAGGCTATCCAGTAAGCCTCAACCAGGCCCAGGGCAATCATGCCCACTCCTACCAGAATCATGGCCCCGGTTACTACCATTTTCGCGCCAAACCGGGTGGCAAGCACCCCTCCGCCGAGGGCGCCGGCCAGATACCCAATCAGATTCATCGTATTCAGGACCCCCATAGGCCCATAGGTCATGCCCAGGCTGTCTTGCATACTTGGAAGGAGCATTGGGTAAACGAACCGCCCGAAGCCCATGGCTGCGAGCAAGAGGAAGAACCCCGTGCCCATGATAACCCAGTAGTAGCTGGATGAATTCGAAGTGGCTGGCGTTGCGGAGGCTGTTTCTCGAGTAGTCATACCCCCGATTCTAACAGCCGACCAGAGGTGGGGTCAACGAACCGGCGGGCCTGGCGTGCCCTGTGACTGGTGAACATGACGTAGGCAGGCTTTGTGTCCGGCCGTCCTGGGCTCCCTCATCCCCATCTTCTCCCGCTGCGGCGGGCGAAGGAGTACTCGCTATTGCGGCCGGGTGGGAATCCGTATTCCTATTAAATCAAGGAGCAGTCTACCAGCAGGGCAAGAGTGTTTCCTTCGTCCATCGCAGCGTAACACCACTCACTATCCCCTCGCCCACCGCAGTGGGACATCGCATACTATTCCCTCGCCCGCCGCAGCGGGAGAGGGTTAGGGTCAATACGGTTCAGTTAAGAAGAAGGGATGACTCGGTTGTCGAATTGCGAGTAAGCTTGGATTGAGAGAACCAAGTTGCCACCAACAACTCGATGAAGGAGTCACCCCTTGGTATTTATGATACGCCA
>Ga0209514_10002115_pt1 | contig 31640 bp, 44 predicted proteins | sample Subgrocontami58m_FD_187452 | JGI IMG/M metagenome (GOLD analysis project Ga0209514, IMG submission 187452) | Subsurface groundwater microbial communities from S. Glens Falls, New York, USA - GMW37 contaminated, 5.8 m (SPAdes) (version 3) | ecosystem: Environmental > Aquatic > Deep subsurface >...
TAGTGAGCTAATAATCGTAAAAATCAGAAATTTAGCCTGTTGAAAGACGGCTAAATTTCAATAATCCTCTTGTTTTTGCTTTGACAAAAACAAGCTATTGTTCAATCAACTGCAGTCTTCGATAGATATTTAAACGTCTTCGAAGTGATTAAAACATGGAAAGATTACATCCTGGAGCCAAATGGCAGTTTCGTGTTAGTGGATATTTTCTCTTTGGCTTTCTTGGGATATTTTTTGGAATATGGGTAACTGTTCCATTAGCGGGATTTCTTTTTACTCTTGCTGGAATCTCTGCTAGTTCAACTATGGCAATTATTCTTCTTTCTATTTTAGGTTACATATTATTAGTTATTGTTGCGAGTGAAATTTACGCAAGAATGTCATACAATCGATGGTTCTATGAATTTAACGATGATGGCTTAAAGCTAGAAAGAGGAATTATTTGGAAGAGATATAGCAATGTTCCATATGAAAGAATACAAAATGTTGATGTGCATAGAGGCATAATTGCTAGAATGTTTGGATTTTCAAGCCTTATGATACAAACTGCAGGTTATTCTGCACAACCTCGCGCGGAAGGATATATTCCTGCGGTAGAGAGTAGTCAAGCTGAACAGTTTAGAACGTTTGTGATGAAGAAGATTACAAGGAGAAAATAAAATGAATCAATTGCATCTAGGCGCAAGGTGGGTCTTTAGATTAAACGCCTACTCTCATTTTGGATTTATATTCCTTATTTTATTCTATGTTTTAATATTTAGAATTGTAGGGAAAAATTTTTATTCATCCATATTACAGAACTCTCTAGGATTAGTACTTCTAATAATTGGGTTACTTTGTTTAATTATATTAATTGCTGAGATTTACGCAAGAATGTCATACAATCGTTTCTTATATGAAATAACTAATGATGGAATTAAGATTGAGCAGGGAATTATATGGAAGAAATATTCTTCTATTCCTTATGAACGTGTTCAAAATGTAGATATACAAAGAGGCATAATTGCTAGAATGTTTGGATTTTCAACAGTTCAAATTGAAACGGCTGGTCAATCTGGGGCTGGCGGTCATTATGGACTTAAGTTCGGAAGAAGAGGTAATAGGAGGTACAAGAGCGAGGGATATATACCAGCCGTAGATATAAATGGTGCAGAACAAATTAGAACTTTTGTAATGAAAAAGATTAAGCAAACTCATAAGGATTCTGGTTTGTAACTATCATTTCTAATCTTACAAATATATACCCAAAACATTTTTTATAATTATCTGGAGCTATTGACCTTTTAGTCAATAGCTTCGTGGGAAAATAAGTTATTCGTTTTAAGATAGGGGACAAAATGTCCGCTATCTTTATAAGATAGGTCATAAAAGTGTAACGGTCAGTAAAATTGAGCTCCTGATTAATTTGTGTAAATAAGATTGTCTTTAGTAACTTTTTTTAATGAGCATTTTTAGGATGGTAAGAAGTTTTAAATAATTAGTAATACTTTATAAAACATGGTAAAAAAAACATTAAACTCAAAAGAAATAATTAAGAAAATTGAAGAAAAAAGTAGAGATATTAAGAAATATAATGTTAAAAAAATAGGGCTTTTTGGATCCTTTGTCAAAAATAAACAGCATAAAAAGAGCGATATTGATATCATAGTTAATTTTGAGAAAGAAACGTTTGATAATTATCTTGATTTATTATTTTTGCTAGAAAAAATGTTTAGAAAAAAAATTGATTTGGTTATAGAAAAAGATCTTCACCCTGAATTAAAATACATCAAAAGAGAGGCTAAATATGCCAGATTATAAACTTTATTTGAAAGAAGTTATTTCAATGATAGAAAAGATTGAAAATTCAATTATTAGTAAATCTCTTGAGGATTTTGTAGATAATTCTAATCTTTTTGATGCAACTCTTATGAGACTTCATTTTATTGGAGAAACAATAAAATCTGTTCCTTTTTCTTTAAAGAAAAATTATAAGAAAGTCCGGTGGAGAAAATTTGCAAGGTTAAGAAATATTATTGGGCATAGATATTCAAATGTAAACAAAAATATAATTTGGGATGTATTAAAAGCTCTCTCTGAATTAAAAGTACAAATAAAAGAGATTTTAGAAAATGAAGGAAGTTAAATGTTGCAGGGATGGAACGAGTGCGGTGTTTGAAAAATAAATTACTTCTTTCGCCAAAAGAAACCGGCTTTACTTTCTAATCTTTCGATTTTATTTTCTAGTTGAAGCTCCATTAGGATTCTATAAAGTGCGTGCCAATTTATTATCTTATCAGCCTTCTTTTGTAATTCTTCTAAAACCTCGTTTGTACTTTTTATCTCTGTTTTTGAAAGGACTTGTAAAATCATCTCATTGTATTTACTCATACAAAGATTTATACTAAAACCTTCATAGTGCAATATCCAAATGTTTGTAAAAACATAAAAAAGTTTAAAAAGTTATTTTTCTTCTAAAAAAGGTGAAAACAGTATGGGATAATTTTTGGAAAGAGAAAGGTAAGAGTATGGAATGGAGTCAAAAAGATGTTTTATACTCCGAAGGTATGAGTGAACTATCTAATAAAATCTTAAATCATTTAAATAAAGATACTTTAAAAGAAGTGTCTTTATTAGAGCTTGGTGCAGGCATGGGTATTACTTCTTTATTTTTTGGGTATAAGGGTGCAGATGTGACTTTGTTAGATATGTCTAAAGAGGCAAAACCTTTAGCAAAAGAATATTGGAGAAAGCATGCCAAACATAATTATATTATCGCAGATTTATTTACCTTTAAATCAAAAGAAAAATATGATATAGGGGTTACCTAATAATAAATTAGTCATTTAGATATTGTATAATTCCATTCTGGATGAGAATGGTGATAGTGTATCTTAATTTTTTCCATTACTTCATCAGAAAATTTTTTCCCTTTTTCATATTTATTCCTATCAAGTCGTGCGTAAATTTTCAATCCTTTTTCAGTAGTTGTATTCTTTATGAAGTTGATTATGACTTCATAATCTGTAAGGGGCTCTCCTTTCCAATTCATACTAATAAATGAAAACATGCGATGTTCTATTTTATTCCATTTACTTGTAGCTGGAGGGAAATGAAGAACAGTTATGTTTAGCCCAGTTTCTCTGCTGAATTTATTTAGAAAATATTTCCATCCTCTATTTCGATATCCATTACTTCCTCCTGAATCTGCGGTAATTAGCAGTTCTTTTGCTTTTGGATAATGTTTTTTCCCAAGTTGTTTCCACCATTGTCTGATGCTTTCAACAGCAAATTCAGAAGTATCGCTGCTGATTCCTATATTAACAAATCCTTTATTAAGATTTATATCATAAGCCCCATAAGGAACTACTTTGCCTTTTGAAAAACTTGGAAAATCATATGCATTAACATGTTTTGCTTGCCCTTCTTTATTCCAAATTCTTCCTGAATTTTTGAAATTGCCGACGAGCTCTTTCTTTTTTGCATCAACTGAGATTACTGGTTGTTTTTTATCCAAAAATATATCTACTTGATCATTAATGTAACAAAATTGTTCGTCTCTATCTGGATGTGATCTTCCTTCGTACATTTTTTTGTTAGCTTGCAGAGAATATTTATCTTCCTTGAGCATTCTCCCAACTGTATCTTCACAAATAGAATGTCCTTTTGATTTTAAACTCTTTGCTATGGAATAAGTGGACTTATGAGTCCATTTAACATTTTTCATAGGATTTCCAGCAGTATTGCCATCCATTATAGTTTCTATCTCTTTTTTTATTTTGGGACTTGCCTCTTCAACTTTTTTTCTTCCCCCGCCTTTCTTTCTTAGTCTAGATGGTTTTTCTAGTTTGCCTAATTTAATTTCGGTAACTCCTTTTCTAATAGTGTCTCTAGACATGCCAGTTGCATTACGTATTTTTGAAATGCCACCATGACCAATTTCGATAGCTTTTATTCCAGCACTTCTCCTCCTTTGAACTTCATCCATGCCTTTTAGAAGAGCTATCCATTTTTTAGAAATTTGATCTAAAACCATTCATAATAATAGTATTAATACTTTATAAAACTGACTATGTTATTAATAGGCAAAGCCATAGTTACGTCTTTTGGATTATGTGAACATTTTGTAGGGAAAGAAAGGAAAGAGGTTCTACAAAAGCACGTAGATCTTCTGAAGAATAAAGGTGTAGCAATAATTTCTGTACCTTATAAATACGGTATTTTTTATAGGGCCGCTAAAAAACTTGCTGAACTAACGGGGTTTTGGGGCTTTGGTTTAGAAGTGCCTTTTGGCAAAAAAGAGTTGATTGAATTTGCAAGATTAAACCTTTTAGATTATGAAATAGTAATAGGGGGTTTCTACGCTTCTGCATATGATTTAATAGTGAGAAAACCTTTAAAGGTTTTGAAGATTTCTGTAAAAAGAAAATTCGATGGAACAAAAAGCGTATTTGATAATTATTTTGGTAGCGGAGTAATGATAATTCTAAAGAAAGATTTAAAAGAAATTGAATAAACAGACTTATTTGTTACTTTGAAAATCTTTTATTTTTTGCTCTTGTGTAAACCAGTAATCTTTAAGAGCTATTAACCTTTTTAGTCATAGCATCGTAGAAGAGTTAGTTATTCGTTTTAAGATAGTGAACACAATGTCCGCTATCTTTATAAGATAGTAAAACAAAGTGTAACAGTTAGTAAAATACTACTAAATTCAACACTCCACGAGTACAAGACCAGATTAGTGAATATTCCCTAATAAATTGGGCTTTTTGAATTAAAATTCAAATTAATTTTTTTTATCTAATTCATCCAATAGACCATTCATTTCAAACAAAAATTGCTTTGCTCTTTTCAAAGAAGTCTCTGCTTTAGATACTTTTTCAATTTCTTTAGTTTGATACTGGATAAATCCTCTTTTCTTTCTTTCAGAATCAAAATCTTCCAGTAAACCTTCGGCTTTATTTTTAGCAATGAGTAGGGCTTCTTCTTTAATCTCCTCATAGTCTTCTATAAAGTTATTTTTAAGCTTATTTCTAACATAAACAATCAAAGCGTCGCTTGTGACTTTGTGAGGGATCTTATCTCCTACCTTATACCCTAATTTGTATAAAACGGCATTAGCAATATAAAACATTGAATAATAAGAAGAGACAATTATCCAGAGATTAGACTTTTTATTATTTGAAAGAAAAGTGGCTGTTTCTATACTTTCATTTGAATTAGCCATTAAAATATTAAAGACAATATTATTGAATGATTCTTTTTTAAGTAATCCTTCAGACAAATAAGATTTAACGCCTGATTCAGCTTCTTTGATTCTCTTTTCATTCAACATTCTTAATTATTCTGTAATAATCCTCTATTCCAAAGAGTATAATGTTCTTTTTAAGTGCTTCGCTAACTACTGTTCGCTCTTTAGTTTTTAACATACCAATAAAAGATTCGTAAGTTATAGGAGTTAAATGAATCTTCAATGGGAGGATTTCAAGTTTTTCTTCTATTGCTTTTACATCTTCTGAATTGGAGATTAAAAGCAGATCTATATCTGAGTTTTTAGTAGCATTTCCTTTTACATTGCTTCCGAACAACAAAAGAATAAATTGTTTGTTTACGCCTTTCAATTTATCCTAAATAGCTTTGAACTCTTTTTTCTTCAAAATATCATTCCTTCTTTCACTTTCAACAATAAAAACATCTCCATTAAAGCTATCTTTGAAACTGCATCTATTCTGGCTCTTCAGATTCTCTACTTTTATTGATTTCTCCTTTTCCAGTTTCTTAATATTTATATATAGAAGTTTATAATCAATTTTTATAGTTTTAGAAAGCTCATACATGCTAAAAGCTCTTTCTTTATTCTCTATCAAAAATCTTAGTATTTTTTGTTTAATACTCATCTTATTCCAGTATATGTCATATTTAACATAATATTATGATATTATAGACATATATAAACCTTTTTATGGGACTAATAAAAACTTTCGTAGAATTGTTTAGGGGGAGATAATGGGATAATTCTATATTCTACAACATTGTTAATAATATATTAAGATAATGGTTGCTGTTAAAAGTGAGAAAGGAAATAAATCAACTACTAAAGATGTAAATAAAAGTGTCGATATAATAGAAAAGATTAGTGAATTTGTTGAATTAAAACTTAAGGGAAAGATGAAAGAAGTTAAATGTTATAGGGATGGAACGAGTGCGGTGTTTGAGAAGTAATTTACTTTTTTCGCCAAAAGAAACCTGCTTTATAGACAATTTGGTTGATTACTTTTTTCCAAATTGTCTTATTAGAGAATTCGGGACTAAAAGTAACATAATTACCTGAATTCTCTATACTTTCTAATCTTTCTATTTTATTTTCTAGTTGAAGCTCCATTAGGATTCTATAAAGAGCATGCCAATTTATTCAGTCGTAATACCTCAAGGTCTTGCCTTAGGGAGCTTCACTTCAGTGTCGCTGAAATTAAATTTTGTCTCTTTTATTAATCAGATTCTGGAATTTTAATTATTTTTTCAATATAATTATCACCTAAATTACAATCGTACCCTGAGACTACTTTTATGTTATATGTTTCATTCGGTTTTAAAATATGTAATTTTATTGAATGTTTCTTAAATTTTGACACAGGATACGTATCGTCTTCATATCTCACTATGCCTCCAATATAAGCCTTAGAATTTAATAAAGGTTTATCTGTAACAGAGATAGGAGCATATAATGTATATTCGTTGGAATGTGTGGATAGGTAACTATTATATATCTTACATTTATTTTTGATTAAATCATTATAACCAGATTCGAAGGTTAAGTTTTTATCAAATTTACAGGAAAAAGAATCTTGCAAGATAGAATTTATCTTTTCTTGTTCATTTAGAGTGTTATCTATTTCTATTCTTCCTGTAGTAGGTATCTCGGTCGTCCAAGATATCTGGTATTCATTATATTCTTCAAATTTTTCAATATTAACGTCCTCTATTTTTGGAACTTCACACCTAAATTTGTCAAATATCTTAATAGTTACAAAGAAAAAGACATCAAAAAATAAAACAAATATACTCAATCCTAAAATAATTCCAAATTTTAATTTTTTATTTATCATAAAGCTAGATCTTGGGAGGGGTATTTAGATTTATCGATAAATTTTTATCAAGACATATTTTGTCTAAGAATTAAGATAGTGGACATAATGTCCAACATCTTTATAATATGCTGGCCGAAAATGACCACCATACTAAAAATTGGCAAAAGATACCTTTTTATATATTACTTATTTAACTAATAAATGAGGGAAGAAGCAAGATTACTATTTGAACAAGCAAAACATGAGTTAGAAATAGCTAAACATAGTTTTAAGGGAGAATTTTTAGACGCTTGTGTCTTTTATTGTCAACAAACAGTGGAGAAATTACTTAAAGCCTATCTTTTAATAAAAGGAAAATCTCCTGAGAATATTCATGCATTATTAAAACTGGGTAAGATGGCTGAAATCCCGGCTCAATTTAATAATTTTTTAAAAAACCTTTCTTCGGAATACTATATTTCAAGATATCCTGACGTGAGTGGGGAAGTGCCTTATATGTTATACGAAAAAGAAGAGGTAGAAACCACCCTTAAGGAAACGGAGGAGTTTGTTAAATGGATAAAACAAAAAATAGAAAAATAAAATCTGAAGTAAAAAAGTATGTAAAAAAATTAAATAAAAGATTCAAAGTAGAAAAGTCTATTTTGTTTGGCAGCAGAGCAAGGGAAGATTATTTGGATACAAGCGACGTAGATTTAATAGTTATTTCAAAAGATTTTTCTCATTTAAGTTTTAGAAAGAGGATGAGCGAAGTAATAGAATATTGGAATGGAGATGTTGATTTGGAAGTTATTTGTTATACGCCTGAAGAATTTGAAAAAATGAGAAAGAGAATAGGTTTAGTTAAGAAAGCGGTAGAAGAAGGAATAACTTTAAGAATATAGGGCTTAATTCATTTTTATTTTGTATGAAAGTTACAATAAATGTTCAAACAGGAAAAGAAAATAAATCAACGAGGAAAGAGGTGGATAAAAGTGTAGACCTAATAGAAGATATTTGTGAGTATATGGAGTCAAAAACTTAAGGCTAAAATGAAGGAAGTTAAATGTTATAGGTCTTCCCCATGATTAAGCTACCTTTTTCTTCATAAAAAATGTTTTATAAGCGGATTATTTCTCTGAATTTTCTGCAACTTCTTATTAGCTAATTTCTTCAATTCAAGTACAGATTGAGCTTGATGTGCTTTTAGCTCATAAGTTTTTAAATAAGACCAAATATGTTCATCTGGATTTAAGTCTGGAGAATATGGGGGAATATGATACAAGGCAAATCTTTTTTTATTGCTTTCAATAAATCCCCTTATCAAATAAGATTTATGTGAAGAAGCATTATCTTCTATAACTATAATTTTTCTTTTAGGATGTTGTTTTATTATTTTCTGTAAAAAATCTAAATGTGTACTTGAATTAACTTTTCCCTTCTCAATTCTAAAGATTAATTTTCCTGCTGAAGTAATGCCTGAAGAAACACAAAAACCTCCACGCATCACTTTTAATCGGCTTTTAAGTCCGCCATTATAATTTTCAATAGAATTATTGTTATGCTTTAGTTCACATTTCTTGCAGGCAATTGGAACGCCTGCAAAAGCTTTAGTTACTCTAGAGAATAGTTTGCTCCATGCACTCTTATAATTGCAAAATCCGTCAAATACAAATATGAAAAGCTTTCGTTTCTTTGCAGGTTTATGTTTTTCTAGTTTATATTTTGCAAGAATCTGTTGATAACAATTATCTTTAATTTGTTTTAACAGTTTAATGCATTTTGCTTTTGTTCTTTTGTCAACGAGAAGATATGCTGTTATGTATCTTGTCTTGCTATATTTACAGTTTAAATCATAAGCGTCTTTTCCGTTTATTTCGACGTACTTTTCGTCTAAATGCTGTCTTCCTTTTAGGATTGGTTGTACGTTCGAATTTATCGGATTTTAAAAAAACACCGTATTTTTTTATCCAGCCATAAATAGTTTTGCGCGCAACCTTAACTTCATCATGTTGCCAAAGATGATTTTGCACTTTCCCCATGCTCAGTCCATCTTCATGTTGATGTATTGCTCTTACAATATCTTCTTTATGATGCCTCATGTGTTCAAAACCATCATGCTCAACAAAACTGCCATTACAATCCCTGCAAAGAAAAAGCTGCTTTGTTCCAGAATGGTTATATCTTTTTCCACGCTTGACAATTTCCTTGCTTTCACAATAGACACAATTCATAATTTCACCTTCTTATTAAAAGAAAGGATAACTACTATTTATATCTATCTCACGTTAATTTGACTATGCCAGATAAAGGAAATCTTTATATCTCTTGATTTATTGCTCTAAGTATGATAAGATGGGCAAAGAAATCTGAAATTGGCAAGATAAAAAAATTAATAGATTCTTTTGAAGAGATGGATATAATAAATTAGACTTTTCCCAAAAAATACTATGGGAGAATAATTAGGAAAGGCATCTTATTAGTTTCCGAGGAAGACAATAAGATAGTCGGAGTTTGTTTTGGAACATATAACATTAAAGAAAAGTGGGCTGATTTGCTTGGATTAGTAGTTGCACGAGAATTTAGAAATAAAGGTATTGGAAGCGCTTTAATAAATGAGTTTGAAAATTTTGTTAAGAAAAATAAACTAAAGAATATTGATCTATATGCTGACAAGAAACAATTGCCGTTATTTAGAAAATTAAGTTATAAAGAAGGTAGAACATACACCTCTTTTAGAAAAAAGTTTTAACTTATTCGTTTTAAGATAGTGAACACAATGTCCGCTATCTTTATAATATGCCGTCCAAAAATGGCCACTATACTACAAAAGTTCGTTTTTTAATCATATTTAAAATTCATTTTAACAATCTCCAAAAATTCTTTTGGTGTTAGAATTTTAATTCCTCTAAATTCTTTAATCTTAAGCAAATGATTGTCTTGCGTGATAATATAATCTGCTTTGCCTGTAACTGCTGCCTCAATAAACTTATTGTCATCAACATCATCTTTAACAATATTTATTTCTTCTTCTGGTTCAACTAGCAAAGAATTTTCAAGAATGATGTTTTTCCACTCTTGAACACTGTCTTCATCCATCTTAATCTTAAAAGATTTAAGGTTTTTAGTTAACTCGTCAATTATAGGAATAGAACTAATCAAATTTATCTTTCTATTTCTCCACAAGTCAATTATTTGTGAAGAAAAATTTCCTTTCCAAAATATCCCAGATAAAAAAACATTTGTGTCTGCAACCATACCTATCATTTTTTGCGTGATTCTCTAATAGACTCTTCAACATCTTTTTCTGTTAATTTATGTTTTCTTGCGTGTTCTTGAGTCTTCTTAAGAAGTTTATCGAATCCTTTAAAAGAGGGAGCTCCTAATTTTTTAAAGACCATCGTATCATTTTCTCCAATTACTACAAACTTCTCTCCTTCTTGGAGATTAAGTCTTTCTCTTATCTTTATAGGTATGACTACTTGTCCTCTTGAACTTATACTTGTTATTTCAATTGATTCCATTTTTCCTCCTAAATAAGTTTATTCTATTTATAAGATTATCTTATATTTAAACCATTCGGATTTAGAAAAGATAAGTTGGAGCAAAAGTTCCTACTTCTTTATAATAAGCCTGTTAAAAGTGAGAAAGGTAAGAAATCAACTACGAAAGAAATTAATAAAACAGTTGATATAATTGAAAACATTAGTGAATTTGTTGAACTAAAACTTAAGGGAAAGATGAAGGAAGTTAAATGTTATAGGGATGGAACGGGGGCGGTGTTTGAAAAGTGATTTACTTCTTTCGCCAAAAGAAACCTGCTTTAAGACTCTTGGATAACCTTAATTTGTAGAATAAATGCAACTTAGGAAACTTTAAAAATAGCGTGTTTATAGTTTTTTATGAAAGATATGTATGTTGAAGAACCAGACAGATTACAAGGCAAACCAAAGAGAACTATCGCAGATTATGTGGAAAGTAACGGATTTTTAGTTCCCCGTAGATTTGGTTCATTGAGAGAAGCAAGAGAGTCAAAATTACCAATTTTAGTTAGAAGTGAACATCCTCAAGAGTATGGGGGAGTTTCTGGATTATTAAGAAGTTTTGATTTGGAGACTTTGTCAGATTCTTCAGATGAAGGAGTGTTAAAAGAAGCTGTCTTAGATAGATTGATAGAAGATAAGTACAGAAATCCACTATCAAAAAAATTTTGTAAACTTACGGGACAAGACGAATTTGATTTTGAAAGAGATGTTTCTTTTTCATTATGGGAAAGGCTTGAAGGGATAAATAGAACAATGGTGGCAGATAGCTCTATTTCTAAAAGATACCATATAATGACTTGCAAACTTGGAAAAAAGGAAAAAAGAGGAATTTATAGTTATCTTTTGTTTGAAGATGGGAAAGCTTCACGAGAGTTTATTGGAGATTTGCCAGAAGATTTACAAAAAGGTTTACCAGCATTAATTGAATTATACGAGGGAGTAAGAAATCTTCCAAATTTTGATTCTAATCATTGTCCAATATTAGAGATGCAAACAATTGGAGATACAAATTATTTTCTACAATATCATAGAGCAAGAGATTTTTCATCTCCCGCATTTTCTTTGAATAGAACAGTAGATGAAAACGAACATGAAGCTATGTTTGTTAGAGGAACAACTCCTAAAGAAGGTCTAATTGTTGACTCTACGATAGTTTATGCTCATTCGGTAGGGAGAGATCATGGTGGATGGAAAATCCTAACAAATGAGGATGCATCATTCGATATTAATTGCGAGAGAGTATTTAGTGAATTAATGGTAAGAAAAAGAAAAGCACAAATAATTTGTTCTAATGATTTAAGTTATGAAATGTTGAAATTTATTGGGGGACATTTGAGTAGGTCAAAATTATTCAAACCAGAAGTATCTTTAATTGACAATGATAAACATTTCTTTGCTGATGGAGAATTTAATCAAATGTCAGATAGAGCTAGAGAGACTGGAGAAGACCAAAAGATTAAAATTCATATTGTATCTGATGGAAGAAAAGCTTATGTTAGAAGAGTTTAAAGTTATTCGTTTTAAGATAGTGGACAGAATGTCCAACAAATTTATAAGATTGTGTCACAAAAAGATTAACATCTTTAAAATCCAAACTTAAGCCTTAGCTTTCAATTCAATGCAAATGCCTGCAGCAACTGTCTGTCCAGCATCTCTAATTGCAAATCTTGCCATGTGAGGATTTGATGCCTGTGTCTCCAAAACTAAGTTTCCAATAGGTTTTATTCTTACTTTAGCAACATCTCCAGCTTTCAAATAATCGGGTTTTTCAACTGTTGTTCCATCAGGACTTGTCTTGCTTATCAATTCTGTGAATTTACAAGGAACTTGAGCAGTGTGAACATGGAATACAGGAGTGTAACCTACCGCAATGACTCCTAAAGGCGAAATTATGGCAATCTGTCCAACGAACTCATCTACTATTTTTGGAGGATTAGCTGCATCACATATAACATCGCCTCTAGCAATATCTTTCTTTCCAACTCCCCTCAAGTTTACTCCAACATTATCCCCAGGCTCTCCGAACGGTAATACCTCATGATGCATTTCAATAGTTTTAACTTCTCCCTCAATTCCTTTCCCTGTTCTTCCAGGCAAAATCAATACTTTCATTCCAGGCTTCATTATTCCTGTTTCAATTTTTCCAACCGGAACTGTTCCAATTCCTTTAATCTCATAAGCATCCTGTATGGGCATTCTCAATGGTAAACTAGTTGGTTTTTCAGGTAACTTGAATATGTCAAATTGTTCCAATAAAGTAGGCCCCTTGTACCAAGTCATCTTAGTTGTTTTCTTAGCTAAGTTTTCTCCCTGAAATCCAGAAATAGGAATAAAATTAACCTGATCAGGCTTATATCCTGCTTGCTTTATAATATTTGAAACATCTGCTTTAACTTTATTAAAATCTTCTTCCTTATAATCCACTGTATCCATTTTATTTATCAAAACCGCAATTTCTCCAACACCCATTGTTCTTAACAACCAAACATGTTCTTTTGTTTGAGGTTGAACTCCTTCTTTCGCAGCAACCACAAGGAATGCAGCATCTGCCTGTGATGCACCAGTAATCATGTTCTTAATGAAGTCTCTGTGTCCAGGAGCGTCAATTATAGTAACTTCATAACTCTTAGTAATTAATTTTTCATAAGATAAATCAATGGTAACTCCTCTTTCTCTTTCTTCTTTAAACCGGTCCATATAATAAGCAAACTCAAATCCAACCTTTCCATGTTTCTTTGCCTCTTCTTTTAATTTATCAAGATTCTGTTGAGAAAGATTTCCAGCTTGGAACATCAAATGTCCGATTGTGGTACTCTTTCCATGGTCTACATGACCTACAAACGCGATATTTATTACAGGTTTTGTTTTCGCCATTTTAAGTTTCTTATCATTTAATTAGTAATTAACTTTAATTTCGAGGGGTATTTAAATTTATCGCTTTTCGATTTCTATTTTTTGAATATTCTCGAAAGAGTTTAAAGAAGCATATAAAGAATCATAAGTTAACATGATAATTTTATAGCTTTAAAAATAAAATTTTATTTGGCAGACCTTGATGGAAATAGTTCAGAATCAAGTCCTCTTTGTTTGGCTAATTCCCATGCTCTAATATCCCCACGATTTAATTCAGTCCGGTTATTTATTACTTAATAGCCACTATAATAATATTCAGAACCCCCAGACAAATTTCCCCCCAAGCCAAAGTATAGTAAAAATACCAAGAGTGTTCAAGATTATGCTTACTATTACCATTGCCTTTGGTTTTATATTAGTCAACCCAGACAACATCGTCACTCCAATCTCATCAGGCAAGGGAGAAGCAATAACAAATCCTGCAATAGTATACAACAAAACTCTTCTAGTCCTCGAATTAAGATCTTTTTCCATTAATTTTTCAATAAGCAAAAAAGGCCTTGTTTTTTTAATCCTATTGAATTCATCCATAAATGAGAACTTTATAATTGTAAAAATAGTCATGTCAGTTAATAAGGAACCTAAACCTCCCAATATCGATGCAATAAATATATTTAATCCGCTAATTGTTGTAAAGAATGCAACTGCAAATGCCGCAGAAAATCCGAATGAATACAAAATTCCTGCTATGAAAGCTCCAACATATTTATAATTTTCAAGTCCAGAAACACTTTCAGAAATATTTGTAAATTTAAAAATTACATAAGCAACCAATATTGACAATATCAATAACTCTAATTTTGGATATCTAAATTTAAACATATGCCTAACAATTCTTTTATGGATATGCCTTCCATTTTTCTTAATCGAAATTTTCTTTTTCATTTTATTCTTCATCTAAAACTTCTGCTTATTCGGTCGCTCCAAAAACTTGGCAGTTTGTTAACAATAAAACCCTTAAAATCATCAGAATACAAATAAGTTATTCCAGTTTTTTCTTTGTATTTCCCAAAATCTTTTGCAGTTTTGTCGTATAGCTCTTTTATAATTTTCCTTTCAAAATCCTTCTGCAATAATGATGAAGGCTTCAAAACAAGGAAATCAGCCTGCCTTATAATATTTACATCCAAGTTAGATGAATTTTGTGAGATAAAAATTATCGTTAAATTCTTATGCCTTGAGATTAATATCAAATCACCTAAAATCTTATTTGCATTCGTCATCGCCCTTCTAGAGCTAAATAAAACTCCCCCCTCATCTATTAAAACAAAAGCATCATTTTCAATTTCTTCAATATTTTCTACAACTTCCATCCAAGAAGGCATTTCATCTCTTTTGAATCCCATTGCATAACATTTTCTCTTTGTCTTTACATAAATATTCTCAAGTAATTTTATTCCAAAGGCACTCTTTCCAGATCCTCTAGCTCCGAGTATAATTCCAATCTTGCTTTTTCCAGACAAGTTTTTCTCCCATCTTTCTACATCTCCAGTTTCTTTTTTTACAATCTCAAAACTTTCATACATGGCCCTTATATTCCCCCGATTCTTCTCAATCTTTCCCCTTTCAGATTTAGCTTTTGCGCTTTTAAATAACTTCATAATGCCTATTCCAAGATAATAAGGTATTTTTATTATAAACAAGACAGTTATATAAACAAGATTAACCAGCGCTAAAATAACATTATAGGTAAAAATAAAAATTCCTTTTATGATTACCCAATCAAGGTTCCTCTTCTTTGCCATCCCCAATTAAAGAAAGATGTGTTTTTATCTGTTTTGTTTTTATAAGAAATTATTTTTTAGCTATATTCCAAAGGAAATTAAAATATATCTTAAAACCTTCAGCAATATTCTTATTTTTTATGGTAAAAACATAAGGATTTTCATCCCATAAAAATATGTAAACCTTGTCCTGAAAAATATCGATTGCTGCAGGACTTTTGAAACCGTTTTCCATAAACTTTATTTCTGATATCTTTTCTTCTTTTCTTTGCTTATAAAAAGTATTTTCACTATTGTCTAATATCATCTTAAACTTGTGTTTCTTTTTTATTGAAATCTTGTTAACATTTTGAAGTAAGTCAGCTAATCTTTTATTGTTATATGCTTGGTTGGAAAAACCTATAATGTAAATTGTTTCGTTACTTGGGCATTCGTTAGCAAGATTATACAGGGCAGATTTAAACCCATTAAACCCCTCAAAAACACCAGTATCTGTCTCAAATTTTTCCTTTTTCTGCAAATTCTTTAATATTGGAATATATTCTAAAATTTTATTTTTTCTATCATCAATTAAATTTTCTAAAATCTCAGGATTCAACGCCGAATATATTTTTCCCTTAGGTGTTTTTTTAAATATTATTAATCCTTTGTCAATTAAAGTATCTAATGCTGCATAAACTCTGGAATGAGCTATTTTAGTATTATTTCTTATTTGAGTTCCGTTTGAATGTCCTTTTTCTAAAACAAAAAGGTAGACTTTTATCTCATTATTTGTTAATCCTAATATTTCTAAAGCTTCTTGATTCATGTTCTCCTTTAAAGGAAAACACCTATATAAATATTCCTATATTGGCTACAGATTACATGCATGAATTAGCTATTTTAATGGAAAAGCATGGTATTAAAAATCAAAGAGAAATAGTGCGAGCTTTACAGGAAAATGGATATTTTACAGAATCTCGATCTGAGACTCTAAGAGCATATGTTAATCAAGTAATTCATGGGCGTCGACCCGCATCTAATAGACTCAAAGAAGGGATATCATTATTATGTAATAATGATCCAGAAGTGTTATTTTATTTTGGCGTTAAATCTTATAATTTAGAGTTCTACATTCTTAAGGAAATGGATAAGGGTTATAAATTTCTTAGAAATAGATTAAAGGAAGGAACAAAAACAGAAAAACTGGTCATTGCAAGAGATTTTGAGGAATTCATTAAAAAATATCTTTCTAAGCCAATTTCTCAAGATGAACCGGCATGAATTTATATCATTCTATATCAAAAGGAGAGAAAACATATTGGCGAACAGGCCCACCATATTTGATTAGTTTTTACTTTTCTTCAAGATATTTCCCTTTTATGTATTCAATAAAAAGTTTATCATTCTTCTCAATTTGGTATAAATCTAAGACATCATAATATTTTTCTAAATCTTCAATAGGAATATCTACTAAAGGATAACCTTTTTTCCATAATATCCAATTCATTAATAATCTTGACAGCCTGGAGTTTCCATCAACAAATGGCTGTATTGAAATTATTTTTAAATGTACTAACGAAGCCAATTCTAAAGCATGCAATTTTGCTTTTTCTGATTTATACCATTTAAAAAACATCTCCAGCTCTTTATTAAGCTCATGCCATTTTGGGGGAACATAACTCGTTCCTGCTATTTTAACATCTCTTTTTAATTCGCTCCTCAATTTCCCTGCTATCGAATCGTCAATTCCTGAAAATAATATTAAATGCAATTTTTTAATGAATTTTATATCTAAACTTCCTTTATATTTGGTGATTGCAATTATTCCTTTTTGATGATTCTCTAACTCTTTGGTTGTTCTAAGATTCTTAAAATCTTTTGGAATAATTCCTTCCCTTAATATTAAAGATGTTTGCCTAAGAGTTATAACCGCCCCAGATAATTTACTGCTGTCATAAGTAAATCTTATGATAAACTCCTTCATTTTGTTCTCTTTTTCTAAAGGACTTAATTTTTTTAATTCATTCTTGTAACTGCTCTTTTTACTCTCTATTTTTTTAACATCTTCTTCTGAGAAATACTTAAATTTATTTTTTCCTAAGCTCATTAAAAATTCCTTTTTTAATCTTATTAGCCTTTCTTTTGATGGACGCTCTTTTCCAATATATTTGCTCTTCTGTATTATTTTATTTTCATTTCTAATTGAATGCACTAAAATCCAATATTCTCTATTCTTGCTTTTAATTTTTCTTGCAAATACCATTAAATAGTTATTCACTACACATATTTAAGCCTTTTGGTTATTCACTACAAAGAAAATTAAATGATAATATAGCCCCGCTAGGATTCGCCCTGAGCCCCTGATAGGATTTAGGAGTTCGGACGACGGTATTTCGGATACCCTTTAATTCATTAGTTATTAAATCCTGTGAAAGGGTAGTTTTCGAACCTGATTTATGCATTTTTAATTTTCTCTTTTTTAACATTATACTGAAAATAAGCTCTACTGATATTTAAATGCTCCCTGAAAACTGGATGATAGTAAGATTTATAAGTACCAATATATTGGTTAATATAAACCAATTAAGTGGTTTATAAGAACTACAAAATAGGTAAAAACAAAATGCTAACAAATAGCCAACTCAAGATATTTGAACCTTTAACCAGAAATATGCTTAAAGAATATTCTATTAAAGAGATAAAAGAAGGTTGCAGTGAAAAATCAAATAATGCTATAGCTCTTGCATTAGAGAAATTTAAAGAAGAAAATATTGTCAAGGAAAGGAGAGTTGGAAGGTCTTTGCTTTATACTCTTAATGTTGATAATGATTTAGTCTTTAATTATATACAATGGATAAATACAAAAAAACTTCCGAAATCTGTCTTAAGAGCTATAGAAAGGATTAAGGAGGACGTTGAAAAACATACTTCATTTTTCTCTGTTGTCGTTTTTGGTTCTTATGCAACAGGAAAACAAACAAAAGATTCTGATTTAGATGTTGCTGTATTTATAGAAGAAGAAAATAAAAGAAAGGTAATAGAATCAGCAATAAAATCATCTGAACTTAAAACTCCTTTGCAAATTCATGGTCATGTAATCTCAAAAGAAGAGTTCTTAGAAATGCTAAAGGTGGATGAAGAAAATTTAGGTAAGCAGATAGCAAGGAAACATTTATCAATATATAATTCAAATATCTTTTATTCATTATTAAAAAAGGGAGTAAAAAATGGATTCAGATACTAAACTTTATTTAGAAAGAGCACGAAATGAATTAAAACTTGCAGAAATTGTAATGCAATTAAGTATCCATAAAGATATTCAAACAAAGATACCTCAAATTGATAAGCCCGACACTTATTTTAGTTCAGTAATTTCTCATGCTTATTATTCTATCTTTTATACGGCAAAGGCTTATTTGATAATGAAAGGAATAATAACAAAAGTTCCAGAAGAACATAAAAAGACTTATGATGAATTCAGAAGATTGGTTTTACAAGGAATTGTTGATAAAGAATTGCTAAGGTTATATGAAGAAGTTCTCGTAAAGGCAGAAGAACTCCTTGGAATTTTTAAAATAGAAAAGAAGAAAAGGGGAGAGTTTACATATCAAAGAATTGCTCAAGCGAATCTTGAGCCAGCAAAAGAAAGTCTAGAAAATGCTAAGACTTTCTTAAAACATATCTATGATTTATGTGTTTAAGGTTATTGTTTTTAGCATTATACTACAATAAATATTAACTGATATATAAATGTAGGCTGAGATTTAGGGATTTATTTCTTTGAAGAAGTCCATAAGTTTTCAAAATAAGCTTTCATCTCTCCAGCTATTAACTTATTTTTTACTTCAACAACATAAGGTTTATCTGAGGTATAAAGAAATGCAATGAAGTCATCACAGATAATTGTTCCGACTTTAGAAGGCAAAACTTTTAGAAATCTATTCTCTCCAAGTTGATTATATTGAGAAATAATTTTGTCTCCGTTATATTTTTCTTCCCATATACCCTTATATTCAATTTTTTCATTAAACTTTGAACCCTTTAATTCTTTGATAAGTCTTTCTATAAAAATATTTGAGCTAAGCGTTGAAGCATAAGTATTTCCAAGCATATAACAAAAAGAAATTTTCTGATTCTTAGCTAAATTGAATAAATCATAGTTAAATTGTTTTTGCCCTCCAGCATCTTCTAATATTCTTACTTTAACTTCTTTGTTTTGTTCTAGATTCTGAATTTTTGGAATAAGAGACAGAAGTATTGTTTCTTTATCTTTTATCTGAGATATTACTCTGCTTATATCATTTGTAGAATAATAACTCTTATTCTTTTTATCTACTTTATTAATAAATCCTTTTTCTATCAATCTTTCTAGAATATCATAACAAGTTGAACGATGAATTTTATTTTCTTTAGCTATTGCATAAGCAGTTAGTTCCTTATTACAGATTAAATATATATAAACTTTTATTTCATTATCATCTAAGCCATATTCTTTTAATAGCATCTTTAATTCGGTTTCCATAGTAAAACAAGATTAGATTACTTCTTAAATCTTATTATTAAGTCGGTTTAAAGCGACTACTTCTCTTTAATAACCAAAGTTTATTTTTGAGTAGTAACATGAAATCAAAACAAAATGTAATTAGATTAGGAACTTCAGATTTAGATAGAATTATGGATGTTGAAAGACGAGCATTCATTCCATCAATCCAAACAACAAATGAAATTATAAGAAAAAGGCTTTTTAGAGAGCATGTTTATCTTGGAGTAGAAGTTGAAAAGGAATTAGTTGGAACTCTTGCTTTAAGATTCGCTCATTTTGTCCCAAATTTTGCAGATTTTTGCAGAAGAAATCCCACATTCTCAGATTATGCTGAAAATAATAACGAGCAAAATGCAAATGCAGTTTTTGTTTATAGTCTTGGCATAATTCCACAGCATAGAAATGGAACAAATGCTAAAAATTTGATTCAGGGGGCATTTGATTTATATTGCAAAAAAAAAGGTGTGGAATTTTTAGTAGGCGATGCTAGAGTTCCATCTTATAATGGAAGTAGGGAAAATCTTCAGTATGAGCAATTTGATAAAACTGAAGAATTACATAAAGCTATTGATGAATATTTTAGAACAGGAACCTTACCATCGAGAAATTTAATTGAAAGGGACCCTGTTGCAGGTTTTTATCTAAGAGTATTTCCAGAAGGAAAAATTTTAGGAATAACAGATGAAATGTTTTGGAAAGGAGACAAGCCATGTGGTGGACACATGATAATTGAATACCTGAAATTAAAATGATGTCTTTATCTAAAGAGTGGGCTCTTTTATCAAGAGCGATGTATGGGCAAAATTTTATTGAAGAATTAAGTAATTTTCTAAAAAGACAAAAAGTTAGAACTATTTTAGAATGTGGTTGTGGTGATGGAAATATTTTACAAGGTTTAGTTAATAATGGTTTTAATGGATTAGGGATAGATGGAGATTCTGAAATGATTCAAATGGCTAATCAAGAACATAGCCATCCAAATATTAATTATCAAGTTCTAAATTGGTTAGACTTGGGAAGGCTTTCTGAACAGTATGATTGTGTGATGTGCAGAGGCAATAGTCTTAGTTATGTTTTAAATTGGGGAAAAGATAAAAGAGAACCCGCTGAGATTGTAACCAAATCTGTAGCAAAAAGCATTGGTTTGATGTTTGATAGACTAAGAATTAATGGTTTATTATATGTTGATACAGTAAGACAAAAAGATATTGATGCAGGCAATAGAAAAATTGAATTAAAATATCCAAACATTTTATTGAAGGGAAAAATTGAATATGATTTAGCAAGAAGAATAAGAAGAACTTACGGAGAAGGGGTTGTATTGGGTAAAGAATTTAAAGGTGGCGGAGAGTCTGTGTTTATTACACCTAATGAATTGGAAGGTATGATTCTAGGACTAAAACCTGCAAGAGTTTGGCATCCAAATCTAAAAAGTGAAGTTAATTATCACATAGTTTGTGCTAAAAAATAGAGTTAGTCACTATGCCAAACACTTACTCTAATTATGCTAAAACCTGCGTTCGTAGGAGGAGTCCGATTTCCCAAAACCTAATGGTATAGCCCCGCCAGGATTCGAACCTGGGTCCAAGGAGCCAGAGTCCTCGATACTTGACCGCTATACTACGGGGCTATTACTTTTCGCTAGACTAGATAGTTTTTTATAGTTTTCCTACCTATATTTTACATAAAAAAGAGAAAAAAATGTTTCCAGCTTGGCTATTATTCACAGGAATTGCAATTTTGATTTTGGTAATCGTATTTAGGGCTATGGAGAGAATGTACATTCTCGCCTGGGTTAAAAAGAATTTTTTCTATTTTTTCCTTATTGCAATACTGATTTTCTTTGCCTTTTCATTAACAAAAATACAAAAAAACTATAATCTCGATTACACTTCCTTATCTGGAATAAAACAAGCAGGCAGTATCTATCTTAGCTGGCTAGGCACTGTCTTCCAGAATCTGGGAAAAGTCACAGGTTATGCAGTTCAACAAGACTGGACAAAAGTAAATGTAACAAACTCTTCACTAATCAAAAAATGAAAATATACTTATTTATCTTAAAATTTCTATTTATCGGGGCGTTATTTATAGTAAGCAATAATAACCTTCATCTGATAAATCTTGAAGAAAGAAATGTATTTTATTCATATTTTTATTCCTGGCTTTCGGGCCTATTCGACAGCGTAGGGCAAATTACAGGTTATGTAACAAAATCTCAATGGCTTCCTCAAACAAATTCCCCGCAAAATATTCCTGAAGGCAGTTTTCTTTCTCCGTGAATTTTCAAATAATTAAAAATAGTCAAAACCTTTGGTTTTAAAAATGAATTGAAAAATTGATTGCATTCAAGCAAATCAATTTTTCTATAACTAATATTAGCAACTACAACCTCATGATTAACCTGCGCAACATATCAATGTGCTAATATAAAAGATGTAGTTTGTTAATATCCAGTCAGTCATTTAAATTCTTCAAAGCATTGACATAATCAAACAATTTTTAAGTTGTAAATTTAAGAAGTTTATTCGTAATTTCATAAAATTAAGTAAGTACTGAAAATAGAAGTCTTTTTATATCAACATATTTTTTATCTTTTATGCCTCTATAGCTCAGCCGGTTAGAGCGCAACATTGGTATGTTGTTTAACAACGCAAAGATGTTGAGGTCCCGGGTTCAATTCCCGGTAGAGGCTTATTATTTATTTATTAATTGTTTGGTTTATTGGAAAGAGAGCTTAAATAATTAAAGTGTTTGACAGCTTTTTACTTTTTTGTTGCTTTAAAAATAAGAAAATTAGGGCTAAGAAATTCATCTCTTTCTTTCTCAAAACTATCATATCCTTCATTATAATAATCAATCTTGAAATGTTCGAAAAACTTTTCAGAAAAATACTCCTTTAATGTATGGGCTGGAAGCTTAATACGAATGTTATCGCCCAAAATTATCTCTTCAATCTCTCTCGAACCATATATTTTATTCTTTTTTCGAGTAAGAGCTCTCAAGGGATGGTCAGCTACCACAATAATTATTCCATTTGTTTTAAGAATTCTCTGCCATTCTTTGTAAACTTCATCCATATCCTCAACGTAGTGCAATGCATGTCGACTTATAATAATGTCAAAAAAATCATTTGGAAATGAAGTTTTCTGTATTGATTCATTTAAAATATTTTTAGGAGAGGCAACTTTCTTTTTTGTCTCCAAAACCATCTCATTAGAGATGTCAATTCCCCAAATATCTTCAGCTTTCAAGTTTTGATACAATAGAATATCTTGCCCAGAACCACACCCCGCATCAAGAATTTTTTTCTTTTCTAGTGAGGGCAATATCTTTTTTATTAATATTCTTGGTAAATCTCCATATTGCTCATAGTGGGTTTTTTGTTCTTCAACATATTTATCAACAAAAAAATCATATTGTTTTTTACTCGACATCTTAATTAGATAAAGTGAAAAGAATATAAACTTTACTGAAAAGCCAGTTCAATTTTAAATGAACACTTTTATTCTGGTCTGGGCAGGAAATCTCAAAATATTTAATGCTGGTCAATTTAGGGGGTGTATCACTTTTGACATATTCCCGGTAGAGGCTTTAAATTCTTCATCAAAACATAATTATGCATAAATCTTTATATCAGATATAGATAACTGCTCAGGTTATATGACATTTTGTACGCAGTTCTCTATCTGGAAAACTGCGACTATACGTGCTATAAATCACGCAGTTATCCATATTAATATTTATTAATATATCGAAATGAAAAACATTGAATGCACAATCTATATTTTGACAAAAAACGGATGGAATGAAAAATATCGAAAGGAAAAAGATACTTGGAAGCAAACTTGTCCAAATGGCAAAGTTCGAAAGATGACTTCTGAACAATTGCTTTCTCATATTCTCCCGCTTTTGACAAATGAAAATAAACGGCTGAAAATAAAAGTTGTGAAGGATTCTTGCTAGAGGAAATCTTCTTTATAATTCCATATGGGCACAATACAAAGATATATAAAGATGTGCCCATATGGTGAAATATGACATATCACGAAATTAGGAATGTTAAAGGTAAAAAACAGAATTATTTAATTCAGAATAGCAGAACAAACGGAAAATGGTTAAAGAAAAGTAAGTTTATTGCCTATGGAAATATTTCTAAAGAAGAATTGCAAAGAAAAAAAGAGGAATTTGAACTTGAGATTGCAAAAGAATCTATCTCAGTTTATTTAACAAAAGAACAAAAAATAGAGATTGAAAAACTTAAAATAGTTTACAATAAAAACATTAAGTCTTTAAGCAGAGAGGAATTTGAGAAATTTGAGAATGCTTTCTTTACAGAGTTAACTTACAATAGCAATGCAATAGAAGGGAGTTCTCTTTCTTTAGAAGATACAAATCTAATTGTTAATGAGGGTTTAGTTCCAGAAGGCAAGACTTTAAGAGAAATACATGAAGCAAGAAACCATATGCAGGCGATTAAATTCCTAAAAAATTATAAAAAAGATATTAACGACAGATTTATTATCGAATTGCATGCAATTGTTCTTAAGGATATTTCAGAAAGGTTTGCAGGCAGATATCGTGAAACAAAAGTAAGAATATTTGGAAGCGATGTTTCGTTTCCCGATGCAGAAAAGGTGCCTCAACTAATGAAAAACCTTGTTTACTGGTATGGACTAAATAAAAAGAAAATGCATCCATTTGAATTGGCTATTGTTTTTTCAATGAAATTTGTTTCTATACATCCCTTTGTTGATGGAAATGGCAGAATTTCCAGGCTTCTTATGAATTATTTATTGCAGAGAAATAAATATTCTTGGATTAATATATATAACAAACAAAGAATAGACTATCTCAGGGCAGTTAGAAAAGCAAATGATGAAGAATATTTATCAATTATTGAATACTGTATCAAGGCTTTAAAAGAAAATCTTGAAAGTTTTAAGATAACTTAAGCTAGGGGTTTCATTTTTCTCTCTTCCGAAATGAAGATAAATCTTTAAAAACAACGCCCCTTTCTAAAAAATATAAAAAAGAGAATGACGGATAAAAAAGAGATACAAGATACAATAACAAAAGATGAAGATGATGAAGAAGTAACAGAAGAAGAATTCTTTAATGTATTAAGGACAGTTGCACCAGGCACAAATTTAAGGTCCGCGTTAAATGGAGCATTAAAAACCGGAAAAGGTGCAATGATTGCAATAGAAAATGATAAGCTTTTACCTTTAATTGACGGAGGATTTAGAATAAATGCAAGATTCACCCCTCAAAGATTAGTTGAGCTGACAAAAATGGATGGTGCAATAATTCTTGCCAAAGACATGAAAAAGATAAATTATGCAAATGTTCTTCTCACTCCAGACAGCAAAATTAAAAGCAATGAAACTGGTACAAGACATAAGGCAGCAGAAAGAACGGCAAAACAAACAGGGAATTTAGTGATAGCCATTTCAGAGAGAAAGCACGAAATAAATTTATATTATAAAAAAATAAAACATCTTCTAGTTCAGACAGACGAGCTTTTGAGAAAGACAAGCGAGCAAATTCAGATTCTAGAAAGACAAAGAGAACTATTTGACAAGCATACAGACAAATTGACTTATCTTGAACTAAGGAATCAATCCAGTTTAGCACAGGCAATAAAGGCCATACAAAAAGGGATAATTGTAAATAAAATCTCTGAAGACTTAAAGAGGTATATAATTGAATTAGGAAAAGAGGGAACTCTTCTTAAATCAAGACTAAAAGAAATAACTGTAGGAGTTGAAGAAGAAACAGACCTTGTTATAAAAGATTATTCAAAAGTAGGTCTGAAAAATTCTAAATTCACATTAGGGGAGCTTTCATATGACGAAATAACCAATAAGGAAGACATCTTAAAAGGATTGGGATATGAAAGCTCTGAAGATGCCGGAAACCATAAAATCGAAGGATGGAGAATTTTATCAAAGACATCTTTATCAGAAGCAGAGATTGCCTCCTTAATAAAAGAAATGAGTTCGTTGGGAAAGATAATCTATTCAAACTTTTCTCCGCATCAAACAATTCTAGGAGAAGAGAAATTGAATCAGTTTAAGGAAGAGATTAGCCGGGTGAAGTTGAATTACTGAGTTTTATGGCTATAAATAGAAAATAGATAATTTTATTAACTTTGGTTCTACCTGGAAATAATGGAACAAAAACAAATTACCCTAGAAAAAATATACGTGGCTATACAAAATATGCAACTAGAAATTCATAAGATTAATCAGAAAATTGAGTATTCAAAGGAGTTTACTGATTGGGAAGATGCTAATGCAATAGCAGATGAAAACCTTCTTGCAGAGTCTTGGCTGTCCAAAGAAGACGAAGAGGCATTTGCATATTTACAATGAAATATGTTAAATTTGATATAGTATTGGTAGATTTTCCTTTTACAGATTTATCAAAAACTAAAAAACGCCCTGCTCTTATTATAAAATCACTTGAAGGAGATAACTCTATTTTATGCCAAATTACAACAAAAAGAAGGAACATTCAAAAATACGAATTATTTTTACTTGAACGCGTATGTATTGGAGACATTCGCTTTAATTCTTATATATACTTCGACATGATTTTCACTCTTCATCAAGATTTAATTTATAAAAAGATAGGCAAAATTTCAGATGTAAAAATTAAAGAAACAATTAATCAAAAACTCAAGGAAATTTTTATTGAATAAGAAATTTAAGACTTTTTCCATAATCTTATCATTTTTATTGTTTTGTAACCTTAACTATTTGTCTCATTTTAGGGGTGCAGTCCAGAGATGATATCAAAAGCAGAAGATTTTTTAGTTATAGCAAATAACTTCAATAATCGGATATAATCGGGTTATTTGCTAGATAGGAAATGACATTGAAAATATACGAAAATTAATGTTATTTCCTATAAGATAAGACTATTAATAAATGAGATTAGTAATGAAAAAATTAGTTCTGTTAGAGGCTCCTTTGTTAAGTTGTTAGACTAAACTCTGCAAAAATAGGCAGTTAAGTGCTCCCCTGACTTGAATTATCAATGCAGAGGCCTCTTTTTTATAATTCCACCTCTAACTTCTTTGATACCTTGCTCAATTATAACTGCATCAGGATCAACTAAGATTATGCCCTGTTTAATCTTCGTAACTTCTAGTCTTGTTACGAAAGTATATAAAATGTCTATATCTTTTTCAGATTCATCGGAATATCCGCTTTTACCTTTAAATATTGTAATTCCCTTGCCAAATTCTTTTATTAATTTTTTTCTTATTTCTCTGCTTTTATTAGATATAATTGTGATGCCAATATATTCTTCAATTCCCTGAACAAAAAAATCAATAGTTTTTGATGCAGCTAAATAAGTTAATATGGAATATAGTGCTGCTTCAATTCCTAAGATAAATGCTGCAAAAGAAAATATTATTATGTTTATTATAAAAATAATTTCTCCAATACTTAATCCTATTTTTTTATTTAAGTAAACAGAAAGAACCTCTGTTCCATCTAAAACACTTCCGCCTCTAACTGCTAAACCAACTCCTGCTCCAAGTAAAAAACCACCAAAAACCGCAACAAGAAGTTTGTCAGAGGTAATTACTGGATATTGAACAAATATCAAACATAATGAGAGTCCTAAAATAGCTAAAAATGTTTTTATCGCAAATGTCCTTCCTACCTGTTTATTTGCTAAAAACATGAATGGTATGTTTAAGATAAAAATTAGTATTGAAACTGAAATAGGAGTTAAAAAAGAAATAAGCAAGGATATCCCAGTTATTCCTCCATCAATAAAACCATTTGGGATTAGAAAACTTTTAAGACCAAAACCTGCAACAAATATACCTAAGACTATCGAGAAAAATTCTTTTATTAACATTAAAATAAAGTTATACACCCTTTTCATATTGGAATATAAGAATATTAATTTATAAATCTTGATGTAGATTACAAACCAGAAGCCCGTTAGATATTTAAAACAGATTTTCTTAAAGATTATATCATTGGAAAAATAGGATTAAATAGCCTATTGAACCTTTCGTTGTTGCCCAACATGAGCTTTGCGTACAAATTAAGCAATAATTTTCTCCGATTTTTCTATCGCAAATAATAGGTTCTCCTTATATTTATAGATTATGGAGAAAAATCCTATTCATTGAATAATAAGGATGCTTATAAAGAAATAAAGCTACTTCTATTTGGAAAGGGGCGTTTATGAAGATAAATTGTGCCCCCATATATTAATAGTCACATGAAAAAAAGTAAATGGATGACTATGTGGGGCCCTGTGAAAACAGATGCTCAGTTTGCAGCTTTAATTTTTCAGGATTTTGGAGAAGGAGAGTAATCTATTCTCTTCTATTACTTTATCATATATTTCTTTAGAAATATGGCTGTTACAAAACGGACACCTATAATCTTCTTTTTTCATCTTACTCGTACGAATGTCTAACTTTTAATCTTTTTCTTCCTGTTTTTTGTTAGAGTTTATTTCTCTCCATCCCACTCTGTGCTTAAAACCTCTGGAGCCTCTATCTTATCCTTATTTTTATCAGAATGCTTCTTATCCTCAAACATTTCTCCTTCTAAAACAATGGCGTCATTTAATTTAGGCACATCCTTATTCTCATTTCCACCTATAGGCCCAGGAGAATATTCTTCCCCATCAAGCTCTTTCAATATCACATTTTCAATATCTTCTTCATACTCTATTTTCTGTTTTGGTTTTTGAGTCATGACGATCCTTTCTTCATTTTTCTTTTCTTCTTCAAATCCCGCCCCTTCTGTTTCATATTCGACAACTCCTTTATTCATTTCCCCTTCTAATTTTGCAACCAACTCGCTTATTATTCTTGCGGCATCTGCATTTACAGATAAGCTATTAATTCCCTCTCCAACTAAAAACCTAGCCATCTCTTCTTTACTTGCAGCTTGCCCACAGATACTCGTTTTAATTCCATAGCTCTTGCAGACCCTTATAACATGTTTTATCGAGTTTAAAACAGCAGGGTGCATTTCACTATAAAGATTCTGCACTTCCTCTTCATTTCTATCAATCGCCAAAGTATATTGCGTTAAATCATTTGTTCCAAAACTAATAAAATTAATTCCTTCTTTGCATATATCTTCAATTATCTGCACCGCCGCGGGAGTCTCAACCATTATGCCAACAACAACATTTTTGGGCACTCCAACTTCCTTGGCAATTTCTTTAGTTTTTCTAACCTCCTCAACGCTTATAACTTGAGGAACCATAACTCCAAATTTTTTATGGGGAAATTCTTCGGCAACTTTTTTAATAGCTTCAATTTCAGCCCTCATTATATCTTTATGTTTCAGGCTGAATCTTACTCCATGGTCCCCTAACATTGGGTTTCCCTCAACTTTCTTTGGGGAGCCTTCTAAATTTCTGTACTCATCACTTCTAATGTCGCTTGTTCTTATCCACATTTCATCAAAATAGTGAGCAATCTTTTTCACACCCTTATGAATCAATTTAACATAATCATGCATCTTTTCTTCTTTAACAAATTTCAGAGGATGCTTTCCTCCCTCTGCAATTATCCCCTCTAGTCTAGTCAGCCCAACGGCTTTTGCTTTTGACCTTGAAGCTCTTTCAGCAAAATCCGGCAGATCAACTATGACTTTTATTTCAGTTTTAGTTGGAACAACGGGCTCAACTTCTTTTAATTTTGTTTTTCCTTCTCCAATAAAAACCTTTCCAACATTCCCATCAACAGTAATTTTATCCCCATCTTTCAATTTCTTTGTGGCATCTCCAGTTCCAACCACACAGGGAATTCCCATCTCTCTGGATACGATGGCCGCATGACTCGTTATCCCGCCCTCATCAGTCACAATTCCTGCAGCCCTCTGCATTGCAACAACCATATCTGGATTAGTCATTTCAGTCACGAGAACGTCTCCTTTCTTTATTTTCTCCAATTCAGACAAATCATGAACAATCCTTACAACTCCTGAAGAAATTCCAGGGCTGGCTCCCAATCCGAAAAGTAGCACTTCTCCAGAAGCATGCTCATCATTTCTTTCTTTGAAAAATATAGTTATTGGCCTTGACTGCACTATATAAATTCCAGAACTGTCAATTGCAAATTCAATATCCTGCGGCTTTCCATAATGTTCTTCTAAATTCTTGCCATACTGCGCAAGAATCTTTATTTCATGAGTGTTCAAGACTTGCTTATTTGCAATTTCTTCATTTAATTTTATTTCTTTATTATGTCCCTTCTCATCTTTTATAATTGCAGTTTTCTTTAGCGAAATTTCTGTATCTATAATTTTAAAATTATCCAAGTCAGAATCAATAGCATAATGGTCGGGTTTTATTCTTCCTGAAACTATGCCTTCTCCCAACCCCCATACGGCCTCTATAACTATGCTTCCATCCCCCCTTGTTGGATTTTTAGTAAACATGACTCCAGATTTTTCAGAGTTAACCATTTTCTGTACAACCACTGCTAAAAATGACTTGCTATGATCAAATCCTTTTTTCTGCCTATAATAAATAGCTCTTGCAGTAAATAAAGACGACATGCATTTTTTTACATTTTCCAATAAAGCTTCTTTTCCTCTAACGTTAAGAAAACTATCCTGCTGTCCTGCAAAACTAGCGTCTGCTAAATCCTCCGTAGTCGCAGAACTTCTTACAGCAACAAATGGTTCTCCTGTTTTTTCTAAAACTCCCAATGCGTTTGTTTTATTTTTTACATTGCTCTCAGCACCAAGCATATCATACGCCTCAACAATCTCTTCTTTCATTTCTTCAGGAAGGTTAGCATCTTCAATTATTTCTCTTATTTCTTTAGAAACCTTATTTAGTCTTGTCGTATCGTTAATATCTAATCTGGAAAGTATATCTTTAATTTTGCCGTCTATCCTAGTTTTTTTTAAAAAATAAGCATATCCCTGAGCACTTATGATAAATCCAGGAGGTATTGGCATTTTTATGTTATACATCTCTGCCAAGCTAGCTCCTTTTCCTCCAGCAATAGGAACATCCTTATTGCTAAGCTCAGAGAACCATTTTACAAATCCTTCCGCCTTTACCTCTTTTTCATGCATGTATTCTATAAATATCAAAGGTTAATAAAGATTACTCAAGTACGTTTTTAACAAACTCTACATTATCCTTATTTCTAAATTGTTCATCCCCCGTTAGAAATTTTACTTTATTTTTTTTAGCCAGGTTATACCCTATACAATCTACAAATGATAATCTTTCTTTTTGAAATTCGAATTTCATTTCAGCTGAGTCTATCAAGATTTCTTCATCATAATCAATATTAAATTTAGATAATTTTTCAAAGACTTCTTTTATCTCATTTTCTTTTTTTTCTCTGATTAAAAAATAAGCAAATTCTAACAAATTTAATTTGTTTAGCATTATCTTTACATCTTTCTTATATTTTTCATAGTTCTTGCTCCCTTTATAAATCTCAATTAAAGCGTAAGTATCAAAGAAAAAATTTTTACTCACCTTCTGCCTCATCAATTTCTTTCATTATTTGATCAGCAGATTTTTTAATGTCTTTTCCTTTTCCCCACAAAAAGTTTAAGTTATATCTTTTTTCAACCTTTATCTTTAAAGAATCTTCTTCCATAATTCTTTCTCTCAAAACAACTTCTCTTGGTAATATTAATCCAATAGATCCTCCAATTCTTCTTGCTTTAACTTCTGCTTCCATATTAAACTCTTATAGTTTAATTTAATTAGTTTAACTAAAGAAGTATAATTTATAAATGCAGTGTTGCATAAATAATTATAGGAAGAATGTATAAATTAAGATTTACTTTTATCTTTTGTAATTATAACATAAACTTCTTTTCCTAGATAATGTTTTGGACAATCAATTTTTGCACCGGTCCCA
>Ga0209514_10002116_pt1 | contig 31631 bp, 30 predicted proteins | sample Subgrocontami58m_FD_187452 | JGI IMG/M metagenome (GOLD analysis project Ga0209514, IMG submission 187452) | Subsurface groundwater microbial communities from S. Glens Falls, New York, USA - GMW37 contaminated, 5.8 m (SPAdes) (version 3) | ecosystem: Environmental > Aquatic > Deep subsurface >...
CCGTCGTTCACTCGGTCCGGCCATCATTCGCGGCCGTCGGCGACTCACCAAGGCCCTTCCGGGCCTCGTCAGGCGGTCAGGCCGCCTGCCTCGGTGGATCCGGGCTAAGCGGCAACCGCTGCGGGTGCCGGGCGGGAGTGCCGCCGGATCACGATCAGCGCGCCGACCAGGAAGACCGCCGTGCCCATGAAGAACGGCGCGGGCAGGCCCAGCTTGACGACCTGGGAGCCGACGGCCGGCCCCAGGATCCCAGCCGCATAGAGCGGCAGGTAGACAAGGTTCAGCGTCTGCGATCGGCGCGCGGCCGGAACTTCGGTCGCGAGAAGCCCAAAGACCATCGCGCTCACGGCCGACGTGCAGGCCGCGAAGGCGACCGCGACCAGGGCGAGCAACGGGATGCCGCCGAGGCTCGGCGCGATCGGCATGAGCCCGATCGCAATGGCTCCGCCGAGCAGTGCCGCGACGAGCACCGGCCGGAACCCAACTCGGTCCCCGAGCGCGCCGCCAATCGGAGACAGAAGCGCCCCGGCGAGCGCCGCTGTGCCGGCGACGAGGGCGATACCGCTCGCCAGGCCGGGCCCCCGACCGACGATCTCCTCCACCACGACCGGCACGTAGGGCCGCGCCATCTGGTTGGCCAGGAACGCCGTTCCGAAGATCAGGAAGATCCCGCGGACGGCGCGGTCCGAGAGCACGCCGCGGACGGCTCCGAACGCCAGGGTGAGGACGCGGCCCTCCGGGACGACCTCCGGCCGGACCTCGCGTGACCCGAACATGACGAGGAGTGCCGTGCCCACGGAAAGTGCGGCGGACACGGCGAAGACGCCGCTCACCGACCAGCCGAACCCATCGATCAGGATGCCCGCCAGCGTTGGGCCGGCCGCGAAGCCCACGGGCCCGGACGCGCCGAAGATCGCGATCACCGTCCCGAGACGCGCTCGCGGCGTGACATCGCGGATGCCGGCCAGCATCACGCCGGTGTTTCCGAGCTGGAACCCGATGAGCAGGATGCTCACCGCGACCTGCCACGGCTCCACGGCCAGCGCCATGCCGATGAAGACAACCGCCTCAACGATCGCGCTCCGGACGATGACCGCCTTTCGGCTGTACTTGTCCGCCCAGACCCCCCACAGCGGCACGAGCGGCATCCCGAGCACGAACAACAGCGCAGTGAACAGGCCGATGAACGAGAGACGGTCGGCATCCGGGACGCCGATTGCGGTCAATTGCGACGGGAGCAGCGCGAACACCTGGCTCACGCCCAGGCCCTCGACCATGGACGTCACCCAGAAGACGGCGACGAGCGGAATCCAGCTTCGCGAGGGGGACGTGGGCATCCGGGCAGCCTAACCGAATCCGACGGGGCGGCAGGTTCGGCGTAGATTCCGGCCGGGGAGGTGGCCGTGGATCCGATCATCGTGCCGCGGGGCGCGCTCGTCGTCCTCATCGGCGCGGCCGGAGCCGGCAAGTCGACGTTCGCCACCCGCCACTTCCCGTCCGAAACGATCCTCTCCTCGGACGCATTCCGGGCCCGGCTCGGCGACGGCGAGGGCGACCAGTCCGTGACCAAGCCGGCGTTCGCCGCGCTGCACCGCGCGCTGGAGGCGAGGCTGGCGCGCGGCCGGCTGACGGTGGTGGACGCGACGAACGTCACGGCGGGCGCTCGGGCATCGCTGCTCCGCCCGACACGGAAGCTGGGAGTGCCGGCCATCGCACTCGTGCTGGATGTGCCGGCTGAGATCGCCATCGCGCGCAACGCCGCTCGTGACGGCCGCATGGTCCCGGAGGCGGCGGTTCGGCGTCAGCTCGTGGCGCTCGAGCGGGTCGACGACGCGACGCTCAGGCGCGAGGGGTTCGCGACGGTCCTGCGGCTCCGCGCACCAGCCGACTTCGCGACGCTCCAGGTCCTGCTGCCGGCGCGTCGCGAGTAGCCGCGATCCCCGGGCTCGATGGCCGGTGCTCCCCGCCCGTGCGCAGTTCCTCAGCTGGTCGACGGATCGACCAAGCGACGAACGAGACGCCGGTTCCGACGGCGTCCTTCGTCGAATGGCGCCTCGCTCGACCAATCGGCGGCCGAGGCGCCGGATTCCGACCCACTTGGACCGCCGCGAGCCCGCTGCTTCGTCGGATGGTCGATTGCTGGACCAGGCGGTCAGGTTGGCCTGGCGACGGATCGACCGCGCGCCTGGGTGGTCGGATCGACAGCGCGGCCTGGGTGGTCGGATCGACCGCGCGGCCGTCGGGCCGGGCCGGGCGGCTCGACGACGCGACCGCGCGGCCTGGGTGGTCGGATCGACCACGCGACCGCGCGGCCTGGCGACGGATCGACCACGCGGCCGTCGGGCCGAACGCTCCTGACTGCCGGCCGAACGCCCCTGGTCGCGAACCCGGCCGAACGATCGGACGCGAAGCTCCACCCAGACGCCGTTGCGCATGTAGACGTCGTCGCGAAACAGGGCGAGCACCTCGTCCTCCGAGGCCGCGCGGACGATGGCGATGGTGGCCGAGACGTCCGTGAACGCGCCGGCCTCGATGACCGTCCCGGCAGCCTTCAGGCGTTGGAGCCGCGCGATGTGCTCCGCCCGGAACGGTCCGCGCGCCTCCGCCCCATCCGGGGCGTAGGTCGCCTCCACGTGCCAGGCGATTTCGATCGGCGACGGAGCCGCATCGGTCACCCCGCGGTCCCACCGGTAATAAGCGTGATCGCGACAAGGGCCAGAGCGACTCCCGCGGCATGCGAGCGCGTGATCCGCTCTCGAAGGATGGCGGCCGCGAGGAGGACGGTCACCACCGGATAGAGCGACGAGAGGACGGCCGCGGTCGCGAGATCCCCGGTGCGCGCGGCGGTCAGGAACGCGACGTTGCCGGCGATATCCACGACACCGACCCCGAGGACGAGGAGCCACGTCTGGCGGGGCATCCGCCAGGGCAGCCGGAGGGCGGCCACGACCACGATGAACAGCACGACCTCAAGGCCGCGCATCACGGCAAGCGGCGTGAACAGGTGCGCGATCGGGATCCGGCTGAGGACGGCTCCCAGCAGCCCGAGGGTGACCCCGCCGACGAGGGCGTACGGAAGACCGGATGGACGTCCGGCCCCGTCGTCCGGAGTCCTCGACACGATGATCACCGCGACGATCGCCAGCCCGATCCCCACGATCGCAATCTGGGACGGCGCGCCCTGGAGCACCGAACCGATGACCGCGGGGGTGAGCGCCGTGAAGACGGCGGTGACCGGCGCGACGACCCCCATGCGCCCGACCGCGAGGCCACGGTAGAGGCATCCGATTCCGACCGCCGCGAGCCCCGACGCGACCATCGCCAGACCGAGATCGCCCGCGCTCAGCGTGGGCTCGGGGAGAACGATGGCACCCACCACGGTGATCGCGAACCCGACCGCCTGGGTGGCCAGGAGTACTCCCAGGATCGGGGCCCGTCGGCCGAGCACGCCGCCCCCGAAGTCGGAGATACCCCACAGGACCGCGGACACGAGCGCGAGGACGACGGCGAACAGTGCCGGCGACAGGCCGGGGACGAGCAAGGCGATGGCGCCGACTGTCAGGCCGTGCCCGACGGCACGACGTCTGTGGCGCTCGGAGCCTCGAGGATCTGCACGGCGTCGGCGGCCGCGTCGTAGCGGTCCGACGTGGTCAGGTAGATGACCTGGAAGTCCGCGCTGATCCGTTTGAGCAGCTCGAGCGCCCGCGCCGCCCGGGTGTCGTCCAGCGTCACGAACGGATCGTCGAGGATCAGCGGCGGGCGCCGATCGCCGGTCACGAGGCGCACCAGACCGATCCGCGCAGCCAGATAGACCAAGTCGAGCGTGCCCTGGCTGAGGGTTTCGACGGCGACCCAGTCGCCGCGCTCCGGTGCGAAGAGCTCGATGCCGAGGTTCGTGTCGTCCACCCGGACGCGCCGGTAGCGACCGGCGGTCACCTGCTCGAGATCGCCGACCATGTGCTTCTCGAGATACCGGGTGGCCAGTCGCATAGTGGCCCGTTCGGCCGAGTCGATGGCCTTCAGCGTCCGGTCGTACACACGGACCCGCCGCTGAAGCGTCGCGAGTTGCTCGCGCCACTGCTCCAGCCGCTCGGTCTCGGCCGCAACCGCCTCGGCATCCACCGTGTTGGCCTCGACGCGAGCGCGCGCGTTGGCCTCCTCGTCCCGGGCCTGATCGATCGACCGTTCGGCGTCGCCGACCTCCACTTCCAGGCGCTCGCGGGCACGTGGCTCCTTGGCGATCGGCCCGAGGTGCTCCAGGGCCCGTGTCTTCTGCTCGATGTCCAGGGCGGCGGCGTCCCGCTGTTCCGGCAGCACCTCGATCGGTTCCCGCCCCACCAGCCCGTGAAGCTGGGCGGCCAGCCGGTCGATGGCGGCCACATGCGCCTCTTCGGCGGTCAGGAGGGCCTCCACGGCGACCATATCCGGTAGCTCCAGGCCGGCCAGCTGGTCCGCCATGTCCAGGTCCTTCAGCTGGAGCTCCTGTTCCAGCTCCGAGCGTCCGCGCAGCCGCCGATCGATCTCGTCGTCGCGAAGCTGGCGCTCGCGACTGATATCCGTGGCGGCGAGCCGCTGGCGACGCCCGACGAGGGCGAGGATGAGCCCCGCGACGACGAAGCCGAGCGGTACGCCCAACTCGCCGGGCAGGGTCAGGAGGTCCGCAGTCGCGGCGGCGGCCAGCGCCACGCCCGCGACGATAAGCACAAACGCGGCGATCGCGGTTGGACGCCAGCTGCGCGGCTCCGGGGCCTTGAGCTCGAAATGGACCTCGACGTCACCGGACAGCATCGCCCGGAGTTCGCGGATTCGGCCTTCGAGTTCGCGCAGCCGGGTGACCGTCGTCCGCAGCACGGGGAGCGGATCGCGGGCCGGGTGGGTGTCTTGGAGGACGGCCATCTCCTCCGTCACGGTCACCGCGGTGCGATACCGCTCGAACCGCTCCTGGGCAATCACGCGATCCGCGATCAGGCGCTCCGCCTGAAGCGCCTTCTCCAGGAGCGAGCGCCGCTCCGCCAGCGCGGTCTCCGCCTCCGAGCGCCGCTCGCGGGCGAGGACGAGGCGGTCCCGGTCCCGCTCCAGCTGCGCCAGCGCCTCCTCGCCCTGCTGGGCGGCGGCCGAGGCCTGGGCAACCGCGGCCTCCGCAATCTTGAGCCGGCCCGGGTTCTTCTCTCCGCGCGTGTTCAGCTCGTAGAGGGCCTTGTCCAGCTTGCGCCGGGCCAGGCTCGTGCCGCGGTCCGCGCCCGAGATCGACGCCTGGAGCCGATCCCGGAGCGCTCCCTCGTCCCGTGCGAGGTCACTTACCTCGTGGTGCCGAACGGAGGCGGTGGAACGGAAGAAGGCCTCGGTGGGAATGCCCGTGAGCTCGGCCAGGATCTGATCAGCCTTGGCCGGGTCTGTGACGACCTGCCCGTCATATTCCAGGCGAACGGTGCCCTTGGCGCCGCGGAAGGCCTTCTCGACGACGCCCGGGTGCGTTCCGTCCTCCTCGTCCTGCTCGAACTCAAGGCGCACCACGGGCCGGAGATCATCCCCGACGCCCCAGGAACGCAGCGCATCCATTTCCGCCGATGCGGACGTGACGCGCCGGGCGAGGACCAGCTCCAGTGCCCGCTGGAGCGTTGTCTTGCCGGACTCGTTCGGGCCACGGACGACGGTCAGCCCCCGATGGAGCTCCAGGTCCAGCTCCAGGTGCCGGCGCAGGTTCGCGACCTGGAGGCGCGTGATCCTCACAGCGTCACCTCCTCGCCAGCGAGGAGGAGCCGGCCGAGGCGCAGGACGTCGCGGGCCTCGGCGGCCCCGTCATCGTCGTCGGCGGCCTCGAGCTCGGCGATCCCTGCCTCGATGTCGCGGACGAACGCGCCGAGGATCGTGTCCTCCGGCGGCAACGGTCCCTCGGACAGGGCCGGAACGGATCGGTCCCGGACGCGAACCTTCAGGAACCTGTCTGCGAGCGCCGCCTCGACCTCCTCGACCCGAGCGTCAAGCTGATCCGGCCTGATGCCGATCAGCCGGACATCCAGGACGAGGTCCGGGTCCGCCCGCGTCGCCAGGAGTTCGATCAGCGCGGGCTGGGAAGCGACACCGGCCGCGTCCAGCTCCAGTTTCTCAAACCGTGTCCGACCGACGCGCCGCTCCTCGATCTGGACCTTCTTGGCGCCGTCCTGGAGCTCGAGCGAGACCAGCAGGACGTTTCCCGCCCGATCCTGGTCCAGCGCAACGGGCTCCGGCGCGCCGGAGTAGGCGTAGACCGTGCGACCGGCCTTGCCGCGGCTGGACGAGTGCCAGTGGCCGAGGGCGAGGTAGTCCAGCCCGCTGGCCTTGATCTCATCCGTCGTGATCACGACCTCGTCGTGGTCCGTCTGCTTCGGGATGGCGATGGACCCGTGGACCATGCCGACCTGCCAGGTCGACGGATCGCCGGCGACCTCGAGTCCATCGAGCGGCGATCGCGGGGCGCGCTTGGTGGCGAAGACCTGAGCATGGACCGTTAGATCGAGCGCCTCCAGCCGGACCGACGACCGCTCGGGCGTCAGGAGCGTGATGAGGTCCGATCCGGTTGCCCCCGCCAGCGCGGTGAGGTCGTGCGCGCGGTAGATGGACGAGCGGTCGTAGACGTCGTGGGTGCCGGGGATGAGAACGGTCCGGATCTTCGCGTCCGCGAGCCGCTTGAGTTGCGCGGCCACCCGATCCACGGAGCGACGCGGCTGGACGTTGGAATCGAACAGGTCGCCGGCGATGAGGACGAGATCCAGTCGCTCGTCGATCGCCAGGTCCACGCTCGCCTTGAACGCCGTGAACTGGCGCTCTCGCTGGGCGGTCGCCTGTTCGCCGAGGTCCGCGTGACGTGCGCCCAGATGGACGTCCGCGGTGTGAAGCACTCGGAGCATCGGGTCTTTCGGCCTCCCTGGCGAGCCCTGCAGTGTCCGGCCCCGGGAATGCCCGAACCCGTCCGGGCCGACGGGAACCACCAGATCGGCAGTCCCGGCGGCCCCACGGGTCCCAACGAACGAAGCGCCCCCATTGCTCCTCGCCCGTCGCCCGAACCGTCGCGCGTCATTGTGACAGGTAGCCTGTCACGTCTTTGGGCGGAACCCGGAACTCCCGCTCGCGGGCGCGGCTCGGGGGCGGAATGCCGATCCGATGTATCCTCCGGCAACGAACACCGGTGCGCCCCGCCCAAGGGATTCCACATCGGCACCAAGGGTCGCGCGGCCCCGGCTTGACGCCGTTTTCGCCGTCCCTCGCCGATCCCGCGGAGCGCGCCCCGCTGACATCGCGCTCGGGAGGCAACCCAGTGACCTACGTAGATCGGACGCTCAGCTGCGTCGACTGCAGCCAGGAATTCATCCATTCGGCCGACGATCAGCAGTACTACGCGGAGAAGGGGTTCTCCTCCGAACCCAAGCGCTGCGTCTCGTGCCGGGCGAGCCGGCGCGCCGCGCGCGACGGTGGCTACGACGCCCAGGACCTGGGCGGACCACGGGGCTATCAGACCGGCACCTCCCGCGAGTACTTCGCCGTCCTCTGCTCCGAGTGCGGCAATCAGGCACAGGTCCCGTTCCGGCCGCGGATGGACCGCCCGGTCTATTGCTCTGACTGCTTCCGAAAGGTACGACCGGACTGATCGACGCCTATGGCGCGCGGCGGCGCGGACGCGGACGGCTAGATCCGGAAGACCTCCCCGCGTAGAAAGCGTTCGCGGTGACGTCCGCGCCAGAGCGTCACGCGGCCTCGGCCATGGACCCGCCACGCACCGTCCTGACCGACGACGGCGGTGTCCTCATCGATCCCCAGAACGGTGATGCCGCGCGGCGCCTGGAGCGCCATCAGGGCGATGACCGGCTCTGGCCAGGCGTCGTAGTGGGGAAACACCGCGATCTCCGGGGTCAGCGCCAGGCCGGAACGCCAGCGGAGCGGCCAGGGCAGCAGTCGGCGGCGCAACTCCACCCGGCGGTCCGTGAGGGCCATCGCCCCGGCTGAGCATCCGGCGATGACCGCCCCGCGGGCGTGGGCTGCCCGGATCGCCGCGCCGAGCGGACTCCCGACCAGCACGGCGCAGAGGTGGGCAGGCTTGCCCCCCGAGAGGTAGACGAGATCTGCCTCGCCGATCGCCTGGAGTGCCGCGGCGTCCGACCCCTCCTTCACCGTGCGCACGAGGACGGGTTCCACCTCCGCTCCGAGGGCGGCGAAGTGCTCCACGCCCATGTCCGCCCAGCGACGAAAGATAGCCTCGCCATCCGGCGCGCTGGCGGTGGGCAGGATCGCGACGCGCGGGCGAGAGCGGCCGATCGTCGCGAGGAGGTCGCGGTCCAGGGCGGCCATTCCCGGCAGGAACGCTCCGGCGCCGATGAGCGCGACTTGTCCGGGCACGACGACGAGTCTACCGCCTGTCGCCGATCGGGCCGCTCGGCCCGTAAACTCCGCCGATGACCTCGAACGCGCGGGGCGCCCTGGCGGCCGCGATCATCGGCTCGGCGACCGTCTTCCTCGACGGGACGATCGTCAACGTTGCGCTGCCACGGATCGGCGCGACGCTCCCGGCGGTGGCCATCGGGGTTCTGGAGGGCCAGATCTACGTGGTCGCCGGGTACACGGCGACGCTCGCCGCGTTCCTGCTCCTGGCGGGAGCGCTCGGCGATCAGTACGGCCGTCGTCGTGTCTTCCTCGCCGGGCTGGTCCTGTTCGGACTCACGTCACTCGCCTGCGGCCTCGCCCCATCCCTCGACGTCCTCGCGATCGCCCGGCTCCTGCAGGGCGTTGCCGGCGCGCTCCTCGTGCCGGGCTCGCTGGCAATCATCACCGCGCTGTTCGAGGGTCCGGAGCGCGCGCGGGCCTTCGGTATCTGGGCCTCGGCGACCTCGGCCGTCGCGGTCCTGGGCCCGCCCATCGGGGGAGCGCTCGTCGAGGTCTTCGGGTGGCGGAGCATCTTCCTGCTGAACGCGCCGCTCATCGCCGTTGGTGTTGTGCTGACGCTCCGATATGTGCCCGCGCTCCACCCGGCAGCCATCCGGTCCCGGTTTGACTGGGCCGGCGCGCTCGTCGCCGCCGTCGCCGTCGGCGGCCTCGCGTTCGGCGCGATCCGGGGCCAGCAGGTGAACTGGTCGGAACCCGCGCCGGTTGTGACCCTCGGCGTCGGGGTCGTCGCCCTCATCTCGTTTCCGATCCTCATGCTCCGCCGCCGCGATCCACTGGTGCCGCTTTCGCTCTTTCGAAACCGGACGTTCAGCGCCATCAACCTTGCGACGCTCCTGATCTACGCAGGGCTGTATGTCCTGCTCTACGTGCAGAACCTGTTCCTCCAGGGCGTGCTGGGGTACTCCCCGATCGGAGCAGCGCTCATCGGCCTCCCAACCGGCCTGGCACTGGCATTCCTGTCTGCCTGGGCCGGGACCATGGCCGGCCGCTTCGGCGCACGGCGGTTCCTCGTGGGTGGGCCGCTGATCATGGCCGTCGGAACGCTCTGGTGGCTGAGGGTGCCGGCGGACTCCACACCGTGGGTGGCAAGGCTGGATGTGCCGGCCTCGTTCGTCCCGCCGCTCGCCGCGCTCATCGATCCGCTTCCGGCAACCCTCCTCTTCGGGATCGGCATCGCCCTCGTGGTCGCCCCGCTGACCTCGACCCTCATGAGCTCCGTGCCGGACGGGCGAGCCGGCCTCGCCTCCGCGATCAACAACGCGCTCTCGCGGGTGGGCCAGCCGCTCGCATCGGCCGCGATCTTCATCCTCATCACCGACCGCTTCTACGCGTCGCTCGCCGACCGGGTCCCGGGTCTGGACCCGGGGGCCGCGGCGCTCCGATCGGCCGTCGAACCGCTGAATGCGCCCGGCGCGATGGTCGACGTCGCGATCACCGAGGCCGCCCGGTTTGCCTCCGCGGAATCGTTCCAGGTGACCGTTCTCGTCGTCGCCGGGCTGCTGGTTGCAGGGGCGTTCGTGAGCTGGATCGGGCTCCGACCGGCTTCGTCCGCTACTCCGGAGGTGGGACACTGAGCCAGCTCGACTGGGACGCCAGGACCTACGACCGGATCGCCGATCCGATGCATCGATGGGGCGTCATGGTCCTCGACCGACTCACGCTGGTCGGAGACGAGCGAGTCCTCGACGCTGGATGCGGCGGCGGCCGGGTGACCGAGGTACTCGCGGCTCGCCTGGCGCGAGGTCAGATCGTTGCCGTCGATGCCTCTCCGGCGATGCTCGAGGAGGCACGCCGCCGGCTCGAAGCATTCGGGGTGCAGATCAAGTTCCTCCTGGCCGACCTCGGGCAACCGTTACCGGTCCGCCAACCGATCGACGCAGTCCTCTCGACGGCGACGTTCCATTGGATCCCCGACCACGATGCGCTCTTCCGGAACCTCGCCGCCGTCATCTGTTCGGGTGGCTGGCTCGCGGCGCAGTGCGGCGGCGCCGGGAACATCGAGGGCCTGGGCAGATCGTCCGGGCGATGAGGGTGGACGAGGGGGCCAGACTCAACGTCGCCTCGCCGCTGGAGACCGCCGCCCGCCTGGAAGCGGCAGGCTTCGCGGACGTCGAGGTCTGGCCAACCGACGAGCCGACGTTCCTGGAGCCGGGCGCGCCACTCGAGCCCAATCTCGAAACAGTCTGCCTCCGGGGGACCTGGCCCGGCTCTCACCCGACGAGCGAACGGCATTCGTCCGCGAGGTTGCCCGGCGGAGGCCGGAGCCGGTCGTCGACTACCTCAGGTTGAACGTTATGGCCGTCCGCGGCACGACTTGAGAGGACCCTCCGGCGGGATCGCCTTGATTCCGTGGCGGGAATGGAGTATCAATCCCGTTGTGTTCCGAGACCGGTCACGGGACATCGTCGCTGACGGGCGCACCGGGAGGGAGAGGAGCAAACGCATGACCGCACCTGGGACAGCGCGCCCCCAAGGGATCACCATCCTAGCGATCGTGTCATTCATCGGCGGAGCGTTCGCCGTCCTCGGCGGCCTCGGAGCTCTCGGCTTGGGTGCGTTTCTTGCCGCAGCCACGGGCGTCGGTGGACTCTTCCAGATCCTCGGCATCGTGGCCCTTGTCCTCGGCATCGCAGAGCTGGCCATCGGCTACGGATTCTGGACGCTCAAGCCCTGGGCCTGGTCACTCGCATTCGTGGTCTTCGTGGTCAGCGTCCTGATCGAGATCCTCCGGCTCATCTCGTGGGGTGGGTACGGTTTCACGAACATCGTCATCTCGATCGTCATCACGGCCATCGTGGTCTACTACATGAATCAGGCGAATGTTCGACAGGCATTCGGAGCACCGGCGACCGGCTTTCCCATCGTCGGGAACGCTCTCGACAAGTACCTCCCGGGCAGCAAGTAGGACGCTCGGTCCTCCAATCCGCCCGGCTGTCGGTCGGGCCTGACCGAGACTGATACGACCCCGACGGTCTACCGGCGGGGTCGTTCCATGTCGTATGGCGCAGGTAACGCCGCTGCCCCCTGACCGCCGACCCGGAATGGCGCCCCGTGACCGGGGATCACCACGTCCACGGCCGTGACGATGCGGGCCCGCCCCCGCTCGATCGCTCCCTGGTCCCAGGCCAGCGGATCGACGATCGGCGTCCGATCGCCCTTCCACCACAGGTGGGTGAGTGCGTAGGTCGCGTCGTCCGCCTCGATGATCAGCGAGGCGTCCTCCTCCGTGTGTCCCGGCGTCAGCCACAGGCGCGTCCGCGGCGAGAGCGCGTAGCCGTCGCCATCGTGGTCCAGCCACAGGTCGTCCTTGTAGCGCGCCCAGAAGTCGACTACTTCGGCGTTCGGAAAGAGCGCGATGTTCACGGTGTGGTCGGGATGATGGTGGCTGAGGAAGACATGAGTCACTGCCTCGGGAGCCACGCCGAGCGCGGCGAGCGGATCAAGGATGGCGGAGCGTGCCGCGACCATGCCGGGGTCGGCGACGATCAGCACGTGGCCGTCGCGGACGAGGGTCACGGAGCCGCCGACGCGCCCGCCGGCGCGAACGTATCCGGCGTGGAGCAGGTGAACGGTGGTGGTGCGCATGGCGGGATGCTACCTGCGCAGGGCCCGCGACCGCTCTAGGATTCAGGCGATGCCCCCAACCGATCGAACACCCGAGCTGATCCTCCACGGCGGTCACATTCGGACGATGAGCCCCGACGGTGCCGTCGCCCGGGCCATGGCCATCGCCGGGGATCGGATCGCCGCGCTGGGGGCAGATCGGGACATCCTGGCCCTCCGAGGCCCCCGCACCCGCGTCATCGACCTCCGCGGCCGAACGGCCCTCCCCGGCTTCACCGATGCCCACACACATCCGATCTCGGGCGGTCTCCGCCACGTCGAGTGCGATCTCGACCGATTCGATACGGCGGAGGACCACCTCGGCGCCGTGGCCGCCTATGCCGCCGCCAACCCGAATCGCGAGTGGATCGTCGGGGACGGCTGGTCCATGGAGACGTTCCCAGGCGGAGTCCCACGGCGCGAGGCGCTCGATGCCGTGGTTCCGGACCGGCCGGTCTTCTTGACGAATCGGGACGGCCACGGTTCGTGGGTGAACTCGCGCGCGCTCGAGCTGGCCGGGATCACGGCCTCAACGCCCGACCCGACGCTCGGCCGCATCGAGCGCGATCCGGACGGGACGCCCGTGGGCACGCTCCAGGAGGCGGCGATGGAGCTGGTGACGCGGCTCATTCCGCCGCATGACCGAGCAACGCTGGAGCGGGCGATCATCGATGCTCAGGCGGAACTGCACTCACTCGGGATCACGGGCTGGCAGGACGCGAGCGTGGGTCCGCGCGAGGTCGCGGCATATCGGGCGGTCGCGGAATCCGGATCCCTGACCGCGCGGGTGGTCCTCTCGATGGGCGCGGCCGAACTCGACGACTTCGGGAGCATCGACGGCGTCGCTGGGCTGCGCGACACGATCCGGGCGGATGCGCAGGCGAGCTCGGCGAGTCGCCCCGGCACGGCACGGCTGGCCGCCTCGGCCGTGAAGTTCTTCGTGGACGGCGTCCTTGAGAATCGGACCGGCGCGCTGCTCGATCCATACCTGGACTCGGACGGCAGACCGACCGGCGGGACCGGGATCTCGAACCGCGAGCCGGTCGAGCTGAACCGCCTCGCCGTGGAGCTCGACGCGCGTGGCTTCCAACTCCACTACCACGCCATCGGTGATCGGGCGGTGCGCGAGGCCCTCGACGCCATCGAGGTGGCGAGGCGCGCGAACGGGATCCGGGACGCACGCCACCACATCGCGCACATTCAGCTCATCCACCCCGACGACGTTCCGCGCTTTGCCGCGCTCGATGCGGTGGCGAACGCCCAACCGCTGTGGGCTGTCCACGAGACGCAGATGGACGAGCTCACAATCCCATTCCTGGGCCCGGAGCGGACGACGTGGCAGTACCCGTTCGGGTCGCTCCTTCGGGCCGGGGCGCGACTCGCGTTCGGATCTGACTGGACCGTCAGCACCGCCGACCCATTCCCCCAGATCGAGGTCGCCGTGCGACGAGTCTGGCCGGGGAACCGGGACGCTGAGCCGTTCCTGCCCTCGGAGCGACTCACGCTCGACCAGGCGCTCCGGGCGGCGACCGTCGGATCGGCCTTCGTCAACCGACAGGATGAGGCCGGCTGGTTGGGCGTCGGCCGGCTCGCCGACCTCGCCATCCTCGACCGGGAGCTCGGCGCTCCCGATGCCGGACCGATCAGTGAGACCCGCGTCGTCGCGGCGATGGTCGGCGGCGAGTTCGTGTTCGAGTCGCCGGCACTCGAAACCGGCTGAGGGTCAGCGCCCTCGCGCCGGCCCGACGTGGCGGCTGGAACGTGACCGGCTCGAACGCGACCGGCTCGAACCTCGCTTGGTCGACGGATCGACCAAGCGGCGAACGTCAGGCCGCTACAACCCCTCCCCTTCGTCGAATGGCGCATAGGCAGACCAATCAGTGGCGGACGTGCCGGATTTGGCGCCTCAGGGCGCGCTCCTTCGTCGGATGGTCGACACATCGACCACGCGGGCCGGGTCCGAACTCAGGCGGGGCAGGCCCGAACCCGGCTACCGCAGTCCCCGTGCCGTGCCGGTCTTAGGGCCTGTAGCCGAATCTGTTACGCACGATCGGCGAAGCATCACCGCGCAGATCCGCGCCCCGGGCTCTTCGGGACCGCTCAGCCGGCGTGCTTCTGTCAGAGGCGCGTTTTCGATGAATGAGCACGACCCAACATCACGTGGAGCAGGAATCCGCACGTCGGGCGCATGGCTCGTGCTCGTTCGTTCCGATCGCGCTCCTGGGGGTTTCGCGGCGGCTTTCGCGGCAGCCCATCTGAGCCTGATCGGGTCCCGTTGTCGCCTGTCGATCGGGGCATTTCAGCCACAGGCCCTTAGCCCGGATCCACCGGTCCGCCTCGCCGGAGAGGTGCGGAAACGACGAATCAGGTGCCCATCTGAACTGGGAAGATGGCGTTGAGAACAGCCCATCGACCCGACAAGAGGAGCACCTGATCGATGCGATCATCGCACAGCCTGAATCGCCTTGGCACGGCCTTCGACGACGATCGCCTGGTGGCCGATGCCGGGCTTCTCCTGCCCGCCACCCTGGCCCAGCATCTCGGCCTGAAGGAGCTCGTCAATGAGCACCTCGACCTCGGGAAGGCGCCGGGTCGGGCGAACGTCGGGGACAAGCTCCTCACGCTCGTCGCCTCGGCCCTCGCGGGTGGCGACTGTATCGACGACGCGGCCGCGCTCCAGGCGGGCGGGACGGCGGGGGTCCTCGGCTTTGCCGTGAAGGCGGCCTCGACGCTCGGCACCTTTCTGCGCAGTTTCCGCTGGGGTCACGTCCGCCAGCTCGACCGGGTCAGTCGGGAGCTCCTCACGCGAGCCTGGACAGCGGGCGCCGGGCCGGGCGACGCTCCGTTCACGATCGACCTCGACTCCACGATCTGCGAGACATATGGGCTCAAGAAGCAGGGTGCCCTCCACCACGGGTACACCGGCGTCCGGGGCTACCATCCGCTCCTCGCGGTCGGGGCGGGCACGGGCGACGTGCTCATGGCGCGCCTGCGCGAGGGCCGGGCCAACACGGTCCGGGGTGCCGCCCACTTCCTGCGCGAAACGATCGGCCGGGTCCGAGCCGCCGGGGCGACGGGGCAGCTCACGATGCGCGCCGACTCCGGGTTCTATGCCCACGAGGTCGTCGCGGTCTGCCGGTCGATGAACGTCCGCTTCTCCATCACGCTCCGCATGGCCGGCCGCGTTCGCGGCCTGATCGCCGCGATCCCCGAGGAAGCCTGGACGCCGATCCCGTACTGGATCGACGGGGGTGCCGACGTCGCCGAGATCGCGTACACCCCGTTCGCCGACCAGAAAGACGCCGTCCCGGTCCGGTGCATCGTCCGGCGGGTCCGACCCACCCCGGGTTCCCAGCTCGCCCTGCTCACCCTCTACGACCATCACGCCTTCATCACCGACCGGGCCGGCGAGACGCTCGAGCTCGAGGCCGATCATCGCCGCCATGCCGAGATCGAGAACGCGATCCGCGATCTCAAGTACGGGATGGGCCTCAACCACCTGCCGTCGGGGAAGTTCGCCGCCAACGGCGCCTGGCTCGCCGTCCAGGTCATGGCTCACAACCTCGCCCGCTGGACCGCCCGGATCGGCCTCGGGGCCGGCATCGTCACGACCAAGACCCTGCGGCGGCGGCTGTTCGGCCTGGTCGGGCGGCTCACCCGGAGTGCCCGCCGGCTGACGCTGCACTTCCCGGCGCGCTGGCCCTGGGCCGACGAGTTCGCGGCCGCCCTCGCGCGCCTCCGGGCGCTCCCGCTGCTCGCCTGACGGCCCGCCGCCTCTTGGCCGCACCGGGGGCTGGCGTCAGCCTGGGAAGAAATCGGCCACGGCCAGTCCACGAGGCCTCGAGAGCCACCTTCGGGCGTCGCTCGACCGTCGTTCACTCGGTCCGGCCATCATTCGCGGCCGTCGGCGACTCACCAAGGCCCTTCCGGGCCTCGTCAGGCGGTCAGGCCGCCTGCCTCGGTGGATCCGGGCTTAGCTAAATGGGGCCCGTGCCCGCACTAACCGAGCTGTCGTCTACGTCGCACCCAGACGCGAGGCTCGAGCGAAGAGGGCAGCTCGGACGACCTCAGACGCGTAGAAACCACTGTCGGCCCGGACGATGAGCTGGCCCGTCGCGCCGGCGGCGCGGACGCGGCCGATCGTCTCGCGCAGGAAGTGGCCGGCGCTCCGGCTGCTGTTGGCGTTGCCGCCCCGCAGCCGCGCCATGAGCACGTCGCCGGTCCCGGCCGCGATCGCCAGGAGCGGGTGATAGCCCCGGACGCAGGTGTGGGTGAAACGGGTACCTCACTCCTTGGCCGTACGTCTCGCAGATCGTCGAGTCGACATCGATCGTGAGGGGCTCGCCGCCGGACCGGCGCCGGCCGCCCAGGCCCGGGCCGGGAGCACGCGGCTGACGGCCGAGCTGGCGGACGTGGCCCAGCGGAAGCTGCGCAGGAACGTGCCCAGGGTCGACGCGGCCTTCACGGTGAAGCCGAGGATCCGCTGGGTCCCAGTGCGGAGGGCGTTCGCGTCATCGATGCACTCGCCGCCCGCGAGCGCCGAGAGAATGAGGGTCAGGAGCTTGTCCCCGACATTTTCTCGACCGGCCGCCCGACCGAGGTCGAGGTGCTCGTCGACAAGCTGGCGCAGCCCGAGCTGGCCAGCCAGCGTGGCCGGCAACAGGAGCCCGGCGTCGGCCACCAGCCGGTCGTCGTCGAAGGCCACGTCGAGTCGATCGGGGTTGTGCGATGATCGCATCAAGTAGGTGCCCTTGTCGCTGGGCCGGTGGTTGCTGATCAACCCCATCGTCCCCGACCAGATGGGCTCATGTTTGAGTGCCCCACATCGTTCATCACGCCCGAAGTGCGGTTGATCCGGGGTTACCTACCTCCTCTTTGTGGAGACACCTTGCCTGAACTCGGGCCATTGCTTACAGCAAGCCTCATTCTTGCTGGTACGGCCTTCGCCTCCGCCGTTGCGCTTATCGTCCTCGACAATCTCGTCCCGCTTCCGCGAATCCTTCCAGGGGCTCTATGGACCTTGCTGGTTTATGGCTGCGCCGGTCTTGTGAGTAATCTGCTGATGGGTGAAGGCTACGAGGCTGCTCCGGTACTTGGACTGGGGTTGGCCGTGGCGTTGGGAACCAAGCGACTTCTGCCTGACTTCACCCCAGCAGGCAGGCTTCTCTTGGTCACGCACGGACAGCTGGCCCTTTTCGCCCTCATCTGGGCAGGCTGGTTTATCTCCACGATCCCTGTCAGCGAACTCACGCGTGGCTTGATGTTCGCGGGATACGCGATCCTGATTCTGACGGTCCCCGCCACACTCGTCGGTAAGTTTGAGGAATGGGAGGCACTCTGTCGCCAGATCTGGCGGCGGCCTCGGACACCGCTGCCGGCGCAACCCCGTGACACGTACCCCAAGGTTTCCCTGCACGTGCCGACCTACGCCGAGCCTCCGGAGTTGGTCATCGCGACCTTGGATGCCCTGGCGCGGCTCCGCTATCCCAACTTCGAAGTGCTGGTCATCGACAACAACACGAAGGACCCCGCGTTGTGGAGGCCGGTCGAAGAGCATTGCCTCCGTCTGGGGAAGGCGTTCCGTTTCTTCCATGTCGACCCGTTGTCGGGGGCCAAGGCCGGGGCGGTCAACTTTGCCCTCAGGCACACAGCGCCCGACGCGGAACTGATAGGTGTCTTGGACAGCGACTATCAGGCAGAGCCAGATTTTCTGGAGCGGCTGATCGGCTTTTTCGATGACCCAAAGGTGGGGTTCGTGCAGACTCCCCACGACTACCGCGAATGGCAGGACAGCGTCTACCAGCGGATGTGCTACTGGGAGTACGCCTATGGCGTGAAGAATTTGCTCGCCGCTCTGAACGAGCACGGTGCCGCCTACACGATTGGCACGATGTGCCTGATTCGGCGTCGCGCGCTGGAAGAGGTGGGCGGCTGGGCGGAATGGTGCCTCACCGAGGACTCAGAGTTGGCCATTCGGATCTATGCTCTCGGCTATTCCGGTGTCTACCTCACCACCACGTTTGGCCGCGGGCTCATCCCGGAAACCTTTCTCGACTACAAAAACCAGCGCTTCCGCTGGGCCTGCGGACCTATTCAGCAGCTCACACACCACTTCCGTCTCTTGCTGCCCCGGCGGTTCGGTTATCATCCATCGTCCTCCCTCACAGCTGCACAGAAGATCCACGAGCTCAGCCATGGGCTTGGCCTCGTGAACGTTGGCCTGAGCCTACTCATCGCCTTCCTGGGCGCGCTGACCCTGGCCTCAATGCTGCTGCATCAAGAGATCGTCGCGGTGCCGCTGGCCCTCGTATGGACCCTTGTCGTCTTCGTGACCACAGGGGGTGCCCTCAGGTGGCTGATTTACCGAGTCGTCCTGGGCTGCTCGCTCTGGGATACGTTCGGCGCGTTCCTCGCGAAGAGTGCCCTCAGCTACACAATCGCCGTGGCCAGTCTTTCGGGTGTGCTGAACCGTCCCGCCCTGTGGCGTCGGACGAATAAGTTCCCAGTGCTTCCTATGGGCCTCGGAGCGCTGGATGGCGTTCGGGCAGAACTCATACTCGGTATCGGAGCACTATCGATAGGGGTTGGGGGCCTGGCAGCGGCTCCTGAGTTCGGCCTGCACACCTTGTTGGCAACAGGGGTGATCTCTCAGGGTCTGAGCTACCTCGCGGCTCCTGTCCTGGCTTTGTTGGCCGAACGGGATGTTCGTCGGCGCTATGCTGATCGCACACACCAGCACACACAGCCGCCGAATGTTCATCGCCCGCTCTCTCCTACCCAGACCAACCCAACGCACTCGATCGGGTGACGGCGCGCTCGTCCCTCGCTCCGGATGGGAGTCGAGACACACAGTATCGTCTGGTAGGCACCGTCGCGGCGGCTCGTACGCTCCGTTCATCGTGTTGATGAGCGCCTCAGGTTTCGACCTGGCCCGAGCCGCGCAGGCGTAGCACGCATCCTGCCTGCACCGACGGCTGGTCGGACTCTCGAGAGCGCGCGACCTATGAACAAGTCGAGACGGGAATCGTTTCACTGGGGCTCCAGGCTCGGGACGACGAGCCATCCCGCAGCGCGGCCTGTGTAGATCAACTCGACAGTGGTAAGGCCCGACCGCGCCCGCACGTCAGCGAGGTGACGCTTCAGCGTGCTCGGCCGGATGCCCACGACCTGGGCCGCGTCCGGGACGGATCCGCCTGCGGCAACGTAGGCGGCGAGGACGTCCATCTGGCGCGCCGTCGCTGGCCGACACGGCCTTGGACCGGCCACCCAGTCGGGGTTGTCGGCCTGGGCGTTCGCGGCCGCGTCACGATCGCGGCAGTCAGGCCGACGCCTGCTCCACCACCTCGTCTGCGGCGATGTCGACCTCGACCCTGACGTCCTCCCCAACAAGCCAGCCGCCGGCTTCGAGCGCAACGTTCCAATTGAGGCCCCAGACCTTCCGGGCGATCGTCCCTGACAGGGCGAACCCGACTCGCCGACCACCCCGCATGCCGGGGTAGATACCCAGGAACTTGGCATTGAGGACCAGCGGTCGAGTGAGCCCCCGAATCGCGAGGTCGGTCGCGACGCGGTACCGATCGCCCCTGGGCTCGATCTTGGCCACGCGCGCGACGATGGTTGGGTGGTGCTCGACGTCGAGAAAGTCGGCGGAACGCAGGTGGTCGTCGCGCATCTGGATGCCCGTGGAGAGGCTCGATGCCGCGACCCGGATCTCGCCATGCGAATTCAGCGGGTGAGCCTCGTCGAGCTCAAGCTCGCCCTCGACGCTGTCGAACTTGCCGCGCACGGTTGTCACCATCATGTGCTTGGCCGAGAAGGACACGTCCGTGTGGGCCGGATCGATCTTCCAGATGCTCATGGTCGCTCCTTACAGGCCGGCGCATCGCGGCTCGACCGCCATCGGCTGCCCTCTCAGGTCGACTGCTGGGCGGGCACGCCGCGGACCGCCCGGATGGCGAGGAGGACGATGTCGCCGGCGAGCATGAGGACCAGCCAGGCGGGCATCAGCCAGTCGGGGTAGGTCAGGGAGAGCGCCGCGTCGAGCGACCAGCCGCCGACACCGATGAGGGCGATCGCGAGGGCTCCGGCCGTGACCGGGATCGGGAACTCGACCCCGACCTTGCCCCCGCCAGCCCAGAAGCCCTGCGGCCAGTGGGCGACGAGGGTCACGATCACCATGTTGCCGAAGACGAGGCCCGGGCCGATCGGGCCGCCGAGGCCCAGGATCATGAGCAGGCCTCCGCCGATCTCGGCGACGATCGTGACGAGAACCCAGAACATCGGCGGCCAGAAGCCGAGGCCGCCGAACCAGCCGGCCGCCCCGCGCACGGCGGCCATGCCGCGCATGCCCATCGAGATCGGCCAGCCGATCTTGATGAATCCATGGGCGAGGACAACGCCACCAACCGCCACGCGAAGGACGAGGAGCCCCAGGTCTTCGTACATGGTTCTTGCATGTGCCTCAGTAGTTTCTAGTGTGACCAGTAACCTCTTGTACCCGATAAGATCATCGGCGACAATCGAGACGGAGGCAAGAACGCACTCGCATCTGCCTAACGCACCTGGAGGTAACCGTGGTGGACCCGGCGACCAGCAGCACCCCCGCCCAGGGGCGGCCGGACCACCCGTGTCACGCCCGTGATGTGCTCGACCGGGTCGGCGACAAGTGGTCGGTCTACGTCATCGCCCTGCTCGGCGACGGCACACGCCGTTTCACCGATCTGCGGCGGAGCATCGACGGGATCAGCCAGCGGATGCTGACCGTCACGCTCCGCGGCCTCGAGCGCGATGGCCTCGTGACCCGGACGGTCTACCCGGTCGTTCCGCCCCGGGTGGACTATGCCCTCACGCCGATGGGCCAGACCCTCCTGGCGACGATCCGCGAGCTCATCGAGTGGGCCGATCGCCACACCGAGGACATCGACACCGCACGCGCCCGATACGACGCCCGGGCCCGAGAGACGCCACTTTTCGACTGAAGCAAAGTCGTGGGCCACCCCTCGGGCTGGCGGCCTGCGATCTGAGGTCGGTTTCGTGCTGGTGGTGTGTCTCCTGCACCTTGGCGAGTCTTGCGCGAGGTAGGACGCCGATGCGTCAGCTGGGCTCCAGGCTCGGGACGACGAGCCAACCGCCTGCCCGTCCAGCGTAAATCAGCTGCTCGGTGGTCAGACCCGACCGCGCGCGCAGGTCGGCGAGGTGGCGCTTCACAGTGCTCGGCCGGATGCCCACGAGCTCGGCGGCGTCCTGGACGGATCCGCCAGCAGCGACGTAAGCGGCGAGCACGTCCATCTGGCGCTGGGTCGCCGGCCGGGAAAGGGAGCCGCGCAGGTACCCGTCCCTCATGCGAGATGCCTCGCCGCTGCGGCGATCCACTCATCGCGGCCCTCGATGGGAATCCGGTAGGTTGCTAACGCGCGTCCGACACCCTCCGGGCGCGCCAGCCCCCCCCTTGATCCGCGCCGCGGGTGGTCGTCGACCGCATGTATCCATCTGCGCGCTTCGGCCAGGCCTTATCCTTCAACCCGGCCGGCGACCAGCGGGGCCGCACCGGCGATGATTGGCGATGCTTCGCGCCGCGCGATCGGCGCCCGATCCTTCTGGTCCCGGGAGGTCGACCTTGCCGCTCCTCCGCAAGAACCTCCTCCGGCCGGACGAGGTTCGCACCTTCTCGAATGGTCACCTCGAGATCTTCACTCTCGGCGACACGGCTGTCGGCCGGTCGGTGTTCGAGGCCGGCTGGCGTTGGTCGATCGACGTGCGACCGGTGGCCGGCACGGAGCTGTGCGAAGTCTTTCACCAGGGCCTTGTGATCTCCGGCCGGATACGTGTCGCCATGTCCGACGGCCCCGAGCTCGAGCTCGGCCCGGGGGATCTGTTCGAGGTCCCCGCTGGCCACGACGCGTGGGTACTCGGTGACGAGCCGTGGGTCTCCGTGGATTTCGCCGGTCGCCGCTACTTCGCCGCGGCCTCATCGGACGGCGGCAGCCAGACCGTGGCCACCGTCCTGTTCACGGACATCGTCGATTCGACGCAGACCGCGGCCCGGCTGGGCGATGCCGCATGGCGGGCGCTGATCGCGGAGCACAACATCCGCGCCCGGATGCAGATCGATCGCTTCCGGGGTCGCGAGGTGAAGACGACGGGAGATGGCCTGCTGGTGGTGTTCGACTCGCCGACGGCCGGAGTGAGGGCGGGCGCCGCGATCGTCGAGGCGGTCGCCGGCCTGGGCCTGGAGCTCCGGGCCGGGCTGCACTCGGGCGAGGTGGAGCTGACGGCGTCGGACGTTCGCGGCATCGCCGTCCACACCGCGGCGCGGGTGATGGCGGTGGCAGGGCCCGGCGAGGTCCTTGTGTCCCGCATGACCCGCGACCTCGCAGGCGGGTCCGGCCTGAGATTCGAAACACGGGGGGCGCACTCGCTCAAGGGTCTGGCGGAACCGATGGAGCTCTACGCGCTGGCGCCCCCGAACCGGACGACGCCTGGGTAAGTCATCGGGTCGCCCGTCGCGGGGTGCCTTCCGTCAATCGTGCGGCGGGGTCGCCCGCCGCCCCGGTCGAGCCTTGGGGTCCTCGAGGTCTGCGCTCGAAACCCGCCGCCATCCCGTAGGCTGATGCGGACCGCGCGAGGCCGTACGCGCCGCGCAGCCGTGGAGACATCTTTTGCCTGCGTCCCCGCCGTGGTATCGCATCGCCGCCGATCGCGGCGTGCTTGTGCGCGCCGCGCTCACGAGCCTCGGTGTCGGGACCCTGCTGACGCTCGTGAACCACGGCGAGGCGATCCAGGCCGGGACTATGGAGCCCGAGTCGGCGCTACCGATCGCGGTCACGTATGTCGCACCGCTCCTGGTGTCGCTCGTCTCGAGCGTCATCGCGCTCCGGCTGGAGCGCGGCAGCAGCGCGGTCGCGACATCCCTCCTCGAACGCGAGATCGCGGCGATCAACCGGTTCCCGGGTCAGAACCCGAACCCGGTCATGCGGATCACCGAGGACGGCCTGATGACCTACGCGAACGCGTCGAGCGCACCGGTCCGGACCGGGCTCCGCGTCGAGGTCGGGGCCACCCTCGACGAGGCCACGCTGTCGCGGATCCGGGCCGCGGCCGCGGCGACGCCACCCGAGACCTTCGAGGTGACCGACGGTCGCCAAACGTTCGCGGTCCTGTCGGTCCACATCCCGGAGCTCGGCGCCTACAACGTCTACGGCACGGACATCACCGCGGCGAAGGTCGTGGCTCGGTTCCCGGACCGCAACACGAACCCCGTGCTCCGGATGAGCCCGGCCGGCCAGCTCACGTACGCCAACGCGGCCAGCCTGCCGATCACGCGGGCGCTCGGCCTCGAGGTCGGCGCCCCCGTCCCGGACGGGCTGTTCGGGGACCTTCAGGCGGCGCTGGCCGATCCTCCCGGGCCTCCGCCGGAGGTTCCCGCCGAGGGCGGCCGGACCTTCCGGCTCACGCCCGTGCTCATCCCGGAATTCGACTTCGTGAACCTCTACGGAACGGAGCTCACGGCCGAGAAGCCGATCGACCGCATCCCCACCCAGAACCCGAACCCGGTGCTCCGCCTGAGCCGCACTGGGAAGGTCACCTTCGCGAACCCGGCCAGCGCGCTCGTCCAGCAGGCGCTCGGCGCCGCGGTCGGGGCTGAGCTCGACCCGACGGTGTTCGCCCGGATCCTCGCCGCCGGGGACGACCTCGCCCACCCGACCCTCGAGGTCGAGGCGGAAGGCCGGATCTTCCGCCTCCGCGTGGTCTCGATGTACGAGTACGACGCGATCAATGTGTACGGCACGGACATCACCGCCGCCCGCCAGGTCGAGGCCCTCAGCGCCGCCAACGAGCGCCTCCTGCTCAACATCCTGCCGCCGTCGATCGCCGAGCGGCTCCGCGGCGGCGAGACCGTCATCGCGGACCGGTTCGACGACATGGCCGTCCTCTTCGCCGACGTCGTGGGATTCACCACGCTCTCGGCGCGCCTCTCGCCGGTCGAGGTCATCGATCTGCTGAACCGCATCTTCACGATGTGCGACGAGCTCGCCGAACGCCACGGTCTCGAGAAGATCAAGACCGTCGGCGACGCCTATATGGTCGTCGGCGGGCTCCCGCGGGAGCCCGGGCCCGACGGCGTCGCGCTGCGGCCCTCCGGCCCGGAGGAGGTGGCCGACATGGGCCTCGCGATGATCGAGGAGCTCGCGGGCTTCCGGGACACCGCGGGCGCGGAGATCGAGGTCCGGATCGGGATGCACATGGGGCCGGCCGTCGCCGGCGTCATCGGCCTCAAGAAGTTCATCTACGACGTCTGGGGCGACACGGTCAACACGGCCAGCCGGATGGAGTCGACCGGCGTCCCGGGCCGGCTCCAGGTCACTGGGGAGACCCGGGAGCGGCTGGCCGAGGCCTTCGAGCTGGAACGCCGAGGGATCGTCGAGGTGAAGGGCAAGGGCCCGATCGAGACGTGGTTCGTCGTGGGGCGCCGCGAGCCGGCTCAGTAGACCTCGTCGTGGGTCCCCAGCGCGACGAGGAAGCAAGCGTCCCCATCCCAGCGGAAGAGCACGCGCAGGTCGTCGTCGACCCGGAAGGCCCAGTAGTCGCCAAGATCCCCTTTGAGCTTGTGCGTCCGGAGCAGCGGATCCTGCGGGTCGGTCGCGAAGCGGCGCAGGGCCGCCCTGAGGAGCTGGTCCCGGGGGTGCGTGAGCTTCCGCGCCCGGCGCAGGAACCGGGAGGACGCGATCACCCGCACGCCTGGCGCCCTCAGCCGCGCAGGTCGGCCAGGAGCGCGTCCATGTTCATGTACTCGGTCGACCCGCCCGCCGCGTACTCGGCCTCCGCCTCACGGACCTCTCGCAGGAACAGCGCGCGGCGCGCGGCGCGCAGCTCCTCGCGCTCCGCCTCGTAGCGACTGGCATCGACCAGGTAGGCGGTCGTCTGGGAACGCTGGAGGATCGCGACCGGCTCGTCCGCGTCGTGCAGCGATTCGAGGATCTCAGCGGTCCGCTGCCGCAGCTCCGTCACACCGATACTCCTCATCGTACCGTATAGCGTACGGTACGACGACCTCATGTGGCAAGGGCGAACCGGGGCGGGCCCTCGGCGGCTACCATAGGGTCGGACCGCCCGATCACGCGGCGGCCGGACCCGGAGCCGAAGGCAGTACCGCGGGCGTGGTGGCGACGATCGACTCGATGACGGCAGGGGCCCCCACCCGCCAGGCGGAACCGCTCCCGGATCGTGCCCGGGTGGTGATCGTGGGCGGCGGCGTCATCGGCGCCAGCATCGCCTACCACCTGACGAAGCTCGGCTGGCGGGACGTCGTGCTGCTGGAGCGCCGGCAGCTCACGGCCGGCACCACATGGCACGCGGCAGGGCTCATCACGGGCGCGGGCATGACCTCGGAGACGCTCGTCTGGATGGCGCGCTACACGCGTGATCTGTGCGCCACGATCGAGGAGGAGACCGGCCAGGCGACCGGCTTCCGACCCATCGGCCACCTCTCCCTCGCGACCACGCCTCGGCGGCTCGAGGCCCTCCGGCGAGAGGCCGCCTTCGCCCGTGGCTTCGGTGTCGACAACCAGGAAGTCTCCGCCGCGGAGTTCGGCCGGATGTGGCCGGCGGCGAAGACCGACGACGTTCTCGCGGCCTTCTACGTCGCCGACGAGGGCCGGGTCAACCCGGCCGACCTCACGATGGCCTACGCGAAGGGCGCCCGGATGGGCGGCGCGAGGATCTTCGAGCACGTCAGGGCGACCGGCGTCACGCAGGCGCGCGGCCGCGTGACCGGCGTCGTCACCGATCGCGGCACGATCGAGACGGAGTTCGTGGTGAATGCCGCCGGCATGTGGGCGCGCGAACTCGGGGAGATCGCCGGCGTGTCCATCCCGCTCCAGGCGGCCGAGCACTACTACCTCATCACCGACACCGTGCCGTGGGCGCACCCCGACCTGCCGATCGTGGAGGAGCCGGACCGCTACGGCTACTACCGGGAGGAGGGCGGCGGGATCCTCGTCGGGCTGTTCGAGCCCTTCGCAGCCGCGTGGTCCCTGGACGGGATCCCGGCGGAGATCGCGTTCGCCAGCCTGCCACCGGACTGGGACCGCATCACGCCGTTCCTGTCACGGGCGCTGGATCGCTTCCCGTCCCTCCACGAGGCGGGTATCAGGACGATGTTCTGCGGCCCGGAGAGCTTCACCGCGGACAACTCGCCGATGCTCGGTGAGGCGCCGGAGCTCGGCGGCTACTTCGTGGCGGCCGGCCTGAACTCGCTGGGCATCCTGCTCAGTGGCGGCGTCGGGAGCGTGACCGCGCAGTGGATCGTGGATGGGGTGCCGCCCGTCGACGTCACGGGCATGACCGTGGATCGGACCCAGCCATTCGAGACGAGCCGGCGCTTCCGGGCGGACCGGACCATTGAGCAGCTGGGCGCCCTGTTCGGGGACGCGGCCTGGCCGAACTGGCACCATCGGACCGCGCGGAACGTTCGCCGCTCCGTCATCCACGATCGGCTGGCGGCCGCCGGGGCCCACTTCGGGGCGTCGTCGGGCTGGGAGTACGCCGAGTGGTTCGCGGGGCCGGACGCGCGCCCGGAAATCGTCCACGGCTGGGACCGCGACGCCTCGTTCCCGCTCCAGGCGGCCGAGCACCGCGTGGTCCGCGAAGCCGTGGGCATGCTGGACATGTCGGTGATGGCCAAGTTTCTCGTCCAGGGACGCGACGCGGAGACCGTCCTTGACTTCGTGTCCGCGAACAGCGTCGCCGTCCCCATCGGGCGCATCGTCTACACGCAGTGGCTCAACAAGGCCGGCGGCATCGAGGCCGATCTGACGGTCACGCGCCTGGCCGACGATCGCTTCCTGGTCGTCGTGACGGACGTCGTGCACCGGCGGATCGCGCCGTGGATCGAGCGGAACGCGCCGGCCGGGGCGCACGTGAGCGTCACGGACGTCACCTCCGGGACCACCCTGATGACCGTCCAGGGACCCCTCTCGCGGCAGCTCCTGTCGCGCCTCACCAGCGCGGACCTGTCCAACGAGGCGTTTCCGTACATGTCCGCGCGGGAGATCGACCTCCATTACGCGCGCGCCCTCGCTATGCGCGTCACCTACGTCGGTGAGCTGGGCTGGGAGCTCCACGTCCCGGCCGAAATGGCGCTCACGGTCTACGACGCGCTGCTCGAGGCCGGCGCCGACCTCGGCTACCGCAACGTTGGCCTGGGTGCGATGGGCAGCCTGCGCATGGAGAAGGCCTACCGGGATTACGGCCTCGACATCGACAACACCGACAGCCCGCTGGATGTCGGGCTCGGATTCGCGGTGGCGTGGGACAAGCCGGGCGGGTTCCTTGGGCGCGACGCGCTGCTGGCGGCGCGCGTCGCCCGACCACCGAGACGACGCCTGGTCCAGGTGTTGCTGGAGGATGCGCAACCGCTGCTGCACGGCGGCGAACCGGTGCTCCGGGAGGGCCGATGGCTCGGCTACGTGCGCGCCGCCGCGTATGGGCACACGCTGGGAGGTGCGGTGGGCTTGGCGACGATCGAGGACGAGGCAGGACTGCCCGTCGAGGCGATCGAGCACGGGCGGTTCGAGGTCGACATCGCGGGCGTCCGCTACCCGGCACGAGCGTCCGTCCGGCCGATGTACGACCCGGACCGCCTCCGGATCAAGGCCTGAACACCGTCCTGCCCGCCCGTGCGGGTGGGATCGGTTCCGGCTCCCTCCGCTGCGCGATCGCGGCAGCCACGAGGATGGCCGCGCCGCCGACGATCTCGCGCGCCTCGAGCGTCTGGCCCAGTGCCAGCGCCGCGACGACAACCCCCGTGACCGGTTCGATCAGGGCGACCAGCGACGCTCTGCTGCCGCCGATGGCGCGCACCGCGCGGATCACGAGGACCTTGGGAAACGCGGCACCGATCGACCCGGCGATCAAGATCATCGCCCAGGCCGTTGGGTCGGTGACCCAGGTTCCCGCTACGCTGGAGCCGAGCGTTGCCAGCGCGACGACCCCACTGATCAGGAACCCGCCCGCCAGCACGAGCGAGGTCGCCATGACAGCCGGCACGTGCGGGAACCCCTCGCGGACGACCAGGTAGTACGCCGCGTGGCAGAGCGAAGCCAGGGCCGCAAGGACGACCCCGCCCGGCGTCGCGTTTGCGTCGGGCCCGACCTGTGCTCCTGCCACGAGCGCGAGCCCGACCATCGCCACAGCCAGGGCGGCCACCCGCAGCGGGGTCAGGCGGTCGCGGCCCGTCGCGGCCGACGCGGCCGTGACGATCACGGGGTAGAGGTAGAAGACGATCAGGACCAGGGCGACCGACATCTGGCTGTAGGCCAGGAACAGGAATACGTTCTGGAACCCGTTGAGCACCACGGCCGCGGCAAGCATCCGCCGCTCGTGGAGGGGAAGTCCGGTCAGGCGCATGCGCGGCTGGCGACCGAATACCACGATGGCCCCGAGGATCGTGGCCCCGATCGCCGCCCGGATGGACGTGAACACGGTTGGTTCGAGCCCGCTCGTGTAGGCGATGCTTGCGACCGGCCCGAGAAGCCCGAGCGAGACGGAGGCAACGACCATCTCCAGGGCGCCTCGCTGTTGGTCAGCCATGGCATTGCTCATGTCCGGGCCCTCCGGCCGTACCAGAACAACTGATCAGCCGGCCACGGTCCCATCGCGCCGCCGGACGCGCAAGGCGCGTCCCTTCGCACGATTGCCGCAGACCGCCATCGAGCACCAGATCCCGGAGTGGTTCCGCGATTTGTCGTAGTACGCCCACCGGCATCCGTCATTTCGGCAGACCTTCAGGCGGGACCACGTTCCGGCGACCGACGCAACCGAGATCTCGGAGAGGAACCTCCCGATCAGTCCGGTGATGCCCGATTCGGCTGACCGGAGCGTGGCCCGACCATCGGCGTCGAAAGCGACGGTCAGCGGGCTGGACCGGGCGGCCTCGCCCAGGAACCCCAGCGCGGCGTCAGCGGGCTCGCCGCGTTCGCGGCACGTGATCAGGTCCCGCAGGGACTCTCGAACGGCAACAAGTCGTTCCCGGTCACCTTCGGTGATGGGAGCTCCGGCGATCGGCAGATCGTGGGAGCGGAGCCACGCCTCGACGCCGGCGACGGTGGCGAACTCATCCGTTCCCGCCTCGATGTCGGATGAGTTGAGGAACGCGCGGACGAGCTCGAGTCCGCCCGGCGCCGGCTCTCGCCTGCTCTCGGCCCGGGGCGACAGCCCGACAGCGCGATCGTTTGCGCCGGCAGGTACGTCAACACCATCCATGTCGCTTGACAGGTTAGCACTGGTCCTCTACGCTCGCAACAACGTAACCAGCCACACGCTTACGGTGGTTACCAAGCAGCGATACCACGAACTGCCTGTCTAGTTCGCCCTGGGACCTTTCGCCGCTGACACCAACCCAACAGTCCAGTTGTGGCGGTCACTCGGTGGTTCGATGATCATCCCGGTGCCGCAATGCACCGTTCCGGTCATGTGTGTGGCCGGGACCGTGCCGACCGCACCCGGAAGACGGCGATGACCCGAGCCAGAATCAAACCGACCAACGACCGCCGAGGAAACCTGTCGCTGTTGCCTCCGATGTCGAGTCCCCTGAGGCCGCGGAACGGCTCCGCTCTGTCCGCCGACCTTCGACGCGACGAGGTGGAGAGGATCGCGCGGATCGGTTCGTATTCGCTCGATATCGCCTCGGGACGCTGGCTGAGCTCAAAGGGCCTCGACGCGATCTTCGGGATCGATGCCGCGTTCAAGCGGACCGTCGAAGGCTGGACCTCGCTCGTGCATCCGGCCGACCGCGAAGCGATGGTCGCCTACCTCACCGACGAGGTGGTGGGTCAGGGCCGGCCGTTCGACCGCCAGTACCGGATCGTCCGCGCCGACACCGGCGCGGAACGCTGGGTCCATGGGCACGGCACCCTGAAGCTCGACGGGGCCGGGCGACCGGTGCATATGCTGGGCACGATCGCGGACATCACCGAGCGCATTACGGCGGAGGAGGAGCGGACCGGGCTCATCGAAAGGCTTCGCCGGAGCGAGCGCAACCTCGCCGAGGCCCAGCGGGTCTCGCACATCGGGAGCTGGGAGTGGGACCTGGTGACCGACACGGCCCAGCGGTCCGAGGAGCTGCACCGGATCTACGGGGTCGAACCCGGCACGATTCCCGAGACGAGCGAGGCATTCCTCGCGTCCATTCATCCGGACGATCGGCCCCTCGTGCAGGCATCCGAGCGGGCCGCGATCAGCGGTGGCGCCCGGCATGCCATCGAGTACCGAGTCGTCCGGCCCGACGGCAGCATTCGGATCATCCATGATGAGGCCGAGGTCATCCGCGACGAGCATGGCGCTCCGATCCGGATGGTCGGGACCGTCCAGGACATCACCGATCGCGTGGCCGCCGAAGGGGAGCGAGCTCGGCTTGCGTCCGCCGTCGAGCAGACCGCCGACTCGATCCACATCTATCGCCCGGACCTGACGATCGAGTACGTCAACCCGGCCTTCACCCGCCTGTATGGCTACCCAGCCGCCGAGGTCGTCGGGGGCAGACCGGACTTCCTGACCAGCGGCCGCTACGAGCCCGTGTTCTGGACGGACCTGTGGGCGTCGGTCAGCGCCGGGCGGCCCTGGGCGGGGTCGATCGTCAACAGGTGCGCCGACGGCTCGCTCGTCGAGGTGGAAACGGTCATTGCCGTCCTGCGCGATCCGACCGGCCAGATCACCAACTTCGTCCAGACGGACCGCGATGTCACCCACGAGCGTGCCCTCGAAGGCGCCCTCGAGCGCGACGCCCGCGAGCGCGAGACGATCGAAGCGGCCCTCGCGCGGATCGACCCGGAGGGGACGCCCGAGGCGATCGCTGCGGCCGCCTGCGCCGAGATCGTCGGACTGCCGGAGATCGATTCGGCCTGGGCAGTCGGCCTCGGCAGCGACCACGGGCGGATCCTGGCCGAGGTCGGACTGGTCGCGCGGGTGCTCAGCACCGCGACCAGCGTGCCCGACGCCCGGGCGGACTACCTGCGCGAGCGCGCCGCCCGCGGGCCGTGGGCCGAGGCCTGGCGGGCCCGGCCCGAGGACGGCACGTACGGCGAGACGATCAGCGCAACCGGCCTGCACACCGCGGTCTACGCGCCGCTCCGGGGTGCCCACGGGGTCGTCGGAGTCATCGGCTTCGGTGCCCACGACCCGGCCAACGCGGACCGGCTCATCGAACGCCTGCCGGCCCTCGCGACGTTCGGCTCGATCGTCGGCTCGCTCATCGCACCCGGCCTGGAGGCCCGCCATCGCGAGGCCGATGCCCGGGCGACCATCGCGGCGACCATCGCGGCCGGCGCGTTCACGCCGTTCTTCCAGCCGATCGCCGATCTCCACACCGGGAAGGTCGTCGGCTACGAGGCCCTCAGCCGCTTTGTCGACGGGACCCGCCCGGATGTCATGTTCGGCCTGGCCGACCGGTCCGGGATCGGGCGCGAGCTCGAGACGGTCACCCTGGCCGCGGCACTCGCGGCGGCGGCCGTCCTGCGGCCCACGGCCTACCTCAGCCTGAACGTCTCGCCGGCGCTCATCGGCTCGGGCGCGCTCCGGGCGCTCCTCGCCGGATCGGGGCGCCAGATCGTCCTCGA
>Ga0209514_10002120_pt1 | contig 31620 bp, 35 predicted proteins | sample Subgrocontami58m_FD_187452 | JGI IMG/M metagenome (GOLD analysis project Ga0209514, IMG submission 187452) | Subsurface groundwater microbial communities from S. Glens Falls, New York, USA - GMW37 contaminated, 5.8 m (SPAdes) (version 3) | ecosystem: Environmental > Aquatic > Deep subsurface >...
GAAGGAATAGGGGACGTTGTTTAAAGTGTTAAAGTATTGACAAAAAATAAATCTCAAATTATCCACGGGCAATCAGAATTAAAAACTGGCTGCCCGTATTTTAATGTTTGCGAAGCGTGACTACGGCGACCCCGCTAGTTCCAAAAGCGGAACTAACAGCGGGGCAGGTGGCGGACGCGTCAAGAAACGAATCTTCCCAAAATCTTCGGATACTTCTTTACAAACGTCCACGGCAGGAGTAGGATTTACATTTACCCCTCATCACTTGAAAACTAGCGAAGGTGATTCGGGACTCAGCTCCTCTTCTGAGGAGCTTCGAGGTTCTTTGAAAAATACGAATGCCATCTGCGGGGAGCGGATGCCGCCTGAGCTCTGCCGTCAGAAGAGGATCGAGGCGGCGAAAGCCAACACGACGCTGTACGTTGGTTCACTCTACGAGGAACAAGGTTCTTCGAAGACCCGCCATATTTTCTTAGGCGGAACGAGAATCGCGAGTGTGACGAATGGAAAAATTTCTTACGTTCACACCAACCACCTCGGCTCAACCAACGTCGTGACCGACGATACCGGCGCGATCAAAGAATTAATCGAATACGAACCTTGGGGAACGTTCGCCGTCCACGAAAAATATGGCGATGACGAATCCACCGCCTGGTACTACTTCACGGGAAAGCCTTTAGACGACGAGACCGGGCTTTACTACTACGGAGCGAGATATTACAATCCCGTAATCGGCCGCTTCATCACGCCGGATACGATTGTGCCCTACGCCTCCGACCCTCAGTCGCTGAACCGCTATTCTTACGCCAGAAATAACCCCATTAACATCGTTGATCCAACCGGCCACAAATGGTCGTGGGGAAACTTTTGGAAGGCTATAGGAATAGCTATTGTGGGAATAACGTTAACTATATTCAGCGGTGGAACATTAGCTCCTCTTATTGGAACTTACTGGGCGGGAATTGCAACAGGGGCAATAGCAGGCGCGACGATAGGAGGCTCCTTCGCAGCCGCAACAGGGGGCAACATAGGCATGGGGATACTCGCAGGGGCCGTAGGTGGAGGTGTGTTCGCAGGATTGGCGCCTGGATTGAGTGCCTTTTCCGATGGAATTTTTAGGGGTATAACACTTGGGGGAGCGGCAGGACCCTTAGGCCAGGGGGCAGCCATGGCCAGTAATTTTACTGCTGGCTTCTTAGGTGGAGCTGCTTCAGGAGCAGCTGTCGCAGGGGTAAATGGTACAGATGTTGGACAAGGAGCTTTGATAGGCGGCGCTGCCGCAGGAGCCTTTTCTTTGATCAGAGATACAGGGAAATATTTACGTGCAAAAATGATAGCCCAATCTCGATTAGATTCACATAATTCTAGTGGTGTAAGTGCAGGACTTGATGGTGATGGTTCCAAAGTGGGAGGAAGTCGATGGGATAATGCTCCAGGAGCAAAAAATGCTCCTAGTGCTCTGGGCGGTCTTCAAGGTGGACAGGGTAAGATATTTGGCATAAATTATCCCCCAGGAGGTATTGTTGATCATGTTGTAGAATCTTGGGCCCCGCCTCATGACTACTTGAATAGTTGGGCCTATAATGCAGATGGAACTCTGAGACAATTAACAAACTTTGAGCAGTTTGTGGGCGGGATCACTAATCCTTTAAATATAGCTATCGCAACGCCTGTGGCTGTTCCATTAATGTTAGGGCCAACAGGAGCATCTTCACCATCGATTATTTATGGCTATGAGCATCGACGTTCTGAGTTCAAATAATGTGCAATTTATTAATTTGTAGAGAAGCGAATATGCGTCAATTTTTATTGTTTTGTATTTTAATTTTTTTATACAGTGGCTGTGCCACTAATGCCAATTTTCTTGAAGTTAGAGATATGTATATTGGAAGCAAAGTTACTTGGGATCCCCGAGTGCCACCGAAAATATCTTCATATAATTCAACTCAAGATGAATATTTGTTTGAATCAGAAGGTGGTTGTCAGTGGGTCTATTATGTTAACAAAGAAACAAAAATAATTGAATCGTGGGCATACGTCAGCTCTCCTGATAAATGTACTTTAGGATATAATTGGTTCGGACCGTGGTAGCGAGAATAGCGAGAATAGGAAGAAGAAATAAGGGACGGTGATGAGAGAATGAAAATGTTTGGTAGGACGGCAGAGGGGAAGGTTGTTTAAAGTGTTAAAGTATTGAAAATAATTTAAAATTCAAAAACAAGGATGGTTCTTAAAAGTTTAAGGACTGTCCTTTTTTATTTTAATCCTATTTTTAGCAAGTAAATCCTTAAGATTTTTAACGAGAGTCTGTTGATCTGTTTTTGGCAGGAGGGTTGCTTTTTTGAGATTGCGCCATAAAGCAGCTTCTTTTTTATCCACGGTGTCCTTAAAATCTTTTATCCCCAGCAATTCATCAGTCGAGACACGCAGAGCTTTAGTTAAGGGCAGAAGAAGGTGTGCCGGAGGATACTCTGTCTGGACTTCGTAATAAGCAATCATGCGGTTCGATATGCCGGTCAATTTGGATAATTGACGCTGTGTTAATCCCCTGGCTCTGCGTATGCCAGCTAATCTTTTCCCAGTTCCGTGAATTGTCGACGGTCCTTTTTTCATTGGAATAATTTTACCATAAGATTAAAAAACACTTGACAGTGTACTACATGTTATGTAGAATTATATAGTGATTGCGTACATATGGCAGGGGAATAAGAGGCCATCAACGACGAATCTTTTATTTTAGCATAGAAAAGAATAGACACAATGAAAACAGCGCTCAGAACCAGAGATATCTGGCAATCGGCTTTTTTATTAACGAGAGGGAATAATTTAGAAGATATTGAGACCAATTCCAACGGTAAAAAGGAAGCCATTTTTATTTTAAGCGGATATCACGTGCAAGAGGACATGCAGGAATTCAGAACGGGTCAGGCGATGTGTAATGTCGCGAGTTTAAAGGCCAGTATGACGCATTTAAAAGAGGAGATGTATAAAGTGATCAGGTGAGATCCATCATGGAGATTAAGATGAAGATGATATTTGATAAACTCAATGAAATCCGGTACGACAAACTCCACGCCATTAAGCGGCTCAACCTTCCTGAAATCATCCAATCTTACGGCATTGCGATAAAGCACACTAATAATTCTTCTTACAAAGTTTTGTGTCCGTTCCATGACGATAAAAATCCATCCTTAAGTGTCTCGTTTAAAGATAACAAATGGCTCTGGCGCTGTTTCGGATGTCATCAGAGCGGATCAGTCATTGATTTTGTCATGAAGAAAGAAAAGATCGCCTTCAAAGAAGCCTATCAAAAATTAAGTGAGATGGTCAAGGCTGAAGGGCAATCTCCGAATACTGATATTGAGAAGCCAGAGCCCAAGGGAGCTCTTGAGCCAAAGGAGTCAGCCCTGGCCGATTTTAATCCGCAAGAGCTTTTAAGCAAAGCCGTACAATATTATCATGAGACTTTTAAGGAACACAGACAGGGGCTGGAGTATTTAGTTCAACGCGGGATCAGAGAGCAATCCATTTATTTAGATTACCAAATTGGTTTTGTGAACGGGAGTCTGCGCCGGACACTTCCGCGGGAAGGCCCGATGGTGGAGATGTTAAAATCAATCGGGATCCTTAATGAAAAAGGCAATGAAGTGTTCTACAACTGTGTGATCTTTCCTATTTTGGATGAAGATAAAAATATTGTCTCTTTATATGGACGGAATATTGACCCATCCGACTCGCCTTCGGCTCGCTCAGGGCTTAGACGTAAAGGTCATCTTTATCTTAAGGGGTCGCATAAAAGCGTATTTAATCTACTGGCGTTACGGACAAGCAAAAGAATTTTTTTAACAGAATCGATTATTGATTCACTCTCTTTGATTCAGATGGGTATTTATGAAACCATTCCCTTGTATGGGACCAATGGATTAACTAAAGATCATATGGAACTGTTCAAGAAGTATCAGACGAGAGATATTTATTTTTGCCTAGATAACGACCAGCCCGGGCGTGAGGCGGCGGTGAGAATTGCCGATGAGTTAAAACCTTTGGGCATCCATTCTTATCACGTTAAACTGCCCAGTGACGTCAAGGATATCAACGATTATCTCGTGTTAAAAGGCGGGACAAAAGAATCTTTTAATGAACTTATTGAGCGTGCTGCGGCCGTTGATCCCAAGCAGGAAGAATTGTCCAAAGATAAACCTAAGGTGAGTACGGATGAAGCGCAAATGATCTTTGAGTTTGCAGACAGATCTTATCGCGTTCGGGGATTATCGGCCAATCGATTAGACCAACTAAAGGTCAACATTAAACTCACTTATAAAGACGGCTATCATTTAGATACCTTTGATCTGTACAGTGCCAAAGCGCGGCAGACGTTTACTCTCCAAGCCAGGAAGATTTTAGGGATTGATTTAGGCGTTTTGAATCGGGATCTATCCTCGATGGTTGATCTTTTAGAAATCGAGCAAGCAGAGATGCTGGAAGATAAAAGTAAAAAACAAGAAGCCGTTCAAATGAGTGATGTGGAAAAAGAACAAGCGATCCAGTTCCTTAAATCAGCAAATCTTTTTGAGCAGATTATTTTAGATTTTAAAACCTGTGGTCACATTGGTGAAGAAACGAATCTTCTGCTGGGGTATTTAGGGGCGGTGTCGCGTAAGTTATCGACACCGCTGGCTATTCTCATTATCTCCCGGTCAGCCAGCGGCAAGACAACGTTACAGGATATGATTTTATCGTTTACGCCGCCGGAAGATTATCAAAAATTTACCCGTTTAACTGACCAGGCCTTATTTTATCAGAGAGAGGACGCCCTGAAACATAAATTGTTGGCGATTGAGGAAGACCGCGGGGCGTCGGGGTGCGGGTATTCTTTGAGGGTTTTACAATCCAGCCAGCGATTAACCAATGCCGCGACTATTAAGGATCCTAATACAGGTAAATTAAGGACAGAGACCTACCACGTCTCTGGGCCGACGGCGATTATGATTACAACGACGTTTTCGGAAGATTTTGATTATGAGACGTATAACCGGTTTATTATTCTGACGATTGACGAATCCATCAGTCAAACCAGGCTCATTCTCGAGAAACAGCGTCACAATGAAACCATCGAAGGGATGCTTGAGAAAGAAATCCGCGACCAAATCCAAAGACTTCATCACAATGCTCAAAGAGTTTTAAGGTCCTTGGAGGTCGTTAATCCGTATTCGAGGCAATTGACCTTTATGGACACGGTTTTAAGAGCGAGGCGGGAGCAGCCCAAGTATTTATCCATCATCAAGATCATTGCCTTAATGAGGCAATACCAAAAAGAAATCAAAACAATGACCCAAGGAGAGAAGACGATTGAGTACATTGAGGTGGATCTTAAAGATATCGATATGGCCAACAGAATTGCCAATGAAGTGTTTGGGCGGAATTTAGATGAATTATCGCCTCCTTCGCGAAATCTCTTGAGTGAGATCAAGAAAATGGTTGATGAGCTGGCGAAAAGACAAGGGGAGAGTCCGGAAGAGATCACGTTTAGCAGGAGGGACGTTCGTCAATATACCAAATGGAGTGATTATCAGATTAAAGAACATATCAAAGAGCTTCAGGATTTAGAATATCTTCATATTATTCAGGGGAAACGCGGCAAGACCTACGAATACATTCTCGCCTGGACGGGGAATGAGGATGAACAGATTCAGATGGGACTTAAGGATATTGAAAAGTTGAAAGAAGAAAAGGACGAGTGAAATGTTTTTAGACCGGCACATTATCGAATTCCAGCAATATCTTAAAACCATGGATTATTCAGAAGAGACTCTCAAAAGCTACCGCAGTCATTTAAAGGATTTTATGAGGTACTTAGAAAATAGCGAGATCACGCAACTGACCCAGATTGATAGGAATTGTATCTTCAATTATCAAATGTCTATGATGACGCAGCCAAAGAAGCTCGTTATCTCGACGCATCGTCATCGTCTCATTGCCGTAAAGACATTTTTTAAGTATTTGGTCAAGGTTAATGAACTGCTCTATGACCCGACGAGCGGTTTAGAACTGCCCAAGGAGAACCAGGCCCTGCCTCGCAGAATACTGAGTATCAAAGAGATCAAGAAACTCCTTAATCAGCCCGATACGGATACCATTTTAGGGTTAAGAGATAAAGCGATTCTGGAGTTATTTTATTCCACAGGGATCCGCAATCAGGAAGCCAGGGATCTTGTTATCAACGATGTTGATACACAGGAACAAATGATTAGGATTCGGCATGGCAAAGGGGATCAAGATCGGGTAGTGCCTTTAGGCGGGATAGCCTCGGGGTATGTGGAAGAATATCTTCGTTATGCCCGGCAGAAGTTACTACACGGCAAGGAGAATGGATACTTATTCGTCACCATGAATGGCAATCGAATGGATAAAGAAGATATTAATCGTTTGATCGCAAAGTATAGCCAGAAGGCGGACTTGAAAAAACATATTACAGCGCATAGTTTAAGGCACACCTGTGCCACGCATTTATTAAGGAACAAGGCTTCGATAAGACACATTCAAGAACTTCTCGGGCATCGTTCCATGGAAAGCACCCAGATCTACACGCATGTAGATTTAAGTGACTTAAAGAAGGCCCATAAGAAATATCATCCTCGGGAGAGAAGCTAACGATGTATCAGCAAGAATTTTTAAATTATCTTTTATCGAAAGGTTATCGGCCTAATACCCTCGAGAGAATGAAATTATACTTAGGCCAATTCCAGGAATGGGTAAAGAAAAAGAATAAGAATATACCGGAGGTAACTCCGGGGATTATTGAAGATTACCGGGTGTTTTTAGTCCATACTTACAAAAAACGTAATGGCGGCAAGTTAAAAATGTTAACGGTACTCTCGATGCTGAATGTGTTAAATGTGTATTTTAAATATTTAGTGAAAGAAAAGTGTATTTTTTTAGATCCGACGAGAGAACTGGTATTCCCTAAACGTAAAGACTATTTACCCAAAAGAATCTTGAGTGAATCAGAGATTGAGATTTTGCTTAATCAGCCCGATGATTCACCCTTAGGGATCCGTAACAAATCGATTCTGGAGTTATTTTATTCCACAGGGATCCGGCGTCAGGAATTGTGTAACTTGAATGTTAGTGATGTAAATTTAAGAGATCAGATATTGCATCTTCGAGAGACGAAAACCAGGCACGATCGTCTGGTCCCGTTCGGGCAAAAGGCCAAAGAAGCCTTAGAGCGTTATTTAACTGAAGCTCGTTATCCATTGATTCATGTTCAGGTTGAAGAAGCCTTCTTCTTAAGCCAGGGTGGAAGAAGAATCTTTAGTCACAACATTAATACGATGATGAAAAAATACGCGAAAAGAATGGGATTGGAAGGCTGTCTAGGCCCGCATTGTTTAAGACATAGTTGTGCCACGCATATGCTGGTCAATGGCGCGGGGATCAAAGAAGTTCAAATGATTTTAGGTCATAAAAAGATTCGTTCCACACAAAGGTATACCCATCTTAACCCTAAGGATTTAAGGACAGTGGTCAACCGATGTCATCCTCGAGAGAGAATGTCAAAGAAAAAACAAACTAGCAGGGGAGAAGGAGGGGACTTGTCGGCGTACAAGGAGGATACAAGAAAATTCCAGAACTTAGTATTGTTCAATAGGTTAACGAAAATGAAGGACAAATTTGAAATAAAACCATATATAAGGAAAACATAAGCCTATTTTTTTTCGGCTTGATAGTAAATAATCGGAATTAGTTGCTATGATTTGAAGCTAAATTAGATCAGCGATAAAATCCTGGGGGGCGATAAAAATGTTTCTTAAAAAATATATCTTAAAATTTCAACAATATATGAAAGGTCTCAATTACTCGCCGCGCACGATCACAGAATATGGCTGCCAGTTAAATTTCTTTTTTAAATATTTACAAACGAAAGGGATTCTAAATTTAAATCAGATTACAAAAGAGGTCATTCTTAATTACCAGATGAGTTTATTCAGTCAAGAAAGGCCGTTATCTTTACAGACGCAGTTATCCCGGTTATTTTCGATGAAAAGTTTATTCAAATATTTAATGAGAACAAATCAAATTTTGTATGACCCCAGTTATGGTTTAACGTTACCCAAACGCAGTAAAAGATTACCCAAAACTATTTTGACAAAAAAAGAGGTTTTTCGATTGCTGGATAAACCTAATGCCGATACGCCTCTAGGCTTACGGGATAAGGCCATGCTGGAAGTATTGTATTCCACGGGAATACGCAACCAAGAGTTAAGGCAATTAATCATCTACGATGTCAATACGGACAGCCATGATTTAATGATCCGTCAAGGTAAGGGGAAGAAAGACCGGATGATCCCTTTGGGAGAAATCGCCTCCAATTACGTAGATGAATATATCCAATATGGCCGGCCGAAATTAATGGGCGGTAAAAAAACTGATCTTTTATTTATCAGTAAGAATGGCAGAGCTATTACCGCTGGGAATTTTATATGGATCCTGAATAAATACGTTCAATTGGCTAAGATTGACAAAAAAATAACGCCCCATGTCATACGGCATACATTTGCGACACACTTACTAAAAAATAACGCTTCCTTAAGACATATCCAAGAGTTATTAGGCCATGCCTCTATTGAAACAACGCAGATCTATACACAGTTGGAAGTATCGGATTTAAAGAGGGTCCATAAAAAATTCCATCCGAGGGAGCGGGATGTTTAAAAAACAAGAATATTTGGCATATCTTGCGGCAAAGAATTTTAGTCCAATGACATTGGAGGCTAGGAGGATTCATCTCAATCGATTTTATAAATGGCTTAGTGATCAATCGATCAAAGATATGAGATGCGTGACGACATCGAGATTGCAAGAATATCAATACTATCTTTTTAGCGATTATAGGACAGTCCGTGGAGAGAAGATATCCGTTGGCACTGTTTTGGCGAGATTAACGGCGCTGAGAGGATATTTTGGGTATCTTGCCGAACAAAAATACATTTTGCTCGACCCCGCGAAAAATCTTCTTTTCCCTAAAAAGGAATATCGTCTTCCCAAAAATTTATTGAACCAGGAAGAAGTTAAAAGTCTATTGAATTCTCCCGGGGATAGGATCATGGATTTACGGGATAAGGCCATCCTCGAAACGTTGTATTCTACGGGGATTCGTTCGGCAGAACTCTGTAAATTAAATGTTTATGATGTTAATCTTAATGATCAAACGGTGCGTATTATCGATGCCAAGGGGAAAAAAGACAGGATTCTTCCTATAGGAAACATGGCCAAGGAAGCGTTGGAGAGATACCTTTTGTATTCCCGCGCTAAGATTGTCCGAGATATGAGCGATCAGACACTTTTTTTAACTCAATATGGAACTAAAATGGTAAGGCAAAGTTTGATTCATGTGATTAAAACTTACGCCCAGAAAATGAGATTGAATAAACCTGTAACAACTCACAGTCTGCGTCACGCTTTTGCCACTCATCTCTTACAAAACGGAGCAGATATTATTACCGTTCAACGGCTTTTGGGACACACGAAGCTCGAAACCACTCAAATCTACACCAAGGTTACGATGGAAGACCTAAGATCCGCCATTAAGAAACACCATCCCCGGTACTAAAAAACGGTACTAAAAAAAGATTTTAATTGGGGGAGAAATTATGTCATAATAAATAGTTCAATAAGCCTTAGAAGAGCTGGAAAAAATTGTTTTGGAACAACTGCGGGGTCATAGCTAGAAAATATGAAGAGAGGCATGGCAAAACCGCAGAACTGGGAGGAGTTCATTAAATCCCGTAGGAATTATTAAGGAAGTTTTATATTGTCGAAGCGAGGTGTGATTTGAATAAACGAGCATTAGTTAAAGAATACGCCGAGAAGCATCGGTATTTCACTCTTGAAGAAGTGGTGAAGGCGGTCGGGACCAGCAATCAACTTGCCAAGAATTATCTTCAGGAGTTGAAGCAGGGCGAAATAATTTTCTCCGCGGGCAGAGGGGTTTACAGCTCTGTTACGAAAGAATTCCGGTGGGTGGAGAAAAGCCGCGTGGCCGGGATCCGGCAGCTTTTGAAAAAGCAGTATCCTGATCTTGATTTTCTTATCTGGAATACCCTGTGTTTTCAACCCTTTTATCATCACCAGCAAACGCACAATATCACCTTTGTCGAGGTGGAAGCGGATGCGATTCATTCTGTCGCTGACAGGATATCGCGCGATTACCGGTTTGTAATGGTTGAAAAGGCCAGCCGGGTGGCGCCCAAGGATTTTGACATTACACGCGATCCAATCGTTGTTAGATTGCTGATTAAGGGCTCGCCTCGGAAAGGGCATACGCCTACTCTTGAAAAGATGCTTGTCGATCTTTTCGTGATCAAAGACAAGTATTTAACTATGCCGGACAGCGATTATTGGGAGTTGTGGCGTAGTATTGATGGGTTATTTAGGATCAATATCGGGGACCTGATTGCCTATGCTAGGTGTCGCAGGTACTTCCGTGATATAATCTCGCAACTAATTGACAATGTTGGACTTAACAATGTTACTTTCGGAGCATATATAAAATATGCGGCTAAAGTAATATCTAAGATGGATATTCATGGCAAAGCAAATACCTGATCGCAACCGGATGGAATCTCTACGAAAAGAGCTGGGTTTTAAGGATCCGGGGATATTTGAAAAATCCGTTTACGCACTTAATCTATTAATTGAATTGCTTCGCGTTTATCCGAAACTGATATTTAAAGGCGGCACGTCTATTCTTCTGTATATTTTCCCTCCAGCCCGGCTGTCTATAGATATTGATATCCTTTTGCCGGTCAAGGAACGGATAGGATTAAAAGACGCACTTATCAGGATGGGATCGGAATCGGAATGGTTCGACGCCGTGGAAGAGGATCCGCGTCACGGTAAGATTCCGAAGGCGCATTATAAGTTTCAATTTGTATCGCAGTTCTCGCGGGTTCCGCAGTATGTGCTTTTAGACGTTGTTTTTACGGAGCATCCTTATAAGAAACTGGTTGAGAAAGATATATCAAAGCTTCCGCTGGTTTTTTCTGGATCGAATGTGGTTGTTCGGGTTCCAACGCCGGAGGGATTATTGGGCGATAAAATGACAGCCGTTTCGCCTAAAACGATGGGTATTCCTTTAAACGAAAAGCGAGCGATGGAAGTTTTAAAACAGGTTATTGATTTGGGTGAGCTTTTTAATATCGCAAGCGATATCGATGACATGAGACAAAGTTTTCTGAATACCGCACAACAGGAAAACGGTTTTCGTGGGACATCTTATTCTATCGATGAAATTTTAGACGATGTTACGGATATCGCGTTTAAATACTCGCAGTCATTGCTTAGAGGCGCTGACAATTCATTCCCGGAGATCATGCTCATTAACGATGGCTTGGGCAAGGTTGGTAATCATTTAAGAGAAAAAATAGACAAACAGGATATCAAGACTGCCTTTGCAAAAATTGTGTATATGGCGAGCGTGCTTAAAGGGAAAGTAATCCCGCGGTTTGTAAAAAACGTGGATGTATCTTTAATTCAGGGAATGGTGCTTCCTGAGAAATATAAGATTCTTGAAAAATTCAAGATCATTAGTCCGGAGGCATATTTTTATTGGGTTTCGGCTGTTGGGACAAAGGGCTAATAAACTATTCGAAGTGGCGCAAGCGCTTATTTTGCATTCGGTGTTGCTAAGTACAAATCAATGGGGCGTGAGCGGATTTATTCACAAACCGCTGATCTTAGAATAGTTTTGGAACAATTCAAAAAGTGAATTAAGCTCTCTTTAGCCTTTCTAATTTCTTTCCATCAAAGTTCAAGAAAAATTTGCTAAAGGGAAATTTTTGTGTTAAGTTAATTTTAATCGGTTTTCCCCAATTTTTAGATAGAGAAGTGGAGGCGATGATGAAACGGAAGTTTACCTAAAAAATTTAAGCTATAAAATATTTATGGGAGATTATGAGAATTAAAAAAATATTTAAAAATTAGCCACGATGTCAGTGGCTTTTTTGGTTTTAATTCGGAGAACGAATAATGGCTAATTTTGGGATAGGCATTTTAGATAAAGAAATCGAACAAAAAATTAAAGAGTTTTTACCAAAGATAGACTCCACAGAAAAGAAAATAAAATTGGAGTCTTTTTTTTATAATGATTTAATGAAATACTTGAGAGAATTAGGCAGGCTATCGAACAAGATGATTAACGATGAGCAGGTCGATCTAAGAATTTTTAATGAGTTGAAAGAAATAAATAGAAATATTTTTGAGGCAGGAGAGGGCTTAACAAATGAATTTAACGACAGTGTTTTGTCTAAACAGACAAGAGAATTATTTAGAGAAATAACTGGAAAATGGTTTTATAGGAGTCAATTCTTTGCAAAAAGTTTAAAGAAAGCGAGGGGATATCCCGGCGATTTTGAAATGATGAATATTATTTATGACAATAAAATTATAGCTGAGGATATGATTGGCAAGTATTTTGATAAATATTATTTGGAAAATCCATATGCCGAGGCTGTGAGAAATAGAAAAAATGCAATGGTCAAAATCATCGGAAATTTTATTGAATCAACGGAGGATAAAGATACTTTGCGAATGTTTAATTTAGCCTGTGGTCCCTGCCGCGAAATCAAAGAGCTTCTTTCAGAACCACTGAAAATTAACAAAAAATAGAATTTATATGCTTTGATCACGATAAAGAGGCTTTAGATTTCGCCAAAGATTCTTTAGAAGGGGTATTAGAAAAAGTGCCTATTCAGTTTGTGCAAGGAGATATAATTAAAGAAGTCAAGAATGTTAATATTTTCAGAGAGAAATGGGGAGAGTTTAATCTTGTTTATTCGATTGGGCTAGCAGACTATCTGCCAGATAGAATGTTTAAGAAAACTATAAATTTTTGCTTTACGGCATTAAAACCTAAAGGTATTCTTATTATTGCTCATAAGATCGAGGAGAAAGATCCTTTTGCTCCCTTGACGCCTAAATGGATATGTGATTGGACATTTAACTCTAGGAACGAAGATGACTTGTTTAAAATAATTAAAGGATCAGACATCGAAGGTTATAAAATTTTAGATAAAAAATGGGATGCGTCTAATAGAATAGTCTTTATTCCTATCCAAAAAAATCCTTAATGTTTTTACCTCTCCAATATTATGCTATTACAGGGCTGGTTAATTTAATAACCAGCATTTTCCTTGGGGTTTTCATATTAACAAAATCCGCCCATATTAAAACCAATCGGATTTATGCCTACTTTTGTTTTTCTATTGCTTTTTGGTCTCTTTTTTATTATCTAAGTTTTTCAATAAAAGAACAATATTTCTCTGAGTATTGTTTTAGGACTTGCATGGCTGGCGTAGTATTAATGCCAGCCCTTTTTATCCATTTCACTTTGAGTTTTTTAAAAAAAGAAAGGTCAAAAAAATTTATTTTTTTAGAGTATCTGCTGGCAATTGGTTTTATGTTGAGTATATACACGCCTTGGTATGCTACGTCAGCTACTCCATTCTTAGTATTTAAGTCGTGGGCTAACCCAGGATTTTTATTCCATTTCTTTCTTGTTTATTTTTTCCTAACCTTTCTGTATTCATTTTATTTGTTAGGTAAAAATTTTAGTAAAGCTACAGGAACTTATAAGAACCAAGCAGCTTATGTTTTTTTTGGGATACTCATTGGTCTATTAAGTGGTTCTACCAATTATTTTGTTTGGTATAGGATCCCTATCCCACCAATTTTTAATATTTTTGTATCTGTGTACATGATTTTAATTGCGTATGGTATTGCAAAATACAATCTTTTGGATATACGAGTTGCTTTTTCCCGCGCTGGCATTTTTATTTTAGTATATTCCCTCGTCTTAGGATTTCCCTTGTGGCTGGGATACAAATATCAGTTATGGCAATACGCGACATGGGCGATGCTGGTTCTCGCCACCGGGGGCCCGTCCATTTATATTTATTTTCAGAAAAAGGCGGAAGAGCGAATTTTACGGGAGGAAGGGCGGATTCAAGAATTCCTCACGCAAGCTTCCTATCGAATCAACCGTATCAAAGAACTGCCGAAATTATTGGAGATGATCATTGATTTAGTTTTTAAGACTTTAAAGGTTTCGAATGTCTCCATTTATATGTCAGATTCGTTGAGCCGGCAATATATTTTAAAAGCCGTAAAATATGGCAATGGAATCCCGGGGAACGTCAGCGGCGATTCTTTCTTGATTCAGGCATTAGAAAAGAATCAAATATTTTTAATTTACGAAGAATTAAAACTTAGTTCTGAAGGAAACCATCAAAAGATTCCCTTGGAAGGCACGCTCTCTGAGATTGAAGCACTGTGCGCGAGCGTGATTGTCCCCATTCTCGCGGGGAACACATTGTTGGGTTTTCTTGCGTTAGGCGAACGAAAGGATCCTGCGATATTTTCTCAGGCAGTTTTAGATGCCTTAACTATTTTGGCCAACAGTTCAGCTTTGGCTATAGAAAATTTAAGGTCTGTCGAAGAAATGAAGAAGACCCAGGAGAAACTTTTCCAGGCCGAGAAATTAGCGTATATCGGTCAGCTGGCCAGCTCGGTTGTTCATGAAGTGCGCAATCCCATAACAGCGATTAAGACATTTGTTGAGTATCTTCCGGATAAATTCCGTGCGCAAGATAAAAATTTTTTAGAGCGTTTTGAAGCGATCGTCCCGCGTGAGGTCCGTCGGATTGAAAAGATGGTCCGTGAATTATTAGATTTGGCCAAACCGCGGCGGATTAATAAAAATGAAATAAAGGTCTCAACGGCTGTGAACATGACGCTAAATTTGTTGAAAGATAATCTTCAATTAAAAAGAATTCAGCTTGAGAATGAATGCTTAACTGACGATGATCAAATCTTAGGTGATGAAGAGCAGATCCAGCAGGTGATGTTAAATTTGATCCTAAACGCTTTGGATGCGATGGAAGAAGGAGGGCATCTGAACGTGAAGGTGTGGCGAGAGGATCATGCGATCCCAGGAAGCGATCTGGTGATGGTTTCAGTCAAAGACACAGGCTCTGGGATTCCCCAAGAGCAGTTAAAGACATTGTTTACCCCTTTTCAAACAACGAAAAAAAATGGTATCGGCTTGGGACTCATTGTAACACAGGAAATCGTAAAGATGCATGGAGGAAAGATTGAAGTAGAGAGCGAGCTAGATCGCGGAACACGGTTTACTGTTATTCTGCCTGGAAAGTAGCGTGGCTTTAAAAAGGCCCATATTTTGCAATGTTCAGAAGACGACAAAGTGGGTTTGTTCATACGCCGTTGATTTTAGAAGAACCAGAAAAAATTGTTTTGGAACAACTGCCGAAGTGATTTTAACCCTCTTTTAGCCTTTTTAATCTCTTCCGGTTAAAGTTCAAGAAAAATTTGCTAAATGGGAATTTTTGTGTTAAGTTAATTTTAATCGGATTTTTGTCTATATTCCAGAAGCTGGGGGCGATATGAGACTAAAATTTTAGCCAAAAAATTAACCTCTCAAAACTATATATGAGGAAGAAAAAAATTATGATTTTTAAGGTAAGCCACGATGCCAGTGGCTTTTTTAGTTTTTTGGGGGGAAGGTCAAAACAGGGAAAACGGAATGTTGGAATTAAGAGGAAATATATTTATGGAATCTATTGATCAAAAAGAGGAGGTGCTCAGATGCAATTACAGGTAGATAGGAGATCCTCGCCAAGAATAGCAACAAATTTTTCTATTGACTTATTACCAGGGGATGTAAAGGTTGGCGCCTTCAATATTAGCGAGAAAGGTATCTGCTTTGATTGTGCAAGCCCTTTATTATCCCAAGAGCTCCAGCTATTAGTGAATTCGCCACTCTTCAAATCTAAGCAACTTACCAAGGTCCCTGCGAGTGTAGTGTGGCATAACAATTTGGCAGAAAACAGATCTCAATATGGGGTGAAATTTTCTTCATTAGATAAAGATCATTTTTCTCAAATAAAAGATTTTATTTTTGATAGCTTTGCAAAAAAGGCCTCAGCTGTTGTCAAAGATAATAAGGATTTACAGCTAAAGGTAGAAACTTTTTTTAATAATGATGTTCGACAATACCATGAAGATTTAACTGCATTAGTTTCCCAAATAACAGACTTTAAGAATGAATCAAAAGATATAAGGGGAAGATTAACCACCTTTACCAATGAACTTCTTTTAAAGGGAAACGCTTTGGGAGAGGTCGTTGATAGCAACATAAATATGAAAAAAATAAAGCAGATATTTAGAGAATTGGTGGGTTGCTGGATTTATAAAAGTCCCATTATGAAAATGGCTTATGATAAGTCAAGAGGTTATCCCGGTGACTATAAACTCTTTGAGATAATTTATGAAAACAAGCCATTATCAGAGAAGAAGGATATTGGATACTATTTTGACAGATATTTTTTGGATAACACCTATACGATGGCAGTTAGAACTCGGAAAAATAAGATGAAAAATATTTTGCAGGATTTCATAGAAAATACTAGTTTATCCTCAATACGGTTGTTGAACATTGCTTGCGGACCATCTAGAGAGATAAGAGAATTATTATCTGATCCTCTTCTATGCAGTAAAAAAAATATAGTTTTTACTGGTCTTGATAATGATAACGAGGGTTTAGAGCTTTCTAAATCCAATCTTAGCAAACTTCCCTCTAATATTGAATTAAGATTCCTGAATGAAAATGTTTTAGACATCTTTAGAGATAACAAATATTACGATATTATTGGGAAACAAGACATCATTTATATTTTGGGATTAACCGAGTATTTACCTGATAGAATATTTAAGAAACTCGTCCATTTTCTATCCAAGTTATTGAACGATAAAGGCATGTTGGTAATTACTTATAAAGATAAAGACATACTTTTCCCTTCCCTGCCCCCAGATTGGTTTTGCGATTGGGCTTTCATTAAGAGATCCAAAGATGACTTAATCAGTGTTGCAGATAGCTTGGGCTCAGATAAATTTTCCGTAAAGATTGAGAGAGAAGGCAGTGGGTGTATTTTCTTTCTTATCTTGACTAAAGTTTAACTCCCTTGTGATTTTTTAGGGTCTTTCTTGCCTGGCCAATACAGTATACTCAAAACAGCATTAAAGTTTGATTATTATGGAATTTATACCGCTCAGTTATTACACTCTTTCCGGAATACTTAATTTTATAACCTCTTTTGCATTATTAATTTTTGTCTTTTCTAAAAATCCAAAATCGTATGTTGCGCAGACTTTCTCCCTTTTTGCCTTTACAGTTGCCGGTTGGGCATTCTTTTATGTCTTGTGGTTAACTGCTGGGAATCAATATCTGGCTGAGTTCCATCTTCGAACATTAATGATATTTGTAATATTTATCCCCTCGACTTTTACCCATTTTATATTAACTTTTGTTAAAGTAGAATTTAATAAAAAATTAACCCTTACTAACTATCTTATCAGTCTCTTTCTTGGATTGATGGTCTATACCCCAATATTTGCGAAAGAAATTAGTCCTTACCTAGTCTTCCCTTATTGGTTGAGAACGGGACCTCTTTTTCATCTTCACACTATTCATTTTTTTATTAATGTTGTTTATGCCCATTTTTTAATGTTACGAGCTATTAAACATCATTCGGGAATCTTTAGAAGCCAGATTCTTTATGTCTTTATAGGAACAGCCATGGGATTTATGTCGGGTATATTAAACTATTTTACGTGGTATCGATTATTATCGATTCCGCCGTTCCTAAATCCTTTAGTTTCTATTTATGTAGCCTCTGTAGCTTACGCCATCATCAAATATCGTTTGATGGATATTAGAATTGCTGTTACTCGCGCTGGAATATTTATTTTAGTTTACACGCTCGTCTTAGGAATTCCTTTTTGGATAGGGGCAAAATTGTTAGGTTTAGGATTGTGGCTTATCCCAACGGGGATTTGTGCTGTTCTCGCTACCCTTGGGCCGACGATTTATCTTTATCTCCAGCGAAAAGCGGAGTATAAAATTCTCCAGAAAGAAAAAGACGCGCACAATTTACTTCGCCAGGCATCCGCCGGGATGTTAGAAATCCACGATTCGCAAAAAATATTGAACTTCATTGTTGATTTGGTCATCAAGATATTGCATTTTAAAACGGCCAGTGTTTATTTATGGGATGGAAACGACAACCAATATATTTCTAGAGCATCAAGCCTCTCTCCCGAGAATAAGATAGCCATCAATCCCGATGATGTTTTAGTGGAATATTTAAAAGAGAAGAGTAGTCCGCTTGTTTATGAAGAAATCAAGATGATGGTCAGGGAAGGAGAGGATAGTCCGTTGCGTTGTATTATGGCACGGATGGAGGCGCTGTCAGCTCATGCGATTATTCCTATTTATAAAAATGGGTTACTGGGATTTCTTGCGCTGGGAGAACGATATGAGCATAGTATTTTTGACCAGGATTTATTAGGAGTTCTTATTGTCTTATCTAATCAAGCTGCCCTGGCCATAGAGAATGCCATGTATTACGAAGAATCACAGAAAGATTGGGTAGAAAGGGCTCGCGATAGCCGATTAAAAACTATGGGATCGATGGGAACGGGGATAGCGCATCAGATCCGTAACCGGCTTAATGCGATTTCTGCCCAGTGTATGTTGTTAGAGGACTTGCAAGACAGTTTTGATCCAGCTAAAGCAACACCGGAGGATTTCTATCAATTAAGGGATGGGTGCAAGAAAGTTCTGGGACAGATTTTAAAAAGTATTGGACAGGGCGAGGAGATCGTTGATGCTATTAAGAATTATGCCAAGCGAACCGAAGCTACTCCCCAAGTGGTCCCATTCGAACAGACCATCTCCGGGGCTATGCATTTACTCAAGTTATCACGAAAAGAAGTCGCCTTTACCCTTAAAGAAAATTACCCTCAGGAGTTAAAACTATGGACGAATTTTTCAATGTTACAAGATATGCTTTACAACATGTTGGATAATAGTAACGATGCTATTATCAGTAAAAGGGAAGAGATTCAGGGAGGAAGACTTGCCGCTAGGAGTGAGGAATTTCGGATAAGTCTTAATGCCTCAGTTAATGGCAAAATGTGTGAAATTTCTCTTGAAGATAATGGGATGGGGATCAAGAAAGAGCATTTAGAGGAAGACAAAGGCGTTAATGTCATGTATTTTACAACCAAGGGAGCCACCAAGGGAACTGGTATGGGCCTGGCATTGATGAGGCAGTTTATAAGATATAATGGCGGGACGATGAAGGTCGAATCGGAATACGCTCAGTGGACAAGAATTATCTTTACATTACCATTGGCCACCAAAGAACAGATCGAAAAATTCCAGGATAACAATGGGCAGGATGGCCTATGAATGATTCTTTAAAAATTCTTGTGGTGGAAGACGATGAAGATACACGGGGCCCCCTGGTTTTTCTTTTAAGAAAGAGAGGGTACAATGTTTTAGAAGCTTCTAAAGGATCGGAAGCCCTCGATATCATGGGAAAGGAAAAGCCGGATATTGTTTTCTTGGATATTCAATTGGCTGATAATATGAACGGGATAGAAGTCTTAAGGAAAACGCGTGAGGTTTCTCTAGAAACGAAAGTTATCATTATGTCTGCTTATCGAGAGGAATATATGCAACAAACAGAAGAGTTAGGCGCGTATAGTTTCTTAAAGAAACCTATTCTGAAAATCGATCAATTGACTAATTTGATTGAGGAAATACGTAAAAAGAAGAATTTGAGCTAATGGAGAAACTCAATGGATACGCTAAGAAATAAATTTCACGAACTCGGCAACTGGCATAACAAAATGAGTCTGGCGGCCATTGTCAGTAAAGAAAGCCTGGCTGATAAAGAGATCACCAAATTATCCGGCGCAAAAATTAAAGAAATTATAAAAACTGTGAACGATAATCTTGCTAAAATTGAGAAGTACGTCGTAGAAGCGGACAGAATTGTCGAAGAGATCAAGCCGTTTGTTTATGAAAAGATAGGGCCGGAGACCGAGGTGAGAAGCTGAAAGTGTGTGGGGAGTATGCGGGGAAAGGGACATGACTTTTTTGAAATAAAGTGATAATTTATGTTGATAAATATGTATTCAATATTGTATACTTAATTGTAGATAAAATTATAGGGAGGGAGCAGGATGGAAAGCACGACAGTTAGGATTGATCCTAGAACGCATATTATGCTGCGCCGTATCGCGGAGCAATCTAGGGAATCTATGCAATCCACTCTTACCAAAGCTATAGAGCTATATCGCCGACAAACCTTTCTTAAAAGGGCTAATCTGGCGTTTGCGGCTATGCGCAAAGATCCAAAAGCATGGAAAGAGGAGTTAAAAGAACGGGAAGAGTTGGACTCAACCCTATTAGATGATGTGAGGGAATCTTAATCTATGGGCATTCCTTCGCGAGGCGAGATTTGGACTGTTAATCTTAATCCTGTTAAAGGTCATGAACAAGCCGGATACCGTCCAGGGCTTGTTATATCCGTAGATACCTTTAATCATGGACCAGCAGGTTTAGTTGTTATTATCCCTGTTGCAACTAAAGAAAAAGGAATCCCTTTTCACGTTGCAATAAATCCTCCAGAAGCCGGGGTATCCAAAAAAAGTTTTATTAAATGTGAAGACGTAAGGTCTGTTTCTACGGAAAGGTTATCTAAATGTCTAGGGACAGTTTCCCTGGAGACATTAAAGGCTGTGGAAGAGCGGCTGAAGATACTGCTTGATTTGTATTAGAGAGGATAGGCATATGCCAAATATCGGAGAAGGGCTTAATATTTTTATCTTAGACGATGAGAAAGACGCGTGTGAATTCAGCAGGAAGTTTTTTGAGAAGAGAGGATTTAAGGTCTATGCAGCTATGACGGGTAAGGCAGCGCTAGATATCTTAAACGAGGCCGATATTAACATAGCCCTTTTGGATATTCATTTATATAAAGGGAAGATAAGTGGGATTGATGTTTTGAAGGTTATCCGAGAAAAACAGCCAAATTGTCAGTGTATTATGCTCACCCGTGATGATAACGCCGAGATGATGAGTGAGACAAAAAATATGGGGGCTATGTATCTTGTCAAACCGTTAACGCTGGAGAAGATTGAGAATGCCATTGCCAAGGCTGTAAATAAAATCAAAAAAGGGGACAAGTAATGGCTAATCCCCTTTCGAATGAGGCTCAAATTTTTGAAAAGATCAGAAAAGAGAATATTAAAGTAAACCCGCTGGTCTGGGAATTAATCGACCATTATGTCCGAAATGATTTTAACTGTATGGTTTTTCTCGCGGAAAGTGTGGCGGGAGAGAATCCTGAGCCTATCCCGGTTGAGGCTGGCAAAAAGATGTTGTCCCATATCCAAGAGATGAATAAATTCTTAAATAAACTTAAAGAAGCAACAATACAGAAAAAGAAGAGCAGCTTTTCAAAGCCTATTTCAAAGCCTATTTCAAAGCCTATTTCAAAGCCATGATCGTCTTGACAGGACAATATTCTTACGTTATACTGTAAACGTAAGAATAGGAGGAAACCCTTATGGATAAAATTTTTTCGGCACGCGTGGATGAATCGGTTGTTCACAATATCCAGTTATTGGCACAGCATCTGCACACATCAAAGAAAAACATTATCGAATCGGCCATTTTATTGTATACCAGAGAGTTTCAGAAGAAAGGGGATATCGATCCCTGGAAATACAGTTTTGGTGCCTGGGAACGCAAAGAATCCGCGCAGCAACTTGTTCATAAATTTCGTTTAACCTTTGACCAATCCGTTAAAAGGCATCAAAAATGAGAGCGTACATTGACGCCGATATTCTGATATGGCACCTGCGTGGTGAACGCAAAGCGTTTGATTTTTTGCGTCAGATCTCTAAAAGCGGTGAATATGAATTGTGGATGGGAGCGATGCAACGGGCCGAAATTGTTTTCTTCATGAGACCTGAAGAAGAAGAGAAGACGCTGTTTTTTTTAAGTCAATTTAAAACAGCATCTGTTGATCAAGAATGTATTGATTTGGCCTCTTCCCTTTATCGGAAGTGGCATCCGGCCCATGGTGTTGATATCCACGATGCTATTTTGGCCGCCCTGGCTATTAAAACAAATGGAAAGATATTTTGTTTAAATCATAAACATTATCCTATGCCTGAAGTTGTTGCTCTAAAGGCTTGGACATGAGTGCTGGTTAAGGGGATATTTTATGGCCAAACTACTCGTTATAGACGATGACCGTGATACTTGCGAATATCTTAAAGACTTTTTTGAACAGAGAAAATGCACGGTTTTGATCGCGTATTCAGGGCCGCAGGGCCTTTCTATTTTGAAGAATGAAAAGCCTGACCTTGTTTTGTTAGATATTAAGATGGAGAAGATGGACGGTTTAGAAGTCTTAAAAGAGATCAAAAAATATGACCCTGGCATGAAAGTGATCATGGTGACAGTCGCTTCCGATGATGAAACACGGCAAAAGGCCCAGGAATTAGGCGCGGATGATTTTATTCGAAAACCCTTAAATAAAGTTTACTTAGAAGGAACAGTGAGTCTTAAGGTTTCGCAGCTAACCAAGGAAAGGAAGGATAAGTGACCCAGATACCTAAGATTTTAATCGTGGATGACGAAGAACATACGCGTAAGGTATTGAATGAATATTTATCGAATAGAATTTCCTGCGAGATTATTGAGGCCTCTAATGGTTATGAAGCTATCGAAAAGCTACAAAAAGACACCATTGATTTGATTCTTTTGGATATCACCATGCCTGGGATCAGCGGGACAGAGGTGATCGCAAAGGCAAAAGACATTGCAAAGAACGCAGCCATCATCGTGATTACCAAATGGGACAGCGCGGAAGTTTCTTCTAAGATTAAGGAGTCCGGTGCTGACTATATTCCTAAACCATTTTCCCTCAAAGTTGTCCGGGCTAAAGTAGAAGAAAAGTTAAAAGCCGCGGGGAAATGGAATGTTAAACAGGTTAGTTAAATAACGTTCCTCCCCCTTGACGGGGGAGGTAAGGTGGGGGTGGGGTAAAGAGGTAAAATATTCAATTTTATCACCCTTCCCTAGCCCCTCCCATCGAGGGAGGGGAACTGACGTTAAATATATTTTGGATTATGAATTAAGAGACAGACAGCCTTCTGGTCTGCACTGTTTTCGAAATGATGCGGACAGGTGCTTTGAAAAAAGAAGGTTTGATTCTTGCGGATTTTATGTTTGCTAACGCCTTTCTCCGTGGTTACAACACAGGTACTCTCACCTTGCAGCCCAAATAAATATTTAATAAATTTACCTTTCCCTTCCGGATCTTGCAGCGTCTCCGTTTTGGCCTGCGGCAGAAGAACCAACCTGCCTACAAGAAAGTCCAGGTTGTTGGATTCTGTTTCCAGGTAGGCTTTATTATTGTAATCAAATCGGGTTAATTTTGTCTCTTCCTCTGTGCCTTTTCGAATTTCTTCCGGAGCGATTCCTAAAGCTGTGGCAATCTGGAACAGTGTCGATTCGCGCAACTTGGTCTGGCTATGAATTGTCCGCAAAAGGGTCCGATAATCGATCGCATGCTCTTCAAAGAGTTCCTCTATCTTCTTATTTAAGGTGGTTAGTTTCCATCCCTTTTCTTCCAATAAAGTTTTGATTTTATCTTCAATCTTCATAGAAAAGATTCTATATTAGAGAAAGACACTTGTCAAGAAAAATATGACATATTTTTATAAAAAATAAATAAATGTCATAGAATATTTATAAATTTTTACATTATTTCTATAACTTATTGTAATTAATAGAGTTATATATATGACATAATTTATAGTTACTATTGACAAATGTCATATCATGGTTTATACTTGTGTTTACAAGTCCCGACATATCCTTAAATTAAAGGTAGCCGGGACTGAAGGAGGAATTAACCCATGTTTGACCTAGACCCCAAATTTCTTGGATTCACCAAACATTATCATTTTCCGTTTCTTTTATTAACCTTGCATTCTTTATTTAGGGTAAGAAACGAAAGGCAAGAACGTTTAAATTATGAGGATGTGCCGGGAGATAATTTTCCGCAAACATCTATTTCCTTTAATTCTTTAAAATATCAAAAATGAAATGATTTGTGGTGCCATGGAAGGAGGGTAATGCCCATGAATGTGCTTCTTGTATTAGATCGTGTTAAAATGAACGATGCTCGCATCTTGGTAAGTCTTACAGAAAAAAAATTAAAAGAGCAGGTCATTAAATTGATGGAGACAAATAGGGGGAAAGAGGCTTTTGAGATTTTAAAATCAAGAGCGGAAGTTAAGGCTTATCTGCCCAGAGGCAGCAAGCCGTCGGTAAAATTGGATATGACCTTGTTCGAAGATATGCTATAAAAAAATAAGAGGATATGATATACTTTGGTAAATCCAATGAGCCAGACGAGCCCGCGAATATTAGTTGTCGATGATGAACCAGATATCTGTTCTTGTGTGCAGTCCTATTTAGGCAAGAGAGGAATTATTGTCTCAACAACGGGAAGCGGTTTGGAGGCTCTTTCCCTTCTTAAATCTTCCAAGGTAGATATAGTCCTTTTGGATATTACACTAAATGATATTAGCGGGATTGAAGTCTTAAAAAAGTTTCGCGGCTTCAATCAAGAAACAAAGGTTGTTATTATTACCGGCAATACGTTTTCTGAGGAAGAGGTCAAAGAAATTATTGCTTTAGGCGTCTCGGAATACGTTAATAAACCCCTTATCTTAGACGATCTTTATAAAATTATCTGCAGTCTGTTGCATAATAAACCATTGCCTCCGGCGCAAAGAGTTTATAAGAGATCTGAAGAAGAAAAGGAAGTTTCAGGACGGGCCGTTGTTCATCAGTTAGCGAATCTTCTTAACAATATCCGAACCGAATGCGACAACTTTACATCGAATCTTGAAGATGGTATATATCAAGATAAAAAAGAGGGGGAGCTTTTAAAGATGTCAACAGAGATCATGCGGGATGTCATGAATACCGTTGACCGCATGACAGAAGTTGTTAACCAGATAAAACAAAAAGAAGAGTAGTTGCAAGAATCCGCTTTTCCATAAAAGAGATTAATCAACCCCTCGAACATAAACTCTATCCTAAAGCCATCCAGTTATTTGTCGACGGCCGCCTCAAAATGAAGGGGCGCAAGGTCGAAATTAAATAAGGAATTCCAACCTCTCCCAAGGGGATATTATTCCTCTGACTCGATTTGATTAAGCTGAGATGGTTCAATTGCCTCGAGGGTGTCTTTATTGAAATCATGCAATTGGATAGAGGTAAAGTCCTTAAACTGGTAGGCGTCAAAAGTTTCTTTAAAGATTTTCAGGATTTCATGTTTAGTATCCGCTGAAGGCGGGAAGCTGCTTTGAGTATATTTATACTGGATTCGATGAAGAATCTGCTTGATTAGGAATTCCGGCCAGGTCATGTCTTTATATTCCAGATATTGTCCTTCTCTATCATCAATGAGTTTAAAATCTCCAGTCACGGGATCTGCAATAAAACGTTTTGAAAATTCTTCTTGAAAAGAATGGTCGGTCATGGATCTCAGGAAATCGTTGAAATAAAATGTTATCTGATTTTTGAGTCCATTTTTAATATCCGCAAAAACGATTACAAAAAAATCTGGAATTTTTGTTTCACTATTTATTCCTTCGGGAAAGGCTTGATAAATGGCCGTTAGGATATTACGGTAGGCGGTTTTGTATTCTTCGCTGTAGCCCGTACTATACCCTGGATTTTGGGGATAGCTTTTAGATAGTCCGATATCATATTTTAAAGAGAATAGGTCGTCTTTGAATTTTCCATCGAGAAATTTGATGCTTAAGGATTCTACAGCCGTGGTGGAATCTTGCGAAGGCGATTGAGTTGCTTGCAAACTTAAAAGAGTATTTTCCATCGGAATGTAAATCCAGAGAGTATTGGGCAAAGAGTGGATAGAAAGTTTTAAGTTGTATTCTTCTTGGCAAATTTTAATAAGTTTTTTTTCGGTTTGCGATAAAGAAAGAGGAGGGGATAAGTTTTTTTCACAGCTGGTCAGTGAATAAGATAGGAGAAGGGAAGAAATTAGATAAAATATAGCAGTGAATTTACGCATTGCTCATGTTTGTGTGGAATTGGGACCAGACCGCGAAGCGGATTTAAGACCAAATTTGTCAAATATAGTGATGATTTCGTCATTTTGCAAATCACCTTTTTTCAAAAGTTCTTGAGTAAAATAATCTAAGACATCTCTGTGTTTAGTGAGAGTCTCTGTCGTTTCTTTTAAACATGTCTGGAGTATGTCCTGGACGTCAGTATCTAATTTCTCTTTTGTCTTTTCCGACATGTAAAGTTCTCCGTCTTTTGAAGCTGCAGAAAGAAAATTCCCGAGTAGTCCAGACTTTCCCATACCTAGCTCCCAAACCATGTGATGCGCCTTGGTCATAATATGCTGAAAATCACCCCAGACCCCGGTGGTAACTGTCCCGTAGACAATTTTTTCCGCGGCATATCCTGCAATAGAAATTTTAATTTTAGCGAGTTCCTCCTCCATTACAGGAGAACCTTGTTCATAATCATCCGCCTGTCTATAATAAATATATCCCAAGTAGTCCTTCCGAGCTCGTATGGTAGCTTTGATGACCTCATCTGTGGGATGAATCAGGTAGGTCATAATAGCATGTCCGGCTTCATGATAGGCCGTCATGAGTTTTTCTTTCTCAGAATAGCGGGCGTTGGAAAGGGTCCCAATCGTAATCCGGTCATAGGCTTCCGTCAAATCGGCTTGGATGATGGTATCTCGGTTGTTTCTTAATGCCAAGAGCCCTGCTTCACGGACGATATTATCAATCTCCGCGGGAGTGAATCCAACGGCTATCCGCGCCCATGCCTTTGAATCAACTTTTTCATCAATCGTTACTTTAGAGAAATAAAATTTAAATAATTCTTCTCTTTCCTGATTATTGGGACGCTTGATATAAATTTTTCTTTCAATTCTTCCAGATCTTAAGATAGCGGGATCAAGATCCTTTTCTTTAACATTAGTTGCCGCTAAAACGAAGATATTGTTTTCCTGCTGCCTTAACCCATCCAGTTCCGTGAGAAATTGGTTAACGGTGGCATTATGACTGTGCATTCCTCCATAGCCTTGATCCATTCCGCGCGGAGTCGCGAAAGAATCAATCTCATCGAAAAAGATGATGCATCCTCCTTCCGTGCGGGCCATCGCCCGGGCTTCTTTAAAAATATCTTTCATTTTTCTTGCCCCTTCACCGACCCAAATGCCTACCAGATCGCTTCCAACGGCTGACATAAACGGAAAACCAGCTTCGGTCGCCATCGCTTTAGCTAGATAGGTCTTGCCACAGCCCGGAGGGCCAAACATAATGACGCCTTTGACGATTTTGCCTCCGACAGCTTTGACCATATTGCGGTCTTTAAGCATCTTAACGATTTCCCAGGCTTCCTCCTTGGCATCCTTCATGCCAATAACATCATCCCATTTGACATTGACTTTACCGCCGAGAATTTTATTTTCTCCGGTATGTTCAATCGATATCATGACGCGCTCGAGAGCTTTCTCCAGGTCAGGCATCGTGATGATTTCTCGTTTATCCCTTAAAGCAAAAATACCGGATTCTCGAACCATATTATTAATATCCGCCGGCGAAAACCATTTGGCTTTTTCAGCTAATTTAGGGATGTCGATGGTATTGTCCGTCTGAATTTTTGTAAGATAAAACTCAATTAATTTTTCTCTGTCTTTTGTCGAAGGTTTATTAAAATAAATTTTACGGTCAAAACGCCCCGAACGTAAAACCGCTTCATCGAGATGTTCTTCGCTAATATTGGTCGCCGCTAAAACGACGACGTTGCCTTCATCCACGGTTTTAAGCCCATCCATTTCAGCTAAGAATTGATTGACCGTGGCATTGTAGTGGCGGTCGCCTCCGAGATCCATTCCTTTTTGTTCGCGAGGACGGATCATGGCATCAATTTCATCAATAAAGATGATACAGCCACCCTCCGCCTTGGCGATTTTGCGGGCTTCTTTGAATAATTCTTTGATCCTTTCAACGCCAGAACCCCAATATTTTCCCGTGAATTCTCCACCCGTGGCTGTCATAAAAGGGAATCCTGATTCTGTAGCCATCGCCTTTGCCAAATATGTTTTACCGCATCCCGGAGGGCCAATCATGATGACACCCTTGATAATTTGACCACCGACTACTTTTAGTCGATGCCGATCGCGCAATAACTCAACAATTTCCCAAGCGTCTTTTTTCGTTTCCTCCATCCCGATGACTTGATTCCATTTGACATTGACCTTCTGACTTAAAATTTTCTCTCCACCCATTTTTTCGATCGATGAAATGACACGCTCAAGGCCGGCATTGAGATCTTCCGCGGTCACGGATTGATGACCATTCCTTAAGGCAATAACGGTGGCTTCTCTAACCATGTTATTAATATCAGAAGGGGAGAACCATTGGGATTTTTCCGCAAAAAGTTCGACATTGATACTTTTATCAACAGCAACCTTGGAGAGGTAATAATGAAGCAGCGCTTCGCGTTCTTTGGCATTAGGTTTTTCTATGGAAATTTTACGGTCGAATCGGCCGGAACGCATGATGGCTGGATCTAGCTCGTCTTCTTCCACGTTTGTCGCGGCAAGAACAATAATATTGTTTTCTTTTTTTCGTAACCCATCAAATTCGGTTAAAAATTGATTGATGGTGGCATTGTGGGATGTTACTGCTCCGCCTCCCATTTCCTGTTGGCGGGGACGGGCAAAGGCATCGATTTCATCAATAAAAATAATGCATCCGCCATGGATCTTGGCTTCAGACCGGGCTTGCTTAAAGAGAGATTTCATTCTAGCGGCCCCTTGCCCCATGAACATAGCTACAAAATCACTGCCTGTTGCTGAGAGCATAGGAAGACCACATTCTGTTGCCATAGCCTTGGCTAAATAAGTTTTGCCGCATCCGGGAGGGCCAATCAGCATAGCCCCTTTAATGATTTGAATCCCAATGGATTTCTGTGATGCGTGGTCTTTGAGGAGTTTAACAATTTCTTGAGCTTCTTTTTTAGCGGATTCCATGCCAATAACATCGTCCCATTTGATATTGATGTCTTCCTTATTGACTAAGGTCTTTTTTATTGTTCCTAATCCGCCACCGGTCTGGAGGTAATAATACATGGCGAAAATAAAGGGGAGGGTCAGAAGTTGGGCGAAAATAAACATCGGCATGGTCATCGCCTGCATACCGGCGATTTGTCTTTTGGAAAAACCTTCTAGGGTTTGAAAACTTTGATAGACATAAAGGCTGTAGAAAATAAGACTAATTAAAAGGAGAATAAAGAGGCCGATAAGAAGAATTTTTAACCAGTTGATTTTTAGCCAGATAATAAATTTTTGCATATTTTTCTAAAATTCTTAAAGGTTAATTTGTGAATTTACAGTCTATCATTACTGTATTAGAAAGTATATCATAAATTTAAATAACTTAGCTACCCTCGACTTTAAAGAAATTTTTTATTTTATAAGGGCGTGAATTCCTTGACTTTAAAAACAAATTATGATATTGTGACGTTCATGTCTAAAATTGCAAAAATTAAGAGTCGTCAAATTATAGATTCTCGTGGGAATCCCACGGTTGAAGTTGATGTTATTTTAGAGTCCGGCGTTTTAGGCCGCGCCGCGGTACCTTCGGGAGCGTCAACAGGTGAGCACGAAGCCTGGGAACTTCGCGATGGCGATAAATCCCGTTATTTAGGGAAGGGTGTCTCAAAAGCGGTCAATAATGTCAATACGGCGATTTCCAAGAGTATCGTTGGGAAAGAGCCTGATTTTAGAGCCATTGATAAAATAATTTTGAAATTAGATGGCACGGATAATAAAAGTAAGCTTGGGGCGAACGCTATTTTAGGCGTTTCCTTAGCCGTTGCCAAGGCTGCGGCCCTGGAAGCCAAACAGCCTTTGTATCGATTCTTGGGCGGGATTGAGGCCAAAATTCTTCCTGTTCCTTTGATGAATATCTTAAACGGCGGGGCCCATGCCGATAATAATTTGGATATCCAGGAATTTATGATTGCCCCTTTGGGCGCGTCGACATTTTCTGAAGCGATGCGGATGGCGATTGAAGTTTTTCATAATTTGAAATCTATCCTTAAATCGGAAGGGCTTTCCACATCCGTCGGAGATGAAGGCGGATTCGCGCCTAATTTAAAAAATAATGAACAAGCCATCCAGCTTATTTTACAGGCCGTTGAAAAGGCCGGATATAAACCGGACAAGGATGTTTTTATCGCGTTGGACGCGGCTTCCTCCGAATTTTTAAAAGACGGCAAATATCATTACAATGGAAACGCGTTAACCCCTTCGGAACTTATTTCCGTGTATGAAGAGATGGTTAAGAAGAATCCTGTTATTTCTATTGAGGACGGTTTGGATGAAAATGATTGGACCGCGTGGCAGGAAATAACCAAGCGGCTGGGGGACAGTGTTCAGCTCGTTGGAGATGATTTGTTCGTGACCAATGTCAAACGTTTAAAGATGGGGATTGAAAAAGGCGTGGCTAATTCCATTTTAGTGAAAGTGAATCAGATTGGTTCTTTGTCGGAAACTCTTGACACCATTGATTTGGCGAAGAAAAATAAATACACATCCATTATTTCTCACCGTTCAGGGGAAACGGAAGATACGACGATTAGCCATCTGGCGGTCGCGACCAACGTCGGGCAGATTAAAACAGGATCACTTTCACGCACTGATCGGCTGGCGAAATACAATGAACTTTTAAGAATCGAAGAGGAATTAGGCGGCAAAGCTGTTTACGCCGGCCCGCTTTGGGGCAAGATATTTTAATGTTTAAAAACGCCATTTGGCTTTTTAGTTTAGCTTTTATCATTTTAGTTATTTTTCTTCCGTCGTATACGAGATTGCAGGATTTAAGAGAGAAAAACGCCTCTTACAAGAAACAAATGGAGGCGCTTAAGAAAGAAAATAAAGAACTTGTTGAGGAAAGAAAGCGTCTTAAGGATCCTGTTTATTTGGAAAAAATCGCGCGCGAAAAGATGGGACTCATTAAAGAAGGCGAAGTTGTGTACCAGTTAGTCCCGGAAGAAGAAAAAAAGTAATTTTTTTGTTTAGAGTGAATGGTCCTTCGACTAATGTTAATGAGAATGGTCTCGGGACGATCTCGTGTTTTTCTAAAAATTTTGAAGGAAACACTCGATCGCGGGGTGGAGCAGGGGTAGCTCGTCAGGCTCATAACCTGAAGGTCGCAGGTTCAAATCCTGCCCCCGCAATTTTTATCGGTTCCCCGCCACAAAGCGTGGCGGGTCCGCCAAGATGTGTGGCGGAAAATCCTGCCCCCGCAATTCTTCGACTCGCTTCATCGGCTTTTTTTGTTGGTCCCACCCAAGTCCGTCTGTGATAACACTGTGATAATAAAATATTTCAGCCGATGACAAAAATTACAAAAGAAAATATCTGAAATTAATGGCAAGCATGTGTCTCCCAATATATGCATGAATATTACATGTGACGGGTAGATTGTAATTTAAAGTGAGACATTTTCAAGCTCTATTTTTACTGTTCATTTGTAAGAATTGTTTAGCCATTTGGATTGCTGTTTTGTATCCTAGTTTTTTCCTTGGATAATTATTCATCCAGT
>Ga0209514_10002121_pt1 | contig 31609 bp, 28 predicted proteins | sample Subgrocontami58m_FD_187452 | JGI IMG/M metagenome (GOLD analysis project Ga0209514, IMG submission 187452) | Subsurface groundwater microbial communities from S. Glens Falls, New York, USA - GMW37 contaminated, 5.8 m (SPAdes) (version 3) | ecosystem: Environmental > Aquatic > Deep subsurface >...
GAGGCGCAGGATCGGGCGTCGGCGCAGGTGCCGGCGCGCTCGGCGTCGCGTCAGCCGTCGGGGTAGTGGGAGCAGGCGTCGGCGCAGGTGCCGGCGCGCTCGGCGTCGCGTCAGCCGTCGGGGTAGAAGGAGCAGGCGTCGGCGCAGGTGTCGGCGCGCTCGGCGTCGCGTTAGCCGTCGGGGTAGAAGGAGCAGGCGTCGGCGCAGGTGTCGGCGCGCTCGGCGTCGCGTCAGCCGTCGGGGTAGTAGGGGCAGGTGTAGGGGCAGGTGTAGGCGTAGGTGCCGGCGTGCTCGGCGTCGCGTCACTCGTCGGAGAAAGGGAATCAACCTGCGTAAGCTGCGATGTGCTGGCTGTCGGAGTGGAGCCGCCCCCTCCGCCGCCGCCACCACCACCAGCGGCGGCAGCAAGCGCCAATAAGGGCAGGGCCATGAGCGGCGAAAATGTCATTTCGGCCGCCGCCGCGCCGGCCGCGGGCGACGCAACTCCCGCTGCGGATATTCCTGTTTCCGCGGTCATGCCTTGACTCAGCTGGAAGGAACTCGAAGGAGCGGCTGCCGCGCCGCCGGCGCCTTCGGCGTCCGCTAGCACATCGGGTGCGTGTGCGTTCGCGCCCGCAGCGGTGTCATTCGAGGCGTCGCTGCGGGCGGTGGCCGCTGCAGCAATGACGATCGGATTGGAATCCGCGACGCTCTCCCCTGAAGAGTCGGAAAGCAATTCCCGCGCTTCGGCTGTGGCCGGATCGTCTTTCGCTTTTCGATGCGGACCGATCAATGTGTATTTTTGCGCTGAAGAAACGGTCACTTGCTGGCCGCCTCCACCACCGCCCTTTGCGATCGGCTCGGCTGACTCAAAGCCTGCTGCTTCCTTGGCGGTTTTTGCGGCCGTTGTGTTCGTGCTCATGGTCATTCATCCTCGCTTCGTGTAAAGAAATTGATCATTCACCAGTACCGGTTCGCAGTTGCATAGCGCAATGCGGGCGGGTGCTCTCTTTGCACTCGGTGGGCGGCTGCGGGAACTCTGCGTATGGATTCGCGATCGAATTTGGAAAATGAAGTCACGATCGATTCCCGGACAGCTTGATAGACGCCCTCCACAATGTGGCTTACGTTATAGCAAACCGCAGCGGACGAGAGCATGGCGCCGACATTACATTTTGGTAACTCTTTGACTGGCGCTGATGCCGGGTAGGCGCAGAGGAAGTTTCTGCGTCGCGCCATCGTCCCGGGCTCGAGCATTGCAGGAAAATAATCCTGCCGTCATGCTCCCGTTCGCATGACCGTGGCAAAGTAGTCCCTGTTGGGGGCACTTGGTCGGCACGAGAACCGGAGTGCAGGGATGTCATGCGAATGTGAAGCGCACAGCGCCGACGCGCGCGCGGCTGTCGCGGAAGGTGCATTTGAACCTGCTGTTACGCGCTGCCCGCCTGCCATGCATGCGTTCCTGCGCGCGCGGGACCAGCCCCGTTACCTGAGGATTTACCGATGGACTTGAAATTCCGATGGCATACAAACACGCATGCAGCATTGCGAGTCGCCCACGATGCGATACGAGCTGAGCTGGTCCGGGCAACACTGGAACCCGGCCCGATCGGGGAGGCAGCCAAGCGCGTCGCCGAGTTGTGCCTGCCGCATTTCGAAATGGAAGAGCAAACCATATTCCCCGTGTTCGGCTTGCTGGAGGATCTGGCGCTACACGCCGTGCGACCGGAGATGGCAAAGATTCTGCCACTGATTTCCGCTTTAAGCGCCCGGCGCGAAGCCATGGTGCAGCATCATCGCTTGATCATGGATGCGGCTGCGCAATTGCTGCGGGCAGCGCGCCGGGAGAAAAACGGTGAATTCGCAGAATTCGCCTACAACCTGACAATTCACGAAAAGATTGATCATGAAGTGATCTACCCGACGCTGATCTTGATCGGAAAATACATCCGGCAGAGCCTAGGGATCCTTCCGGCATCACGGCATGGTTCGGTCGCTAGGACGATTCTGTCGCCTCAGTCGGATTCCTTGCATTGACCAAGGCGACTCACGGCGCCAATGCGTGGGTGGCCGGCATCGCCGCAGGTTTACGCATGACTGGAATGTAATTGCGCAGTCACGGTCTTGTTGGGGTGTGCCTGATATAACGTAAGCACCGATTATGTTCAGGAGACTTACATGTCACCAGGAATGAAGATTCTGATTGTCGAGGACGAGGCTGACCTCGCCAGGAACCTGCAAATCCATTTCCGCAGGCGCCTGGCAGAGGTAAAGGTCGTACCGAGCGGGGAGAGGGCTCTGGAAGTTGCGCGCGAGTTCCGGCCCGATGTGCTGGTTCTCGACTATCGCCTGCCCGGGATCGATGGGCTGGACACCTTCGCACAGTTCAGCGGGCTGCCAATGCAATATGGCTGCGTCATGATCACCGGCGATGCATCGGAGGCTCTGCCGCAGGTTGCCCGGACCGTGGGTATTCGTCACGTACTGGAAAAGCCGTTTTCGTTTTCGCAACTGGAAAGCGCTTTCGAATCGACGCCGATGTCGTAGAGCGCGTTGCGATTAGTTCGCCAAGCGGCGATCGAGGTCGGGCTGCGCCCCGGGTGCTGCGGATTCAAGTAGGCCTACTGTCTATTGCTACCGGATTGTCGGGGTGCCACCCCATTGTCCGGCGCCGCGCACTACGGCCTAATGTCCATCCAATACGCAATGGTGTTTAGCCGCATGGAGAGCTCGCATGTACAAGGATTACTTCCGTCTCACGGACATGCCATTCTCGATCGCGCCCGACCCGCGCTTCTTGTATATGAGCAGCCGGCATCGCGAGGCACTCGCGCACCTGCTCTACGGCGTGCAGGGCGAGGGCGGTATCGTGTTGCTTACAGGCGAGGTCGGAACCGGCAAGACCACGCTATGCCGCTGCTTACTCGAACAGATCGACGCACGCTGCGACGTGGCGTTCATCCTCAATCCGAAAATGAGTGTGGAAGAGCTGCTGGCCGCCATCTGCGACGAATTTCACGTGGAATTGCCCTCCGGCGCCTGCAGCGTCAAGATGCTGATCGACGCTATCAATGCCCATCTGTTGCGGGCGAATGCGCAAGGCCGGCGCGCGGTACTGATCATCGATGAAGCGCAAAACCTGCGCCCTGATGTGCTCGAGCAACTGCGCCTCTTGACCAACCTCGAGACCAATACGCGCAAATTGCTGCAGATCATCCTGATAGGCCAGCCGGAATTGAAGGCGCTCCTGCGCCGAGCGGATATGCGTCAGGTGGCGCAGCGCATCGTCGCACGCTGCCACCTCACCCATCTGACTCGGCTCGAAGTGGCCTCTTACATCGTTCACCGCCTTAGTGTTTCGGGCGCGCAGCTGCCGCTTTTTCCCTCTTCTCTGACCGGGTTGTTGTACCGCTTGACCGGAGGCGTGCCGCGCCTCATCAACCTGGTGTGCGACCGGGCGCTGCTGGGTACCTACGTACGCGGGATGATGCAGGTCACGCCGAAAACCCTGAGGATGGCGGCACGCGAAGTCAGCGGCGTGTCGGCGGCGCGCATGTTCTGGGGCCGAATGCTCGGTTGGCCGCTGGCATGTTTGGCCGCGTTGTGCGCGGGCGGCGTGTTCGCGGCCGGTCTTCTGCCAGGGTCCATTTTCGCTTGGCCCGCGCCACCTGCCGCACTTGTTCAGCCGGCGCCATCTGCCGCACTTGTTCAGCCGGCGCCATCTGTCGCACTTGTTCAGCCGGTGACACCTGCCGCACTTGTTCAGCCGACACCGCCTGCCAAGGCCCATGCCGAGCGGTTGCCGATGGATGACCTGTATTGGCCGGACGGCCGCGTGCCGCGCGAACAAAGCGAAGCGCTGGCATTCCACGATCTATTGAAGCTATACGGCATTGCGTACGATCCGCAGAGCGAGGGCTCCGCGTGCAAGGTAGCGGAAGCAGCCCACATGTACTGCATGTATTCCCGCGGCGGTCTTTCCGACCTTCTTCACATGGATCAGCCGGCGCTGCTATTAATGAACGGCAATCACAAGGATCAGCGCTATCACGTCGTACTCACGGCTCGCGGCGAGGACGGCGCGATGTTCTCGGTGGCCGGCGAGCCGCGCCGTGTCGCGCTGGCGGACATCGCCCCGCTGTGGTCGGGCAAATACATGCTTCTCTGGCATTCGCCACCCGGCTTTCGCAACACGTTGGCGCTGGGCAGCAAGGGACCGACTGTATCGTGGCTGCGCAGGAGTCTCGCGCGCCTCCAGGGCGGCAGCGCTGAGGGACCGGCCTCGTTCGGCACGGAACTGCTCGCTCGGGTCAAGGCTTTTCAACTCGCGCAGGGCATGCCGCCCGACGGCGTGGCTGGTGCGCTCACGCTTGGTCGCCTGAGCATGCTCCTCGATGAACGTATGCCGCGCCTGACCCAGGCCGCGGCCGGAGGGTGACATGTCCTTTATTCTCGAGGCGCTGACAAGATCCGAACAGGCGCGCCAGCAGATCGTTGCCGCGCCCAAGTTTTCGTTGCTGCCGGCAGGCGGCGCAGAAGTGGTGGAGCGGCGTCTTTGGCCCTATTTCGTAACGGTGGCATTGGTGGTGAATGCTGCGGCATTGTATGTATGGTTGAACCCGGCCCCTCCAGGTGCAGTTGCGGCGCTCAATAGCGCCAGACCCACGCGCAACGCGGAAGCCCCGCTGGCGCAGGAGCGCGGCGTGGCTACGCGGTCGGCGCCAGAACTCAAGCAAGCCCCGCATGGCGCAGATGTTGCGCGTACCGAGGCTAGGGCGGGCGCGTGGCGCCCAGAAGGCCTCGGCCCTGAGCGTAACCCCGCGCCGGCCAAAGCGCCCACGGGCGAACCCGTCGCACGTTCAGCGAATGAAACGCCGGACCGTTCGGCGACACCACCCGCACGCAAGGCGATTGCAGAAAGGAAGGTGGCGTCTGCAGCAGCGGCTGGCCCGGCCATGGACAAAGCCCCCGCGCCACGCATGGAGGCCGCTAGCGCGCATGCGCCGCCCTCCGCCCTTCCACAAGAGTTCCCTTCGGTCTCCGTGGCCGGCTTTATCCGTGACGAAGGCGCCGGAGCGATGGTGATCGTGAACGACAAGCTCTGGCGCGAGGGCGATGAAATTTCACCCGGGCTGAAGCTGGAGAAGATTCTTCCGGACGGCTTGCTGCTCAACTACAAAGGGCAGCAGTTCAAGCGCTGACGCAAGCGCAAGCTGGCGCAAGCCGTTCATTTCGCGGCAGCAGGGCTGCATGTCCAGCGGGGCGCGAAGTGCCCCGGCAACGCGTACCTGGCATGCCCCGACACTGGGGGGGCATAAGACCAATCAAAGACCTTCACTTAGCCTGCGTTTGTGTTTCCAGCGAAAGTTGGAGGTCTTGCCTTTGATATCCGAATTCAGCGCTCGGCACGATATTCTGGACGCACAGCACCAATCGATCCAGTCTGGAATCGACGAATTGCTGCAGGCCTGTCATAGAGAGAAGAACCGGGAGTTTGCCGAACTCGCGTACAACATGAGGGCTCACGAAAAAATCGAAGACGAAGTGATTTACCCTACGGTCATGCTGATCGGCAGCTACCTGCGCGACAGGCTCGCTAATTGATTGTCGAGCGCGGCGCGAACAGCGCGCACGGTGCAAACAAGGGCGTTAGCGCCGCGATAGCGCCGCTTGCCCGTACTTCAGGTTTGGTTCGAGCGGCTGAGCATGCTCGATCTTGTCTTTGATTTCGAGCGCAGTCGCCCTCTGCGCGAGCAAGCGGTAAGCAATGGAACTGTGGCTTCCGGCATAGGTGGAGTCGATGTTGGATGGATACAAGGCCGCCATGCGCCGCCAGAACTCTGATCCACCGTCAAATGGCAGACCCGCAGCGGCCAGGATATAGGCGCCGACATAGTCCGCTTCGGCTTCGAATTCCTGCGAATAAGATGACTTGCCATCATTGCTCCACCCCAGTACTTCGGTACCCATGGCAGCAACAAGCTGAGCGAAAAACTCCCCGACCATGTTCTGCTTTTTTGCCTGCATGTGATGCATCGCATTGTGGGCAAGTTCATGCGCGAGCACCAAAGACAGCTCGAAATCGTCCTTGGCGAAGGCCATCATGCCGCGCGTTAACGCAATACGCGTCCCGTCTGCATATGCATTCGGTGCCAGGTCCCGCGTCAAGACGACGGGATATCTGCAGGCCTTTTCCGGGCGGATAACGAACGCCAAAGGTGCCCCTTTGCGCAGAATCTGCATGCGAATCGGATCTTCGGGACGAAGGTTGTTGTAGACTTCGGCAAACTTGACCATGCTTGGCACAGGTGTGTCGTTAAGGTGCGTGATTACGTCCCGCGCGTGCAGGCCTGCCGCGCTGGCGGGACTCTGATCGAGCACGAACAGAACCGAAGGCCTTTCCGTAATTCCATATAGCCTTTCATAAGCCGACGCGAGTTCGCCGCTTGTCTTGGACCTATAAACTGCACCGGTACTCGGAGCCAAATCCCCGCCACATAGACGATGTGCCTTTGTGGAAAGCCTTTGGTACACGCGCGCCAGGCGTTTCTGTTCTTCCACTATGCTCTGAACGGCGAAGTCCTTTTGCCTATCGGCTTCTTCCTTGATGGCCGAATCGGATACCGTGACAGATCTGGTTGTGGGTGTGGCGCAGCCGAACAAGATCGCCAGCAAGCAGCCATAAGCGAGAAGCGGCATCGTTTTCACAGGCATATCCGTTATGCAGTCAGTTGCGCAAACTATGAGCGGTATTCTGGCTCGCTGTTTTAATCTAGATCAAATGTTTTGCCGCGTCACGGCGATCTGCATCAGTAGACCTGGTGGGGCCGGCGCCTGTTGCGGTGCGCGCGCTTGCCGTCGAAAGAAGGGGCTGCCAGAGAACGGCTTGGCCTTGGGAGGTCCGAGGCGGTCCAGCCCAAAAATTGTTCCTCGCGCAATGTCCCTGCGCCATGCTCGGGCAAGCGCTTTTGAACCCGCGCGCTGCCGGTGTGCTTAAACCCATGTTGGCTCTGTGGATTAGCGGGGTGTTGAAAGGGTCATGGGCCCCTTTTTCAGAGTTTCCTTACGCGCCTTGAAAGTTGGCCTGAACTTTGGCGACCCGCGTCGACCTAACATTGCGCACAGTGCGATCCCAGGCGCGGCATGGCAGCGCGCGCGAGGCCATGCGCACCGACCGTCCGGCCGAAAAGTGTAGTGACCGGCGCGCGTGCGAACGCAGTGCGGGAGCGACGCTTTCAGATGTGTACCGCAATGCCTTTCTTGAGGGCAAACACGATGACGTGGGATTTTCTGTTTCGAGACTTGGGAGTTCCCGAACGGCTTCCGTATACCGGATTCAATGCCCTGGGTGAGCGGACGGGTTTGCCGGCTGATTTGCTGGATTGGGTTCTTGAACCGGAGCGGGGATCGGTCAGAGTGAAGTCCGAAGGCCGGCTCGGGAAGGCAGATGGACGGTGGAAGCGCCGGATTGTGTCCGTCAATTTCGACATCCGGTCCGCCGCTCTCTTGTAAAGGCGCGCAAATTGTCTCCCCGACACGCTTCTTCATCCGATACGCAATCTGCGGCCACTCTCAGCGGCGTCAGACCCGTGACGAAGACCCGCGTCGTCCTGGTGGACGACCATCAGATGTTCCGGAACGCGCTGCGTTCGATGCTGGAAAAAGATCCAGGCATAGAGGTGGTGGGCGAGGTTGGCGATGGCATGGAGTCGCTCAAGGTCGCCGTGGACGCCGCTGCCGATGTCGTATGCATGGACATCAGCATGCCGCGAATGAATGGTTTGGAGGCGACTCAGCGTCTGCTAAAAATCAAACCCGACATCAAGGTGATCGGGCTTTCGGCATTCACGGACAAGGGTTTTGTTTTGGACCTGCTGAAGGCCGGCGCATTGGGCTACGTCACCAAAGCCGAGACCGGCGATGAACTGCTGCGCGCAATTCGGTCGGTAATGCGCAATCAGAAATACCTGTCCCCCGAGGTCGCGGGCACCACCATCAATGCTTTGATCGACAACAGCACGGGACATTCGACTCTCGCACGCCTTAGCTCCCGCGAGAAGCAGGTGCTGCAACTGGTTGCCGAGGGCAACACATCGGCCCAGATCGCGGAGCACCTGCACCTGGCACTATCGACGGTTGAAGTTCATCGCAACCACATTATGCGCAAGCTGAATCTGCACAATGTTGTAGAGCTTACAAAGTACGCTATCCGCCACGGCATTTCGACCAGCGACGGTTAACCACGCTGCGTCGCGCAAATGCCGCGCCGCGCGCGCTTAGTTGGAAGCCATTATTCAAAATACAAGTTTCCGCGAATTCCAGCGCGGATAAATGTCACTTAGGATTCGACACCCAGGTACGGCGCCTTAAGCGGGCCAAATTCGCCTGAGCGATTTGTCGGCGCATGCAGGCGTCGGACTAGGGTGAGCGTGCTGATGATCTGGCAATGCTCTCACAGGTGTGATGTTATTTATCCTACGTTTTTGGAGGCTAATATGGCACAAACCGCATCAATGCAATCGGGTGAACAACACCGGGGCAAACTTCAGCAAGTGACGTGGGAGGGCATCGATGAACCCGGGGCGTATGTCGATATTTCCACGGGCGACCTATTCCGCATTCCGCAGGAAGCGCTGCTCAAAGGTTCTTCGCCGCTGATCCACAAGGAGAGTACCGAGAGCTCGCTGTTCCTGAAGGTGAGCAACTCGCCGTACGTCACCAACATCGAGGCGCGGATGGTTTGCGCAGAAAATAACGTACAACCGAACTTCTAACCTGGAATCGCATGACGAAATTGCGCAAACTCGTTTCAGTGTTTGGCGAATTGGGGCGAGTGGCGGAACGAAGTGATCCAGGTTCTTATGTACGGTAGTACGTGGACCGACCCGCGGCACAAGCCGGCTCTGCTGGTCGCCGCTTGTGACGACTGCAAGCTTGCCGGTGTCGCGGGTTTCCGAATGCTTATGGTTTTGATGTCTGCAAGTTCAATCCAACACGAGCAGGAGCGCCGGTCGTCGACGCCACTTCGGCGCTGAGATAGTCAGATCCGCTCTGGACAGCACGAATTGCGTGTGGCAACTCGTCGGCGTCCGCCTTGGTTACGTACCCGCTTGCGCCGGCGCGCAGCATCTCCTCCGCAAAAAAAGGCTCGGACGTAACCGAAAGAACGATCACCTTGACGCCGGGGTCGGTCTCGGCCAGTTGCCGCAGTGCGGCGATGCCGCTGAAGCCGGGCATGCGAATGTCCATAACCGCCACATCCGGCAGCGTCGATCGCACCAAATCCAGCGCCGCGTTGCCATCGCCTGCCTCGCCGACGATCTCGATGTCCGCATGCCTCTCCAGCATGCTCCGCAACGCCTGCCGGAACGGTTTATGGTCGTCTGCAAGCGCTACGCGGATCTTCATGTTCTTCTCCCCCTGATTCTTCCGGCAAGCGTCGGTCCCCTTGCAGCCGGTGTCAGATTAGATTATCACCGTGATTCGTGTGCCGTGCCCGGGTTTCGACTCGAGGCTGAACTCGCCGCCGGCGAACTCGGCCCGCTCGCGCATGGTGAATAGCCCCAGGCCGGGTCTGTTTCCGGACTTGCCCAGGGCAGCAACGTCGAAACCCTTCCCGTTGTCCGTTATGGTCAGGACAGTTTGCGCTTGCGCGTGGATCAGCTCTATCTTGATTACGTTCGCCTTGGCATGTTTGGCGCAGTTGGTGAGCGCTTCCTGGGCAATGCGAAACAACGCCGACTCGATTGCGGTATCACGTCGCTTGGCGGGGTCCGTACAGCTTACCTCGACCGCGATGCCGTTGCGGCGCGAGAACAGGTCCGCGTACTCCTGCAGCGCGCGCAGCAAGCCGGCGTAATCGAGCATGGCCGGACGAAGCTCGGCGCAGACATCGCGGATGCCCGCAATGGTGTCCGCGAGTAGCTTGCGCGTATCGGCCAGGCGCGCGTCGAGCGCATCGGATCGGGCTGGCCCCAGGTCTGCAGCAATCGTCCCGAAGTTAAGTGACACGGCGGACAGGTTCGGACTGGTGCGGTCGTGCAACTCGCCCGCCAGCCGCCGCCGCTCCTCCTCCTGCACCGCGACCACGCGCCGCGACAGTTCCGCCAGGCGCTGCGCATCGGCTAGGCGTCCTTCCTCCAGTTTCTTTCGCTGCACCGCGCTCTTGAACTGGTCCATGGCGTAGGAGATGTTGTCCGCCATGCGCTCGAGCAGGGCTACGGCCTCCTGGTCGAACACATGGCGCTCGCGGCCATGGACAGTGAGCGTCCCGATGGCCTCGCCGTCCTGGCAAAACGGCAAGGAGACCGACGCGGCCAGGCCGTAACGTGCGGCGCGCTCGCGCCAAGGCGCGGTAGCCGGATCGGCGCTGAAATCATTGCAGATGTACACGCGTTTCTCGCGGTAGGCGATCCCGGCGGGCCCGCACCCCGTCGCATCATCGGCTTCGGTGCTCACACAGATCCCGTCGAGATAATCGATTGCGGGCCCGAACGCATTGGCGACGACGATGCGCCGCATTTCGGTATCGGCGAGGCCCACCCAGGCGAGGCTGAAGCCGCCATGCTCTACGCAGGCGCGGCAAATGGCCGCGAATACCTCGTCCGGGCTGTGGCTGCGCACCAGCGCCTCGTTCGTCCCCGAGATCGCGGCATTGAGCTGCGCGAGTTGCCGTATGCGCAGCGCAGCGCTCTCGCGCTCGGTAATGTCCACCCCGAAGGCGATGATCTTGCGTAGCCGCCCATCGGCGTCGCGTTCGTTTGCGGTATTCCACTCCAGGGAAATCCATGAGCCATTCCTGGTGCGGCACCGCGTCACATAGTTGCGCAGATCCTCCCCGCGGGCGAGGATGCGGGCCGCGGCGTCGAATTGATCGCGGTTTTCGCTCGGAAAGAACAGTTCGAATGCGTTCTGGCCCAGCAGCGCCTCGGGCGAGAACCCCGCAAGCGGGGTCACGGCCTCGTTCACGAACAGAATAGTGCCTTTGCGATCGAGTTCGACCACCAGCGCGGACATGCTCGTTGCCAGCCGGCGGTAGCGCGCCTCGCTCTCGACGAGCGATTGCTGTGCACGTCTTCTCTGGTCGCGCAGCTGTCGTTGTTGCAGCGCGTTGCTGATCGCCGGTCCCAGCCGCGCCAACCGGTCCTTGAGCAAGAAGTCGTCGGCGCCCAGTTTCAGGATGGTGACCGCCGTTTCCTCGGTGATGGTGCCGGTCACGATGATGAAAGGGATGGAGAGGCCAAGCTCCTGCAATATGCTCAAGGCGCCGGGAGCGTCGAATTGCGGCAACGTGTAATCCGCGAGGACGATGTCCAGCTCGGGGGCGATATGCGCGCGAAATTCCTCTTCCGTCTCGACCCGGGTCCATAGCGGGTCATAGCCGAAGCGGCGCAGCTCGCGCACGACCAGCTCCGCGTCGCTCGCGGAGTCCTCAAGGATAAGGACGCGCAAGGCTTTCAAGTCACGCTCCGGCGCGGCGCTGGTGCGTAGCATGCCTAGTGCGGAGCGGGCGGGCGATCAAGCAGCAGCCAGTACATGCCGATCGTGCGCATCGCGTCCTTGAACTGGTCGAAATCCAGCAGCCCATCGGCTTATCCTGCAAGAGGAGGATCTCAACCGCGTTGCTCGGCATGATCCTTCGCCTCCTGCAAGGTGAAATAGAAGGTAGCGCCCTCGTTCTTCACCGCTTGCGCCCAGACGCGTCCGCCGTGGCGGGCAATGATGCGCTGCACGATGGCCAGTCCCACCCCGGTGCCCCCGTACTCCTCGGCGCGGTGCAGGCGCTGAAATACCCCGAACAGCTTGTGCGCGTAGCGCATGTCGAATCCCACGCCGTTATCCTGCACGAAATACACTGGAACGCCGTCCTCGGACTTGGCATCGATGCGGATCACAGCCCGCTCCCTGCTTCCGGTGTACTTGAGCGCATTCTCTATGAGGTTGGCCCATACCTGCTTGAGCAAGCGCGGGTCGGCTTCGGCTGCGGGAAGCGCGCCGACGATGACCTCGATCTGCCTGTTGTTTCGCTCTTTTTCCAAATCCCGTAGCACGACGCGCACCAGTTCCTCGTGTTGCACCAGCTCTTTCTTGAGCGGCTGCTGGTTCAAGCGCGAGAATGCCAGCAGGTCGTCGATCAAGTGCCCCATCTGCAGCGCGTTGTCGCGGATCATCTGCAGGCAATGGCTCGCGTCCTCTTCCATGTGCGACGCGTATCTTTCCAGCAGGATGCGCGAGAACGCATCCATGCCGCGCAGCGGCGCGCGCAGGTCGTGCGACACCGAATAGGCGAAGGCTTCGAGTTCCTTGATCGCAGAGCCCATGCGCGTGCGCGCTGCCTGCAGTTCCTCGGCCATATGGTCGAAGCGCTCTCCCAGTTCGCCAAATTCATTGCCCGTCCTCATATTCACGCGGTGCTCGAGGTCGCCCGAGGCGATGCGATCGGTGGCCAACTGCAAGAGCTTGATCGGGGCGAGCACCAATTTGCGAAAGATCACCTGGTAGGTGACCAAGATTGCCAAAATGGCCAGGCACAGGAGCACCGAGGTAAACAGTACATTCTGTCTGGCTGCCCGAACCTCGGTCGTTTGCATTTCTCCGAGCCGCAGCGCCATCAGGCTCACATCGCCGAGAACGACGTGCAAGGCACTCGCGATCCGTGCGGAAACGAGGCGGGCATCCACGTTGCTCGATGGCCTGGACTGTTGCGACGCGAAGCTTGCCAATAAGTGTTGGAACAGTTGGTCGGCGTCTTCGACATTCTTCTCGATCGCCCGCATCAGCGCAATTTCGTCGGGAAAAGCGGTCCGCATGGGCGTGAGAGAGTGCGCAAATTCGCGCATCCCGGCCTGCCATTGCTGTATCTGGCGTTCGGTGCGCTCGGTGGTGACCTCGACGGCAATATTGCGCATGCGCACAACGGTGCGGATCAGCTCCTGCGCCTGCGTCAAGTCGTTCAGCGACCGCGCCACGCTGAGGTGATTGAGCAGCAAGACGCTTGCTAGAGCGACCAGCAAGGCGAGTGCAAGCCCGAGAAACAGCCATTGTTGCTTGGCGAGGGTCATGGAAGCAGAATCGACACCGCGTCGGGCCGCGCGCTTCGCAGCGGCCGGGCGTCGATGAATTCGAGAAAATTCGGCAATGGTGCGCGCGTCGTTCTCTCGGACAAAGCCCAGCGCGCCTGGTCCTCCAGTCCGCCAAGCAGTCCCTGGTCCAGCGAAAACATGTACGCGTCCGGCTCCCAGGCATTGCCCAATAGCGCCGGGTCTTGCTTGGTCGCTTCCACAATCGCGTGTTTGGCCTCCTCGGGGTATTTGCGCACGAAGTCGAGCGCGTTGCCGAGCGCCAGGATAAATTTTCGCGCCACAGCGGGACGCGCAGCGGCAAACTCGGGCCGCGCCAGGAGACCGAAGCGCATTTGATAGGTCAAGGGCTCGTTGAATACGACAGCCTGCGCGCCCAGCCGCGCGATCAGGCGCGAGCTGTAGGGAGGCCAGGTCGCCACTGCGTCTACGTTGCCGTCCAACAAGGCGCGTTCGATCTGCTCTTGAGGGAGGAGAACACGGGCGACGCGATCGCTTTCGATGCCTTGAAATTCGAGATACCGGACCGTGAAATAATCCGGGGCGGTATTTGCAACCAAGCCGATGCGTTTGCCGGCGAGGTCGGCCGCTCGTGAAATGCCGCGATCGCGCCGGGCGACGATCGAAATGGCGTTGCGCGAGCGGTACACGGTGGCGAGGAGGCGGACGTTTTTCTTGTCGAGCACGGCCAGAACGAAAGGTGTTTCGGAGGTCATGGTAAGGTCCGCTTGCCCTTTGTCCAGCGCGTCGATCGCAGCCACCGATGTAGCGGTCGGCGTAAGTGTGACTTCCAGGCCCTGGTCGGCGAAATAGCCCTTTGCGGCGGCCAAGGGGACCAGCGCGCCCGGTAGTCCAGGGAGCAGCGCGACCGTGACCGATCGGCTCTTGGGCGCCGCCGGTGGCTCGGCGTCGCGCGAACAGCCCGCAAGGACAGCGGCGAGCGCGGCAAGCATGCCACACGCCAGCAGGCATTGAGAAAAGCGGGACCGACCCAAGCGAAATACCGGCCGCACCACATGGTTATTCATGCGACCTGGGGAAACTCTGAAAAAGGGGCCCATGGCCCCCTTTTCCAATCCCCCCATGTCAGTGAAAAACCTCGATCGAGAAACCATCGCTCGAGGTTTTTCAGAGGATACCTAGCGGTTGCATGCACATGCTTGCTCCTGCCTGACATGGATGGGTGACAAAGAGCGCCTGGTGCCGCGCGCCCCGTGGACTTAAACCGGCATTTTACTATGCCTTCAGCGCAGGCGGACATGCTTGGCGCGCGGCCGCGATCCGGCCAATGCGGCGCGCCTACCGCGCAACCCGCGCCTGCCATCTACGGCGCGCGCGGTTCGATACAGTGAATTGCCCACTCCACATGAAGCCTTGCGCTAGCCGGGAACTGGGGCTTCGCCCCAGTGTTCTTTACTCCTGTCCAAAATAACCTTGCGCATCCGCTTCGGCAGCAACAGACCGTAGCGACGGAACGCCGACCATGAAAGAAAACTCGGGTTACGACCAGGACAAGCGGCAAAAGGTGTTCATGCCGTTTCATCCTGCATAGACCCGACCCCGGACCGCATAGGCGAAAGGCTCTGGTGCGTAAGCATACCTTCGTAGTCATACAGACGTTCGCAGCCGCTAGCCTCATGCTGGCCAGCGCCGCGGCGTTGGCGCAGGCGCCGTCATTCGAGCAAATCGTCAAACTGGCCCTGGCGACTCATCCGGCGATCCTGTCCAAGCAATCATCCTCATTGGCGGCCAAGGCAGATGTGGAAGGAGCCGATTGGCAGCGCTATCCAACGCCCAGCGTCGAGTTCAACAACGATAATCGAAGCACACGCTCTACGCTGTTTCGCCTGCAGCAACCCCTGTGGGCCGGCGGCCGCATCACCGCCGGAATCGATGCGGCCCAGTCTCGATTTCAATCCGCCGAGACCGCGATCAGCGAAACGAAACAGGAAGTCGTGCTGAGGGTCATTTCCGCCTATGTTGAGGCGCTGCGCCAGCGGGGCCGCGAGGAGACGATTGCGCGCGGAGTCGAGCAGCACGAAAGGCTGCTCGGCCTGATTACCCGGCGCGTCGAGCATGAGGCGAGTCCCCGCGTCGATCAGGACCTCGCGCAGTCGCGGCTATACCAGGCCAACAATGATCTTTCGACGGTGAGACAAGCCCTTGCCAACGCGCTCACCCAGTTGTCGCAGCTCGCGGGGAAGCGCATAGACGCGGTGGCCGCGGTTGATGTCGACGCATTGGCGGGCCCGAACAGCATGGCGACCGCGCTCGAACAGGCCATCGCTTTCTCGCCCACATTGCGGCGGCTCGCCTTCGAAGACGAGGCGGCAAAGGCCGAAATCGAAGCGAGCAAGGCGATCTACCAGCCGCGCGTCTCCGCGCGCTACGAACATGCATCCGCATCCGCGCCGATCAATGGCATACCGGGCTTTACCACCAACCGCGTGCTGCTGGTGGTCGAGGCGCAGACCGGCGCGGGCCTGTCGTCCATGTCGGGTGTTGACGCGGCAATTGCGAAGCGGGAAGCGACGCGGCTGCAACGCGAGACCGCGCTGCGCGATCTGCGCGAGCGCGTCTCCGTAGACTGGGATGACCTGATCGCCTCGCGCAAGCGCCTTGAAAATTCCGTGCTCGCGAGCACGAGTTCAAAGGAAGTCTATGAATCCTATGCGCGTCAATACACCGCCGGGCGCAAGACCTGGCTCGACGTGCTCAACACGGTGCGCGAGTCCACTCAGTCTGACGTGGCAGCCGTGGATGCGCGCGCGCAGGTGACAGGCGCGAAACTGCGCCTGCAGCTTGAAACCGGAAACTTGTAGGGGCTCGTTCAATGAAGATCAAGACTCTAGCGACTGTTGTCGTGCAATCGGCCAGGCTCACCGGACAAGCGCCGCAACGCGAGCGCATGGATCAAATCGAGCTGGCCATGAGTCAGGAGAGCGAAACGGCACCCGCGTCACGCCTTGTCCAAATGGCGTGGAACGCGGCTGCGCTGGAGGGCGAACCATCGGCCCTTTGCGTCCCGCGCCCCAACGATTGCCCGTTCATTGGCTGGCACCTTCGTCAAGGCTGGTTCGTGGTGGCTTCGCAAAACGCCGACGGTAGCTGGCTCGCGCAAAACGCCGACGGCTCGACCCAGCGCATCGACAGCATCGATGACGTCGAATGCGTTTCGCTTCCGGCCAAGAAGGAGGGCGAGGCCAGCGTTCCCAAGGCCTCGCATCTGATTTGGAGGGCTTTCTGGCGACGCAAGGGGATTTTCGCCGAAGCCCTGCTCGCCACTTTTCTCGTCAACTTGCTCGCGCTGGTCACTTCGGTATACAGCATGCAGGTCTACGATCGGGTCATCCCGAATCAAGGATTTCAGACCCTCTGGGTCCTATCCACCGGCGTCGTGTTCGCGTTGTTGCTGGAACACCTGCTCAAACACGTGCGCAGCCATGCGATCGAGAAAACGGCAACGCGCATCGACGCTGAGCTGTCGGAGTGGTTTTTCGAGCGTGCGCTCGGCATCCGGCTTGAATGTCGTCCGCCGTCGATCGGAACGCTGGCCTCTCAAATAAAGGGATTTGAACTGGTACGCGGCGTCATGAGCGCAGGTTCGGTTTTCATGCTTGCGGACGTTCCGTTTGCGCTGTTCTTTATCGCGGTCATCTGGGCGGTGGGCGGGTGGATGGCGATAGTGCCCGTCGTGCTGCTTCCGATTTCGCTGGCCACCGGCCTCATGTTTCAGCGCCAGATCGTCCGGCATACAAGAGAAAACCAGGGGCAAAGCAATCGCAAGGCGGGATTGCTGGTCGAATCGATCGATGGCGCCGAATCGCTGAAAGCCAACAGCGCCGAGTGGAAGTTACAGGCGCGCTGGAGCCGGCTGGTGGATGAGGCCGGAGAATCCGATTACCAGATCAAACAGTACTCCTCGGTGTCCCAGAACGTGACGGTATCGCTGCAACAGATCGGCTACGTCGGGCTGGTCGCGCTCGGCGCCTATCTGGTCACCGAGAACCATCTGACCATGGGAGCGCTGATTGCGTGCACCATCATCAACGGCCGCGCCTTGTCGCCGATCGCCCAGCTGCCGGGACTCATGGTGCAGTATGCGCATGCGCACGCTGCGGTCGATGGGCTGGACAAACTCATTTCGCTGCCGAACGAGATCGACGATCGCGTGCAGGCGCTGACCCCGCAAGCATTGGAAGGCGGCATCCGCTTCGAGGAGGCGCGCTTCGCCTACGGCAGGAAGGCGGATACGGTGCTCGACATCGGCAGGCTCGAAATCAGGCCGGGCGAGAAGGTCGGAATCATCGGCGCCATCGGTTCCGGCAAGAGCACACTGCTAAAAGTGGCCTCCGGCCTGTATCGTCCCGCGCAGGGCAAGGTCTTCCTCGGGGGCATCGACATGGCGGCGATTGCGCCGAACTTCGTGCGCGAGGCCGTTGCCTACCTGCCCCAGGAAATGCGCCTGATCAGCGGCACCTTGCGCGACAACCTGCTCCAGGGCCTGCCCGATCCCGGAGACGAAGCCCTGCTGCAGGCTGCGCGCGCGACCGGGCTCATCGCGCTCGTTTCCAATCATCCGAAAGGACTGGCGCTGCCGATCACCGAAGGCGGGCGCGGCATTTCGGGCGGACAGAAACAGCTCGTCGGCCTGACGCGGATGCTCCTCGCCAAACCCAGCGTCATGTTGCTCGACGAGCCGACGGCATCCATGGATGCCGCCGCGGAAGCCAAAGTCGTGACTACGCTCAAGGCGAGGGCAGCCAATGGTGCGACCCTGCTGGTGGCCACGCATAAGAGCGCTTTGCTTCCGATCGTCGACCGACTGCTGGTCATGCAGGGCGGGCGCGTCGCAATCGACGGTCCACGCGATCTTGTTCTCGCCAAGCTCGCGGGCAGTCAATCCGCTTCCGTAACCCCCCTTCACAAGGACGCCGACGCGTCAGCATCGGCCTGATATACCATGAGCAAGACTAAAGACGACTCCCGTCCATATACGGGACGCATACTGATCTTTTCCAGCGCAGCCGCCATCGCCGGCTCCATTCTTTGGGCGCGCTGGGCCGATGTCGACCAGATTACGCGCGCCGCCGGGCAGGTCATCGCCAGTTCGCGCAACCAGGTGATCCAGGAATTGGATGGCGGCATTGTCGAGGAAATTCTGGTCAAGGAAGGCGCGCTGGTAAAGCAAGGACAAACCCTGGTCCGATTTGACAAGACTAAAGCGGAGGCAGGCTACCTCGAAAGCCGCGCCAGAGCCGCAGCGCTAAAGGCCGCAGCAGCGCGCCTCAGGGCGGAAATCGAGGGTGGCGAACCGCAGTTTCCGCCGGAACTCGCGCAATACCCCTCGATTCGCTCCAACCAGGAAATGCTGTTCAAGACGCGGCAGACCGCGCTGCATGAGGAAGCGGCATCGCTGCGCAAATCACTCGAATTGGTACAGACCGAGCTCAATATCAATCTCCCCCTGTTGCAGCGCGGCGACGTGAGCAAGGCCGAAGTGCTCAAGCTGCAGCGCCAGGTGGCTGAGATTCAGGCCACGATCAGCAACAAGATCAACAAGTACCGGCAGGATGCGCAGACGGATCGGTCCAAGGCGCTCGAGGAATTGGCTGGCCTCGAGCAAATCGTGGCGCAGCGCAAGGATCAGCTTGCGCGTACGGTTGTTATCGCGCCGATGGACGGCATCGTGCGCAACGTGCGCATCACCACGCGTGGCGGCGTTGCGCGGCCCGGGGAAGAAATCATGCAGATCGTGCCGATCGAGGACGATCTGGTGATCGAGGCCAAGGTCAAGCCGGCCGATATTGCTTTCGTCAAGCCCGGATTGCCCGCCACGATCAAGCTCGACGCCTACGACTACACCATTTATGGTTCGCTGCAAGGCGCCGTGACTTACATCAGCGCGGATACGCTCAATGACGAATCCCGCAATGTCAATGAGCCCGCCTACTACCGCGTGCAGGTCAAGACCCGCGCGAGCGACATCACGCCACACACCGCCAAACGCATCGAAATCTCACCGGGCATGACCGCCACCGTCGAAATCATTACCGGCAGCAGCACCGTCTGGAAATACCTGACCAAGCCGATCACGAAGACGTTGACTGAATCGCTCGCGGAACGCTGATTCCACGGCGAGTTGGCGCGCGCGCGATCGCCATGGTTGCCGACGTACTGCGCACTGCTGCGACCAAGGGTTTTCCTCCAACGCAAAGCGCGGGTTTGGCAGTACGCATGAATGCGGTCAATTTAGTACTGACTTGTTCTATGCCAGTCATTAGATTACAGCCTTGAGAACGCAAACGCTCAACGCGAAGCGAGTAACGCATTGATGCGCAGCGCATGCACACGCCGACAAGCGGGAGGAAATGCCGTGAATTTTGGATACTGCAAAATCAGCCGATCAGCAAGGCGCGCGGGAGCGGGATTCACCTTGCTCGAACTGCTGGTGGTGATGGTCATCATCGGGCTTTTGGCCGGTTACGTGGGGCCGAAATACTTTGCGCAGGTGGGCAAGTCGCAGGTGAAGACGGCGCGCGCCCAGATCGACGCGCTGGAGAAGGCGCTCGACCAATATCGCCTGGATACCGGCAACTACCCGGCGATGGAGCAAGGACTGGCCGCGCTGGTGAGCCGGCCGTCAAATGAGTCCAAATGGGATGGCCCGTATCTCAAGAAGAGCGTTCCCGCCGATCCCTGGGGAAACGCCTACGTCTACAAAAGACCCGGTGAGCATGGCGAATTCGATCTTCTGTCGCTCGGCAAGGACGGCCAACCCGGCGGGACGGGCGAGGCGGGCGACATTACCAACTGGTAGGCGCTGCGGGACGAACGATGAAATTCGAAATCAAGGCGGTGCGCGCCTCCGATAGCGTAGTCGCACTCACGTTCGATGCGGTGGACGAGCGCGACGCCAAGGCACAGGCAGGTGCGCAAGGCTATGCGGTGCTCACGGTCAAGGCGAAGCAGTCCTGGCGCGATTGGGCGCGCTCGCGCCGCAGCCAGTTTCCGCTGCTGCTGTTCAGCCAGGAGTTGCTCGCACTGATGAACGCCGGGCTGAACGTGGTCGACGGCATCGGCACGCTGGCGCAGAAAGAGGCGCGGCCGGAGTCGAGAAAAATACTGCAGCAGATCGTTGCCCACCTGCATGAAGGGCGATCGCTATCCTACGCGCTGCAGAGCTTTCCGGCGGTATTTCCGCCGCTGTATGTCTCTACCGTGCGCGCGAGCGAGCGCACGGGCGATCTGGGCGAGGCGTTGACGCGCTACATCGCCTACCAGACACAGGTCGACGTCGTGCGCAAGAAGGTGGTCAGTGCCGCGATCTATCCGCTGCTGCTCATCGGCGCGGGCGGCCTGGTCACGATCTTCCTGATGGCTTACGTGGTGCCGCGTTTCAGCCGCATCTATGAAGATATCGGCACCAACCTGCCGCTCCTGTCGCGCTTGTTGCTGCAATGGGGGAAGCTCCTGCAATCCAATGGCGCGCTAGTCCTAGTGCTGCTGTTCTTGGCCGCAGCGGCATTGTTGTATCTCGTTACCCTGCCCGCGACGCGACGCTGGCTGATGCAGCGCCTGTGGCAATTGCCCGCCGCGGGCGAGCGCATGCGCATCTATCAGCTGGCGCGCTTTTACCGGACCCTGGGCATGCTGCTGCGGGGCGGCACGCCCATCGGGCTGGCGCTGAATATGGTGTCCGAACTGCTGCAACCGGAGCTGCGCGAGCATCTGCGGGGCGCCGCAAGACAGATCACAGAGGGCAGGTCCATCTCCTACGCGATGGAGACGCATCGGCTGACGACGCCGGTGTCCTTGCGCATGCTGCAGGTGGGCGAGCGCACGGGCGAGATGGGCGACATGATGGAGCGCATTGCCGGGTTCTATGACGAGGAGATGGCGCGCTGGGTGGAATGGTTTACGCGCCTGTTTGAACCTTTGCTGATGGCGCTCATCGGTCTGGTGATCGGGGCGATCGTAGTACTCATGTATATGCCGATCTTCGAATTGGCCGGGAGCCTGCAATGAACATGCGCGCGAGCGATGCCGCTGTGTTGGCCACGGAACCCGCGCAAGCCGAGGCTTTCAGTCTCGCCCAGCTGCGCGAGGCGCGTGCACTCGCGGCGAGCTCGCAGCGCGGCGTGGTCGAAGTGCTCGAGGAGCGCAGCCAGCTGGATGCGGAGGCGTTTACGCGCACCTTGGCGCAGACGCTGGGCTATGGCGCGCTCGCGATGGCGGACCTGCACGCGCTCGATGCCGCTTTCGATATCCTGCCTTTTCCGCTGGCGCTCGAGCGCGGCTGCGTCCTGTTTCGCGAGCCCGGCGGGGGTCTGTTGCTTGCGCTAAGCGACCCGCTTAACCGGGATCTGCACGCGTGGGCGCAAATGCGCATCGCCGGGCATTTCACCACTTGCATTGTGCACCGCGCCGATCTTGCGGCCTATCTGAGCCGGCACGAGGAGACATTGCGCGCGATGGACAGCGTGCTGCCCGACGCGGCCAAGGCCGCGAGCGATGGCATACCGGTGGAGGATCTTTCATTTAAGAGCATACACGAGGGCACGAGCCAGATCGTCAAACTCGTGCATTCGACCCTGTACGACGCGTTCAAACTGGAAGCGAGCGACATACATCTGGAGAGCAACGCGGGCGGGCTCACCATCAAATATCGTGTCGACGGCGTCCTCACCACGGCGGGCACGCTCTCGGGCGTCGACGTGGCGGAGCAGGTGATGTCGCGCATCAAGGTGATGTCGGAGCTGGATATTTCCGAGCGCCGCGTGCCGCAGGACGGCCGCTTCAAGATCGGCGTGCGCGGGCGCGAGGTGGACTGCCGCGTCTCGGTCATGCCGAGCATTTTCGGCGAGGATGCCGTGGTCAGGATACTCGACAAGCAGGCGCTCTCCGACCAGATCAAGGGTCTGCGCTTGAACTATCTTGGCTTTGACGAGCGCAACGTGGCCGAAGTGCGGCGCCTTTCAGCCGAACCCTACGGCATGTTGCTCGTGACCGGACCGACGGGCAGCGGCAAGACGACGACCCTATATGCGGCCATCAGCGAAATCAATCATGGCCAGGACAAGATCATCACCATCGAAGATCCGGTCGAATACCAGTTGCCGGGCGTGCTGCAGATTCCGGTAAACGAGAAGAAAGGACTTACCTTCGCGCGCGGCCTGCGCTCGATTCTCCGCCACGATCCGGACAAGATCATGGTGGGGGAAATCCGCGATGCCGAAACGGCGCAGATCGCCGTGCAGTCGGCATTGACCGGCCATCTGGTATTCACCACGGTGCACGCCAACAACGTGTTCGACGTGATCGGACGCTTTGTGCACATGGGCGTGGATCCCTACATGTTCGTATCGGCGCTGAACGGTGTGCTCGCCCAGCGTCTGGTGCGTGTCAATTGCTCGCATTGTTCGGTCGGGGAACGGCCGGCAGCTCAGCTTATCGCGGACTCCGGGCTCAGCGCAGAGCAGGCAGAAGGCTTTGCGTTTCGCGCCGGTCGCGGCTGCGGACATTGCCGCGGAACCGGATTCAAGGGACGGCGCGCCATCGGTGAAATCCTGCGTCTGAACGATGAAATCCGCGAGCTCATCGTCGCGCGCGAGCCGATCCGGCGCCTGCGCGAAGTGGCGGCGAAGCACGGGACGCGTTTCTTGCGCGAATCCGCCCTCGACCTGGTGAAGTCCGGTGAAACCACTTTGCAGGAGATCAATCGTGTCACCTTTGTGGCCTGAGCAATTGGGCATAGCGCTCTATCCCGGGCGGCTGGTGCTGGCGCGCACGAGCGGCGGGCTTCGCCGCCGGCTCCTGCACAAGGAGATCGCGACCTTCGCCCCGGCGCAATCGAACATGCCGCCATGGCAGCCGGCCGTGGATGCGCTTGCGGCCAAGGCGTCTGCGGGGGCATTGGCGCGGGCCGATCTGACCTTGGTGTTGTCCAATTCCTTCGTGCATTTCGCCGTGGTTCCGTGGAGTGACACCCTCTCCAGCAACGAAGAAGGATTGGCATTCGCCCGGCACTGCTTCGCGCGTGTCTACGGCGGCGAGGCCGACGACTGGGAATTGAGGCTAAGCAGCGCGAACGCGCGCAAGCCGCGCCTGGCCTGCGCTGTCGAGCGTAAGCTCCTCGATGCTCTGAGCGAGCACCTGGCGCCGCTGGCGAGTCGTTACCGGTCTTTGCAGCCGCATCTGATGGCGAGCTTCAACCGCTGCTGCGCCCGTCTGGGCGAGAGTGCGGCGTGGCTGGTAGTGGCCGAGCCAGGTTTACTGAGTCTCGCGCTGCTAGAGGACGGAAGCTGGCAGAGCGTGCGCTCGATCAAAGTGGGCCCGGATTGGGCGAGAGAATTGCCGCAAGTGCTCGAGCGCGAGGCGTATCTGGTCGATAGCCAATCCGATTGCGACCGGGTGTTGGTTTATGCGCCGGACAGCCCTCAAACCACGATCCCTCGACTCGGCAAATGGCGCATCGAAAGTCTCGTGCCGGGTCTGTTGCCGGGCATGATCGCCGGCGTCGATGCTCCGTTTTCCATTGTTCTCGGGGCCTGAAGCCATGCGTGCACTCGACCTCGATTTTCGCCGTGAGAGCTACCGATCAAGATGGCTGGGAATTGCCCTGCTCGTTGCAGGCCTCGCGGGAGCGGCCGCAGCAGGCGCGCGACACATGCAGTTGGCGGACGAATTCGCTCGGTTGGAGGCGAACCTGCGCCAATCCGGAGTCGCCGCACGCAGGCAAACGGCCGCGATCCGGCCCAGCGGCGATCTGCACAAGGTTGTGCTGGAGGTGAAACGCGCCAGCGAGATCGCGGTTCAGCTCCGATTACCCTGGAAGGAACTCTTCGCGAGCGTGGAATCCGCAAACACCGCGGACGTCGCGTTGCTGAGCATCGAGTCCGATACCGGCAAGCGCCAGCTGAAGATTTCCGGCGAGGCGAAGGATCTCGCGTCCATGCTTGACTATGTGCGCCTACTCGGGGCGCAGCCGAAACTCGCGAACGTCTATTTGCAGAGCCATCACCTGCAGCAGCAGGATCCGCAGCATCCGGTTCGTTTTGCTCTCGGCGCAGACTGGGTGTCAGGTCAATGATGATAGCCGCAGGTGTCCTATGAAACGAATTCAATTTGCAGTCGCAAGCGCCGTGGCCGCCTTGGGGTGGCCCGGTATTCTCGGCCTCGGCCTGCTCGTGCTCGTCGGCGGCTTCTATTTTTCCACGCTGCGCTCGGAACTTTCCCGCGTCGATGATATGCGTCGGCACGCGGCGCAGGCGCGAGCGGAACGCGCGGCGTCGGCCGATGGCTTCGAGGCTGCGGTGACGCCATCGGACAAGCTCGCCGAGTTCTATGGGTTCTTCCCGCGCGCGAATGACCTGCCCGACCTGCTGGGAAAGGTATTCGCTGCGGCGGCCGGACAGGGGCTGCAACTTGCGCAGGGCGAATACCGGGTGTCCAAGGATAACGCCGGTGCACTGACGCAATTTCAGCTCTCCTTGCCGGTGCGCGGCACCTATCTGCAGATACGCAAATTTGTCGATGTCGCGATGGTGGAGGTCTCTGCGCTGTCGCTCGAAAGCATACATTTCGAGCGCCAGAAGGTCGGCGATCCGACGGTGGATGCGAACATCAAATTCGCGCTTTACCTGGGGAAGAAATCATGAGGAAGCCGACCCGGCGGGAAGGGACGCTGCTCGCGCTCGCTTCTGTGGTGATACTCGCCGCCGCGGGCGCCGATAGCGGCGTCGACGAAAACGTTGTGGCGGTCGCGAAAACGACGCGGACGGCCGCACCAAAGGCAGGTGCAAACCGCGCGGCGGACGCCGGGGACCTGAAATTGCCGCAATTGCGGCGCGAAGAAATTGTTGCGGAAAGCGGGAACGCGTTCGTGAGCAAGTCCTGGTATGTGCCCCCGCCGCCGCCGCCCCCGCCGCCGCCGCCCCCGCCGCCTGTGCCGAGCGCGCCGCCGTTGCCGTTTACCTACCTGGGGCGCTTTCAGGACCCGGCCAAGCCCGTGATCTTCCTGGTGCGAGGTGACCGAGTTCTCTTGGTGAGCGCAGGCGATGTCATCGAGGGCACCTACCGCGTGGACGGTATTTCCGGAGGGGTGCTTGCCATGACCTACCTGCCGCTCAACATCCGGCAAACCCTGGATATCGGCAATGCAGGATGAGGAATCCCGGACCTTTTCGCCAAGCGGCATCGCAGCGGCGATCTGCGTACCCGATCCGACAACAATTCGAGCGACGATGGATAAGACATGAAAAAAAAATGCGAGACCAGAAATAATCGCTTTCGTATCGTGGCGTTGCTCAGCGTCATGATATTGGCGGGCTGCGCCGCGCAGGAGATCCACCGCGAGGGCATGGTGCTGCTCGGCCAGGGCCGCTACGAAGAAGCCGTGAGCAAGCTGGCGGAGGCGACACGCACCGACCCGAGCGACCTAAATATCCGCAAGGACTTCTTCCGCGCGCGTGAGGGGGCCGCCAATCGCCTCGTCGCCATCGGCAATGCGGAACGCACTGCCGAGCGCTACGACCGTGCCGAAGAAGCTTACCGGCAGGCGCTGCGCATCGATCCGGGCAGCGGTCGCGCCAAGACCGGCCTGGACGCGGTGGGGATGGACCGGCGCCACGCGGTCATCGTGGCGGACGCGCGAAGCCTCCTCGACAAAGGGGATGCGGAAGGCGCCTCTGCGCGCTTGAAAGAGATCTTTCTTGAAAATCCAAATCAGAGCAACGCATTGCGGCTGCAGCGGCAGATCAACGAGCATCTCGCAAAGGCGCTCGTCGCGGAACCGGCTCGGAGGGCGAATTTTCGCAAACCGGTGACGCTGCAGTTCAGGGACGCCAATCTGAGAATGGTGTTGGAGTCCATATCCAAGACCACCGGCATCAACATCCTGCTGGACAAGGATGTAAGGCCCGACCTCAAGGCCACGATTTTCGTCAGCAATACGTCGGTGGAAGACACCATAGATCTGATCCTGATGCAGAACCAGCTGGAGAAGAAGGTACTTTCCGGCAACACGATCTTCATCTATCCGAACGTCCCTGCGAAGGCCAAGGATTACCAGGACCTCATGGTGAGGAGCTTCCATCTGGTCAACGCGGACGCGAAGCAGATGCAGGCGATGATCAAAACGATCCTGAAGACCAAGGACCTGTTCATCCACGAAAAGACCAACTCGGTGATCATGCGCGATACGCCCGAGGCCATTCGGCTCGCGGAGAAGATCATCGCCGACCAGGACATCGCCGATCCCGAGGTCATGCTCGAATTGGAGGTATTGGAAATCACGCACGGACGCGCATCCGAGCTCGGCATCCGCTATCCGGATCAGATGACGCTGACGCCGCAGGTTCTCGATGCCGGCGGCGCGCCGGTGGCCAGCGTCACGCTGGGCCAGCTCGGCCAGCGCACGCGCGACAATTTGATCGTCAGCCCGATTCCGACGGTTACGCTGAACGCGCATCTCGACGATTCCGACATCAACGTGCTCGCAAGCCCGCGTATCCGCGTGCGCAACAGGGAAAAGGCGAAAATTCACATCGGAGACCGGTTGCCGGTGTTCACCAATTCGGTTACGCCGCTGGCGACCGGCGCCTCGGTGACCACCGGAACCGTGCAATACCTGGATGTCGGACTCAAGCTCGAAGTGGAGCCTAACATTCACGGCGACGGCGAGGTGGGAATCAAGCTCAACCTGGAAGTGAGCACCGCCGGGCCGCCGCAGACCAACGCCGTCTCGGGCACGACCGCATTCCAGATCTCGACGCGGACCACCACGACCAGCCTGCGGCTCAAGGATGGAGAAACCCAGGTGCTGGCGGGGCTGATCCAGGACAAGGAAACAAGGGCGAGGATCATGATTCCCGGACTGGGCGAGTTCCCGGTATTGGGCCGGCTGTTTTCGTCCCACAATGACAGCAACGCCAAGACCGAGATCGTTCTCTCGATCACGCCGCGGATAGTGGGCAAGACGAAGCTGCAGGACGCGCAATCCGTCGAATTCTGGAGCGGGACAGAAAGCAACCTGCGCGCGGCGCCGCTTACCCTGCGCCAGACCGGGGCCGTGTCGATGTCCTCCGGCACCGGTGCGCAGCAGCCCGCGCGAACCACTCCGCTGCCGGGTAGACGTACGCCGCAGCCGACGCAGCCGGCGTTTCCTGCCCCAGCTCCTGCCGTTTCGCCCGCGCCGGCGGCCGTTCAGCCTGCTCCCCCCGCCAATCAGCCGGTTCCCGCCGCTGTTCCGCCGGCACCCGCGGCTATTTCGCCGCCGCCCGGTCAGCCGGCGCCTGGGGGCATACAGCCGATGCCTCCGGGCGGTCAGCCGATACCCTTCGAATCCAGGTAATGATCATGCGCGCCGTCCAGCCATCGCAGGGTTTCACCTTGATCGAACTTGTCGTGACAGTGGCGATTATCGGGCTGCTCGCGAGCATCGCCGTACCCACGGCGGAAATCGTGGTTCAGCGAAACAAGGAGCAGGACTTGCGTTTGGCGTTGCGCGAAATGCGCAAGGCGATCGATGCCTACAAGCAGGCCTATGACGAAGGGCGCATGGTCAAGTTAGTCGGGGAATCGGGCTATCCGCCTTCGCTCAAAGTGTTGGTCGACGGCGTTGCGGACGCCAAGAATCCGGACAAGGCCAAGATCTATTTTCTGCGGCGCATACCGCGCGACCCCATGTCAACGGATGGCGAAAGGCCGCGGCAGCAGACCTGGGGCCTCCGGAGCTATGAAAGCGAGCCCGACAGCCCGTCGGAGGGGCGCGATGTATTTGACGTGTACACCAAGTCGGCCGGCGTTGCGCTCAACGGCGTGCCCTATAGGGAATGGTAGGCCATACGATGCGCACACATCGACGAAACCGCGGCTTCACCCTGATCGAACTGCTGGTGGTGATGAGCATCGTCGCGCTATTGGTGTCGATCGCCGTTCCGCGCTATTTCGGCGGACTGGAAAAGGCGAAGGAGGCCGCGTTGCGCCAGACGCTCGCCGTGACGCGTGACGCGCTGGACAAGTATTACAGCGATAACGGAAAGTTTCCCGATACGCTGGACGCATTGGTCAGCAAGCGCTATTTGCGCAGCCTGCCGATTGATCCCCTTACCGAAAGCAGTTCCACCTGGACCATGGTTGCGCCCGATGACCCGGCCAAGGGCGGCGTCAACGATATCCGCAGCGGCGCCGACGGCGTCGGCCGCGACGGCAAGCCGTTTCGCGAGTGGTAGGCGAAGGACGAATCGTGCACGCAAGCACATTGACCCGCGCCGTCAGGAAAGCGACAAGCCGAGTCGCGGTGTGCGTGCGGCCGGTTGGAAACGCGCTGCCCGAATCCGCGCAGATCCCGGCGCTTAGATCGCGGCGCGCCGGGCGCGGGCGAACGGCGCAATCGGGATGCGGTCGCTGCGCCGGATTTGGCTACATCGGCGTATTGATGCTGGTCGCGATGATGGGCATTGCGCTGGCAGTCGTGGCCCAAATGTGGCAGACCGCGCAGAAGCGCGACAAGGAGGAGGAATTGCTGTTTGTCGGTAACCAGTTCAGGCGCGCGCTCGCAATGTACGCCGCCGGCGGCTCCAGTTACCCGCGTTCTCTGGAGGATTTGCTCAAGGATCCCAGGTCTCCCGCCGCCCGTCGCTTCCTGCGCAAAATCTATCGGGATCCGATTACGGGGCGAGCGCAATGGGGGCTGCTGAAGCCGGACGGAAATGCGATCGTCGGCGTGTACAGTCTGTCTGACGCCGTGCCATTGAAGCAAGGCGGATTCAGCCTGGCCGACCGAGGCTTCGAGGGCAAGAAGAAGTACTCGGAGTGGGTGTTTACGTCGGCTGCCGGCCTGGGGTCCTCCGCCAACCCGACGGGTGCGGGGTCGGTCACGCCGCAAGCGAGCGCACCGCAGTTCGCTGATCCGCACGCGAGTACACCACCGGCAAGTGCACCACAGGCAGTCGGAACGCAGCAACCCGGTATCACCCAACCCGGGGCAGCACAGGATGGAAGCTTGCCGTTTCCAGGCGGCAGACCCGGGTTTCGCGCACGCAGATAATAGGAGCAACACATGGATGCAAAACGCAGAATACTGATAGTCGAAGACCATACGCTGCTGCGTGCCGGACTGCGCGCCCTGCTCGCGCAGGAGCCGAATATCGAAATCGCGGGCGAAGCCGATAACGGGCGCGACGCCATACGCTCGATCTCGGCCCTGTCGCCGGACCTGGTACTGATGGATTTGACCATGCCGGGAACCAATGGTATCGAGGCCATCGCCGAAATAAAGCGGCGCAATCCGGGCGTCAAGATCCTGGTTCTCACGCTGCATCGGGCCGAGGAATACATACACCAGAGCCTAAAGGCGGGAGCAGACGGCTACATCCTGAAGGACGCAACCCACGACGAACTGCGCGTCGCCATTCGCAGCGTATTGAACGGCAAGACCTATCTGAGTCCGGACATAGCGAACAAGGTGATCAACGGTTATCTGGGTGGGAGCAAGGACACCGCCGTTTCCTCCGCGTGGGAGAGCGTAACGCACCGCGAGCGCCAGGTGCTGAAGCTGGTCGCCGAAGGCCACCCCAACAAGTCCGTAGCGGAATATCTGAGTCTGAGCGTAAAGACGGTGGAAAAGCACCGCTCCAACCTGATGAAGAAGCTGGATCTGCACAACGCGTCGACCTTGACGGCGTTTGCCATCGCCAAAGGCCTGGTGGTCAGCGATTCCAGCCCTGCGGGCGGCTATCAGCGCACTGATATGCGGCGTGGCGGTGCGATGCCGGTGGACGAAGCCGGATTGGTCGGCGAATCCTCCGGTCGGAAATGAGCCGACGACGCTTCGGCCCCCACAACGGGGAGGTCGTTGACCGAAGGTGTCTTGCGCTAAGGAAACTCTGGAAAAGGGGCCCAAAGGAATGGGGCCCTCCCGTTCCCATCCAGGGCCCCCTTTCCAATCGCCCCATCTCAGTGAAGAGCCTCGGCCAAGAAACCATCGCCCGAGGTTCTTCAGAGCTTACCTAGCGCAATACGCGAGCGCGAGCCTACGCTCACGCAGCAATCGGCTTGGTCGGCGGGCGTATGGTCTTTTGTTTTGGCGAGTACGCCATGCACCAGCCATTCGCGCTGATCGCCCCTTCCACCGCCTTGCACGTACCCGCGCCAGCGCCGGCTCCGCGGACAAACGCCCAGCAATCGGCGCAGCTCTTTCCGTTCCGAGGCTGATCCTGGTAGTGCAGAACGACCTTATCGGCTTTTGCCGCTCTGGCCGCATTGTTCCAGGCGAGCAGCGACAGCGTAAAGGATACGAGCCAAGCCGATCCCTTGCATAATGCCGCACGACGATCGTGCAGCACCCGGTCTGATCCCACAGGACGGCCCTCCGTTGTTGTACGTTGAGGCATACTGCGAGCGTACTCACCGGCGTCAGGCGGGACGATAGGCATGAATGCCTATTGTGACTGGGGGGGATCCCCAAATGCGTCTGGTGGAAAGTGAGGGGATTGGAGGGAAGATCTACTGTGAATGGGGGAAATACCTTATTCCGGCCGCATTTTGTCGCGAGTAACGTCGAGCGCGTCTCGCGGACAATGACTCGGACAATGACTAAGAGCCATGGGTAGAATGAATCTATTGGCAGCCGGTGCCTGTGCAGAGGGCGCAGCGGCACGCAAAGGGTGCAAGGGGTACAGAATAGTCGCGTTTACGCATCATAATGGCTGTCGCGGTAAGGCGTTGCCGCGGGCCTTGGCCGAAATTCATGGGGAGGGTTCACAGCCGTATGATTAGGGAAACTCTGCAAAAGGGGCCCATGGCCCCCTTTGCAAATCCCCCCATCACAGTGAAAAACCTCGGTCGAGAAACCACCGCCCGAGGTTTTTCAGAGAATTCTTAGTCGATATTGGGAGGCGCGCGCGCAGTGAATATGCAGATGTTGGAAAGGGCCAAGCGCCAGTGGCAATTTGTGGCCGATGCGATGCCACAACTCATCTGCCTGGTCGATGGCGCCGGGCGCGTGCTGCACACCAACCGCACGCTGGAGCGCTGGGGGTTGGGCAGGATCGACAGGGTGGGTGGCGTGGATCTGCACGCGTTGATGCATAAGCATTGCATCGATACCGCCTGTTATCTAAGGGCATTCTGGCAGCACGCCGCCATGGCGCCGGCCGGGGACCCGCGCGCCGCGTGCGATGCCTGGGATCCGGTGCTGCGCAAGCACTTGCGTATACGCATTTATTTACCGCTGCCGCGAACCGAGCACACGGCTAAGGCGGAGGATTTGCTCCATTTCTTTGCAGTGGTTGTGGTCGAAGATATGACCGCCTCGAAGGCGAGGGAGAACGAGAACCGTCAGGCCGCGCGGATGCTGAAACTGCGCGCCGAGCGCGAAGAGCGAAAGCGCACGCAGGCCGAAAAGGCGCAATTGCATCTGTTCACGCTACTGGACAAGGCGCCGCTGCTCACGGCGATGGCCGATCGCAGCGGAGCGCTGTTCTATGTCAATCCGGCGGGCCGCGCATTGTTGGGGCTGGGCGCCGAAGAGGAACTGTCGGGCCTGA